>Ga0075158_10003112_pt1 | contig 11770 bp, 10 predicted proteins | sample JI91814BDNA_FD_70968 | JGI IMG/M metagenome (GOLD analysis project Ga0075158, IMG submission 70968) | Wastewater effluent complex algal communities from Wisconsin, to seasonally profile nutrient transformation and Carbon sequestration -... | ecosystem: Engineered > WWTP > Effluent > Algae... | reverse complement strand
CTCCACGGGCGCGACGAACTGCCGCCATTCACCGGCCGCGCTGGTTGCGGGTAGACTCGCGGCCCCATGACCTCGCCGCCGATCCCCGCCAGCGCCGCACGCTTCATCAACCCCACGGGCCACGTGATCGACGGGCGCGTCGTGCCGGCGGCGAGCGGGGCGACGCTGCCGGTCGAGGATCCCTCGACCGGCGAGGTGTTCGCGCAGATCCCCGCGGGCGACGCGGAGGACGTCGCGCGCGCCGTGCGGGCGGCGCGGGCGAGCTTCGCGGCGGGTGTCTGGTCGCGGGCCGACCCCGCGCACCGCGGGCGGGTGCTGTGGGCGTTCGCCCGGGCGATCCGCGACGAGGCCGAGGCGCTCGCGTGGCTCGAGGTCCGCGACTCCGGCAAGCCGATCGCCGAGGCCCGCGCCGACATCACCGGGACCGCGGAGATCCTCGAGTATTACGCCGGCCTCTCGTCGCAGATCTTCGGGCAGACCACGCGCGTGCCCGGCAACAACCTCGCCACCGTGCTGCGCGAGCCGGCCGGGGTCGTCGGGCAGATCACGCCGTGGAACTTCCCGCTGTACGTCGGCGCCTGGAAGTTCGCGCCGGCGCTGTGCAGCGGGTGCAGCGTGGTCCTCAAGCCGAGTGAGCTGACCAGCCTGACGATGCTCGCGGCGGCCGGGCTGGCGCTCGCGGCCGGCGTCCCGCCGGGTGTGTTCAATGTCGTGTGCGGCACGGGCCCGGCGGCGGGGGCGGCCCTGGCGGCGCACCCCGACGTCGACGTGCTGGCGTTCACCGGCGGCACCGAGACCGGGCGCAAGGTGCTGCACGCGCGGGCCGACCGGCTGCGGCCGACGCAGCTCGAGCTCGGCGGCAAGTCGCCCAACATCGTGTTCGACGACGCGGACCTCGAACAGGCCGCGGCCGGCGCGGCGTTCGGCATCTTTTACAATCAGGGCGAGAACTGCAACGCGGGCAGCCGGCTGCTCGTGCACGCGAAGATCCACGACGAGTTCGTCGCGCGCCTGGTCGCGCGGGCGCGGGCGATCCGCGTGCTGCCCCCGCTCGACGAGCGCTCGCAGATGGGCGCGCTCATCTCGGCGGCGCACAAGATCAAGGTCTCTGGTTATGTCGACATCGGCGTGTCCGAGGGCGCGACCCTGCTGTGCGGCGGACCGCCCCCGTCGGACGCACATTTTAATAAGGGACACTGGTATCTACCGACCGTGCTGGCCGGCGTGACCCGTGAGCACCGCGTCTTTCAGGAGGAGATCTTCGGGCCGGTCGTCACGATCACGAAATTCGCGGACGACGACGAGGCGATCGCCCTGGCCAACGCGACCGAGTTCGGGCTGGCCGCGGGCGCCTGGACGACGAGCGTGCAGCGGGCGCTGCGCTGCGCCCAGGAGCTGCAGTCCGGTTATGTGTGGATCAACAACTACAACCCGACGCCGGTCGAGGCGCCGTTCGGCGGCGTGAAGTCGTCCGGGTTCGGCCGCGACTGCGGGCCGCAGGCGGTCGACACGTACACGACCTGGAAGACGGTGCTGTGGTCGCTGGGCAGCTTCGAGGACTGGTACCGCCAGTGAGGATGTCGCCGGCATTTTCACGCCGTACTCGTCGGCCGCGGCGCTATTTGAGCGGGCCTGCGAGGCGGCGCGCGCCTCGACGAGGGTGGCCCGCTCGGGCACGATTCGCCGATGAATTTTCGCTCGCTCGCTTGCCTCGCCCTCGCGGGTCTGTGCGCCTGTCCCGCGAAGGACGACCCCACGACCACCACCGATGAGGCGACCCAGACCTCGGCGGACACCACCAGCCAACCGACGTCCGCCGGGCCGACGGACACCTCCGACGGTACGACGGTCGAGACCATGGACGGGCCGACGAGCGCGCCGGGCACCGACACGACCGCGGATACGACGACCGGCGGGAACGAGCCCGACGTGTGCGCGTGCATCGACGACGAGGCCCACTTCGACACGTACACCTGCCCCGCCGGTCCGTGCGGCGCGGTCACGATCGACTGCGACGTCGAGCTCGGCGAGGAGACCCCCGGGTGCGAGGGCATCGGCGGTGTGTTCACGATCGACGAGATGGCGCTCGGCTGCTCGCTCGACCGTCTGATCGCCGGCGACGAGGGAGCGGTCAGCTTCGTGATCACGTCCAATGGGCCCGGCAGCGGCGGCGGCGTCGCGCACATCCTCCCGGAGCGCCAGGCCATGGTCCGCTTCTGGCAGTTCTACGACCTCGGCGGCAGCGACACGAACGCCGGCATCGTCGCGCTCAAGGACGCGGCCTACTTCGAGGACTGCAAGACGAAGCTCGACCTCGCCGAGCGGTACGCCTGCTTTCGGGCGTGGAACGCCAGCGAGCCGCCCGCCACCTGCGACGAGGCGAGTTCGTACGAGGACCTCTGAGCGCCGCACGCCGACCGCGGGGGTTCGGCGTCACCGCGGACGGCGGCGCGGGCACAGCGGAAGGATGAGCAGCAGCATCCACAGGCCCGACGGTGACCGGGCGGCGACCGAGCAGGCGCCGAGCGACAGGTCGGACGGCTCGGACCAGCCGGAGAAGTTGCCGGCGAGGTCGAGCGCGGCGTAGCGGATGGTGGTGTCGGCCCGGCGCGAGGCGCCGCCGGGGAAGTTGTCGCCGGTGCACACAGTGCTGCCGAGGTAGAGCTCGTCGCGGGCGGACAGCTCGGCGACCTCGCCGGTGAGCGCGGCCGGGTCGAGCGTCGCGCCGTCGCCGGCGTCGAGCAGGTAGATCGCCGCGTCGCCCGCGACGGTGAGCGCGGCGAAGTGCTCCGGGTCGCCGCACGAGCTGTTGTCGGCGCGGTGGTGGTAGATCTCCCGGCCGACCTCGACGGGCGGCGCGGGCGGCTCGTGATCGGGACCGGCGCCGGTGGTGAAGCGGACCTCCGGCTCGTACTCGTCCGACACGAGCCGGTAGGCCATGTGGGGCAGCAGCGGGGCGACCGGGTGCAGGACCAGCACGACGGTGTAATTGGTCGAACGGAAGCAGCTGGTGGTGAACGCGACCTCGGCGTCGTCGGCGTCGAACAGCTGCCAGGGGAGGAGACGGGCGGGTTCGGGACGGTCGTCGAGCAGGCAATACAGCAGGCCGTCGGTCCAGATCTTGGCGTTCGTCGGCACGTCGACGGCTCCGTCGGACGGCAGCGTCACGTTCAGGCCGATGTCACACGAGCAGGCGTGCGCGACCGTCGGGCGCACGGCCGCCGCGGCGCACGCGATCGTCACGACGGCCAGGGCAGCGCGCATCTGGGCCACAGTAGCACCGCCGCGGCCAGGCGAGGGACATCGGGCGCGGTCAACCACACCACCGCCGGGCGCGCGGCCAGCAGGGCGGACAGCTCGGCGACCTCGACGATTGCCTGTCCTTCGGGACATGTCATCGACCTTCGACAAGCGGGGCGCCGACGATGCCGCACGGGCGACGAGAGGGCCGACGGCGGGGGACACAGGCGGAGGGTCCGCGGGGCTCGCGCGCAGCCGCTCTGTTTACCGTTGCGTGGTCCGGACCCCTGAGCGGGGCGCCCTCGGCAGTGGAGGTCTCGACGCCTTCATGGCGGCGAGCACGTGCCCCGTGGAGACCGCCGTCGTGAGGGACCAGCAGCCGTCGGCCCTCCCGTCGTCCGCCAGCAGCCTCCTCGCCCCGCGTTCTTCGAGGCGGTGATCGCCCTCCGATGACCCGGACAGGCGCGCTAGAACGACAGCGGCCCGGCGACGTACTGGAGCGTCGCGCTCGCGCCGACCTCGGGGATCCGGGTCCGCACGAGCCGCTCGCCGTCGTAGTGAAGCCAGCAGATCGCGGGGTCATCGGCGGGTTGTGCGGTCTCCACGACGAATGTGCGGACGCCGACCGGCGAGGCGTCCTCCACGGTGATGTTCGCGTCGCCGATCGGGATGCGTCGGTCCGCCGGGAACGGTTGCCGGGAGCGGCGGAGCTCCTCGAACAGCACGCCCGCGACGACGTTGCCCGCGCTCGTCGTCACGCGGAGCTCCCGGTCGCTCAGGCGCGTGAGCGAGAGGTCGCCGTCGCTGTGCGCGATATGGTGGTAGGAGCGGCCTGCTATCTGCGGTGTGAGCAGGAAGCGGGCGTAGAGGCCGACCGTGAGCTCGTTCGTGCCGAGCACCAGGAAATGTCGGGACTCGCGACAATCCTCGAGGTTCGACGCCGCGAGCGCGCGCTCCGCCTCGACGATCGTGAAGTACTCGAGCGCCGTGACCACGCGAAACAGCGGGCTCAACCCGAACAGTCCGAGTGAGAGCAGCCCGACGGCGACCATGGCACCGGCCCTGCGCGGTCCGGTGAGCTGCTGCCCGCGATCCCGGGCGGACCGCAGCACCAGCGCGAACGCGAGGCACAGGCCGATGCCGGGGACCATGAGCACGCGCCCGCCGAGCACGGAGGCCGCCGAGGGCAGCCCCGCGAGCAGCGCACCCAACAGCAGGAAGCGGAGCAGGCGTCGCTCTCGTGGACCACGAGCGCCGGCGCCGAGCCTGGCCACGACGAGGACCAGCAGCGCGCCGAGCAGCCCGAGCGCGACCAGGGCGGGCCGCGCCGCGGGCGACAGCCAGCCGTCGCTGGGCACGCCGAGCACGGCGTCGGCGGACAGGGCGATCAATCGACCCGGCAAGGCGGCCACGAATTCGCCGGGCGCGTGGAAGGGGTTGAGATAACCGCCGGTGTTGGCGCCGAACTGAAGCAGCGAATAGAGGCCGACGTAGACGATCGCGAGGGTCGCGGCGACCCCGGCGTAGACGAGCCGCGTCCTCGGTGCATCGTCCGCGCGCGTGGCCTCATAGGCGACGACGAACGCGAAGCCGCCGAGCGCCCCCTCGCCCGCGAGGAAGGAGCCGACGAGCGCGACGATCCCCGCGATCGCCCGGCGATGGTTGCGATCCTCGCGGCCCGCGACGTAGAGGGCGATGGCCAGGGCCGAGAGGGCGGCCGTGACGATCGCGTGGCGCGACGCGACCCACGCGACCGTGCTGCCGGAGAAGTTCGCCAGCCCGTAGATGGCGACCGCGAGGGTGGCGACGTGGTGGCCGAACAGCCGGCGTCCGAGGGCGTGGATCCCCGCGAGGGTCAGCGCGAACCACACGAAGCTGTGGAGATGGGCGCCGAGCGGGTGGTCGGCGAACAGCCAGTGGTCGAGCGCGAGCGTGTAGCTCGCGAGCGGACGGAAGAAGCAGAGGCGCGCGCCCGGCTCGGCCCACCACAGGTCCCACACCGGGTCGCGATGGTTCGGACCGCCGACGAAACAATAGGCCTCGTCGAGGCCGTACTCGGGCCCGCCGAGCTGGCCGCCGAGCATCGCGCGATGGATCGCGTCGTCGTCCATCCAGCCGAGGGCGAGCGCCGGCAGGCTGACGACGACGATGGCGAGCACGGTCAGCCAGAAGCCGCGTGAGGCGAACGGACGCGCGACGGAGCTCGAATTCGACGTTCCAGCCGGATCCACGGCGGCATGGTAGCACCGACGTCACCCGATCACGGGGCGCGGAACCTGGCCCTCGACTCACCATATTGTCCGCGCGCCCTTTCATTCGTGGTGTGGAGATATGGATCCGCTAGCCCGGCGCGTCGGCGCAGTCCTCGAGCGTCACCTCGCCGACCGCGAACAGCTCGCTGCACGCCGCGCCGCACAGCTCGATCTCCGTGTAGGGCGGCATCGCCTCGACGTACGTCCAGCCGTCCTCGGTCGCGCAGTCGGTCACGCGCGCCAGGGTGGCCTCGCCGAGGTGGACCTCGGCCTGGTCGGCGTGGGCGAGCGGGGCGGTCAGCGCGAGCCTGCAGTCGGCCTCCGGGAGGCTCGCCAGCGCGGCGCCGATCGCCGCGGTCAGCTTCGCCTCGTCGGCCGCGTTGACGAACTCGGTGCCCGCGCCGGCCGCGAATTCGCTGAACCTGTCGACCGGGTTCTGCCCGTTGGGCTCGTTGTCCTGCATGTCGCCGGTGACCGCGTCGGTCGCGGCCAGGGCGATGACGTGGGTGCGGATGCCGTCCGTCGTGAACGCCTGCTCGGCGATCGCGGGCGCGTGCTCGTCGTAGACCTCGAACCGCGAGGCGTTGTCCTGGGCGTCGATGTCGCAGGTCGGCATGTGGAGCAGGACGAGCACGGCGATCCGCGTGTCGGTCGGCGCGAACGTCCGCAGGTGGTCATAGGCGACGGCCAGCGCGCCGGCGATCGGCCACCCGCCGGACAGCGTGTCGTCGGATGCATCGGGCAGCTCGGCGAGGATCTCGTCGTGGTTGTTCGCCGCGGCCGGGACGGCGACGTCCGGGTCGACCGGGCACGCCTCCGTGCTGTACTCGTTGGTCGCGCCGAACCCCGGGTACAGCGCGGCGCCGATCTCGTAGTTCGCCTCGTACTCGGCGAGCGCCGCGTCGACCGCGGCGTGGATGCTGCTCCACCGCGTCACCTCCGGGGTCATCGCGTCCGCGTCGTGGTCCCACGGGTCGGAGACCATGCGCCGCGACCGGTCGAGCACGAGCACCGCCTTCGGGCGATCGAGCACCAGCCGCTGCACGTCGCCCACGCAGGTCGTCGGCGCGCCGGTATCGCTCGTGCCTGGCGGATCCATCGTGGTCGTGCTCGTGCCGGTCTCGCCGCCGCTCTCCGTTTCGCTCGTCGTCGGTGTGCCCGTCGTCGTGGTCGCGTCCTCGGTCGGCGTGGTCGGCATCGTGGTCGGCGTCGTCGTCGGCGTCGTCGGCGTGGTCGTCTCGCTGGAGCTCGCCGTGCCGTCGTCGCCGCAGGCGGCGATCCCGAGGATCGCCCAGATGAACGTCGTTCTGATGGACATCCGGCCAACCTACCCGATGCTGGCGCGGTGGGGGCGAGCGCCCGCGACGGGTGTGATCCGGCTCGCTCGCACGGGCTTGGGACGTCTTCGATGGTTGCCGCGACGTCCGCGAGACATCGCGCGTGTGACCGACGGCGCTGTCGATGCAGGTGAAAGCCGTTATGCTCGCGGGTCTGGGGGGCGCTCATGCGGAAGATCGGTGGGAGGCGAATGCTCGGGCTCGTGTGCGGCGTCGCGTGGGTGATCGGCTGCGGCGACGATGAACCATCGGGGACGGGGTTCACGGGCCCGGCCGTGACGATGAGCGGGGCGACGACGCCGCCGGCGCCGGGCACGTCGTCCGGGGACGAACCGACGACCACGTCCGGGGCCGAGGCGACGGGCACGACGGGGCCCGCGGTGACCGACACGACGGACCCCGTCACGACGTCCGGCACGACCATGGTGGATCCGACCGGCGTGATCGGCGAGACCGACATGACCGGGCCGTCGGAGCCGTTCTGCGGCGACGCGGTGGTCGAGGGCGACGAGGCGTGCGACGACGGGCCGGACAACGGCCCGGGCCAGGCGTGCAACGCCGAGTGTGCGCTGAACGCCTGCGGCGACGGCGACCAGGGGCCGGACGAGGCGTGCGACGACGGGGACATGAACGGCGACACGAACGGCTGCAAGTCGGACTGCACGCTCAACATCTGCGGGGACGGAGCGGTCGGGCCGCGCGAGGGCTGCGACGACGGCAACCAGAACGACGGCGACGCGTGCACGAACGCGTGCACGCTGGCGACCTGCGGCGACGGCGTGCTGGCGCCGCCGGAGACGTGCGACGACGGCAACGACGACGACACCGACGCGTGCACGTCGCTGTGCACCGCGGCGGCCTGCGGCGACGCGTTCGTGCAGCCCGGCAACGGCGAGGCGTGCGACGACGGCAACGGGACCAACACGGACGCGTGCGTGACGGGCTGCAAGGCGGCGGCGTGCGGCGACGGGTTCGTGCAGATGGGCGTCGAGGCGTGCGACGACGGCAACATGGTCAACACGGACGGATGCGTGACCGGCTGCAAGGTCGCGGTGTGCGGCGACAAGTTCGTGCAGATGGGCGTCGAGGCGTGCGACGACGGCAACCAGAACAACAACGACGGGTGCAGCGCGGCGTGTCAGGTCGAGGTGATGACGTGCGGCAACGGGAAGATCGACCCGGGCGAGCGCTGCGACACCGGCCTGCCGGCGCCGTTCGTGGGCGTCAGCTGCAAGCCGGGCACGTGCCTGTTCGACTTCTCGCAGGTGACCCAGCTGTACTGCAACGGGTCGTGCTCGTGGGCGGGCGCGCAGAGCTGCGACCAGGCCGACGCGGACATCCTGTGCAAGCTCAAGACCGGCAACCCGAACAGCACGGCGCAGGGCTGGACGGACTCGACGGCGCAGGCCACGTTCGGGTTCTCGTGCCCGGGGTTCTCGAGCAACCTCGGGCCGCTGCCCGAGTACGGGGTCAACGTCAACGTGTGGTACCAGGGCACCAGCATCCTGGCGAACCACGGCGGGGGGCAGATCATCCTCAACCCGAACTGCACCAACCCGTGACCCGCGGTCGGCCCGTGAGGAATTGGTCGGCGGCTGTGTCGGCGATCGCTTGCTCCTCACCCGACCCGGGGCCGATACTCGCGCGACGAACCCGGGAGCAGCGGTTGTTCTCGAGTCCATGAGGATCCTGCGGGATCCGGGAGCGACAGCGTATGACGAAGCAGATCCTGGCAGTGATGGGCGCCACCGGGGCTCAAGGTGGTGGAATGGCCCGCGCGGCGCTCGCCAGCGGCGCCTTCACCGTTCGGGCGATCACCCGCAACCCGCAGGGCGACAGGGCGCTCGCGCTCGCGGCGGCCGGCGCCGAGGTGGTGGCCGCCGACAGCGACGACGCGACCTCGCTCGCCCGCGCCTTCGCGGGGGCGCAGGCGGTGTTCGGCGTGACCAACTACTGGGAGTACTTCTCGGCCGAGCGAGAGTTCGTGCAGGCCTACAACATCGCCCAGGCGGCCAAAGCGGCGGGCGTCGGCCACGTGGTCTGGTCGACCATGGAGGACTCGCGGCAGGTGATGGCGCTCGACGACCCGCGCATGCCGACGCTGATGGGCAGCTACAAGGTCCCGCACATGGACGCGAAGGGGCAGGCGGACGGCGCGTTCGTCCGCGCGGGCGTCCCGACGACCTTCCTGCGCACGTCGTTCTACTGGGACAACCTGGTCTCGCTCGGCATGGGCCCGCGCCGCGGCGCCGACGGCACGCTGTCGTTCGTGCTGCCGATGGCCGACAAGCCGCTGCCCGGCATCGTGGTCGAGGACATCGGCAAGTGCGCCCTCGGCGTGCTGCGCCGCGGCGAGGAGCTCGTCGGCAAGACGATCGGCATCGCCGGCGGACACCTCACCGGCACGCAGATGGCGGAGGCCCTGACGACCGCCCTCGGCGAGCCCGTGGTCTATACATATGTGCCGCCGGAGGTGTACCGCACGTTCGGCTTCCCCGGCGCCGACGACCTCGGCAACATGTTCCAGTACAAGCGCGACTTCAACGACGCATACTGCGGCGGCCGCGACCTGGCGTTCGCGCGCGCGCTCAACCCGGAGCTCCAGACGTTCGCCGACTGGCTCGCGGGCAACGCGAAGCGGATCCCGCTCGCGTGACGTCGGCGCGGTGATCACGGGCGGCGGACGACCGCGACTTGTCGGGCGCCGCTGCCGACGTCGGAGCACCACGGGCCGAGGGTGGTGATGCCGTTGCGACCGGCCCAGACGTCGAAGGGCCCGATCTGCCCGAAGGTCTCCGAGGGGAGGTCGGCGCTCGCGTCCTCGATCGTGACGATCGTGCTGTGGTACGCGATCTCGTCGCAGCCCTCGCACACAGGGGCGCAGGTCTGCTCGCCGACATCGAGGGTGAACGGGGCCTGGTCGACCAGCTCGAAGCCGAGGACGGCGGCGACGAGCACGGTGTCGCCAGCGTCGACGCGGAGCAGCGTTTCACCGCCCCAGCTGAAATGTGTGTAAGCGAGCGCGACGGCCGTGTCGACGGCGAGGAGCGCGAGGTCGGGCGTGGGTTGGCCGGTGATCGTCAGGACGGGCGGGGGGTCGACCGGAGTGCCGGCGTCGAGGCAGGCGAGGGTGATGGCGGCGCCGGCGTCGACCGGGGTCGACGCGGTGATCGTGCAGTCCCACGCGACGCTCACGTCGTCGATGGAGGCGACGAAGTTCGAGAGCTCGAGGTCGAGGTGGGCGGGCTCGGCGGGCGGGCACAGGGGGTCGATCCTCGGCGGCGGGACCTCGTCGCACCAGAACGCCTCGACGCAGCAGCCCTGGCCGACGATGCACACCCTGTCCGGGAGGAAGCGGTCCTCGCGGAGCTCGCCCTGGACGGGGTCGGCGGTGACGAACAGCTCGCCGGGCGCGTCGCCGGGGCGGATCGTCACGGAGTCGACCGCATCGACGAACCACTTGAGCGGCTCGCCGTCCTTGGGCAGGACGCGGAGCTCCGGACCGCCGCCGATCGGCTCCCACGTGTACTCGAAGAGCTTGGGACTCTCGCAGTAGAAGACCTCCGCCACGAGTGTGCCGTCGGCGCGGATGTCGAGGTTGACGGTGCCCCAGAAGATCGCGGGTCCGGTGTCCTGAGTGGGCAGGTTCTTGTCGCCGACCGCGCGGCTGTCGTCATGATAGACGCCGACCAGGCCCGGGAGGTCTCCGGTCTCGCTCGTCGGCGAGGTGCTCGTCGAGGTGCTCGTCGGGAGCTCGCCGGTCTCGCTCGTCGGCGTGGTGCTCGTCGGGAGCGAGCCGGTCTCGCTCGTCGACGAGGACGATTCGCTCGACGTGCTGGTGTCGGTGGAGCCGGGCGTGGCCGGGCCGCAGGCGAGGAGCAGCGAGAAGACGAGGGACCTGCGGAACATCCCCTCAGCATCGCCGCGAGCGGTCGCCGGTGTCCAGCGGCGCGGCGCGAGGCATGCGTCGGTCAAAACGATGAGTCAGCAGGCGCAGCCGCGGCCCTTGCGGCTCGCCCTGGCCCCGCGCTTCGAGAGGAGGTCCGTACCCGCGTGCGGTAACGGGATATCCGTCGCTACTCCAGGTAATTGTGCAGGCAACGTGTCGCTATCCGCGGCGCCGCAGGGTGTCGCGGAAGACCAGCCCGTCCCGTTCCCGCAGCCGATAGTGGCCGCCCGACTCGAGGGCCGAGCGGACCCGGACGAGGTCGAGACAGTCGAGCAACCACTCGCCCTCCGGTCGCACGAGCGTGTCGACCGCGATGCGCAGGAACTCGTCGAGGCTGTCGTAGCTGCCGAGGTACTCGGTCTCGACGGCGTCGTCCGGGCGCTCTGCGTCGAAGTCGTCGTCGTTCGAGGTCATGGAAGGTGATTGTAAAGGACCATACTAAAACCATCGCAAAAACCTTAACCTTGGTATTATTCCCAATAATCGGATGACATGCGTGGGAGCCGCCCGGGTGGTCACAATGCGAGGTCGGGGCGACGCTGTGATAATCTGAGCGAGTGACCGCGGAGCTGGACTACATCGATCTGCGGGAGCCCTGCTCGCACTGCGGGGTCTGCTGCACAGGTACCTACCTCCTCTGGTTCACGGCGGGCGATCGTCGGCAGAGCGCGGAGATCGATCAGCCGACTCTCGACGCCGTGTTCGAGCGCAGCTTCGGGCCTGACGCCCCGGTGCTCGTTCGGGAGTGGAACGCCGCGGGCGGATGGACCGACGCGGCCGACGGTGCTGCGACCGACGCCCGCGATCTGGTCGCGCTGCTCGAGCGCCACGGCCCGGAGCTCGACGCCGACGGGCGCATCGCCCGGCTCGCGGCCTTCGTCCGCGACGCGCACGCGGCCGGGGCGTCGCTGTTCATCCGCGACGATTGAGCGCGGCCCGGACGCGGTTAACGGACGCCGTGGATCAGCGGACTGGCCAGCGGGCGTGGCAGC
>Ga0075158_10003110_pt1 | contig 11779 bp, 9 predicted proteins | sample JI91814BDNA_FD_70968 | JGI IMG/M metagenome (GOLD analysis project Ga0075158, IMG submission 70968) | Wastewater effluent complex algal communities from Wisconsin, to seasonally profile nutrient transformation and Carbon sequestration -... | ecosystem: Engineered > WWTP > Effluent > Algae... | reverse complement strand
GCCCCAGATTGGGGCCATGTCCGCCCAGTCGCTTTATACCGAGTGGCTCACCTTCCTCGCGAGCGAGAAGCGCGCCAGCCCGCGTACGGTGCGCGCCTATGGCGACGACGTCGAGCGCTGGCTCGACTTCCTCATGCGGCATCTGGGCACCCTCCCGGACGACGCCGCGCTGAAGGCGCTGACCGCCGCCGATCTCCGCGCTTTTCTGGCGAGCCGCCGGGCCGAGGGCCTGTCGCCCCGATCGCTCGGCCGCAACCTTGCCTCGGTCCGCGCTTTTCACCGCTTCCTTGAGCGCCGCAAGGGCATCGCAAACGCCGCACTGATGCAGGTCGCCGGGCCGAAACAGCCGCGCACCCTGCCGCGCCCGCTCGCTCCTGCCGCCGCCATGCAGACGCTGGAAGAAGCCGGCGCCACGGGGCGCGGGCTTGGCGGCGAGCCCTGGGAGCGGGCGCGCGACGAGGCGGTACTGACCCTTCTCTATGGTGCTGGCCTTCGCATCTCCGAAGCGCTGGCGCTCACCGGCGCGGATGCCTCGGCCAAGGCGCTGCGCGTCACCGGCAAGGGCGGGCGCGAGCGCGTCGTGCCGGTCATCCCGCCCATCGCCGCCGCCATCGCCCGCTACATGGCGCTTGTCCCCTTCCCGGTCGAGAAAACCGGGCCTCTGTTCCTGTCGAAGACCGGCAAGCCGCTCGGGGCCCGCCCGGTGCAGAAGGTGATGGAGACGCTGCGTATCCAGCTCGGCCTCGGCCCCAGCGCCACGCCTCACGCGCTGCGCCATTCCTTCGCGACGCATCTGCTTCAGAACGGGGGCGACCTGCGCGCGATCCAGGACCTGCTCGGCCACGCCTCGCTGTCTACGACACAGCGCTACACCGCCGTCGACGAGGCGAAATTGCTCGCCGTCTACGATGCGGCGCAGGCCGGCTAGATCAGGGAAGTCGTTTGACGGCCCAGAAGGTCGCGGCGCAGGTCAGCGCCAGCGTGCCCAGCGTCATGATCTGGGCGCCGATCACCGAATGCGTATGCCGCAGGAAGCTGACATACCCATCCGTCACCAGGTGATACCCGACGAAGATGACCAGCCCGAAGGCTGCGATGTAAGCGAGGACGCGCATGCGTGTGATCTTGCACGCAAGCACCTGACACTTCGTAAACGTGATCCATGTAATTTTGCGCAAGTGCATGTCGAAGATGGTCATTCCGCCCGCCTTCACGCGGCGCGCATCCCTAACGGGCGTTGAGAAAGTTCCCGCGCCGGAACTTCATCTGGAAAGCAAGATCCAGCGCGAACCATCGGTCACGCCGGTTTCGATCTCCGAAAAACCTTCACGCGTATAGAACCGGCGCGCGCGGTGGTTCTGCTCTTCCACCTTCAGCGACAGAGGCTCGCGCGCTGCCGCCGCGACCGTATTCAGCAGCGCAAGACCGATGCCGCGCCCCTGATGCGCGGCGTCGATATAGAGCGAATGGAGAAAACTGTCAGGCTCGTAGAGCGCCGCAAGCCCCACGATCCGCCGCGCCTCCCACGCCAACCACACCGTCTCGTGAAGCGCCTGCTCCAGGAACACTTCGGGCGTAAAGCTGTTCGGCGGCATCCAGTGCAGCGTCTGGGTGGCGACGCGGTGGTACAGCGCCGCCGCCTCGTCGAGATCGTGGGAACGGGCGCGCGCGATGTGAAACGCCGCGCCGCTCATCACATCTGCATGATGCGGTTGTCGACACCCATCGCCGCCTGGCGCACGCCTTCGGTCAGCGTCGGGTGCGGATGGCAGGTGCGCGCGATGTCTTCGGCGCTGCCGCCAAACTCCATCGCCACCGCGACTTCCATCACCAGCGTGCCGGCTTCCGGCCCGATGATGTGGCAGCCGAGGATCCTGTCCGTCTTGGCGTCGGCCAGGATTTTCACAAAACCGTCCTTCTCCGCGATCGTGCGCGCCCGCGCATTGGCGGTGAAGGGGAACTTGCCGGACTTGTAGGCGATGCCTGCCGCCTTCAGCTCCTCTTCCGTCTTGCCGACACTGGCGACTTCCGGGTGCGTGTAGACGACCGAGGGAATGACGTCGTAGTTCACATGGCCCGCCTTGCCGGCGATCAGCTCCGCGACGGCCATGCCTTCGTCTTCCGCCTTGTGCGCCAGCATCGGACCCGTGGTCACGTCGCCGACCACCCAGATGCCCGGCACATTGGTGCGGCCATGGCCGTCGGTCTCGACGCGGCCCTTGCCATCGACCTTCACGCCCGCTTCCTTCGCGCCGAGGCCCTCGATGAAGGGACGGCGGCCGATGCAGACCAGCACGACATCGGCGCTCACGGTTTCAGCCGCGCCGCCGGCCGCCGGCTCGACGGTCAGCGTCACGCCGGTATCGCTTGTCTCAGCCTTCGTCACCTTGTGGCCGAGCTTGAAGCTCATGCCCTGGCGCGTCAGCACCTTCTGGAATTCCTTGGCGACGTCGGCATCAATGCCGGGCGTGATGCGGTCGAGGAATTCGATGACCTGCACCTCAGACCCGAGGCGCCGCCACACCGAGCCGAGTTCCAGCCCGATCACGCCCGCGCCGATCACGATCAGCTTCTTGGGGACTTCACTGAGGGTCAGCGCACCGGTCGACGAGACGATGCGCTTTTCGTCGATCGCAACGCCCGGCAGCGGCGTCACTTCCGACCCCGTCGCGATGATGATGTTCTTCGTCGTCAGCGTCTGCTTCGCGCCGTCCGCCCCGGTCACTTCCACTTCGGTGGCTGAAACGATGCGGCCCGTGCCGAAATAGGGATCGACCTTGTTCTTCTTGAACAGGAACGAGACGCCCTTCACCAGCGCGTCCACCGTCTTCTCCCGGTGCGTCTGCATACCGGGAAGGTTCAGCTCCACCGCCGCATTGATGCCGATGCCGGCATAATGATCGCGCGCTTCCTCAAAACGGTGCGAGGCATGCAGCAGCGCCTTTGAGGGAATGCACCCCACATTCAGACACGTACCGCCGAACGCCACCGCGCCCTTCGGGTCGGGGCGCTTCTCGATGCACGCGACCTTCAGCCCCAGCTGCCCGGCGCGGATGGCGGCATTGTAGCCGCCGGGCCCGCCGCCGATGACGACGACATCATAGGCGTCGGCCATGGCTCAGACCTCCAGAACCAGGCGGACCGGGTTCTCCAGCGCTTCCTTCACGCGAACGAGGAATGTCACCGCTTCCTTGCCGTCCACGAGGCGGTGATCATAGCTGAGCGCCAGATACATCATCGGCCTGACCACGATCTGGCCGCCCACCACGACGGGGCGCTCCTGGATCTTGTGCATGCCCAAGACGCCCGACTGCGGCGCGTTGAGGATCGGCGTCGACATCAGCGAGCCATAGACGCCGCCATTCGAGATCGTGAACGTCGCGCCCTGCAGATCGTCGAGCTTCAGCTTGCCGTCGCGCGCCTTGGCGCCGAGATCGGCAATGCCCTTCTCGATGTCCGCAAAGCCCTTGGTGTCGGCATCGCGCAGCACCGGCACGACGAGACCCTTGTCGGTGCCGACCGCCACGCCGATATCGTAGAAATTCTTGTAGATGATGTCGTCGCCGTCGATCTCGGCATTCACCGCCGGGATTTCCTTCAGCGCGTTAACGCACGCCTTTACGAAGAACGACATGAAGCCGATGCGTACGCCGTGGCGCTTCTCGAACCCGTCCTGATACTCTTTGCGGAGCTTCATGATCTCCGTCATGTCGACCTCGTTGAAGGTCGTGAGCATCGCAGCGGCGTTCTGTGCTTCCTTCAATCGCTTGGCGATCGTCTGACGCAGGCGCGTCATCTTCACGCGCTCTTCGCGCGGACCGGTCTCGCGCGGCGCATGCGGCGTGGCCGGCTGTGCCGCACCCTGCTTCACCTGAGCGGCAACATTCTCCAGCGCGGCCAGCACGTCGCCCTTGGTCACGCGGCCATCCTTGCCGGTGCCGTCGATCTTTGAGGTATCCGCGCCCGTCTCCGCGACGATGCGCGCGACGGCCGGGCCGTTTTCTTTCGCGTCCACCGGCGCCGCCTTGGGCGCCTCAGGCTTGGGCTCTTCGGCCTTCGGAGCCTCGGCGGGCTTGGGAGCCTCGGCCGGCTTCGGCGCTTCGGCAGGCTTGGGCGCAGCCGCCGCACCGCCCGCCTCGATCGTGCCGATCACCGCACCCGGCGCGACCGTGCCGCCCTCGGCGACGCTCAGCGAGGCGATGACGCCGGCCTGAGGGGCCGGCACTTCCACCGTCACCTTGTCGGTTTCGAGTTCCGCCAGCACTTCATCGGCGGCGACCGCGTCGCCCACCTTCTTGAACCATTTGGCGATCGTCGCTTCGGTGACGCTCTCGCCCATATTGGGAACGGTAATGTCGGTCATCTTGTCTTCCCGTCAGGCGGAGAATGTTTCGTCGAGGAAGGCCTTGAGTTCGGCCTGGTGCGTCGAGGAGAGGCCGGTCGCCGGCGAGGCCGCGGCGGCGCGTCCCGCATAGCGCGGACGTCCGTTGCGGTTGCCGGTCTTCACCATCGTCTCTTCTATCAGCGGGTTGATGTAGCTCCAGTAGCCCATGTTCTTGGGCTCTTCCTGAACCCACATCACATCGGCCTGCTTGAAGCGCAGCAATTCGCGCTCCATCGCATCTTCCGGATAGGGATAGAGCTGCTCCACACGGATCAGCTGCACGTCGTCGATACCACGCCGCTCACGCTCCTCGAACAGGTCGAAATAGACCTTGCCCGAACAGAACACGACACGGCGGATATCCTTGTCGGCCTTCAGCTTCACGCTGTAGCCGGGGCGCATCTCGGCATCGTCCCACAGCAGGCGGTGGAACGAGGTGCCCGGCCCCAGCTCGACCAGCGACGAGACCGCACGCTTGTGGCGCAGCAGCGATTTCGGCGTCATCAGCACCAGCGGCTTGCGGTGGTTGCGGCGGATCTGCCGGCGCAGCGCGTGGAAATAGTTCGACGGGGTCGTGATGTTCGCGACCTGCATGTTCTTTTCCGCGCACATCTGCAGGAACCGCTCGGGCCGCGCGGAGGAGTGCTCCGGCCCCTGGCCCTCATAGCCATGCGGCAGCAGCATCACGAGGCCCGACAGGCGCAGCCACTTCGTCTCGCCCGAGGCGATGAACTGGTCGATGATGACTTGCGCGCCGTTCGAGAAATCGCCGAACTGCGCCTCCCACAACACCAGCGTATTGGGCGCGGCGAGCGAGTAGCCGTACTCAAAGCCCAGCACCGCAAACTCGCTCAAGAGCGAGTCGATAACTTCCACTTCCGCCTGCTTGCCCGGCCGGATGTGGTTCAGCAGCACATAACGGTGCTCGTCGGCCTGATCGACCAGCGCCGCATGACGCTGGCTGAACGTGCCTTCGCGGCTGTCCTGGCCCGAAAGCCGCGTGCGCACGCCTTCCAGCGCAAGAGATCCAAAAGCTAGCGCCTCTGCCGTCGCCCAGTCGACGCCCTGTCCGGTCTCGAACATCGCCGCCTTGGCCGCCAGCTGGCGCGACACGGTGCGGTGCGCGTTGAACGAGTCCGGCACGGTGGACAGCGCCTTGCCGATCTCCTGCAGCGTCTCCATCGGCACGGCGGTGTCGCCACGCTTGTAGACGCCCTGACCGGCATCCATGCCCGACCACACGCCGTCCAGCCAGTCGGCCTTGTTGGCCTTGAACGACTTGGCGGCTTCCAGCTCGTTGTCCAGGCGCTGGGCGAACTCCGCCTTCATCGCCTCGATCTCGGCTTCGGTGAGCGTGCCTTCGGCGACCAGCTTCTTCTCGTACAGCGTCAGCGTCGAGGGATGATCCTTTATCGCGCGGTACATCAGCGGCTGGGTAAAGGTCGGCTCCAGCGTCTCGTTATGGCCGAAGCGGCGATAGCAGAAGATGTCGACGACGACGTCCTTCTGGAATTGCTGGCGGTATTCGGTCGCGATCCGCGCGGCATGGACCACAGCTTCCGGGTCATCGCCGTTCACGTGCATGATCGGCGCCTCCACCATCTTCGCCACGTCCGAAGGGTACGGCGAGGAGCGCGCATGGTGCGGCGAGGTGGTGAAGCCGATCTGATTGTTGACGACCAGATGGATCGTGCCGCCGATGCGATAGCCGCGCGTGCCCGACATGGCGAAGCACTCCGCCACCACGCCCTGTCCGGCGAACGCGGCGTCGCCGTGCAGAAGAACGGGGATCACATTGACGCGGGCGATCTCGGCATTGCCATTGCCGATCGCCACCTGCTTGGCGCGCGTCTTGCCCAGCACAACCGGGTTCACGGCTTCCAGATGCGAGGGGTTCGGCGCGAGCGACAGGTGAACGAGATTGCCGTCAAACGCCCGGTCCGATGAGGCGCCGAGGTGATACTTCACGTCGCCTGACCCGCCGACGTCCTTCGGATTGCTCGAGCCGCCCTGGAATTCGTGGAAAATCTGGTGGTAGGGCTTGGAGAGCACGTTCGCGAGCACGTTCAGGCGGCCGCGATGCGCCATGCCGAACGCGATCTCGCGTGCGCCCAGCGCACCGCCGCGCTTGATGATCTGCTCCAGCGCCGGGATCAGCGCTTCGCCGCCGTCGAGGCCGAACCGCTTGGTGCCGGTGAACTTGCGCGTGCAGTAATTCTCGAAGCCTTCCGCCTCGATCAGCTTGTTGAGGATCGCCTTCTTGCCTTCCGGCGTGAACGAGGCGCCCTTGTCCCGGCCCTCGACGCGCTCCTGGATCCAGCGCTTCTCGTCCGGGTTCGTCACATGCACGAACTCGTAGCCGATATTGCCGCAATAGGTCGCGCGGCAGATCTCCACGATCTCGCGCATCGTCGCGTATTGGAGGCCCAGAACGTTATCGAGGAAGATTGGGCGGTCCATGTCCTGCGGCAGGAAGCCGTAATTGAACGGCTCCAGCTCGGGGTGTTGGGCTTCGGGCTTGATCTTCAGCGGGTCGAGATTGGCGGCGAGATGGCCGCGGGCGCGGAAGGCGCGCACCAGCTGATGGGCGCGCACGCTGTCCAGCGTCGCCGCCTTCACCGCATCCGGCGACGGCGCGGGCTGGGCCAGCGCCGCGACGACGCTCGCGCCCTTCTCGGCGGCCTTGGCAGGCGCGGCCCCGTTCGCCTTCTTGCCAGCCTTGGGTGCAGGCGGCAGGTAGTCCTCGGCCAGCGCGCCGGTCATCCCGGCGCCGGTCTTCAGACCCCAGGCCGGCTTGAACGCGGTGACGCCCTTGCCGAGGCTGGAGAACAGCGTGCGCCAGCTCTCGTCCACCGAGTTCGGATCGGCGGCGTAGCGGTCATAGAGATCTTCGATAAAGGCGGCGTTCGAACCGGAGAGGAACGAGATATCGAAGACTTCAGAATTGGAAGACATAGACCGTCATGCTCCGCAGCGTTGGCGTGCGGAGCTCCATGATTGGGCCGGCCTGCGAAAGCTTTCAGACGCCGATGGGCGTCCCGACCGGCCGCGCGAGTCGGTAGATAGTGCGCGGACGGCGGAAAACTACCCTTTGCGACCTATCCCTTCAACACTTCGACCAAGGTTTTTCCAAGACGTGCGGGGCTGGGCGACACGCGGATGCCCGCCGCCTCCATCGCTGCGATCTTGGACTCCGCATCGCCTTTGCCGCCCGAGATGATCGCACCGGCATGGCCCATGCGGCGGCCCGGAGGGGCCGTGCGCCCGGCGATGAAGCCGACCATCGGCTTGCTTCGGCCGCGCTTGGCCTCGTCGGCGATGAACTGGGCGGCGTCTTCCTCGGCCGAACCGCCGATCTCGCCGATCATGACGATCGACTTGGTCTTCTCGTCGGCGAGGAACATCTCGAGCATGTCGATGAATTCGGTCCCCTTGACTGGGTCGCCGCCGATACCGACGGCGGTCGTCTGGCCAAGGCCCTCATTGGTGGTCTGGAACACCGCCTCGTAGGTGAGGGTGCCCGAGCGCGAGACGATGCCGACACTGCCGGGCTTGAAGATATTGGCCGGCATGATGCCGATCTTGCACTCGCCCGCCGTCACGACACCGGGGCAGTTCGGCCCGATCAGGCGCGATTTCGAGCCCGACAGGCTCCGCTTCACGCGGATCATGTCCTGCACCGGAATGCCTTCCGTGATGCAGACGATCAGCGGGATTTCCGCGTCGATCGCCTCCAGGATGGCGTCAGCGGCACCCGGCGGCGGCACATAGACGACCGAAGCGTCGGCGCCCGTCGCGTGCTTCGCCTCGGCGACCGTGTCCCAGACGGGCAGGTTGACGCCCGGATCGGGGTGCATCGTGCCGCCCTTGCCGGGGGCGACGCCGCCCAGCAGCTTGGTGCCGTAGGCGAGCGCGCCGAGCGAGTGGAACGTCGCCGTCTTGCCGGTGAAGCCCTGGGTGATGAGCTTGGTGTTCTTGTCGATCAGGATGGACATTTAGGCGGCTTTCTTCACGGCGGCGACGATCTTCTGGGCGGCGTCATCGAGGTCGTCGGCGGGGACGACATCCAGACCGCTCTCGGCGATGATCTTCTTGCCTTCATTCACATTGGTGCCTTCAAGGCGCACCACCAGCGGCACTTTCAGGCCGACGGCCTTCACCGCCGCGACCACGCCATTGGCGATGATGTCGCACTTCATGATGCCGCCGAAGATGTTGATCAGGATGCCTTTGACGTTCGGATCGGCGGTGATGATCTTGAACGCCGCTGTCACCTTCTCTTCGCTCGCGCCGCCGCCGACATCGAGGAAGTTGGCCGGCTCGCGGCCATACAGCTTGATGATGTCCATCGTCGCCATGGCAAGGCCCGCGCCGTTGACCATGCAGCCGATATCGCCATCCAGCGTGATGTAGGAGAGGTCGTATTTCGACGCCTCGATCTCCTTCTCGTCCTCCTCGGTCAGGTCGCGCAGCGCGACGATATCCGGGTGACGGTAGAGCGCGTTCGAGTCGAAGCCGACTTTCGCGTCCAGCACATGCACGCGGCCATCGGGGGTCAGGATCAGCGGGTTGATCTCAAGCAGGCTCATGTCGGTCGACACGAACGCCGTATAGAGCTTGCCCGCCACGTCCTCGGCCTGCTTGGCCTGCGGACCTTTCAGGCCCAGCGTCTTGGCGATGGTGCGGCCGTGATGGGGCTGGAAGCCCGTCGCCGGATCGACCGAGAAGGTGACGATCTTTTCCGGCGTATCGTGGGCGACCTTTTCGATGTCCATGCCGCCTTCGGTGGACACGACAAAGGCGGTGCGGCCGGTTTCGCGGTCGACCAGCATCGAGAGGTAGAACTCCTTCTCGATATCGCTGCCGTCTTCCACATACAGGCGGTTCACCTGCTTGCCCGCCGGGCCGGTCTGGATGGTCACCAGCGTGTTGCCCAGCATCTCCTTCGCGTTGGCATAGACCTCGTCGGGGGTCTTCGCGAGGCGGACACCGCCCTTCGCATCGGGGCCGAGTTCCTTGAACTTGCCCTTGCCACGGCCGCCCGCGTGGATCTGCGCCTTCACGACAAACAGCTTTGCGCCCTCGGCGGCCAGCTTTTCAGCGCCCGCCTTGGCCTCTTCCGGTGTCATCGCCGCGACGCCCCTCGACACGGGGACGCCAAAGCCCTTGAGGACTTCCTTGGCCTGATATTCGTGGATGTTCATGGGGTAGCTCCCGCCGCAGCGCCCGAAAGACGCGCTCAAATGACAAAGCGCGGGCGTTATAGCAGCGATGGGAGACCCTGCAACGCTGACGCAGGGGGAAAGCGTTCGAGGCCCTCAGCCTTGCGTTTTGGCGCTGTCGCTGTCGAAAAAGTCCACGATTTCCGCCCAGACCCGCTTGGTGGTGGCCGAATCGTTGGTGACCGCGTCGAACACCAGCGCAGCAACCAGAAGAATGAGGATAAGGCGCATGGCAGGGATCTCCCGGATGGACGGGTGGTGTAACGCCCGTCGCCGACGGGTGTTCCCTAACCGCCGATCCACCTCAGATAGGCGATGAGATCGTCGATCTCGGCGGGCGAAAGCTCGAACGCCGGCATGTCCTGCTGCCCGCGATGCCCGACCTCGATCCCCTCGGCGAACGCCTCGGCCAGACCCTCGACATCATATTTCGCCGCCAGCGTGCGGAACGGCGGCGCCGGCGCATAGGGACTGTCGCCCGAGGGGCCGATGGCATGGCAGCGTGCGCAGTTGGCCTGCACGAAAGCGAGGCCACGCGCCTCAGCCGTGATCGGCACGGCTGTTTCAGCCAGGGCAGGCGCAGCAAGGATGACGGCGGAGAGAAGGGCGATTCGCATGGCTCAGAGTACGCCCGTACTCCGGGTCCCGTACGGTAACGCCTGAAACGAAAACCCCGGGGTCGCCCCCGGGGTTTGCAGTCTTGCGTCGTGCTGCGGCCTTAGTAGCGGGCCGTCACCGTGAAGCTCCAGGTCTGCGGCGCACCGAAATAGACGGTGCGGATCGAGCCGACCGACGAGAATTCCTGTCCGTCCGTCTTGTACAGCTCGTCCGACAGGTTCTTGCCGTAGATGCCGGCCGAGTAGCGCCCGGAATTGTCTTCCCACACCAGACGGGCGTCGTAGAGCCAGTAGGCGTCCTGGAAGAGACCCGCGATCTCGGTGTTGGTGTTGGTGAAGGTGTTGTCCACCGCCAGCGCCATGCGCGAGCGATAGCGGGCCGACGCGCCGAGCGACAGGCTGCCGGCCTCACCGCCGAGATCCCAGGTGTACTGCGCGCCGAAACGGGCGGTCCACTTGGGCGAGAACGGCGGCGTCTGGAACGAACGGTCGCCGCCGAAATTGGTGAAGCGGACGTCGGCGAACTCTTCGTAGTCGGCGTCGAGATAGCCGACCTGCGTGTCGAGCTGCAGCCCGTCCATCGGGGTCAGATACAGCTCGAATTCAACGCCTTTCGTCACCAGCGAGCCGGCATTGATGACCGTCAGCTCCGGCGAGGGCAGGTTGGTGATCGGATCGGTCACCGTGCCCGACACGCGCGCCTGGAAGTCCTGATAGTCGTTATAGAAGAAGGTCAGCGCCGTGCGCGCCTTGCCGTCCCAGAAGCGTGCCTTCACGCCCGCTTCGTAGCTGTCGGCGGTTTCCGGATCGTACGGGGCCTGCTCGCCCGGGTTATTGGCGCGGCCGTTGAAGCCGCCCGACTTGAAGCCCTTGGCGTAGCGCGCATAGACCATCACGTCGTCGTTCACCTGATAGTCGAGCGAGACCATCGGCGAGGTGTCGGTCCAGGTTTCGGTGAGGCCGGTGAAGGCGAAGGCCGGATTGGCCGTCAGCAGCGGGTTCGACGAGAAGGTCGAGGTCGAGCGCGAATAGATCTTCTCTTCCTCGGTGTAGCGGATGCCCGCCGACAGGCGCAGCGCCTCGGTGACGTTGTAAGAGGCGTTCACATAAGCCGCCCAGCTATCCGTCTGCAGATCGTCGTCGATCGTGCGCAGGAAGGTCGGATTGCCGAGGATCGGGCCGACGAAATCGTCGGCATAGGCTTCCTGGTGCGAGACGATGTTCTCCAGCATGTAGAAAAGCCCGCCGACGACCGTCCAGTTTTCGCTGGAATAGGTCAGCTGGAGCTCCTGGCTGAACTGGTCCTGCTCGACGCCGACGAACACGTCGCCGACTTCCAGCTGCGTCGCGTCGATGTCGATGTAGTCGTCGCTCGCGAGGGCACGATACGCAGTGATCGACTTCAGCGTCAGGCTGTCATTGATGTCGTAGGTCAGCACGCCCGAAACGCCCCAGGTATCCAGCTGGGTGCTGTTGGGCAGGCCCGGCGTGGTCCGCGTCTCGAAATTATAGGTCGGCGTCGGGTTGGGCAGCGCCAGCAGCGGCAGGCCGAACAG
>Ga0075158_10003109_pt1 | contig 11781 bp, 3 predicted proteins | sample JI91814BDNA_FD_70968 | JGI IMG/M metagenome (GOLD analysis project Ga0075158, IMG submission 70968) | Wastewater effluent complex algal communities from Wisconsin, to seasonally profile nutrient transformation and Carbon sequestration -... | ecosystem: Engineered > WWTP > Effluent > Algae... | reverse complement strand
GCCAGCGACCAGTAGTCGACCACTATATGATGGATGGAGAGCAGCAGCACCGCCTCGCCCGGCGAGCGCACAAAGAGCGTCAGCCGCGAGACTCCTTCGGTGCTCAGGAAGAACGGTCGCTCGGAGAGCGCCTGGACCTGCGCCAGGAGCTCGGCCGGACCGCCCTCTTCGATCGCAAGGACTGCCAGCTGCAGCGGCGGCTGCGGGTCGATGTGCATCACCGGCACGCCTTCGCGCGCGCCAAACCGGGCGCGCAGCAGGGGGTGCAGCTCGCCCAGGCGGGCCACCGCCGCCTGCAGCGCCGTCACCCCCAGCGGACCGCGCAGCTGCAGCGCCAGCGAGACGTTGTAGCCGCTGCTGTCCGGCGCGAGCTGGCTGAGAAACCACAGCGCGCGCTGCCCTTCCGAGAGCGGCAGCTCCAGCGGCGTCGCCGGCGCGGCGCGCGTGAGGAGCGCCAGGAGCTCCGGCTTGTGCGCGCCGATGCGGGCCCGCAGCTCCGCCGTCATGGCCCCCTTGGGGCCCTGGATGTGCAGCTGGCCTCCCTCGGCCCGCAGCTCCAGGCCCTGCTGGCGCAGCTGCGCGAGGAGCTCGCTCGGGCGGAAGCCATCCGGCTCTTTCCCCGGCCCGGACATCAGCTTGCGTAAGCGCGACAGAGATCGCCCACCGTCTTTATGCTGACGATCGCCACGTCCTTGGCGAAGGGGTCCTTGCCGGTGGCCAGCTCCAGGGTCGCGACCAGCTCGGCGATGTCCAGCGACTCCAGGCCCAGGTCGGCGATCAGGCTCTGCTCCATCGCGACCGTCTCCCGCGTCTTCTGACGCCGCCGCGCCAGCTTGAGCACGGTCTTGCACACTGTATCTTCCAGGTTCTTCATTTGTCGCTTCCGTACTGGTAGAGGGCGCGCTCCGCCTCACGGCGGGCAGTTTTCATGGTGCGTGGCACGATCAGCAGCTTCTTGACCCGGGAGACCGCAATCAGCGCGTTGCGCTCTGCCTGATAGAGCTCGAGCACGAACTCCAGCAGCGCCACCGGGACGAGCTCCGGTGAGCTCGTCTGCAGGTTGGCCGGACAGGGGAGGATCTTCCCCTTGATGTCGATTAGGAGGGTGTCGCCGGCAAAGCAGTTGCTCAGGTAGAACGTCTCGCGCTCAAGGACCGCGCGCCGATTGAGCAGCTCCTGGTGAAACGGCGGGAACAGGCGCTGCGCCAGGAGCTGCCGCTCGGCCAGGTCCATGATCCTGATGAACGTCGCGAACATGACCGCGTGCCCCGCGGCAACATCGCGATCGGCAAGGAGCTGGTAGGCGATCGGCTTGTCTGTCACCAGCTTCCCATCGTATTCCTTGAGCCGCGCCCCCTGGACCTGGACCTCACCAAAGCGGGCTACCACGTCCGGCATCTCGGTCAGCGCGGGCAGCTCCGCCAGGTGTCCTTCACGCGGCGCCGAGGCCTCGGCATCTTCGCGCTGACCATCGACGATGAACAGGGTCCCGATGCGCATGGAAGGATGGCCGGCCGCCTCCCAGCGCTGGCTGTCGGGCGGAATCTCACCGGGCCGCGCCAGAATGCACAGCGAGTCGAGGATCATCCGACCGAAGCTGTGCACGTCGACGCCCACCGCCACCGGGTCCCACACCGCAAAGTCAGCGAGCGGGCGCTGGCTGGGCACGCGCAAGTGGGTCATGAAGTTGGCGGGATACAGCGCCCGGTCGGCCGCATCCTTGATCTCGCGGATGCCGATGAGCTTCGTGCCGCGGGTCAGCCGGTGGCAGAAGGCGTTGCCGAAAAGGACCATGGCCGAGAACTCGGAGAGAGTGCCCAGATCCACGTTGGCCAAGGTAAGCTGCGACTCTTCGATCAACATGTGATGCCTCCATCGACAACCAGCGTCTGTCCGGTGATGAACCGGGAGTCGTCGGACAAGAGGAACCGGACCGCGCCGACCATGTCCTTGACCTCGCCCAGGCGGCCAAGCGGAGTTCGGCGGACGATGCGATCCTTCTCCTTGGGCCCGAGCGTGCCGGTCATCTCGCTGTCGAAGTATCCGGGGGCGATCGAGTTGACGCGGATGCCCGCCGGCCCGAGCTCGCGGGCCAGAGAGCGGGTCAGCCCATCCAGCGCGGCCTTGGTGGCAGAGTAGACGGCGACCCCGGCGTGGCCGCGAAGCGCGTTCAACGAGGAGATGTTCACGATCACTCCCGCCCCTTGCACCAGCATCTGCCGGGCGCAGAACTGGCAGAGGTGCAGGGCGAGCTCCAGGTTGACCGCGAGCATCTTGTGGATCTCATCGGCGCGGGCGAGCGGCAAGAGCTGCTCGGTGATCGTCGCTGCATTGTTGATCAGCGCATCGATGCGGCCGTAGCGCCGGGCGACGGTCTTGGCGAAGCGATTCACCGCCTCGAAGTCCGTGCCATCGATGGGCGCCCAGAGGAACCGCTTCCCTTCCGGATCCTTTTCATACTCGGCTTCGATAAACGGGGTCGGCTTCCGGCTGAACGTCGCCGCCACCCCGCCCTGCGCCAGCACCGCCTCGACGATTCCTTGCCCGAGGCCCTTGCTGCCGCCGCTTATCAGCACAACCTGGTTCTCCATCTTCAGACCTCGCTGCGGATCGTCCGGCACCGCATGCCGCCCATCGGGATCGAAAGGGTCATAGCACCCACACCTCGGTCTCTACCGCGGGCTCCGCGCTCGCGAGCGACTCCAGCAGGAACTTCGCCAGGCCGTGCACCGAGACGCCGCTCATCAGCAGGGACGCCGGCACCTGCAGCGCGAGCTCGCGGTCGATGCGGTTGCGCAGCTCGATCACCATCAGCGAGTCCATACCCAGCTGCAAGAGGGGCACCGCCGGGCCGATGGCGGCGCCGGGCAGCCGCAGGATCTGGCTCATGAGCTCTGTCACCAGCTGCTCGAGCAGCGCCTGCCGCGCCGGAGCTTCGGCCGCCAGGATGCGCTCCCGCCAGCTCTGCGGCGGCTGGTCCTGCGGGCGCGCGGCGGGGCTGACGCTGTCGACCAGCTCGCTGACAAAGCCGGCCAGAGCCGTCCTTTCGCAGGAGCGCCCAAGCTTGCCCGCGTCCAGCTTGAGCACCACGGTCTGCCCGGCGGTCCCACCCAGCAGCTCCCACAGCTGCTGCATGCCCTCTTCCGGGGACAGGCTGGCGAGCCCGCGGTCTGCGTATAGCTCGCTGATGCCGCGGCGGGCGGCGATACCGATGGCGGAGAATCCGCCCCAGTTGATGCTCATCCCGGGCTGCCCGCGGCCGCGGCGGAAGTGGGCCAGCGCGTCCACGAACTGGTTGGCCGCCACATAGCTCGACTGACCGGAGCCGCCAAGCAGGGTGGCGACCGAAGAGTAGGAGACAAAGAAGTCCAGCGCCCGGTCCTGGGTCAGCTCGTGCAGGTTCCACGCCCCGAAGACCTTGGCCGCCAGAGCCTGGCGCAGCCGCTCCAGGGTCTGGGTCGCGAGCGTCCCGTCCAGGATCACGGCCGCCGAGTGCACGATGCCGCGCAGCGGGGGCCACTCTTGGCCGAACTTGCCGAGCAGGGCTGCCAGCTCCGCCTGCTGCGCGACATCCACGGCGGCGGGGACTGCCAGGGTGCCAAGCTTGCTCAGGCGCTCGATCGCCTCGAGCGCTTCTGCGCCGGGCGGGTGGCGTCCGGCCAGCACCAGGTGCGTGGCTCCCTTTTTCGCCAGGAGCTCGGCGGTTGCCAGCCCCAGGCCGCTGAGCCCTCCGGTGATCAGGTAGGAGCTGTCTCGCGGTCGCAGCGGGGCGGCCGGCTCTGGGGTCGGCGGCGCCGGGGCGCGGATCAGGCGGGGTACGTATCGCCGCTCGCCGCGCAGCGCCACCTGCGGCTCGGCCCCGGCCAGGAGCTCACGCAGGAGCGCGCTGAGCTCGGCCCCGCCCGGATCGGCGTCTGGCCCGGCGCTCAGGTCGATGCGTCGGCAGTCGAGCTCCGGGTGTTCGCTCTGCACGGACTGTCCCAGCCCCCACAGCGGCGCCTGGGAAACGGAGATGCTCGTATCACCGGGAGTGGCCTGGGTTCCCGCGGTGACCAGACACAGGTGCGGCGGCTGACGCCACCCGAGCTGAGTCAGCGCCTGCACGAGCAGCAGCCCGCTGTAGGTACCAAGCTCCAGATCGCGCTGCAGGCTGTCGAGGTGGGTCCGCTCCGCCGGGCTGCTGTCGAGGCTCCATAAGTGGATCACTGCGCAGCAGGCGGCTTCGGTCGCAAAGATTTCCTGCAGAGCCGCCCGATAGTCTTCCGCAGCGGTCGGGCGCAGCCGATAGTGATCGGCTGCCAGCTTCTCAAAGCGCTCGCCGGCCTCCACGATCACGACCGCCTGGCCGGCAGCGCCGAGCTGCGCGGCCAGCGCCGCCGCCAGCGGAGCGCGCGAGCCAAAAAGGAGCCACCGTCCGGGCGGCCGGCTCGCCGGGCGGAGCTCCAGGCTCTGGACGGGCCGCCAGACTACTTCGTACCGCAGGCCTGGCTTCTGCTCCTGGCGCAGGAAGGCGGCCGGACGCGCACGCTTGGTGACAAGCCCGTCCACGGCGGCCACCACGCGGCCCGTGTCCTCGAAGAGGACCAGGTCCATGGCCATGGTCTCCTCTCCAGCCTGCGGCTCGCCGTGCAAGCGGCTGCGACACCACAGCCGGCCGCGGGGAGCGCCGAACCACCGCAGCTCCTTGAACATCCAGGGCGGGCGCGAGGTCCCATCGCCCTGCCCCGCCGCCGCGAGCAGGGCTCCCGCCACCGTGGCAAACGCGTTGTCGATGAGCCCCGGATGAAGCGGGCCCTCCGCTTGATCTCCAGCCGCCGAAGGGCCAAGCTGCGACAGTGCGGACCCGGCGCCCGCGTAGAGCTCGCGCATCCACCGCCAGCCCGGCCCGTAGTCTATCTGGATCTGCGAAAGATACGCAAAGAGGGCATCCACGGACTGCACCAGCGGATGCTGCGTGCGCAGGTCGGCAAGCGCCTGCGGCTCGGCCGGCGCTTCGGTCCCCAGAATCAGCAGGCCCTTGGCGTGCTCGCGCCAGCGGGGCGCGGCGGAGCCGGCGTCTTTGGAAAAAGTGGCCGCGGTGAAGGTGTAGTGATCGCTCTTGCCGGGGTCCGGCTGCAGCATCAAGTGCAGGTCGAGGTCCCCGGTCAGGATCAGCGGATGGACGAACAGGACCTCGCGCAGGGTGGCCGTGGTGGCGGCGAAGCGGTCGGCCGCGATCGCCAGGAGGACCGCCGGATAGAAGGCGCCGGCGACGACCACGTGACCAAATACCCGGTGATCGGCGAGGTACGGCTGACGCGTCTGGCCGATGGGCAGGGTGAAGTGGAGCACGCCTCCCGGCAGCTCGGTGGAGCGTCCGGACAGCCGGTAGCGGCCGCCGGAGGCCTCTGCGGGCAGCTCGCCGGCCGGCTCGACGTCGGCGTCGATCCAGTGGCGCTGGCGCTGCCAGGGATAGGTCGGCACCGCAACCCGCCGGCGGCCGAAGGGACGCTCGAAGCCCAGCCAGTCGACCTCGACCCCGCTGCACCACAGCCGCGCCAGGCTCTCCAGCATCACTGCCCAGCCGGAGCGCTCCTTGCGCAGGGAGGGGAGCCAGCCGAGGTCGGGCCCGGGCAGGGTCGCCGCGCCGAGGGCGAGGAGGGTCGGCTGCGGCCCGATCTCCACATACGTATTTACGCCCAGCTCGTGCAGGGTCCGCATTCCTTCGGCAAAGCGCACCGGCTCGCGCGCGTGCCGCCGCCAGTGCTCGGCGTGCGCCAGCTCCTCCGCGGCCAGGCGGCCGGTCAGGTTCGCCACCAGGGGCAGCTGCGCCGGCTTCAGCTCCACCCGCGCCGCGAACCGCTCGAAGTCTTCCAGGATCGGCTCCATCAGCGGCGAGTGGAAGGCCTGGGTGCCGACGAGCTGCCGGGTCTTGATTCCCTGCTCCGCAAGCCTGCGGCACAGCGCTTCGAGCTGCGCGCGCGGCCCGGATAGGACTATCTGATCCGGCGCATTATAGGCAGCTATGGCAACTTCCCCGGCGTACTCGCTGAGCGCTGCGGAAACGGCCGCCGCGTCTGCGCGCACAGAGGCCATCGCCCCCCCGGGCGCCAGCTTCTGCATCAGCCGCCCGCGCTCCGCCACCAGGCGCAGCCCGTCCTTGAGGGACATCACGCCGGCGACGCACGCGGCTACATATTCGCCGACGCTGTGGCCGAGCACCACCGCGGGCTCGATCCCCCAGGAGCGCCAGAGCGCGAACAGCGCATACTCGACCGCGAACAGCGCCGGCTGGGTATACGCCGTGTCATCGAGCGGCGAGACCTCGCCCTCGGCCGGGTAGAGGACGGAGAGCAGCGGCAGCGGCAGCACGGGCTCCAGGAGCTGCGCACACTCCTGCAGCGCCGCGCGGAAGACCGGCTGGGTCTCCTGGAGCTCGCGCCCCATGCCGACGTACTGCGCGCCCTGCCCCGTGAACAGGAAGGCGATCTTGGCGCGCCGGTCGGGCTCGCGGCTGCCGCGTACGCAGTCCGCGGGCAGCTCGCCGCCGGCGAACTGGCGCAGCTTCTGCTGCGCTTGCTGACTCGTGCCGGCGATGAGGGCCAGCCGCTGCTCCATCGCGCTGCGACCGGTGCCGATGGAAAATGCGGTATCGCCCAGGGAGGGGGCCGGCGATGCGGCCAGCCGGTCGGCGTGCAGCTCCGCCAGCGCGCGCAGCGCCGCTTCGTTGCGCGCCGACAGAGGGAGCAGGTGCAGCGGCCGCTCGACTGCGGGGTCCGGCGCCACGGCCGGCGGCGGGACCGCTTCCAGGATCACGTGCGCGTTGGTGCCGCTGATTCCGAACGAGCTGACGCCGGCAATCCGTGCACCGCCTGCGCCGGTCCAGGGTATGGGCTCGGTGGGAATCTTCAGCGCCAGCTCGCTCCAGGAAATGTGGGGATTGGGCGCCTGAAAGTGCAGGTTGGCGGGAATGACGCCGTGCTGCAGCACCAGCACCGCCTTGATCAGGCCCGCCACCCCCGCCGCGGCCTCCGCGTGGCCGATGTTGCTCTTGAGCGCGCCGACGATCGCCGGGTTCTCGGCCGCCCGTCCCGGGTGGAGCACCGCGTCCAGGGACTGCAGCTCGATCGGATCGCCCAGCGCGGTGCCGGTGCCGTGCGCCTCGACGTAGCCGACCTGCGCCGGGGTGACCCCCGCCTGCGCCAGGGCGCGGCGGATGACTGCCTGCTGCGCCAGGCCGCTCGGGGCGGTCAGGCCGTTGCTGCGTCCCCCCTGATTCATCGCGCTGCCGCGAATCACGGCCAGCACCGGATCGCCATCGCGCTGCGCGTCCGCCAGCCGCTTGAGCACAAGGACGCCGCAGCCTTCGCTGCGGACATAGCCGTTGGCCGCGGCGGCGAACGGCTTGCATCGGCCATCGGGCGACAGGGCGCGCATGCGGCTCAGCGCCACGCTGCCCTGCGGCGCCAGGAGCAGATTCACCCCCGCGGCCAGCGCCAGCTCGCACTCGCCATCGCGCAGGCTCTGACAGGCAAGGTGCACCGCCACCAGCGAGGATGAACAGGCAGTGTCGACCGCCAGCGTCGGGCCGCCGAAGCCCAGCCAGTAGGCCAGGCGCCCGGCCGCCACGCTGGCCAGGTTCCCGGTTCCGACATACGCATCGAGCTGCTCCAGGCTCCGATGGTGCAGCAGGCGCGCTCCGTAGTCGCTGCCGCTGATCCCGACAAACACGCCGCTGCGGCTGCCGAGCAGGCGATCCGGAGACAGCGCGGCGCGCTCCAGGGCTTCCCAGCTGACCTCGAGCAGCAGCCGCTGCTGCGGATCCAGGCTGGCCGCCTCGCGGGGGGCGATGCCGAAGAAGCCGGCATCGAACTCGGCCAGATCGCCGATGAACCCGCCCCAGCGCGAGTACATCTTGCCGGCGCGCTCGGGATCCGGATCGTAGTACTTGTCGACATCCCAGCGCTCGCGCGGGACCTCGGTGATGGCGTCGCGGCCCTGCGCCAGCAGCTCCCACAGCTCCTCGGGCGTGCGCACCCCTCCGGGCAGGCGGCAGCTCATGCCGAGGATCGCGATCGCGGAGTCGGCCGGCCGCGGCGCCTGATGAAGGACCGCGGGCGGCGGGCTCGGCGCCGCGCTCACCCGGCCGAGCAGGAATCCGCAGAGCTTCTCGATTGTCGGGTAGTCGAAGACCAGGGTCGCCGGCAGCGGCTCTCCCAGGTGCCGGGACAGCTTGGTGCGCACCTCCACGGCCATGAGCGAATCGAGGCCGAGCTCCTGCAACGGGCGGTCGCTCGGCACCGCCGCGGGAGGCAGGTGCAGGACGGCGCCCACGGCGGCCCTCACCAGGCGCTGGACCTCTGCCTGTCGCGCCTCGCTGGTGAGCGGGGCCAGGCGCTCGGCCAGGGAGAGCTCCGGCGAAGCCGATGCCGCGGGGGCGGGCTCCGCCAGCTGGCTGAACAGGCGCCGGTGGCCCCGACTCTCGTACACGGCGCGGAAGCGCGGCCAGTCGACCGCGGCGGCCACCAGGTGCGGCGTCGGCTCACCCAGGGCCAGCGCCAGGGCGCGCAGCGCCGCATCGGGAGTAAACGCGGTCAGCCCGCTGGCCTGCAGCTGCTCGATGAACGCCGGGGAAGCCATGCCGCCGCCTTCCCACGGCCCCCAGGCCACGCTGAGGATGCGCCGCTGGGACGAGGCGTGGCTGCCGGCAAACGCATCCAGAAAGGCATTCGCCGCGGCGTAGGCGCCAAGCCCCGGCGACCCCCAGACCGCAGCGGCGGAGGAGAAGCAGATCAGCGCATCGAGCTGGAGGTCGCGCGTCAGCTCCTCCAGCACCAGCGTCCCCGCCACCTTGGGGGACAGCACGGCGCGCAGCTGGGCGCCATCGATCGCGGTCAGCGCCACCGAGCTGGCGACCCCGGCCGCGTGGACCACGGTGCGCAGCGGCGGGAGCGAGGCGTCGATCTCGGCAAACAGCGCCCGCATGGCCGCCGCATCGGTCACATCCACGTCGGCCACCGTGACGCCCACACCCAGCTCGCGGAGTCGCTCGATCTCGGGCGCGGTGCCGGGGGACGAAAGGCCCCGGCGGCCGGTGAGGACCAGGTGCCGCGCGCCGCGCTGCACCAGGAAGTGCGCGATGTGCAGGCCAAGCGCACCGAGCCCCCCGGTCACCAGGGCGGTTCCGGCAGTCTGGAACTGCGGGCGCTCGGCCGGCGCTTCGGCAAGGCGCTGCAGGCGCAGGACATAGCGGCCGGTCGCGCGCACCGCTAGCTGGTCCTCGCCGTCGGGAGCCAGCAGCTGGCCGACCACCATGGGGAGCAGCGGCTCGCGGTCGGGCGGCGGCAGGCTGGAGGCCGGACTCGGTGGTAGATCGATAAGGCCGCCCCACAGCTCGGGATGCTCCAGGGCGAGCACCCGTCCCAGACCCCAGAGCGCGGCCTGCGCGGGAGACTGCAGCGGATCGCCGGGTCCCGTCGAAGCGGCGCCGCGGGTGATGACCCACAGGCGGGCCCGCGCGGAGGCCGGGTCGGCATCGCCCAGCAGGGCGCGCGCGCTGCCCAGGAAGCGGCAGAGCATCCGGTGGCAGCCCGCGGGCGGTGAGCCCGCCTGTCCGACCTCGGCCGCGCTCCACAGATCGACCACCCCGCGCAGCGCCGGCGTCGCGCCGCCTGGCTGCGGCAGGACCGCACGGATCGCAGCCGCCGAGTCATCGATCAAGTCGGCGGAGGCGGCGCTCTCGGCCGGGCGGCGCAGCCTGATACAGGTCGCGCCGCGAGCCTCCAGCGCCTGGGCGAGCCGCTCTCCCAGACCCTGGCCGTCCAGCAGGATGAGCCAGGTGCCGGCAGGGGTCGGCGCCGCCGACTGGGGCAGCAGCTGGCGCTGCCAGGACAGCGCATAGAGCGGCGGCCGGCCGACCCGCGCCGCGGGCAATAGCTCCGGCTGGGCGGGCCGCTCGGCGGAGGCCGCCGGCGTGACGGCGCGCTCCTGCGGCGCCTCGCGGTCGGCGCTGGTGGGCTCTGGCTGCGTCCCTCCCTGCGCCGCGGTCAGCGGCTCGACCCAGCAGCGCTGGCGCTGCCAGGGATAGGTCGGCACGGCGATCCGCTGGCGCGGGTAGGGCCGGTCGAAGCCCGCGAAGTCCACCGCAGCCCCACCGACCCACAGGCGCCCCAGGCTCTCGACCAGGACCTGCCAGTCCGAGCGGCCCTTGCGCAGCGAGGGCAGCCACTGCACCTGCGGATCATCCACGCACGCCGCCCCCAGCCCGAGCAGCGTCGGCTGCGGCCCGATCTCGATCAGCCGATCCACCCCGAGCTCATGCAGGGTCTTTATTCCTTCGCGGAACCGCACGGGCTCGCGCAGGTGGCGCCACCAGTAATCGGCGCGCCGGACCTCTTCCTTCACCAGACCGCCGGTCACATTGGAGACCAGCGCGAGCCGCGGCGCCTTCATCGGGACCAGACCGGCCGCCCGCTTGAACGCGGCGAGCATCGGCTCCATGAGCGGCGAGTGGAACGCATGCGAGACCGCGAGCGCCGTGGTCTTGATCCCCTCCCGCGCAAGGCCCGCGCAGATGGACTCCACGGCGCGGCGCCGGCCCGAGATGACCAGGTGCTCGGGTCCGTTGTAGGCGGCGATCGCGACCTCGGCGGCGTGCCGCTTGATGGCCCGCTCCACCAGCTCCGCGCGCGCGCGCACCGCCGCCATCGCCCCCGGCTCCAGCTTGGTCATCAGCCGGCCGCGCTCGACCACCAGCTGCAGCGCGTCCTCCAGCGACATCACCTCGGCGATGCACGCCGCAACATACTCGCCGATGCTGTGTCCGAGCACGGCCTCGGGCTCGACCCCCCACGACTTCCACAGCTGGACCAGGGCGTACTCCACGGCGAACAGAGCGGGCTGGGTGTACTCCGTGTCGTCGAGGAGCGCCTCGCCGGCCTGCTCCGGATACAGGATGCGAACCAGGGGCCGCTGCAGCTCGTCATCGAGGATCCGGGCGCACTCCTCCAGCGCCCGGCGGAACACCGGCTGGGTCTGATACAGCTCGCGGCCCATGCCCACGTACTGCGAGCCCTGGCCGGTGAACAGGAACGCCACCCGGGGCCGACGGCCCGACTCGCTCCGTCCGCGCAGGACGCCGTCCGCCGGCTCGCCGGCCGCCGCCTGTCCGAGCTTGGCCTGGGCTTCCGCTGCCGTGGCGGCGATCACCACCAGCCGCTCCGCCATGGCGCTGCGACCGGTGGCGGCCGAGAAGGCGACATCGGCGAGCGGCTGGTCGGGACTTGCGGCCAGCTGCGCATCGTACAGCGCGATCAGCGCCTGCAGGGCCGCGGGACTCCGGGCCGACAGCGGCAGCAGGTGAACTGGCCTTTGGTCCGCTGACTCCTCGGCCGCGGCGGTGGGCGGGACTTCCTCCAGGAGCACGTGCGCGTTGGTGCCGCTCAGGCCGAAGGCGCTCACTCCGGCGATCCGCGGCCGCTCACCGCGCGGCCACGGCACCGGAGCGGTGGCCAGCGCCAGCGCGCTGTTTTCCAGGCGGATGCGTGGGTTGACCGTGCGCAGGTTCAGGTTGCCCGGGATGAGCTCATGGCGCAGCGCCAGCACTGCCTTTATCACCCCGGCGATCCCGGCCGCCCCCTCCAGGTGACCGATCTGCGTCTTGACGGCGCCGATCACGCAGCGCGAACCATTACTACGGGGCGCTCCCGCCACGGCGCGCAGGGCCTCCAGCTCGATCGGATCGCCAAGCGGGGTCCCGGTCCCGTGCGCCTCGATGTAGCTGACCTCCTCGGCTTTGAGGCG
>Ga0075158_10003106_pt1 | contig 11791 bp, 17 predicted proteins | sample JI91814BDNA_FD_70968 | JGI IMG/M metagenome (GOLD analysis project Ga0075158, IMG submission 70968) | Wastewater effluent complex algal communities from Wisconsin, to seasonally profile nutrient transformation and Carbon sequestration -... | ecosystem: Engineered > WWTP > Effluent > Algae... | reverse complement strand
GTCTTCTCTCTGCGGGCTGAAGCCCTAGTCGCCACCGGCGGCGACTCGGGCGTGGGCAGCGAGCAGCTTGTCATTCAGTCCCCAGGCCGCGATGGTTTTGCACCACCAGGCACTGTGCTCGTCGACGTAGTTCTTGGCTGCATCGATCGGGAGGGTAGACCAGTAGATGGTCCAGTCCTTTACGTTCTTGACGTGGGCCGCTTCGGTCGCCATGGCGACCAGGTCTGATGCACCGACAATTCCCATCACTATCTCCTTGGGGTTGGTACTGTGTCACTCTAGTATGACGGATACCGCGTGTCAATCAATTACTATTTTTAGAAACTTGGAGGGCGGCGCAGGTAGAGATACAGAGTGATGAGGAAGGCAAAAGTAACGGCTGACAGGAAGGGGAAGGTAACAAAGCCAAATAGGTCGATCACTTTGACGGCACAGTCAGCCCCGCTACCATCGACTAGACAAGGAGCAATGCCAGATTCACGAGTTTCGGCCGGGAGCATTTGGTAAATATATTGATACTTCGCGACAACGAGGCCAAAGAGGGACAGACCGATACCATAGAGTGGAAAGTGAGTACTGTCCTTCTTTCGCCAAGCGATGAGTGCGAGGAGAGCTTGTGGATAGATAGCAATACGTTGAAGCCAGCAGAGAGAACAGGGAATAAAGCCAAAATATTCAGAATAAATAAGGGAAATAACTACCGAGCCGACCGTTGTGGACACAATGAGTGGCCAGAGGAAAGGACGAATTTTTTCACCAAAGTAGCGACCGCCGTGGAAGAAATAGTCGACCAAGAGAATAACGGTAATGAGGGTAAGGCCGAGGCCGCCTATGGCGAGGACAAAGTTAATAACCGGTAGTGACAAATACATGCCTAGATTATACATGTTTTATAACCGGGAGCACGGGGTGCATGAGTGGCCTGTAACGAATGGTCCTGATGCTACCATTGTATGGTTGAAGGTCACCATCTAGGTGCCGTTAGTTAGTAATTTGTACATTATATTTATGAAGCAAGTATCAATCGGATTTTTATTACTCGCCCTTATCTTCGGAACCGCTATTCAACCAGCTAGTGTTTTCGCCAGAGGAGGAAGCGATGACGACAGTCAAACTGAATCTAGTTATGACGATGATGATGACGATAGTGACGATGATAGTAATGATGACAGTGACGATGATTCAAACGACGACGACTCAACTAGTGACGATAGTCTCGAGGTTGAAGCCGATGTCTTTACTGACACAACTATTGTTAAGGTAGAACTAGCTAGTGGCACCAAGACTAGTTTCTCAACCGATGCTGACACTGAGGAAGAAGTGGCAGCGGTAGTGGCTGATAAGTTCAATCTTACCGAGGAAGAAGTCTTAGCAGTTCTAGATTTTGAAATCGAGGATCGCGCCAGTCGAGCAGGAGAGCGTATCAACCTCAAGGACCGAGTGAAAGATCGTGTGAAGGACCATATGAAGGTCTGTCGCGATGATTCTACTGATGGTCTCGAAGTCGAAGCCGATGTCTTTACTGACACAACTATTGTTAAGGTAGAGCTAGCTAGTGGCACTAAGAAGGTATTTGATACCGAGGCCACCACTTCAGCTGCTATTATCGCCGAAGTAGCCGAGCAATATAACCTCGATGCTGATGATGTAGAAGCAGTTCTCGATCTAGAGATCGAGGATCGAGCGAGTCGTGCTGCTGACCGCGCTATAGCTAGCAATTCAGCTGATTGTGACGATGACAACTCTAATGTCGGAGGCAACAACGGTACCTCAACCACTTCACGTGATGCTGAGCTCCGTGCTCGTATCGCAGATCTCCAGCGACTTCTCGAGACCCTCATCCGTCTCTTTACCGCTCGTTTCGGAACTAGTATCTAATCTCTAAGGAGACTGACCGAAAAACAAAAACCGCCCCTTATCAGGGCGGTTTTTTGGCCAGGTCTTGGTTTATGTATTTACGCCTGTAATTGATTGTCAGGATGAACGGCTATGGGATGGTCCTCACGGGTCAGGGTTGGTGTACCAGAATTAGGGAAGAACCGATTATTCGATTAGTTTTATATTGATTATGACCGATACTGACAAGAAGGATTTAGTCGTCAACAAGCAAGTTGAGGACTCGGAAGTTAAAGCCGAAAAGGTAGAGGAGAAAGTAGAACATGCTCAGGTAAAGGTAGTCGACGTTCATGTCGAAGCGGCTGAAGTACATGTCGAAGCGGCAGCGGTACATATTGAAGCGGCTGAGGATCATATGGAAGCAGCCGAAGAGAAAAAGGACGATTTGATTAACAAGAAATAGTAGCTATAAATAAAGTAAACAAAATAACCCGCCAGGGTTATTTTGTTTGCCGTATAATTCGTCATAGCAGGTCAAGTCTAATGTATATACAGACTTAATTTTTGTGGTATATTTGCACTCTTCACGGAGGAGAATCTCTTCCGAAGGGAGACGTTCATTTCGTTTCTTAACATCCATTCAACACACACGGAGGCATGAATGCATTTCCCGTTCGAGTTCGTTCTCTTTGCTCTCACCCTTTTGGGAGTCATGCTCTTCCATGGTCGTCACTTGCAGGTGGCGCTGACGGGGCTCTTCGTCATCGTCATGTACAAGGTGTTGTTCGGGGAGATCTCTCTTCTGACACACTTCGCGCATGAGGCGCCGCTCTTGCTCAACCTGCTCGGCCTCCTGGTCGGCTTTGAGCTGATGGCCAAGCACTTTCAGGAGTCGCGGTTGGCTTTGAAGGCACCCGCGATTTTGCCGGACAACTGGGCCGGGCCATTTTTCTTGCTCTGCCTGATCTTCGTCCTGTCCATCTTTCTCGACAACATCGCTTCGGCAGTCATCGGGGATTCTCTGGCCAAGGTGGTCTTCGAGGGCAAGGTGCGGGTAGGGTATCTCGCCGCCATTGTCGCCGCCAGTAATGCCGGCGGCGCCGGAAGTGTGGTGGGAGATACCACTACGACCATGATGTGGATCGCTGGCGTCGACTGGAAGGATGTCACCCACGCGTTCCTGCCGTCGGCGGTGGCTCTGATCACGTTCGGGATTCCACTGTCGATTGCGCAGCAGCGCTATCACCCGATCGTGAAAAATGAGATCCCTAGTCACCACCACGTCGGAGCCAACGTCGACTACACGAGAGTGGGTGTCGTGGTCCTGATGCTGATTGGGGTAATTGCCGGCAACGTCTGGTGGGGCTTCCCGGCGGCAGGACTGTGGGTCGCCATTCTGACCACGACCTGGCTGAGAAGGCCGCACTGGAGTAGTGTGCCGAGGTCGGCCATCAATGCCTGCTTCCTGATCGCTCTGGTTCTTTCGGCCAGCTTGATGCCGGTCGAAAAACTGCCGAAGCCTTCTGAATGGACAGTGCTAATGCTGGGCTTCGTCTCGGCCATCTTCGACAACATCCCGCTGACCAAGCTCGCGCTTGATCAAGGGGGGTTCGACTGGGGATGGTTGGCCTACGCCGTCGGCTTCGGCGGATCGATGATGTGGTTCGGCTCTAGCGCGGGGGTGGCTGTGGCCAATGACAATCCGGGATTGCGAAAGACCGGAACCTTCCTCAAGGAAGCGTGGATCATCGCGGTTGCCTACGTGGTGGGGTACTCAAGCCTCTTCCTGCTGGGCTGGTACCCGCACGAACCGCACAACTGAGCAGTTGTTCGGTCCTGTTCCTTTGAGCAACGCCTCGGATTTTTCCGAGGCGTTCTTTTTTATTAATAAACAGAAAACCGCAGCTGGACTTACTTGTCGGCTTGGTCAGCCTGCAAAAGCTTGAGCTGGGTGTATAAAAAGAAAGAACCGCCGCACCGTGATGGGGAAGTTGGGACGGTGTCCTTTCCTCCGCCGGTGTGGCGGTCAGTAGATAGAATCGTCGAAGTCCTGATGTGTTCCAGTAACTGCCCGTGACGTCAGCTGCTGTGCCTGGCTGAAATCCGTCACATCTGGGGCTTTCCAGTCATTGATGTCGAACTCCTCGTAGCCAATGGGGTGGCCGTAGTCTGGCATGAAGCGCATGGAACGACGTGCGTCGATTTCCGTGTGGTGAACTTCGTAGTCGTTGTCGTCGCCAGTATCGAGACTATCGTAGAGGTGCTTGTAGAGCCCATCGGCATTCGGTGTCAGAATGCGCAAGCTTTTTTCCTCGCCCATTCTTCCGAGCTGAACTGTGGTAATGCTGAACCTCGTGCGTGTCTCTTGAAGGAAGGACAGGAGTTCATGCCTGTAATGCTCGATATCTGCACTGCGCCCGAGGAACACATCGAGGCAATAAGAGGGTTGTTGGCTCACGGGGCTTCTCCTTGGTTGTGCCTTTCGGCAAAAGAGCGCTCAGGACCTACTGAGTATGGGGGTAGTTAACAACTAAGTAGAAAGGAAGTCAAACGGTTGCGACTTACTAGCGGTTATTTAACTGCAATAATGATTTCGTTACGCAGCATGAGTGGCATCGAGAGCGGAGGATTGTATCGTGCAACTTGAATCTCCCCAGCTACTTCCAGACCATCTTTCGCAAGTAAAGACAGCAGTTCATTCTTTTTCTCTTCAACTCTATTGGCAGTCGGGTACCACGTAAAGGTGAGTGCGGCCACTTTTCGAGGCGGAACCTGCGTAATCTTAACCTGAGGATTATTCGGCAGCGGTAGCGTTTCTAGTGTGTACTCAGATGGCAAAACAAAAGAGATAGTCCGCGTACTAGCATCTATCTCAGTGTCTATAACAGGGACAGTCATAGCAATCTTTTCTGAGGATGTTCTTTCAAGTACCGGAGCAGTCATGGCAATACTAGAGCGTGAAGTATTGTTTCCGAATATATAATCTGCAATTATCCTGAAGCCTTTGCTGGTAGCGTCGCTATAATTTCCCGTTACATCTGTTTCAGCTGTGAGATAAGATCCATACTCTCGAATGTCGTAACCTGTTTTACTTTCAATTAAAGTAAATTTTGGTTCTTCAATGTTACGAATTACAAGATAGCTACCTGCGGCCCAAATACCTAATAAGACAATAACGGCAAGTGCAAAATAATACATCAGTGCAGTATATCAGTTTCAACCACTAACTATCCTGCTAAATAGGCATGTAGTTAGGTTGATTTTTGTTACTCCGCTCCATGAAGGATGTTTGAACTGTCAGTGCCAACTTTAGTATTAAAAGAAACAACCCGCCTGAGACGACGGCCATGGTGGCGGGCGTTTCAGGCGGGTTGGGCCAGACTTCGATTGGTCTAGCGAAAGCGTGTAGCTTGGAACGTCATGAGTGACGCTCCAGTGAGTTCGTCGACGATGTCTTCGTACCGAACTGTGGTCTCTCTCAGAACGGAAGGGCTGAAGGTGATTGGTGTCTTCTTTCCGCCGGTCCAGATACGTTCCGCTTCTTCGCGAAGATATTGCTTATCGAGCCAGGGAGGATCTTCGCCGACCACGAGACTGCGACCTCTGACAAAGCGACACGAGTCCGGGGTCAGACATTCGTCTGCGAGAACCACTTGTCCTCGTGAGTCAAATCCAACTTCAAACTTACCGTCGATGATGTCGATGCAGCATGCATTGGCAAACTCGCGTCCGATCTCATAGGCTCTGCGAGCAAGCTCGTAAGCTTCATGATGTTCCCAGATGACTGCAGATGCAGGAAGTGGGTCATCAGTCTCCGATTTGTCTGTCGGCGTGAAGATCGTATGCTCAAAGGGCGACATCAGTTGCAATCCAGACGGCAGGTTGTGGCCGTAAGGATTTGGAAGGTCTTTCTGGTAGTAATCCTTCCAGAGACTGCCTGCCATCCTGCTCCGGAAAATGAACTCCACCGGAATCATGTTGAGGCGACGAATAACGAGCGCCCGAAGCAGAAGGTCATCCGGGTAGTCGCCCTTCGGAAGGTACTTGAAGATTCCGTTTCCGAAAGCAATCAGATGCGTCTTGACACCGGGAAGATGTTCACTCATCCAGAACACTGTCAGTGCAGTCAGCGCATAGCCCTTTTTCGGGACTTCACTGTGGTGAACTACGTTGTGGGTGCTCACACGATCTGTTGCCACGGTGAGCAGAAGATCGGGATGCCCAGGAATGGCGAAGGTGTCACGCACCTTTCCTTGATGAAGGCACTCAAGACCAGTAACTGCGGGCGGGAATTTGAAGTTGCTCAAGTCGTTCTCCTTTGGGTTTTACTTGGATCTGCCAAGCCAGAGCTAAACAACAAAGAACTCGGTTTCACTCAGACCATCCTGAGTATGGGGGTAGTTAACAACTAAGCGATAGGGAAGTCAACTATCGGTTTGGATTTGTGTGGGTGTATATAAATGAAACAACCCGCCTAAGACGACGGCCATGGTGGCGGGCGTTTCGGTCGGGTTGGTGTAGGTCATCAGGACACATTGTTGCGCCTACTGATCTTCCCCTGCTTCGTAGTCAAGCTTGTAGTACGGAAGGAGAGTTGCAAACGGATTGATTCCAGGGAAATCCATGTTGGGCAAGTCATTTACCCGATCGTCACCAAGCTCAACGGCCCAGCAAAGGAACGTGTGCATCTCCGTGTTCAGATGTGGCCACAAGAAACTCAGGCATACCTTGTTGTCACCTGAGTCAAGATCAGGATCTAGTCTAAACATGTTCAGTACTTCTTGAACGGTGAGCGGGAGGCAGTCTATAGCCTCACGCATTTCTGCTTGCACATCAGTAATGGTTGGCATCAACAACTCCTTTTGCCGTGTCGGCATTGAATACTCAGACCATCCTGAGTATGGGGGTAGTTAACAACTATGTAAGAAGTAAGTCAACATGGTGGTGAATGAAGACGAGACTCGTCTAGATAGAAACAAAAGTTATATACTAGGTGTATTAGTAACAACATAATTACTCCTGTATGCCTACATATAAATTTTGCCAAAGCTGTGGCTTTCCGCTCAAGAAAGATACTAAGGGTGGTGGAACGGAACGAGACGGTTCAATCAGTCCTAAATACTGTTCAATGTGCTACCAGGACGGTGAATTTCTGAGTCTGCCGGAAATTGACACTCCCGAAAAAATGCAGAAGTTTTGTATTGAGCAAATGAAGAAATCAGGAATGAACAGATTTATAGCGTGGTTAGCCACCCGATCAATTCCTCGACTCGAGCGGTGGAAAAATATTACGTAACTTTACACAGACAGATGCTCTAAAACGTAAACAAAAACACCTGCAAAATTTTTTTGATTTGCTCCGTTCCGTGAAGGATGTTCGAACCTGTGGTGTATAAAAACAAAGGCCCAACGAGCGCACCTTTGTGCGGCTGTTGGGCCAGTACTCTCACATTAGCTACGGTTTGTCTAATTGCGAGGATATTGCTGAATATTGGATCCCAGTAATTCCATGGCCTTCAGTAGTCCGCTGTCAAAAACTGAAAGGTTACGGATTTCGACTGTCTCCCCATCAGAAATTGAAAACGTTCGAGACAGGTAGTTCCACAAGTCCTGTGCACCATCTCGGGCCAAACAGGCGACCATGACGTTCTGGTCCTTGTGCCACCAGCCCTGAGCTTCTCCCCAAGCCATTCCGGGCGAGAGGAGTTCGGCTGGTTCATTCCAGTCCTTCAGAAAGTCCCTTCTGTTTACGAGCTTTGCCATTGTCCCCAAGAAGAACAAGAGAGAAAGATCTTGATGGAACTTGCGGATATCAAAGTCTTTTGGAGCAAAGACGATACTCCAGTGAGGACTTCCGCAGGCTAGTTCTAACGCCCACACCGACGGTTTGAAACTTTGGGCCAAAGTCGTGACTTCATTAGTTACGTATCCGACTGAGTCTCCGTGCACAGTGTGCTCGGTATAAAACTGACCACCCTTCACGTAGATGTGCGCGCATCTCTGTGAAAGTATCTCGTTCCATGATTGAAAGATGGGGTGTACAAAATGCTTACCGAAATCATGGTTTTTCTTGTCCATTGCCATGTCTTTCTCCTTGAGGTTCACCAATGAACGTATCATCTCAGACCATACTGAGTATGGGGGTAGTTAACAACTAAGCGATAGGGAAGTCAACCACTGGGATGATGTTTGAATTTTTTTAGTATAAAAACAGAAACCGCTCATATAGACGCGGAGTCTATGAGCGGGTTGTCGATCGTTCAGTGTTGTACAAGGTGCTGATTAACTTGGCTTAGAGTGCAGATCTCTAACTACTTTCTCCAAGAGCAACCAAACTCCTCTGCAAATGTTGCCAGGAGTTTTACACCTGCTTCGTTGATCTTGTACAGAGGTCGGTCAAGTTCAAAGCTGGGTGAGGCCTCGACGACGTCGTGACCAATGAATCCTTTTTCCTGCAGTCTTGCAAGCCCGGTATAGATGCTACCTCGTGTTAGGAAACCGTTAGATAGATGGACAAATTGCGAGCCAAACAGACCATCTGGGTTTCTTGAAAGTAGCGTCAACATCTTCAGCTCGTTCAGAGATATGTTGACCATATCCCTCAATCGACGGTTTGTTTGATTGTCCACTATGGTTTCTCCGAAGAACGTTGAAGTTTGAACAGACAAGACCAATATACAATGTATACTGGTCTCGTCAAGATTCTGCTCCGCTCCGTGAAGGATGTTCAAACCGTTTGTATATAAAAGGGAAGAGCCACACGGCCGGAGACAAGTGTCTCTTCCGTGTGGCTCATGTTGCCTTGACGGCCTGTGGTTGGACATAAAGCGTGAATCCATTGCTCCACGCCAGTTCGTACCGAACTCGCATCTGAGCGGTCGCGTAGTCGCCCTCGCGGCTCAGCAGTTGGGATAGGGCAGACGCGTCTTCGGGGCTCAAGTCGAACGATCGCACTCCGCCTTGGTGTGCGCCAAGCACTTCGAACTTCTGCGAAACTTGCAGAAGTTGAGGGTCAGGGTCAGTGATGCCGTTGTGGGTGAAGACAATCTTGTTGTCATTCACCTTCACAGTTGCCTTTCCGACCCGTTGTGCGGCTACGAATGAGAGGCAGAAACTCGCCTCTTCGTACGAGTCGTACTCGTCGTTGCCCTGCAGTGTGAAGCCGGTGACACCCTGGGTGTCTCGGTTGACCATAAATTCGATGTCGTTCAATGTTTGCTCCTCAGGTTGCTCGGAAAACTCCGAGCTTCTAATTACACTTATAAATAATTGTCTCTAATATGTCAACCTTTGCTCTGCTCCGTGAAGGATGTTCGAACCTGTGTGGTTGATATATAAAGAGAAACCGCCCTGACCAAAGCCAGGCGGCTCTCGGTTGGGCGGGGAAGGTGACTTCATCGAAAGATGTACAGCTTACCGGCGTTGACTTCGCTGCGGAAGGTCATGATGCAACCTGTCAGCAGCAACGCCAGACCACCTATCCAGCAAACAACATTGAGCACTGGGACTGCTGTCCAAACGGACAGCAGCCACGGCGCCGCGAGGAAGGCAAGGATGACTCCTGCCAATTTCACTGCAATCAACTTGAACGGCATGGCACTCTCCTAAGAGGTGGGGAACAAAACAAAACTACTATATCATATATAGTAGTTTTGTTAATACTTAGCTCCCCGGGCAGGAATTTCTCGGCTTACAGCCGCAGTACAGGTTGTCGATATTTTAGTTCACTTCGTTTATAAAATATCTGACGAACCTTTTCGAATCCTGACGTGAGTGACATTGAGTCACTCACTCCCGGGGAGCATTAAAAGCAAAAACACGTCCGAAGACGTGCTTAAGCTTTTATATGCTCCCCGGGCAGGATTCGAACCTGCGACCAATCGATTAACAGTCGACTGCTCTACCGCTGAGCTACCGAGGAATATGGCTCAATTCGCCAGATATGCCGGCGAATAGTGAGCATTGTACAGAAAACCGAGGAATATTCAAGAAATGGCCGGGTATGGCCGGGGTACCCTGAGGCTGTGGATTAACGCCTTCGGGAAAAGTAGTATACTTAGGGTATTAGTTAATAAATTGTTTTCTATGCTTACTTTGTACATACGTCCCACCTGCGCATTCTGCCGTCGTGTTATGGCTGTTACTGATCGTCTCAACCTCGAAGTAGAACTGAAAGACATCAGTGATGAGTCGGTAGCGGCTGAACTCCTTGCGCGTGGTGGACAGGTCATGGTGCCGTATCTCGTTGACGAGTCAGCGGGAGTTGAGCTCTATGAATCAGATGCTATCGTTGCTCATCTCCAGGCGACGTACGGTGTAAGGACTGCTCCTAAAGTGCGTATGCACATCAGCGACAACGCGTGTGTATCGTGTGAGGGGTAAAGAGTATATATGTATGTCAGGGTCACGGTCTATCCGGGAGCCAAGAAAGCAGGACTAAAGGTACTAGGCGAGAATCGGCTTGAGGTAATGGTGAAGGAACCGGCCGAACAGAACCTCGCGAATGAGAAGGTAAAAGAACTGGTCGCAGCGCATTACGGAATTACAGAGAAACAGATACGAATGATTTCCGGTCACCACAGTTCGCGCAAGATGCTTTCGATTACGAGTGCTGAGTAATTTCTAAAACAAATATGGTATCAGAGCACATCACATTTAAGAACACGAATATCGGAACTGATGCAAAGTTACAAGCGTATGCCACTGAGAAGCTCGCTAGTCTCGATAAGTTTGTAGGTAGCGCTAGTGACGTCAGAGTAGAAGTCGAGTTTGAGCGAATGGTGTCACACAAGTCAGGACCAATCTGTCGAGCAGAAGTAAACGTCTTCGTGGGCGGTAGTGTCTATCGTTCGGAAGTGACTGAAATGACCTTCGAGGCCGCCGTAGATGTCGCCAAGGACGAACTCACTCATGAGATATCCCGCGCTCACGAGAAGCGCAACAGCCTCTTCAAGCGCGGTGGACGAAAGATTAAGGAATTCCTACGCTTCGGTAACTAACAGAAAGAAGTAAACAACACAGCGGCCCATGGGCCGCTGTGTTGTTATTTAAAGTAGGCGGTCCAGTCCATCTCGTTCTTGCCCTCTGGGACGATGCGAGTGATATGGAGAGTGCCGTCTTCGGTAAGTTCGGCTGACTTTATCTTGATCCGTTTGCCGTCGTGGATAAAGAAGGCTTCTGGCCAACCATCAAAAGCACAAATCTGGCGATAGAGAGTAAGTGCTGCATCGCCACTCGGGAGATGATAGGGGTCGAGAGTGAGTTCGGCCATGTCTTTCGTTATCTTCGTACAGAAGGTAGCCGCCTCATGGTTCTGAGGGATTGGGGTGATGGTACCAGCGACCAGTTCGCGCATGACGTGTACCAGGAGGTCGCCACAGACAAGACTCAATGTTCGGTCCAGCTCACGCCCTGGGATTGGCATCTCTAGAGTGACAGGTTGTTGATAGAGAATGGGGCCGTGGTCGAGATCTTTATCCATCTGCATGATAGTGACTCCGCACGCGGAAAGATCAGTAAGAAGAGTGCTGCGGATAGGGCTCGCGCCACGAAGCTTCGGAAGAAGGGACGGGTGAGCATTCAGGGTCTGATATTTAGGTAGCTCGATGAGCCACTCTGGCATAATCTTGCCGTAGGCAAAGACGACAAAGAAATCCCAATCAGTCTGTGTGAGTGGAGTGAGGTCTTCCTTGTTCTTGAGAGACATCGGTTGGAAGACTGGTATACCATGCGTTTCGGCCCAGACTTTAGTTGGTGGTGGGGTGACTATCTGCTTGCGGCCAACGGGAGCGTCCGGGTTCGTGACGACAAGGCTTGGCACCATATCAAAGGTGGCCATCTCCTCAAGGGCGGTAGCAGCTATCTCTGGTGTACCGAAGAAAGCGAACTTCATGCGAGAGGAGCTTCAGAGGCGGTGCGCTTATCGAGCTCAGCTTTTTCCCAGACCTTCTCAGCG
>Ga0075158_10003105_pt1 | contig 11798 bp, 9 predicted proteins | sample JI91814BDNA_FD_70968 | JGI IMG/M metagenome (GOLD analysis project Ga0075158, IMG submission 70968) | Wastewater effluent complex algal communities from Wisconsin, to seasonally profile nutrient transformation and Carbon sequestration -... | ecosystem: Engineered > WWTP > Effluent > Algae... | reverse complement strand
GACGCTTCAGGACGACACCGAGGCGGCCTACCTCGTCTCCTACCCCTACACCCCCGGCGCCGAGGGGGGCCTGCGCTACGACGACCCGGCCTTCGGCATCGAGTGGCCGCGCGCGGTCGCGGTCATCTCCGACAAGGATGCCGCCTGGCCGGCATTCCGCCAGCCCGCCGACTGAGCGGCCGCGTGCCCCCCGAGGGAGAAAGGACCGGCCGGCCCGAGGCCGACGTCGAAGCCGGCGCTGCCGCTCCGGGTGGGGCTGCCCCGGCCGCCAGCGGCCAGCCCGCCGGCGACCGGAAGGCCGGCGAGCATAAGACCGACGGCCATAAGACCGGCGGCCGGAAGACCGGCGACAAGACCGGCGACCGCGGCGAGGCCCCGCAACCCGAGCCGTCCCCTGCGCCGGTGCCGGCCGTGGCGGCCCGCCGCGGCCTCCTGCGCCGGGCCGCCGGCTTCCTGCGCCGCCGCGCCGTCGGCGTGGGGGCGAGCGGCCTCTCGGGGCTGCGCGGCGCGCGGCTCGGCGCCGCGGCCCGGCTGCAGGCGGCCGCGCTCGCCCGGCCCGAGCTGTTCCTGCACCCGGTCGGCGCCGCGCGCCGGCTCTGGCCGAAGCGGCTCGACCTCGCCCAGGCGGAGGCGCTGCTCACCGCGCGCACCCGCGGCTGGGCCGCCGCCGCGCCGCTCTTCGCCCGCATCGGCGACCCGGAGAGGCCGGTCCTCGCCGGCCAGACCGCGGCCGGGCTGCTGCGCCCCGGCGGCCCCGCCACCGCCGGGCCGCTGGCGATCCCCGCCGCCGGGCGGCCGGGCGCGCTCGCCCCGACGCGCGCCCGCGACATCGTCGTCGTCACCGCCATCGTCGGCCGGCCGCGGCCGCTCCTGCCGGTCTTCGGCGCGCCGGAGGGCCTGCGCCTCGTCTGCTTCACCGACCAGCCGCTCGCCGCCGCCCCGGGCTGGCAGGGCCTGCCGCCGCCGCCGCTGCCCGCCGACGCCGCGGCCGATCTCGACGCTGCCGCCGGCGACGACCCGGAGGCCTGGGCCGCCTGGCTGAAGATCCGCACCCCCGAGGCGCTCGGCCTCGCCGGGATCGAGGCCGAGGCCTCGCTCTGGGTCGATCCCGACTGCTGGCTCCTCGGCAACCTCGACACCCTCTTCACCCGCTGGCTCCTCGGGCAGGAGCTGGTGCTCTGGCGCCACCCGGCGAGCGACTGGCGCGACATGGCCGAGCGGCACCTGCTCGCCGGCGCCCTGCCCGCCCAGGGCGTCCTCGCCCAGGCCGGCCGCCTCGCCATGGACAAGATCCCCGGCGGCCGCGGCGCCTGCGACACCGGCATGGTCTGGCGCCGGCACGCCGCCCCGGGGCTCAGGGCGCTCACCGAGGCCTGGTGGCAGGCCTGGGCCGCCGCCCCGGGGCCGGACGACCTCGCGCTCTACCGCGCCTTGAACGATCCCGCCGCGCCGCTCGACCCCGCGACCCCGGGCGAGCGGCCGGCGATCCTGCCCGCCCGCCTCGGCGCCGCCGCCGACAACATCTTCACCGTCCGCACCGACCGCCCGCCGGTCCGGCCCGAGGCGCCCCGGCCGCTGCCGGCGCTCGCCGCCCCCGCCACCGCCGCCCCGGGGCCCGACCGGAACGAGCGGGCTGCCGACCGGATCGCCGGCCGCCGGCTCCCGATCGTCTTCCTCTCCGCGGCGGCGCACGCCAGGTCGGCCTCGACGCTGCTGCGCGGCCACCAGCTCTCCGCGATCGTGGCCGAGGCCTTCCCCGAGCGCTACGCCGTCGCCTTCACCGAGGACGCGGGCTCGGTCAGGGACGCGGTGGTGCTGCTCACCAAGGGCGCCATGGCGACGCTGAAGCCCGACGAGATCGCGGCCCTCGGGCGGCGCAACATCGCCACCGTCGGCGCCTGGGACGACATCCGCCCCGACCCGAGGAAGGCGCGGCTCGTCGACGCCACCATGACGCTCTCCCACCGGCAGACGGTCGAGCTGAACCGCCTCCATCCGCAGGCCCCGAGCTTTCTCGTCACCCACCACGTGAACACCCAGGTGCAGGCGATGGCGCGGGCGATGGCCCCGCCCGGCGACCGGCTGAGGACCGGCTACTTCGGCGACCTCGAGAACACCGTGCGCCCGGCGTCGCTCGCGCCGATGGTCGAGCTCGTCGGCATCGACACCCGCAACGTCGAGACGGCGAGCTCCTGGATCGAGACCCTGCCGCGGTTCAACTGCCACTGGATCGTGCGCCGCGCCCGGCCGTGGGACGGCTGGAAGCCGTTCCTCAAGGGCTTCGTCGCCGCGCACTGCCGCTCGGCGGTGGTCACCACCGTGGACGACGGTGACGCGCCCTACTATCTCGGCGACGACTATCCGTTCTACGCGGCGAGCCTCGGGACGGCCGATCTCGAGATGGCGCTGCTCAAGGCCGCCTCGGGCTTCGGCGGGGCGGACTGGCGGCTGGCGCTCGACATCATGGCCGAGGTCGCCGCCCGCTCCACCGACGCCCAGGTCGCCGCGGAGTTCCGCCTGATGATCGACGAGGTGACCGGCTGACCCGCCGGAGTGTACGAAGGCAATCCCCCATGAGCTACGTCCTGATGACCGCGGCCTACAACGAGGCGCGCTTCCTGCCGGCGACGATCGCCGCGGTGGCGGCGCAGAGCGTGCCGCCGGCGCTCTGGATCATCGTGAGCGACAGCTCGACCGACGCGACCGACGACATCGCCCGCGAGGCGGCGCGGCGCCACGGCTTCATCCGCTTCCTGCGCCACGAGGACCGCCGGCCCTCGCCGGTGCCGATGGGCGGCACCGCCTGGAAGAAGGTGACGGCGCTGCGGGCCGGGCTCGCCGCCTTCGGCGCCGAGGCGGCCGCGACCCCTTATCTCGGCAACATCGACGGCGACGTCAGCTTCGCGCCGGAGTTCTACGCGACTCTCATGGAGCGGATGGACGCCGATCCCGGCCTCGGGCTCGCCGGCGGCTTCATCTATCACTCGAGCGAGGGCCGCGAATGGCCCTACATCGTCAGCCCCGACGGGGTGGGCGGCCCGATCCAGTTCTTCCGCCGCGCCGCCTGGGACGCGGTCGGCGGCTACATCCCCTGGGGCCAGGAGGATTCGATCGTGCAGATGGCGCTCAGGATGCACGGCTGGCGGATCCGCTCGTTCCCGGACCTGCGCGTCGCCCACCACAAGACCCCGAAGGAGAAGCGGAAGTCGCCGCTGCGCGGCCGCTTCCACACCGGGATGATGGAGCGGGCGATGCGCTATCACCCGCTCTACGAGACGGCGAGATGCGCCGCCGCGGCCGGCCGCCGGCCGGTGGTGCTCGGCGCCGCCGCCCAGCTCGCGGGCTATGCCTGGGCGGCGCTGAGGCGCACCCCCTCGCAACTGTCGCCCGAGCTCGTCGCCTTCAACCAGCGCGAGCAGATGGCGAAGCTCCGCCAGCAGGTCGGCCTCGGCTGAGGCAGGGGGAGACGGCGCGCCCGATTCGCCCGGAGCGATGTCCGGTTGGATATCTAGTTGCTGGTGCGCAGGCCGGTGGTGCGGCCGAGCCTGCGCCAGCCCTTCTTCAGCCAGGGGCGCAGCGCCGGGGGCAGGAAGCCGAAACCGCGGTGGTTGGAATGCGGGAACGGCTTCGCCGGGACCGGCTTGCCGAGGAAGGCGCAGATCGGCTCCCAGCGCGGATCGCGCGAGACGTCGAGGACGAGGAGGTCGTCCGGCCGGTCGCGGAAATAGGCGCGCACCTCGTCGTTGTGCCGCCGCAGCCGGGCCTTGTAGTACTCCGCATCGCCCTCGGGATGGGAGCCGTAGATCAGCTCGGCCATCGGGGTGCGGTCGCGGCCGTCGAAGTGGTTGCTGAAGCTGTCGTACCACTTCTGCTCGTCGCGCAGCGTCAGGATGAACCGCGAGCCCGGGTGCAGCGCATCCATCTCGCGGTAGACGAGCGGCCAGGGGTTATCCTGGAAGGCGTCGTAGCGGTGCGAGAGCTCGGCGGTGACCTGCCCGAGCTTCCGGGCGATGTCCTTGTCGCGCACGCGGTTCGGGCCGGTGACCCGGTAGCCGAGCTCGCTCAGCACATGCATCATCGTCGTGGTGCCGGTCTTTTGAAAGCCGACGCAGAAGACCTTTCCGCTCATCCCGTCCTTCCCGGGGCCGCGGGCCGTCCCCCGGCGCGTCCCCCATTCCCTGCGGCCCGCAGGCCTATTCCGCCGGAGCGACCCGCCCGGCGGGCCGCTTCCTCAACTCGCCGCCGGCCCCCACGTGGAAGCCGAAGATCCGGTCCGAGAGCCGGCGGATCTCGGGATCCTCGAACAGGGGCCGCGAGGCGTCGTGCGCCAGCACGTGCTGCCAGCGCTCATCGACCGCGAGGCTGCGCCCGTCCACCGGCTTCGCGAAGAGCCGGGCGACGTAGCTGCCCGGCGCCTTCAGGAAGCGCCTGCGGAACGCCGGCGAGCGGTAGTAGCCGAGCTTGCCCAGCATGGCGCGCCAGGTGGGCCGGCCGTAGCCGTCGAACGAGCTGCCGCCGCCTTCGTTGCGCACCTCGCGCAGGGTGCGCTCGGAGTAGCTGCCGCCGAGCCGGGCGCAGAGCGCCTCGCGGTAGGCCCGGCTGCCGTGCCAGGCGTTGTAGAGCAGCACCGCGTCCGGGTCGCGCTCGGCGATCCGGGCGATGTCGGCCCAGTCGCGCCGGAAGTCATCGAGCCGCCGCGACGAGGAGAGCTTGCCGCCCTCGCGCGCCTTCACCCGGCTCGCCCAGCAATTGTAGGGGTCGCGCAGGACGTAGAGCACGTGGCAGGCGTGGCCGGGAAAGTCCTCCGGGTCGAGCCGGCGGACGTTCTCGACCAGCGCCTCGCCCTGCAGCTTGCTCACCCCGACCGCGTCCTCGAACGAGACGATGACGCAAGGCGTCCTGCCGAGCGCCGCCCGCACCGCGACCACGCTCTCGGCGTCCTCGAAGAAGCCGTGCGGCTGCTCGTTCAGGTGCAGCGCGCGCGGCCAGAGCGATTCGAGCCAGTTGATGATGGCGTGGTTGCCCGAGCGCTGCACGCCGATGATCTGCAGGAGCGTCGCCATGGGCTCAGGCCTTCAGGGTGTCGGTCAGGTGGTCGCCGAGGCGCAGCGCCAGTTGCACGATGGTGTAGGTCGGGTTGGCGTAGCCGGTGGTGGCGAAGGCGCTCGAGCCGCCGATGTAGAGGTTCGAGACCCCATGCACCCGGCAGTCGGCGTCGACCACCCCCTCGCGCGGGCTCGCACTCATCCGCGTCGCGCACATGTGGTGGTGGCCGCCCACCCGGCTGCCCTGGCCGAGCCCCGGCACGCGCACCGGCTCGGCGGTCAGCCAGTCGAGGATCTGCACCCGTCCCGTCCCCTGCTCGGCGTAATGCGCCCCGAGCTCGGCGATCGCGGTCTCCATGGTGTGGAAGTCGAGATCGGTGAGGCGCCAGTCGAAGGCGATGCGCCGGAGCCCGAAGCGGTCCGTCTCGTCGGCGAGCATCACCCGGCTCTCCGGGTGCAGGCCCTGCTCGGCGTGGATCGCCACCGTGCCCTGCACCGCGTGGCGCTTGCCGTCCTGGGCGAGGTACATCCGCAAGCCGCCGCGCTCGCAGTCGAGGTTCTTGCCCAGCACCTTCTCGAGCACGTGCTCGGAGAAGCTCGTCACGCAGCCGGCGCTGCGGACGAGCTCGGTCGAGAGCCGGAGCGGATCCTCGATCATCGGGGTGACGAGGAGCGAGAAGCCGAGGGTGCCGTGCTCGGCGAGGAACGCGTCGGTCGGGGCGTAGGCCTCCTCCGGGTCGGCGAGGATCTGCGCCTCGGGGATCGGCTGGTCGTAGTAGACCTGACCCAGCCGGAAGTGCGGGTGCTCGCAGAAATACCGGCCGACCACGTCGTTGTCGTTGCCGATGCCGTTCGGCTTCTGGCTCGTGAAGTTCAGGAGCGCGCGCGGGGTCTCGAGCCCGCCGAGCGCGAGCACGTAGGTCCGCGCCGCCACGGTGAATCCCGGGTCGCCGTCCTCGAACGACTTGAAGACCGCGCCCGTCACCGTGCCGAGCCCGTCGTCGAGCCGCATGTCGACGAGGTTCGCGTTCAGCGCGCAGACGATCTGCGGCGAGGCGGCGATCTCGTCGTGGTACTTCTCGCCGAAGCGGGTCGGCGGGCTGTAGCGGTACTGGATGCGGTGGAAGCGCGGGGTCTCCTGCTCGAGCGGCAGGTCCGGCGCCTCGGCCGCCGAGATCATGTCGAGGATCTCGTCGGTCTCCGCCGCGTAGGGGTCGAGCGCCGCCTTGTCGATCGGCCAGCCGCTCAGGGGGTTCGCCGCCAGCGGCAGGAAGTTCACCGCGTCGAGCGCCCGGCAGCGGCCGCCCCAGTGGTTCGACGAGCCGCCGAAGTAGCGCAGCCGCGCCTCGTCGAGCGGAAAGTAGTCGAGCCCGACGATCTCGCCCTTGTAGAGGTCCTGGGATTCGTCGGAGAGCTCGAGCCCGCCGCCCTCCATCAGCGCCACGGAGAAGCCGCGCGCGGCGAGGCGCCGGGCGAGCGTGATGCCCGCGGGACCGGTGCCGATCACGCAGGCGTCGAAGGTGCGGGCGAAGAGCCCGCGATCCGCGTCGGTGGCGTCGACGATCATGCGAGCCCGAGGGTCTCGAGGTCGCGGCCGGTCAGCACCCAGCCGTTGACGATGAAGAACTTCCCCCACGGCCGGATCTCGGGCCGCGGCCCGAGGAAGGCGCCGGCGAGCGCGCCCCCCGGCGCACCCCCGGGCGCGAACGCCCCGGCGGGTCCGGCGAGGAACGGCGCGATGGCCGTGGTCGCCGTGGCGGCGGCGAGGGAGGCGAGAAGGGCGCGACGACTCGGCATGCGAAACCTCGAGAACGGAACGGACTGGCACCGGCGCCACATTGGCCCCGATCAGAGCTTGAAGTCAAGAAAGCGTCGCGCCAGGAAGCAGCGCGCCGCTCAAATTATCGTATCAGCGCAGGATCCCGGATTCCTCCAGGTCCTTCCATGAAGTATACTCACGGGATATTCCCGCCGTGAACGCGGCATCCGCCTGCATCATCCGGTCGATCAAGGTCGCATACAGGCGATAGCTTCGGGATCCCTGGTTGTAGCCGCCGCTCTTCAGCGCGTATTCGATCTTGCGCCCGAGATCGGCGGTGAACTTGAAGTGCAGGATCGCCACCGCCCGGGTGGCGCTCACCGGCTTCGAGGTCACGTGGCAGTTGAGGAAGCGGTCGCCGGCCTGCCAGCGCAGGAACGGCGTCTTGTGGATCATGCTGGCGCCCTCGTAGCGGTAGCCCGAGAGCCGCCGGCGGATCCGGCGCACGAGCGTGCCCTGCCCGAGCACGCCCCAGCGGGCGAAGAGCCGCGCGACGCTGCCGGGATAGACGGTGCGCGGGATCGCCGGGGACTGGATGGGCTGGCCGGGGTCGATGTGGGGCCGGGCGTCGAAGAGCCAGGGGCCTGCCCCCGATCCTGCCGCCGATGCGCCCCCCGGGCCGCCGGGATCGAAGCCGCCCGGGCCGGTCGGCGCGGCGCGGGGGCCGGTGATGTCGCCGATCGCGCGCGGATACATGTCGATCATCGCCCCCCAGACCGCCGCGGCGCCCTCGGCCTCGAGGCGGGCCGCGAAGGCGGGCAGCGTCAGGCCGCCGGGCAGCACCAGGAGCTCGTCGGGGTCCGCCATGACCGTCCACTGGCCCTCGCAGAAGCCGTTCATCATCTGGTCGCGCCAGAGCCGGACCGCGCGGGTCTCGAGGATCCCCGCCCGTTCCTCCGGGGCGTAGGCCACCTCCTCGAAGTAGCGCAGCGGGCTCTCCACCACCATCACGTCGGGCTCGCCCGCGAGGTATTCCGCGGTGCCGTCGGTCGAGCGGTCGTCGAGGATGACGAAGCGGTCGGCGCCGAGGCGGCGGTAGTGGGCGAGAAACGCCGGCAGGAAGTACATCTCGTCGTGCGCGATGGCGCAGACCGTGGCGGCGTGGCGCCCCGCGGCGAGCTGCGGGTTCGTGCGGATCGCGAGCGGGGGGTGCGCCGGCCCCGACGCCCCGGCCGCCGGCTGCGCCCCGGCCACCTGCGCCCCCGTCTCCTGCGCCCTGGTCTCCTGCCCTCCGGGGATGTCGGCGCGATCCTCAGGCACCGGCCAGCGCCCGGAACTGCCGGTTGGTCTCGATGAGCTCGTCGTAGCTGCCGGCGGCGACCACCCGGCCCTGCTCGAGCATGTAGATCGTGTCGCAGCCGCGCACGGTGGTGAGCCGGTGCGCGATCATCACGATGGTCTTGGCGTGGCCGAGGTTCGCCACCGCGTCCATCACCGCCCGCTCGGTCAGGTTGTCGAGCGCGCTCGTCGCCTCGTCGAGGATGAGGACGTCGGGGTCGTGGTAGAGCGCGCGGGCGATGCCGATCCGCTGGCGCTGGCCGCCGGAGAGCCGCACGCCGCGCTCGCCCGCCCTGGTCTGATAGCCCTCGGGCAGCTCGCGCATGATGAAGTCGTGGAGCTCGGCGATCCGCGCCGCCCGCTCCACCGCCGCCATGTCGATGTCGGCCGCGGCCTGGCCGAAGGCGATGTTTGCGGCGATGGTGTCGTCGGTCAGGAAGATGTGCTGCGGCACGTAGCCGATCGAGCGCTGCCAGCCGGGCAGCGTCTCGGGGGTGATCGCCACCCCGTCGATGACGAGCGCCCCCGCCTGCGGCTCGAGGAGCCCGAGCATGATGTCGACCGCGGTGGTCTTGCCGGCGCCGGTGCCGCCGACGAGGCCGACGCTGGTGCGGGCCTCGACCGCGATCGAGAGCCCGGCGAGCGCCGCCCGCTCGGCGTTCGGATAGGCGTAGGCGACGTCGCGGAGCTCGAGCCGCCCGGCCAGCCGGACCGGCGCCACCTCGTGGGCGGCGATCCGGGCCGGACCCTTCCCCGCCCCGGTGGCCATGTAGTCCTCGTGCAGCTTGTCGAGGGTGGGCTCGGCGAAGCGCATCTGCCCGATCGCGGTGTAGACGCCCTGCATCGCCGGGAACAGCCGGATCGTGGTGAAGGCGTAGACCGACAGGATCGGCACCACGCTGCCGAGGTCGCCGTCGCCGGTGACGAGCAGGTAGAGCACGAAGACGAGCAGCGCCCCGAAGGCCACGCCCTCGATGATGTAGCGCGGCACCTCGCGCATGATGAGGTTCGCCGCGTCGTAGTGGGCGACGCGCTCGGCCGGCTGCCGGAAGCGGGCGCTGAAGTAGGGCTCGAGCCCGAGGAGCTTCACGTCCTTCATGCCGCCGAACGCCTCGCCGACGATCTGGTAGCGCATCTCGTTCATCCGGTGCCGTTCCTTGCCCATGCGGTTCGAGGACTGGCGGATGCTCGCGTAGAGGATGACGTAGATGCCGCCGAGCAGCCCCGCCGCGATGAAGGCGACGCCCGGCCGGATGATGACGAGCAGCGCGATGAGCGAGATCGCGAGCACCCCGGAGGTGATGAGCCGCATCGCCGGCAGCAGCGCGGTCGTCACCACCTTCTGCACCTCGCCGAGCACCGCCGAGCCGAGGCCCGAGCTGTTCCGGGTGAGAAACCAGGCGTAGGGCTGCGAGAGGTAGGCGTTCAGCATCCTGAGCGAGATCGTGTAGGCCCGCATCATGGCGAAGCGGTAGTTGGCGTAGGCGGTGACCGCCTTGAACACCATCCCGAAGATGATGAAGGCGAAGACCGCGCCGGCGAGCGCCACCAGGAAGCCCTGGTGCGACTGGAAGCCGAAGGTCCGGTAGGCCCAGGAGAGCGCCGCGTTGGTGTCGATCACCTCGGGTTTGCGCAGCACGAACATGAGCGGCAGGATCGAGGCGATGGTGAGCATCTGCAGGAGGCCCATCACCATGATGAGCCCGATCAGCGCGTAGAACTGGCGCCGCTCCCGGGCCGTCAGCAGGTCGAGAAGCTTGCGATAGGTTGCGGTCACCCGGGTACTCCTTCAGTCGTTCCGTCCCGCCGGCGGCGCGCTCCGCCCGTTCCCCGGATCGCGGCGGGAGCCCCGGCGCGCGCCCGCGGGTCCGGCCGCGCCGGCGCCGCGGCGCGCCCCCCGCCCGTGTCCCGTCCGGCCGTATCCCGCCCGTCTGCGCTCCGCCCGTCTGCGCTCCGCCCGTCTGCGCTCCGCCCGTCTGCGCTCCGTCCGGCCGCACCCTGTCCGCCCGTGCCGGATGGCGCGCCCGATGGGGCGCGCGATGGGGCGCGCGATGGTGCGCCCGGGGGCGCCCCCGGGGCGCCGCCCCGCCCCTGCGCCGCCCGGCGGGCGAGCGTCGCCGCGTCGCGGGTCTCCTGCGGCGCCTTCGACATGTAGAACCAGGCGCCGGCGCCGAGGTAGATCCAGACGAAGATGCAGGTGGCGTTCCAGATGTAGACGGTGCCGAGGACGATGGTGAGGCCGGAAAGCGCGATCAGGTAGCCGCGGCGGTAGTCCTGCTCCTCCGGGGAGAGCGTGCGCTGGGTGGCGATGCGCAGCATGCTGGCGGCCCAGGCGAGCGCCAGGAAGGCGAAGGTCGGGATGCCGTAGCGCATGGCCTCGAGCAGCCAGAAGTTGTCGAAGCTCGCCTTGCCCGCCCGGTACCAGGGCCGGGTCCAGTCGTTGAGGCCGATGCCGAACACCGGATGCCGCGTCACCTCCATCATGCCGTAGTCGAGGACGACGAGCCGGCCGTCGGCCGAGGTCTTGCTGAAGGTGAGGTTGCCGAGCACGAAGTCGAGCAGGTGGAACTGCGCGAGGATCTTCAGCAGGAGCAGCGCGAAGAGCGCGAGAAAGCCGAGCACCACCCAGCGGAAGCGCATGAAGAAGAACAGCCGGTCCCAGGCCATGAGGCAGATCTGGGCGAGGACCCCGAGCAGCGGCCCCGAGGACAGCGAGGTCCCGACCATGAAGGCGAAGAAGCCGCTGGCGCCGAACGCCTTCACGAGGTTCCGCCGCCAGATGTAGAAGCCGTTCGCCACCCCGAGGCTGGCGACGAGCCCCCAGAGGATCGGGTGCTCGAGCGTCCCCTGCGCCCGCACCAGGCCGAGGCGCAGCCCGAGGTTGTGCTGGCGCGCCGGGATCCCGAAGACCAGGCCGAAGATGGTGCGGAAGGTGTTGAAGCCCGTCGCCATCTCGAGCAGCGCGAAGGGCGCGATGACGGCGAACCCCAGGCCGAGGACGACGAAGTAGCGCTTGAACTCCCGGGCGTCGGTGATGAGGATCCGCCCGACCAGGTAGCCGCCGAACAGCTCCACGAAGGAGATCACCGCCCGCGGCCCGATCCCGAGCCCGTGGCTCTTGACGAGCGCGAGCACCGTCCAGCCGGCGCTCGCGAGCACCAGGAAGTCGACGAGGCACGGCCGCGTGGTGAGCCAGCGCCAGAGCAGCCACGGAAAGATGGCGAGGAGCACGACCCGGTAGGGCGAGAGCTGGCTCCCGGCGATGCTGAACACCCCCGGGACGAAGAGGCAGGCGACGAACACCACCAGGAGGCGGCCCCGGAACCGGGCATCGCGCTCCTCGATGGTCAGGATCGGGACCGGAGTCCGGGCGGGCGTGACGTATCCGGCGCTGCCCGGATGGGTCTGCTCAACCATGACGGTTCCAGTCTCGCATCGACACCACCAGGTACTCGGGTACACGCAGGCCAAAAACCGGAGCGCAGCCCCGGACCGAACCTGCCGGTCCCCCGATCGGCTCCCCTGCCGAAGCGCTCCCTTACCCGCATGGCTCATACCGTTATTCGGCGGAACGTTCAATTGACAGATGCGCGCGCCCGCGCCGGTGCGCCGCGCCCTGCCGACGTTCTGCCGACATGGGGGGAAGCGCGGGCCGG
>Ga0075158_10003103_pt1 | contig 11802 bp, 9 predicted proteins | sample JI91814BDNA_FD_70968 | JGI IMG/M metagenome (GOLD analysis project Ga0075158, IMG submission 70968) | Wastewater effluent complex algal communities from Wisconsin, to seasonally profile nutrient transformation and Carbon sequestration -... | ecosystem: Engineered > WWTP > Effluent > Algae... | reverse complement strand
GCCTCGCCGACCTGGGCCCGCACCGAGTCGAGGTTGCGCGCGTGGCCGGTGCTGAAGTTGTCGAGCCCGACCACCTGTTGACCGAGGCCGAGCAGGTGCTCGACGAGGTGAGAGCCGACGAACCCGGCGGCCCCCGTGACCAGCCAGCGGCGGGGACGGGCCAGGAGCTCGGCGGTGACGACGTCGATGGCGCGGGTCATGGTGATCACAACCTCCAGTAGCGCACGCCGTCCGGCAGCTCGGCCGGGACCAGCACGGCCTTGACGTCGACCACCACCGGCGTGGGGCGGCGCGCGAGCTCGTAGGCGAGCGGGACCAGCTCGCGGTGAGCGACGGCGAGGATCACCGCGTCGAGGTCGGTCAACGCCGCGGCCTCGACGATCTCGATCCCGTACTCCTCATGGGCGACCTCGGCGTAGGCGAGCGGGTCGTGGACGAGGACGGTGACCCCGTAGTCCTGCAGCTCGTGCACGATGTCGGGGACCCGCGAGTTGCGGACGTCGCGGACGTTCTCCTTGAAGGCGAGCCCGAGCACGGCGATGCGGGCGCCCTGGATCGAGCGGCCGGCGTGGATGAGCTGCTTGATCGTCCGCTGGGCGATGTACGTGCCCATGCCGTCGTTGATGCGGCGGCCGGCGAGGATCACCTGCGGGTGGATGCCGACCTCCTCGGCCTTCGAGGTCAGGTAATAGGGATCGACGCCGATGCAGTGGCCGCCGACCAGGCCGGGCTGGAAGCGCAGGAAGTTCCACTTGGTCCCGGAGGCCGCCAGCACCTCGGCGGTGGCGATGCCCAGGCGATCGAAGATCACCGCGAGCTCGTTCATCAGGGCGATGTTGAGGTCGCGCTGGATGTTCTCGATCACCTTGCTCGCCTCGGCCACCTTGATCGAGCTGGCCCGGTGCACGCCCGCCGTGACGACCGCCCCGTAGACGTCGGCGACGATGGCGAGGGTCGCCGCGTCCTGGCCCGACACCACCTTTACGATCGTCTCGAAGGTGTGCTCGAGGTCGCCGGGGTTGATGCGCTCGGGCGAGTAGCCGAGCGTGAAGTCGACGCCGCAGCGCAGGCCCGACTCGGCCGCGAGGATCGGCCCGCAGACATCCTCGGTGACGCCGGGGTAGACCGTCGACTCGAACACGACGATGTCGCCGCGCTTCAACACGCCGCCGACCGTGCGACTCGCCGCCCGCAGCGCGCCGAGGTCCGGGTGCTTGGCGCGGTCGATCGGGGTCGGGACGGCGACGATATAGAAGTTCGCGGCGGCGATGTCCGCGACCCGCGAGGTCAGCCGCAGGCTGCTCTCGGCCAGCTCGCGCGGCGTGACCTCGCCGTTGAGGTCGTCCCCGGCGGCGAGGTGCTTCATCTTGTGCTCGTTGATATCGAAGCCGACCGTCGACTTGAACCGCCTCGCCATGGCGAGCGCGACCGGCAAGCCGACGTAGCCGAGACCGATTACCGCGATCTGGCGCTGGCTGTTTGGATGGATCATCGATCGGCGAGCATGGGCCCTATCCTCGCAGTAGCAAGGACAATGACGGGGGCGCGGAGGACTACGCAAAGATAGCCGCGCGGCCAGCGCAGATTCTCCGGCCGACAGAACATAGTTATTTCGGTCCGCGACAAGGATCGTCGACAGTCGACATTATCGCGTCACGTCCCCCACGCGGCCACCACGCGGGCGGCGTCGTATTCGGCCGGCGGCTCGTCGCGGGCGCCCAGGATATGTTTGTAAATTTCGTGGATCTCGCGGGCCGTGCGGGCGGAGTCGAACATCTCGCGGACCAGCCGCTGGCCGCGTCGCGCCCGCGTCCGTGCGGCCTCCGGATCGCGGCGGACCGCCGCGATCGCCCGGGCCAGGGCGGCGGGATCCCGCGACGGGACGAGGTCGCCGGTGACACCCGCGACGATCACCTCGGGCAATCCGCCGACCGCCGCCGCCACCACCGGCACGCCCGCCATCAATGGTTCGATCACGCCGCCGCAGTTCTCCGAGAGCGGCACGTGGACCGCGAGGTCGAAGTCCGCCCAGATCCGCTTGATCACGGCCGCCGGGCGCCACCCCGGGAACAAGATGTGCGCGGAGATCGCCGCCGCCTGACGGCGCAGCCGCTGATAATAGCCCTGCCCCGGCCCCCACTGCCGGCCGACCAGCACCCACCAGGCGGCTTCGTCCGGCCCCACGAGGCGCGCGGCCGCGAGGATATCCTCGTGATTCTTGAGGCCGCGCACGTGCCCGAGGTAGCGCTTGGGCGCGTAGAAATAATTGATGTTCCCGATCACGAAGGCGTCCGCCGGAATCCCCAGCTCGCGGCGCAGCTCGCCGGTCCGCGCGTCCTGAAAGCCCGTCGGGTCCGAGCCGTAGTAGCTGAGGAAGACCCGCTCCGCCGCGACGCCGTGGGCCCGGTAGAGGTCGCGGATATATCGGCTGGAGGCGACCCACCAGTCACGCGGACCCGCGCTCGCGCGCTCCATCCGGCGGATCGCCGCGTGCTCCAAATGCAAGGGTCCGGGCACCTGGAACACCCGCGGCACGGACGACGCGCCGAGCGCCAGCCGCAGAAACACGATATTGGTGACGAAGTGGGCGTGGATCAGGTCGGGCCCGATCGCCGCGATCAGCCGGCGCAGGGCCCGCGCGCGCCCCGGGAACAGCCACGGGCGCCGGATCGGCAGCGATGCATCGAATGCATGCAGCGTCGCCCCGCTGGCCCGCCAGTCGGCGATGAACCGGCCCTCGAGGTGCGGCAGGGCGACATGGACCTCCACGCCCATGTCGACCAGGTGGGTCACCATCTTCCAGGCCCAGTCGGCGCCATCGGCGGTCTTCACGACGTGAAGCACTCTCATGCGAGGTGTGTCAGCCATGGCGCACTCTGGCACGGTTCGTGGTCCGCCGCGCAGACGGCGAACGCGAAAGAGCCGGCGAGCAACTGCTCGCCGGCTCTTCGTGTGCGACTCTCGGGACCTCAGGCCGAGAGGTAGTGCTCGGTGCGGAGGGGGGCGGCGATCGGGTCGTGCCGCGTGTCGTTGCCGATGAGGGTGAGCTGGGCGTCCGGCAGCATGCGGGAGAGCTGGCGGCGCACGCCGTTGTCGTCTCCGTGGGTGGCGAGCGACGCCAGGGCCTCGAGGCCGCGGTCGAAGTCGGCGGCGCGCTGCGGGACCACGAGCTTGCCGGACAGGATGCGCGGGTGGCGGGTCTTGGCGAGCACCTCGTCGTCGGTCGAGAGCTCCTCGTACAGCTTCTCACCGGGGCGGGTGCCGCTGAACACGATCTCGATGTCCTCGACCGGCTTGAGGCCGCACAGCTTGATCATGTCGGTCGCCAGGTCGACGATGCGGACCGGCTCACCCATGTCGAGGACGAAGATCTCGCCGTCTGCCTGCATCGACCCGGCCTGCAGCACCAGCTGCGCGGCCTCCGGGATCGTCATGAAGTAGCGGATCATGTCCGGGTGGGTCACCGTCACGGGGCCACCCCGGGCGATCTGGTCGCGGAAGATCGGGACGACCGAGCCGGTCGAGCCGAGCACGTTGCCGAAGCGCACCGCCATGAACTTGGTCCGGTAGGTCCGGCTGAGCCGCTCGACCAGGAGCTCGGCGATCCGCTTGGTCGCTCCCATCACCGAGGTCGGACGCACGGCCTTGTCGGTCGACACGAGCACGAAGGTCTCCGCGCCGTACTCACCGGCGAGCTCGCCGGTCGTCCGCGTGCCGAAGATGTTGTTCTTGATCGCCTCGCAGGGGTTGGACTCGACCATCGGCACGTGCTTGTGGGCGGCGGCGTGGAGGACCACCTGCGGGCGCTCACGGGCGAAGATCTGGCGCATCCGGCTGTGGTCGCCGACATCGGCGAGTAGCGGGATCACGTTGAGGTGAGGATACGTGCCGCGCAGCTCGCGTTCGATCGAGAACAGGGCGAACTCGCAGCGCTCGACCAGCAGCAGGCTCGCCGGCTTGAAGCGGGCGGCCTGGCGGCACAGCTCCGAGCCGATCGAACCGCCGGCGCCGGTGATCATGACCCGCTTGCCCGACAGGAACGGGATCAGCTGCTCCTGGTCGAGCTTCACCGGTTCGCGGCCCAGCAGGTCCTCGATGTCGACGGTGCGGATCGAGGCCTCGATGTTGCCCTGCATCAGCTCGAACAGCCCGGGGATGATGCGGACCTTGACGGGGATCCGCTCGCACTGCTCGACGATCCGACGGAGGCCGCGGCGAGACGCGCGGGCGATGGTGATGACGACGTGGGAGATGCCCAGCGTGCGGACCAGGCGCGGCAGATCGGCGGAGGTGCCGAGCACGCGGATCCCGTGGATCGTCTGGCCCTGCTTGGCGGGGTCGTCGTCGATGAAGCCGACCGGGAGGATGGTCGCGTCGCCCTGCTTCAGGATCGCCTGCAGCGCGTTGATGCCGGCCCAGCCGGCGCCGAACAGCAGCACCGGCTGCTTGCCCGCCGCGGCGACGGTCGCCGCCGGACGACGGCCGCGCTCGACCGCGAAGCGGGCGGCCACCCGCAGGCCGAACACCGCGGAGAACGCGAGCAGCATGTCGATCACGATCACGGACAGCGGGATCTGCAGGCCGTGGCCCGCGCCGGCCAGGCCGAGGGGATCGAGCCGGAGCAGCAGCAGCGGCGCCGCGGCGAGCAGCGTCGCCTTGACGAACACCGCGGCCTCGATCATGCCGACATACCGCCACAGGAACGAGTACACGCCGGTGATCTTGAGGGCCGCGAACTGCACGGCCAGCACGAGCGGGAGGCTGTACAGCGCGGTCTGCCAGTGGGCCTGCGGGACGGCGAAGTCGAAGCGGAGCGCGTACGCGAGGAGGTACGCGGTCGCCAGCACCGCGGCGTCGAGCCCGACCTGGGCCGCTCGCACGTACTGGCCGGTCCGACTGGGCGCGCCCACGTTGGCTGCGGGCCCCGCGCCGACACACGGCAACGATACGATGGATGAATGAATTGCTTGCATGGCGCCCTCCCTGACCGCGCACCGGAAAGTGGCGCGCTGACGATGTCTTTGCAGGGGGCGTACCAAGCCGTTTTGGCGACAGCTCGGTGTTTACGGGCGTTCTGGCGGGAGCGGTGTCCTGAATCGCGGACAGGCTGTTTGTCGCAGGGAACAGCCCGGCCGCGTCTCAGGCGGCCGAGGGCACCGACTCGTTCGTGGCGGCGGACAGCACTCGCTCGACGGCGTGCACGGTGTCTGCCATGTCCGCGAGGTCGAGCGTCGGATGGACGAGGAACATCAGGCTGGTCTCGCCGAGGGCCATGGCCACGGGCAGCCGCGCGGGCGGGCGGAGCTCGGCCGGGAACGCCTGCTCGCGGTAGATCTCGCTGCACGTCCCCGAGAAGCAGGGCACGCCCTCGGCGCAGATGGAGCGCATGATCCGGTCGCGGTCCCAGCCGGCGAGCAGCCGCTCGGGGCGGACGAACGCGTAGAACTTGTAATACGAGTGGTACACGCGATCGTCCGGGATCGTCACGCGCAGCGCCGGCAGGCGGCCGAGCGGGCCGAGCAGGGCGTGGGCGAGCCGGCGCCGCTGCGCGACCCACCCGTCGAGCTTGCGCAGCACGATCCGCCCGACCGCGGCCTGGACCTCCGAGAGCCGCATGTTGCTGCCGAACGACTCGTGCAGCCAGCGGAACCCGGGCGGGTGCTGGCGCTCGAACACGGCCGTGTGGCTCTTGCCGTGATCCTTGAAGCTCCAGGCCCGCTGCCACAGATCCGTGTCGTTCATGGCGAGCAGGCCGCCCTCACCCGCGGTGGTCAGGATCTTGTCCTGACAGAAGGAGAAGGCCGCGGCGTCGCCGAAGCTGCCGATCGGGCGGCCATCCAAACGGGCCCCGTGGGCCTGCGCGCAGTCCTCGATGACCTTGAGGCCGCGACGGTGCGCGAGGTCCATGATCGCCGGCATGTCGCACGGCCAGCCGGCGAGGTGGACCGGGATGATCGCCCGCGTGCGCGGGCCGATCACCGCCGCGATCGACTCCGCGGTCACGACCTGGCTCACCGGATCGACGTCGGCGATCACCGGCCGCGCGCCGCACACGACCACCGCGCTCGCCGTGGCGATGAACGTGCGCGACGGCACGATGACCTCGTCCCCCGCGCCGACGCCGAGCGAGCGCAGGGCGAGCTCGAGGGCCAGGGTGCCGTTGGCGAGCGCGATGCCGTGGGCGCAGCCGCAGTAGGCGGCGAATTCCTGCTCGAACTGGCGACCCTCGTCGCCGGTCCAGTAGTTGACGCGCCCCGACTGGAGGACCCGGACGACCGCGGCGATCTCGTCGTCGGCGAACACCGGCCAGGGGGCGAACGGCAGGCTGCGGATCGGCTCATGAGTTGCGGGACTCTCGGGTGTCGTCATTTTTTTTACCTCAGCCTGTCGGGGCGCGCGCCTCGTGTCGCGTGGGAGGGACTCGATGGTGGTCATGGCAGGGACTCCGCGGCGACGACCAGCAGGGCGCGCGCCGGGCCGCCGTCGGCGAGCCGGGACGCGAGCGCCGCGAGGAAGTCGTGGAGCTGACGGGCCGGGCGTCCGCGCCGTCGCTCGAACCCGACGCGCCAGGCGAGGTGCTCGTGCAGGAGCGACGGGCGCTCGAACGCGAGGGCGTCGGCGAGGTACGACAGCAAGTGGCGCGCGTCGTGGCGGCGATCGGCGAGGCCCAGCGCGGTGAAGCGGGGCAACACGTCGTCGACCGGAAGTGGGACGAGGTCGGCGGCCGGCGGCTGCTCGTACGTCAGGGCGTCGACGGCGGCGGCCAGCAGGTCGAGCGCGGGCTCGCCGTCGGGCCACATCTGCGCGGCGATCTTGCGGGCCCGGATGCGAAAGCCGTCGGCGAGGTGCTCGCTGCACATGCCGCGCGTGACGAGCACGGAGCGCAGCCAGCGGGTGTACTTGACGAGCACGCCCGGGCTGCCCGCGCGGACCGCCTCGGCGAGGTAGCCGAAGTGGTGCATCCCGTCGGACAGGGCGAACTTGCGGCCGCGCTCGCCGTAGCGGTCCATCCAGAACGGGTCGCGGTACTCGTCGTCGACGGCGGCGGCGTTGAGCGCGGCGGCCTCGGCGAGCAGTCGCAGGACGAGGGCCTCTCTCATCGCCGGTCCCGCAGGGCGCGCTCGACGGCCTCGACGATGGCCTGCGGGGTGTCGCCGACGACGGGCAAGCCGAGCTCGGTGACGACGCACGGCGACCAGGCGAGGGCGTTGCCGCCGGCGAGGAGCGGCAGGTCGGGGTACTTCGCCCGGATCGTCGCGACGGCGCAGCGCAGGCCGCCGAGGTTGAAGACCATGGTGACCGAGAGCGCGACCAGGTCGGGCTGCTCGACGGCGATGATGGACAGCAGGGCGTCGCACGGGACGTCGGCGCCGAGGTACCGGACCTCGTAACCCGCGTGCTCGAGGTAGTCGGCGACGAACCGTGCGGGCAGGTCGTGGCGCTCCCCCTCGACGCAGGCGACCAGCAGCTTGCGGCCGCGGGTGGCCCGCGGGGCGGCGAGCTCGACCAGGTGGGCCAGAGCGACGCGCGAGACCTCGGCCGCCATATGCGCGTGGCCGACGCTCAGCTGGTTGTGCGCCCACAATCGTCCGATCTCGAGCTGGGCGGACTGCACGACCTCCCGCTCGAGATCTTGCACGGCCCAGTCCTCGCTCAATCCATCGTCGAGGACCGCGAGCGCGGCGCGCCGGTCCCCGGCCAGCTGAGCGGCCAGATAACGGTCCCGAACACTGGTCAACGGGATCACCATCGTGGATTGACGATCCCCGCCCCTGCTGGCGAGGGCCGACCAGGACTGAAAAGTGGGTGGCTGCGAATCGGCGCTAGAATTGCGGGAATCTCGAATATCATCATTTCTACCCCTCACCATTGACCGGGACACGCGCGAGGGACTATACGTGATATCTGGGAAGAATTTCATACCTCGGTAAAATCGTGGCTGGCGGGCTGATCGTGGTTTCGCTCGCGTGCGCCACGCCGCGGTATCGGTTCGACCGCCTCAAGGAGGCGGACGGCGTCGATGTGCGCGACCTGGAGGACCTCATCGCCGACAGCAAGACCCCCGGCGTCGGCCTCGGATTGCACGTGTCCAGGCTCGACTACGACTTCAAGGACGAACGCGACGAGTATCGAATCGGCAAGAACGACGTTCTCAGTATCTACGTGACCGGTCACCCGGCGATGAGCTCGCAGCGGGGCCAACCCGGCGAGCCCGCGGGGTCCGCGGGGCCCGCGGGGCCCGTCGTCGCCAAGGACGGCAACGTCTATCTGCCGATGATCGGCGCGCTGCGGGCCGAGGGGCTCACCGTGGTCGACTTCCGGAGCAAGCTGCACGACGCCGTGGCCCGGTTCGTCGTCCACCCCGACGTCGTGGTCGATGTCGTGCGGTTCGAGTCGCAGAAATTCTACGTGCTCGGTCAGGTGCAGCGCCCCGGGGCGCTGCCGGTCGACGGCGACACCACCCTGCTCGAGGCGCTGAGCGTGGCTGGCGGTGTCACGCCGATCGGCGACCTCGAGTCCGCGTACGTGCTGCGGGGCGGCAAGCTGCTGCCGATCAACCTCGCCGACATGCTGCTGCGCGGCGACGTGAGCCGAAACATCTACATGCGCCACGGCGACGTCGTGTATGTGCCCGACAACGTCGACCAGAAGATCTACGTCCTCGGGGACGTCGTGCGGCCGAGCGTCGTGCCGATCGCCCGCAATCGCATCACCCTCGCCGAGGGGATCGCGGCCGCGGGCGGGCCGACCCCCGCGATGGCGCGCCGCGAGCTCGCCATCCTGCGCGGCGGATACGCCCGGCCGATCGTCTACACGATCGACCTCGAGATGGCGCTGCTCCACGACCACGAGATCGTGCTGAGGCCCGGAGACCGCGTGGTGCTCGCGCCGACCGGGCTGGCGACCTCCTCGCGGTATATGGAGCAGATCTGGCCGTTCCTCCGCGGCGTGCAGGCGATCGGCCTCGCCGCCTCGGGCGGCGCCGGCGTGGCCGCCCAGGTGACCGCGATCCAGGGCCAGTGAACCATGGCCGGACTGCTCCATCGATTGCGGCGGATCTTCTCGGCCACGGGCAGCGGGGCGGGCGCGGCGATCGAGCTGCGGCCGCGAGATTGCCACTGTCATGTGATCCCCGGGGTCGACGACGGCAGCCGGAGCCTCGCCGAATCGCGTGACATGCTGAACCTGTTGATCGCGGCCGGGGCTCGCCGCGTGATCGCCACGTCGCATATCTTCCCCGCGCGGTTCCCCAACGAGCCCGAGCTCCTGCGCCCGCGGTTCGCGGCGCTGTGCGAGGCCGTCGTCGATCTGCCGGTCGAGCTCGAGCTGGGCGCCGAACATTACCTGGACGAGACGCTGCGGGCCCGCGTCGCGGCGCGGCGCGTCGTCGAGTTCGGGCCCGAGCGATATGTCCTGTTCGAGTGCCTGCCGGGCGGGCCGCTCCCGGTGGATCTGATGGCGGTGGTCCACGCGCTCGCCGCGGGTGGTTACACGCCGCTGCTCGCGCACGTGGAGCGCTACGCGTGGCTGCGCGGCCCGGACCGCGACGAGGTCGCCGCCGATCTGCGGGCCGCGGGCTGTCGGTTTCAGGTCAATCGCACCGTCGGGTCGGTGAACGTGCCCGGCCGCGGCGAGCGCGGGGCCGTGCTCGCGTGGTTGCAGACGCGGGGGTGGATCGACGAGGTCGGCAGCGATCTGCACCGGGCGACCCCGGAGGGTCGTCCCTACGCGATGCCTTGATCCGCGCATTTCACTCGACCGTGACGGTCTTGGCCAGGTTGCGCGGCTGATCGACGTCGGTGCCCTTCGCGTCGGCGACGTAGTAGGCGAACAATTGCAGCGGCACGCTCGAGAGGAACGGCGTGAGCTCCTCGTCGACGGCGGGGATCTCGACGATATCGTCGCTGGCCGCCCGCGCGTCCTCGTCGCCGTGCGTGGCGATCGCTATGACCCTCGCCTCGCGCGCCTTCACCTCCTGGAGGTTGGAGAACGTGCGGTCGTAGCAGGAGTCGCGCGGCAGGATCACGATGACCGGGACCTGGGCGTCGATGAGGGCGATCGGGCCGTGCTTCATCTCGCCGGCCGCGAACCCCTCGGCGTGGATATACGAGATCTCCTTGAGCTTCAGGGCGCCCTCGAGGGCCATCGGGAACGACAGCCCGCGCCCGAGGAAGAGCACGTCGCGGGCCGCCATGATCCGCCTGGACAGGCTCTGCACGAGCTGGCGCGTGCCATTCAGCGTCTCCTGCACGAGCTGGGGGATCCTCGCCAGGCCGTCGACGAGGCGGGCGGCGTCCACGTCGGCGAGCGCGCCGCGGCGCTTGCCGAGCCAGATCGCGAGCATCAGCAGGGTCGCGATCTGGGCGGTGAAACACTTGGTCGAGGCGACCCCGATCTCGGGTCCCGCGTGCGTGTAGAACGTCGCGTCGGCCATCCGCGGGATGGCGCTGCCGAGCACGTTGGCGATCGCCAGGACCCTGGCGCCGTTGGCCCTGGCCTCGCGGGCGGCGAGCAGGGTGTCGAGCGTCTCACCGCTCTGGCTGACCGCGACGACGAGGTCACCCTCGCCGACGACGGCGTTGCGGCCGCGGAACTCGCTCGCCAATTCGGCGACCGTGTGGATGCCGGCGAGCTTCTCGATGTAATACCGGCCCGCGAGGGTCGCGTGATGGCTGGTCCCGCAGGCCAGCAGCACGACCCTGCGCACGCCCACCGCGTCGGCGTGCGACAGGCCGATCTCGTCGCCGTGGATGTCGCCGCGCTCGCGATCGAGGCGGCCGCGCAGGGTGTCCTCGAGGGCCCGCGGCTGTTCGAAGATCTCCTTGAGCATGAAGTGCTTGAAGCCGGCCTTCTCGGCCATGACCGGCGACCAGTCGATGCGCCGCGGGGCCCGCGTCACGGGCTGGCCCGCGAGGGTCTCGACGCGCACGCCGGTCGGCTCGAGCACCGCCAGCTCGCCGTCCTCGAGGAACAGCATGTCGCGCGTGTACGGCAGCAGCGCCGGCACGTCGCTCGCGCAGAAGGTCTCGCCGTCGCCGAGCCCGAGGACGAGCGGCGACGACGACTTGGCGACGACGATGCGGTGCGGCTCGTGGTGCGACAGGACGGCGATGGCGTACGCGCCCTGGACCCGCGCGAGCGCGAGACGGACGGCGCCGACGAGGTCGGCGCCGCCGCGGACCGCGGCGTGGATCAGGTGGGCGACGATCTCCGTGTCCGTCTCGCTGGAGAAGCGCACGCCCTCGGCCTGGAGCTGGCGGCGCAGGGCGGTGTGGTTCTCGATGATGCCGTTGTGGACGACGGCGATCGGCCCGGCCGCGTGCGGGTGCGCGTTCGCCTCGGACGGGCGCCCGTGGGTCGCCCAGCGCGTGTGGCCGACGCCGGTGGTCCCGAGGAGCGGCGCCTGGGCGAGCACGGCCTCGAGGTTGCGCAGCTTGCCGACGGCGCGGACGATGTCGTTGCGGCCCGCGACGTGCACGGCGAGCCCGGCCGAATCATAGCCGCGGTATTCGAGCCGCCGGAGCCCATCGATCAGGATGGGCGCCGCGCTCCGATGACCCACGTAACCCACGATACCACACATGGCTGAAAGCCCCCCGGAGACCGTCGGGCCTCGCGGGCACGCTACCACATTATCAACGCGGGCAGTCCGCGGTGCGATTGTTTATTCGAACGAATTGAGTGTCATGGATCAGTGACACCATTCATGACGACGAATGACGTATCATGGATAGGTGACACCCGGGCGCGGCGAGCCGCCGAGCGCGGTGAGCCGGCCGAGCAGCGCGCGAGCGTCCGCAG
>Ga0075158_10003101_pt1 | contig 11808 bp, 5 predicted proteins | sample JI91814BDNA_FD_70968 | JGI IMG/M metagenome (GOLD analysis project Ga0075158, IMG submission 70968) | Wastewater effluent complex algal communities from Wisconsin, to seasonally profile nutrient transformation and Carbon sequestration -... | ecosystem: Engineered > WWTP > Effluent > Algae... | reverse complement strand
ATTTTTTCTACCACATATTCAAGATTCGGATTCGAGTCGTGTAGCGGTGAAGTCTCATCGGATCGATAACCCAAGTAGCAGATGGTGAGTAGAAACCACAAAGTTTGTTGTTCGCGGGTGGTAACTCCTCTTTTGGCAACTTCGCAGCACAGATCGATACCATCTATAAAGTAGCCCAGATAGTAGGTTGCCCAGGCCTGGCGTATCAGACGCTCGACTGGCTGATCAAGACTGAACCCGAGCTGACTAGTAACTCGCGGATTCGAATCCGAATGAATGCTGATCGTAGATGCCTCACTTCGAATCGCGAACTGCGGCTGGCCTTTCTCGCTCTTCACAAACAGCAATTCGTTGCCAAGCACACTACCGCAGCAGCGTTTGTATTTCTTGCCAGAACCACATGGGCATCTCGCGTTGCGACCAACTCGCGTCATGGTGTTTATCCCACAAAGTAACGAACGTACTGATGAAGGTCAGTACTGCCGTTTAAGCAGTTTTGTCCGACGCCTCTTGGGGTATCGAGCTGATATAGTTCCCTGATCCTTCTTCGACTCAATACCCACAAATTCGTCACCGCAAAGTACAGTTGCAACGGTGTCAAGACGCAACATCTCGCGCCCAGACCACCAACTCCAGTATTTGTAACACAGCACATTCGATCTTCCGTGCCCAATGTGAAGTCGTCGTCCAACGTACAAATGGTACGTGCCTAGCGATAGCCTTCATCTCCTTATCTTGAAACACTAGACGAGTAGATGCGATCCGTCGAACGTCGTTGGTCAGCATTATGTTTCAAATGACGCATTTCAATTGGGAAGTGTCCAGCCATAAAATTCAGTTTCTATGTTTCATCGAAGGGTAGTCAAGTCTGCTCCGCTCTACAATTCCGCTTCTGCCAGATAGATTCCACCTTTTAACAAGAGGCTGGTACACCATTGGCAAGAATGAATTCAGACGCCCTAATGGCCGGTGTCGAAACACCTCCTACCGCAACCTCAGTTCGCTCGACTTTAATTGCTATTTCTTGGCCGTACTTGGTAGTAATCATAGCAAACTCAAGAATTCATGCCGTAACTATTGACTAGAGAATCCGCCCGTCGAATTGGATGAACGTGACAACTTTACCACTAGTGCTCAATTTCGAACTACGCGATAGCTTTCTAAACTGCATTCGACACGGCAAGAATTAAGTGAAAAAAGTGGCCGGAACATCCCAGCCTCCTTCTTGAGCGCGTCGAAACCTCTCCGCGGCGTCCAGGCCGTCAGGATCTTCAATCTTTCCATGATAGACGAGCCAACCCACAACCAAATGCCCCTCCGCAGCATGCTCTGGGCGTCTGGTAAGAGAGTGCCACCAGTAAACCGGATGGGTCCGTGCCTCTTCTTCACTCGTTGAGAACCGCTTTTCTGCTGCAGTCGGAACCTTTTGAATGCACTTATCCGCGTATTGCCAATTAACACTTGTTCCGATGCCAGACGCATAACAAAGCGCCTGGTTAACTAGAGAGTACGCATCTCCTTCTTCCGCTCCTTTCGAAAGAAGCGCTAGTGGATTTGGGGCTTCTAAATCAGCCGAAACTTCACCGCGACGAATCATATAAGCCAGATTATTTCCAGCTCCAGCACTCCCAGTTTTGTATGCAGTGAGAAAGCACCACGCGGCCCATTGGTGCAAGCCTTGCTGATAAAACTCGTAACCGACATCAGTCAACTTATCTGGTGCTTTTCTGCCTATATATATGAGCCTATTTTTAGCACCATCATCATCCCTGTGGAGCCTTTTACCATAGACTAACTCTTTTGCCACGAAAATCATCGCTGGAACATAGCTAAACCGGTCTGCCTTCTGAATGAGGCGGATTCCTTCTTCTTCTTCCCATCTTGTTGCCTTAGCACTCAAGAAAAGCACGCCCAATTTATAGGAAGCTTCAAAATCTCCAGCTTCATCGGCTTTTTTAAGCAACCGCTCAGCTTCCTGCTGCTTCTCGGCTGAATCTCCTTGCTCGATCAAATATTTGGCAAGAGCAATCATAGCATCCGTATCGCCGTTCGAAATTGCAGATTCAAGATGATCCATGCCCCTCTTGATGTTCTTGGCTAGGAAGCGTCCCTCAAGTAGCTCAAGTCCGAGATATCTTTTCGCTGACAAATCGCCATCTTGGCAGAGAGCTTCCATGACCCTGTCGCCCTCCAACAAATCCTGCTCTCCATAGCATCCTTCAATAAGAGCCCGGCCCAGCTCCCACCGAATATAATTGCGATCGGATTTGCCGTATTTGCGGAGCAGCCTCATTGCATATTCGGTGTTTTTCGGCAGCCCTTTTCCACTCGCAAGACGCTTGACGAGATTGACAATCGCTGAATCATAGCCATCTTCAGTCGCTCGAATTAACAGACCTTTCGCCGTTTCTACATCATGCTTCTTCACATCTAAAAGGAAATCTGCCATGATTTCCATTGAAGGAGCATCCCCAGCCTCGATAGCTTCTTCGAGCAGAAGAGCACCCTTGTCATGATTGGGCGTAGATACGTTCTTCCCCGTAACTAACTCATAGCCCAGAGCTCGTTTCGCGACGGTTTGATTTTTAGCAACTCCCTTCTCAAGAATGGCTAGCCCCTTATCTTCGCTCTTCTCAACGCAATCTCCAGTCAAGTAGTTATGTGCTAGCATTAAGACGGCACTTTCGTCATCCAGCGAGATCGCCTTTTCGAGCAAGGAAAGTCCTCGATCCGTATTCTTCTCTACGTTAATTCCTCTCAAATACCGACTACTTAAGTACCGGATAGCTGGGACGTATCCCAGCTCAGCAGCCTTCTCCAAGTGAACAACTCCGGCTTCGACGTCTTGTTGAACGTAGTCCCCTTCGAAGAGAATCCGACCGAGAAAGAAATGTGCTGCTACATTGTCTTCGTTAGTCGCCTTTTGTAACCACAGCAGACCTTCGTCCGGGCTCCGCTCAAGTCCATCGCCGTTGACCAAACGCATGCCAAAGCTCATCATGCCTCTTGCATATCCAGATTCGGCGGATTTTCTAAGCCATTCGAAGCCTTTTTCGACATCCTTGTTAAGTCCGGTTCCATCGATCAAGCGATTCCCCATTATGATCATGCTTGCAGCGTCGCCTTGCTCAGCGCCTTTCCGAACCCAGCCTATTGCTTCTTGTTTGAGTTCTTCGGATACCTCCCCATCAATCAAATTGGAAAAAGTACGCATAGAATCTAAAGATCCGAGGTGCGCTGCATTACGTAGGCACTCTACCGCAACCGGGTGGACTTTTTCTGTCTCTCTCATAAATCGCAATGCCGACTTGAACAGTAGTTCCTCACGGTGCTCTTCTAGCAGTATTGTTGGTATGCTGTCCAATAGCTCCCTGTGTGCCCTTGACAAAGTGCTCTTCTTACCGTCCGCTGACTTCAGATTTGTCCATACCATAAACAAGCGGCCGAACACATCAGAGTCGACATCGTCATCTTTGATCAACCAATCGACAACACGCTTAAAACGAGTAAACAAGTCTTTGGGACTGAAGAAACGCTCTCGGATATATTCTGCGAAAGGTCTCATCGCGAGCTTAACCCGGCTGATGTCCAGCCCTTGTAGCTGAGTTGACACTGGCTTTAGAGAGTTTCTAATCTCGGCTAGCTCTAGCGATATCCTCTGCGAATCAAGGTAGGATTGAACGTAGGCAAGATCTACGGGCATCACTGGCTCAAATATCGCCAGTAGACCAAGGATGTGCAGATTCGTTTCGCCACTATCGCTCCATTCGCTGGCCTTGAGCTCAAAATGGCGATCTCGAACTCCGCGAACAGGAACCTTGGTAAAGTCGTCCTCTTGAATCACATGTCGAGCGATTCCAGCCACAAGCAATGGCAACCCGTCGGAGCTCTCCATAACTTTATCATTAAATTCTCGCCCGCCAGGCTTCTGGTCGCTTACCTGTGTAAGTAGTGGAATCTCTTCTCTCTTTAGTTGCTTTAATTCAATAGGCTCCACGTTTTTTAGGCGTGATCGAACAAAAGCCTCCGCCGGGGTTTGGGGGCGCGAGGTCAGAAGACAGGACACACCTGAAGGCAATCGCTCCGGCAGAAAACCCAAGTTAATACCATCGCTACTAATCTCCTCCAATGCGTCAATCAGCAAAACAACTCTTCCGGTTTCAGCGACAAGCCTCTCTAACGCATCATAAAGGAATCGACGTGCGAGCAAGTATCCCGATCCTCGGTCAGACGATTCGCGGCCGATAACCGCGAGGTAAGAAGTTTGCTCTGCGTAACTTACCGTATGGGTATCATGCTTAGATGACGGGTTGTCGCGTACAATTCTGCGTAGTTCTCGATCCATACTGTCCTGGATTTGCGACTCCGGGAAAGCTTCCCCCTGCAGTTGCAATTTGGACACAAGTTGACAACCAATTTGCTCAAGCAAGAATGGCAAGATTTCCGAAGGCAGATTTGATCCTTTTCCTAAATGCAGAATAACTGCGGGCAGCCAGGGTGCAACTTTCTGAACGTGCGTTGAATGAGGCCCTAAAACAGGAAAAGCATTTGCTAACTGCTGACTGAGCATCGAAACGATCGCCGACTTACCTGTTCCTTCTGTCGCTGTAAGCAAAATGTAGCTGCCTGCTTCCTCATGCTTGCTTGATAATTTTTCTTTCAGTATTTTTAGCCATTCGTCTCTTCCAGCGAAACGTTCTATATGGCCGCGTCTCTCACTGTCAATTTGGCGAGCTAATGCTGTAAGCACCCCGAAATCGGGAGGATTAGCTACTACACCTCGTAAAGAAATCTGGAGGGCAGATTGATACCGAATCACTGGGGCAAGATACGAAACCAAAGAGGAGCTGAGTAGTCGCTGGCGAACGTGGTGCGGAATCTCTGCTCCGTCGTGTTCAAGGGGGTTGCGATCCTCTTTGGCACAAAGAATCATCCGACGAGTGCAGTCAGGTATCTCCAAAAATCGCTCAACTGGTGTTTGTATCTCTTGTTCCGTAAGAAGACCAAGATCCTGGATCACTTGGTAAAGATTGAACCGTGACGGTTTACCATTCGCCTTCGCCTGCTCACTTCTCTGCTGTGCGGACTCCCATTTTTGGGGAAGTGCTATCCAAAGAATTGACTTCAACCATATTTCAAGTTTCGCAAGAAGATCTACGGCTGCTGGGCCTGTATCATTTCCCGACTCAGACACACTGAGTAATTTGCCAAGTCTCAAATTCACTTCACTAGCAACTCGACCGTGATGAGCATGCCCATCGCATGCGGCAAGGATGCGATCTGACAACAGAAGCAACTTATCCAAATGAAGGTCGAATGTCGAATACTCGATACTTGATTTAAAGTGGTTCATTGCATGATTTGTAAACAATGTCTTGCAACGCTGGAAGATTTGATCCGCCATACACTAATCCTTTGCCCTAACCTAAAGTGTCCGTATAGCCACTGAAGAAAGCCGCCTTGCTTTGGAAGCCTCTTAGGCGTCACGAGTGTCATCCATTACCATCTTCCTCTCGCTATACCGATCAAACAACAGATTATTCAAGTAATCCGCGAACTCGGGTTTGTCGTTGATCTGCTTGAAGAACTTGAAGTTGGAGTCGATCATGTCTTGTACGTGATCGCGGACTTTGTGATTGAAGGTGAGACGAGCGTTTTCGCGAGTGTTCACAGCGAAGCTCGCGGCTAGTCCTTGATCTTGGTCGAGCTTTTGCTCGAGCGTCTCAAGAAACTCTTCATCTTCGGGTTCAAAGTTGGTTCCGAATCGATCATTAAGTAGCTTTAGGATCTCAGAAAGCGGTTGCAAGTCCTCTATGGTCTCGCCACTGACGTTGGTGGAAACGTCATGGTGCTTCAGTTCCCCTTTGCTGGTGTCGGGACTGATGCTTTCTTTAGCAGCTTGTACGAGTCGGACGTTGTTGATGTCAACGAAGTTGCGAAGCTCTTTGGGTTGGTCCTCTTTCGGAACGGGAAGCACTCGCACCAGACAACGACAGAACTGAAACAACTGCTCAAGTTCATGATCCGAAAAGGAGATGATTTGACCGAGGAACGCATAGAGGTCGGTGTACCGGTGCAAGAGCGTACGAAACTCTTTTTGCTCCGCTTCGCTAGCCGACGCGACACGAGATTTAACTTCAATCAAGCTTGCGTAGATCTGCTCCATCTTCGCACGAGGCTTATAGAATACATTGGAAAACTGTTCTAGGTCGGGCGGAAAGAAAAAGCCGTATTGCTTCATCTTCGCTTCGATCTTGTATAGGTCGTCTGGATCGGTAGAATCGCTGAGACTTGTTTGCCCGTAATATCTACTAAAGGCCTCCTTAACAGCTTCCGCGTTGTTCGCGAAGTCCAATATGCAAGTGTCGTTTTTGTGCGGTGGGAGAACACGATTCAATCGCGACAATGTTTGCACAGCATTCACACCGTTGAGAGACTTGTCGACATACATCGTGTGCAACATAGGCTGGTCAAAGCCTGTTTGAAATTTGTTGGCAACAATCAAAAGCCGATAAGGCTCGGTGGCAAACTTGGAAGCTGTTTGCGATTCCGAGAACCCATTCATGCCGCTTTCGGTATAGGGTACGCCCGTGATTTCGTCCTCGACGGTGCCCGAAAAAGCAACAATCGCTTTCCACTTAAACCCTTGTTCCTCTAAGTATTTGTCAACCTCCAATTTGTATGTCACCGCATTCTGTCGTGAGCTGGTGACTAGCATTGCTCGGCCGCGTTCGTTGATTTGCGGCAACACTTTATCGTTCAAGTGCTCACAGATGACCGCAACCTTTTCACGAATTGTTTCCGGATGTTCGGCGACAAATCGCACGAGCAATCGGCTAGCCTTCTGGCGATCGTACTTCTTTGTTGACTTAACCTTTTCGAGCAGCGTCCAGAACGTGCGATACGAGTAAAAGTTCTTGAGTACATCGAGAATGAAACCCTCCTCAATCGCCTGACGCATGCTGTAGAGGCTAAAGGGTTCAAACCCACCGATGGCAGTTCGACGACCAAACAACTCGAGCGTACGTTCCTTGGGTGTTGCAGTGAATGCGAAGGTGCTAACGTTTTTCAATCTCCCCCGCGCTTCCTGATCTTTCTGAGCTAGCTCCGTAGCCGTTAACTCTTCTTCATCTTCGCTGCTGACGCGCAGAGTCTTTTTCATTTCTTTACTGGCATCACCCCCTTGGGACGAATGCGCTTCGTCCAAGATGAGCGCGAATCGATTCCCACTGGGCTTGTAGAATTTTGGCTTGGAAGTAGAGTCCATATCCGACTTGGACTGTACCTCGACGAAGTGTGTATGTGACTCCGCAGCCTGAAATCCCTGCCTTCGAGGTAAGTCTTTGGGCGCATTGGCCTCATCGTTTCGAAGACTCTTTTTCCACTCATCTTCCATCTGCCGAACCTGATCCAGGACAACGGGGAATTTTTGCAGCGTTGTAATGATGATCTGCTTTCCAGCCTCAAGCGCTTCCTTAAGGTGACGCCCTCCCTTATCGATGTGCTCGACCAGTCCGGCAGTTTGCTCGAACGAGCTCACCGTTCCAGATAACTGACGATCTAACGCAACTCGGTCCGTAACGACAATGACGGTATCGAAAATACGGTTGTTATCGGAACCATGGAGCGAGGCAAGGCGATGGGCTAACCATGCAATCGAATTCGATTTTCCACTACCAGCACTATGCTGAATGAGATAATTATGACCGGGACCGTTTATACGGGCGTCGGCTACAAGACTGTGCACTGCTTCCAACTGATGATAACGAGGAAAGATGACTTTTCGTTGCAACTTGCCGTCATCATCGCGGTCGCGAATATCCTGCACAAAGTACTGCATCAGTTCGAGAACTCGATCAGCCGACCAGATATCTTCCCACAGATACGCGGTGCTGAAGCCATTGCCAAGCTTGGGTGCAGGGTTACCCGCGCCCTTATTTTTCCCCTCACCATTACCCATATTGAACGGGAGGAAGACCGTCTTCTCGGCCTTCAAGTGAGTCGTCATGTAAACCAGAAAAGGATCTACAGCAAAGTGCGCCACACATCGCCCAAGTGCAAACAGTGGTTCACGCGGATCGCGGTCGGATCGGTACTGTGTTATGGCATCAGTTACGTCTTGACCGTTGAGTGGATTTTTGAGCTCGGCAGTAAACAGCGGCAATCCATTAAGAAAAATGGCTATATCCAAGCTATGGTCTGATTTTTCACTGTACCGCAACTGGCGAATCGCTGAGTACTGATTGGCCTGGTAGAGGACTTCCGTTTCGCTGTTCAGGGTGGTTTCGGGTTTGAAATAGGCTAGCTTGAACTTGCAGCCCGTTGCCTTAACTCCTTGACGGAGTACCGTGACGACGCCATCGCTGTCGATCGCTTGCGACACTCGGCGCAAGAAGGAATCACGCGCCGACTCACCATGATGTTCTCGGTACTTTTCCCAAACCTTGGGTTGAGTGGCTTGGATGAAGTCGATTAGCGGTCCCGCATCCAAGCAAAGAGATTTATCGAAGGCCGCATGCGGGCGCAGAATGTAGCGGTGGCCTGCAAGGTGGTTGCAAATCGCGTCTTCGAGTGCTTGTTCGGATATCGGTTTAGTCATGGTTTTACGGAAGCCGCTTCTCGGTAGTCTCATCGTTGGTTGTATTTACCATGGAACGCTCCAGCGCAGCTTTCCTGGCCACTTCGACATCTAAGCGATCCTTCTGGCTATGCTTCCAAACCTTGGATATACCGAAGAGTGAAAACAAAACCACAAATATTCCTCCGGTCCAATAGAGCGTTGTTTCAATTGGATCATTAAGGGTTTTATGCGTCCTCTGAACGACATCGGGTAGTATTCCGGTATGCTGACGAACCGGTTCTCCCTTGCCATCCCGGATTACGTTGCCGTCTGGATCAAAAACGACTTCCCCGTCACCAAAGATTGCAGCAGAATTGGCAAGAATGATCGGCGTACTGGCCACCGTAAACAATACTTTGCCAGGGTTTTTCTCGACAAACCGACCGACAAACGCCGCGAACCGATCGGCGTTGCTAGCGATCATGGCGATCAACTGCGATTGTTGTGTGGAGGGTAATTGGGCTATGTCATCGACATGCCTTCCAATCTGCACCGCTTGGTCTGTGGTCAATTTCAAGCTTAACTCGGCCCCATCTTTGCCTAATGCTCGTGCAAAGCGAATGCCAACACCTGGATGCTTAGCCTCTGCTCGCAGTGCGACTACTCCAACCTTGCTGCCAAGTGACGCCAGTTCTTTGCCAGTGTTACCAGCTGCGATACGAGAAGCCACCTTACCTATCTCATCAGCAGGTAGCTCATTGAGTAGCTTCAGCATCGGTAAAGCATCTGGTGCATTATCAAGCGCTCGCACCACATCTGGGCCGTGCTTTGCAACCAGTTCCGCAGCTTCAGCAAGCGATTTTTCACCACCCTCACGGATCACCTTTTGGGCCGTCCGTTCGATCAACTCTTCACCGATCTGTTTCGACATCTGCTGAACAGCCTGCTCGGTTGCTTCCTGACCAGTTTCTTTTACCAGATAGCGGCCAATAGCTTTGACAATCTGTCCAGCCACTGATGCGTGGGCGGTAGGACTCATAATTGCAGTTGAAGCAAGAGCAATCACGAAAATTAAAAACCGACCTAAGAGCATGGGATTGTGAATTGAGGCTTGCACGAGGTGAGGTCCGTCACCTACGCTTCGGATTGCGATCATTAAGCATGTTTTCATTGGATAACTCCGTCCACGATTTTGGCTCGCAACGAATCTTGGTAGGCTTGGCGGATGATGTCGCAACTGCCCCGCAGGCCGTCGCGCAGACCAGGGCGATTAGAGTCACCCGCGATCACTTCTTTGTTGAGTTCATCAATCAGCCCGTTGAGCTGCTCGGTCATCTTGGCTTCGAAACTACTCGACATCCACCAATCTATAACAACACCGACGACTAACCCCACGGCGATCCCCGCCGCGACTCCAAGAGGGCCTGCGAGCAGACCGCCTCCGCCTCCGACCGCCATTCCACCTGCGGTCGAACCTCCTGCCGCAACAGTACTTGCCCCCATCATGGCTGTGAGTCGAACCACAAGCTGTGCCAGAAGTTGTTCAGCGGCGAAACCTCCGACACCAGACGCAATTTCTGTGATGATGCCTCTCGCGACCGAGTCGTTTGCGGCTTGGGTACTGTATGCTTTCAAACGAGCTGATAGATCTTTCGAGAAGTCCGAGTAATCGATGTCAGGCAAACCCGGGAGGTCTTTTGATGAAATCGCCGCTCGAATACTGGTAATCAATGCGGCTTGATTCGCTTCAATATCCGCTCGGTACTGAGCCAGCGTTTTTTCAATATCTTCCGTAAGTTTCTTATCCGTAAACAAATGCTTAGCAAACTTCGCCTGTATGTACTCGGACACGCTGTTCTGCTCATACCACCAATCGCTTGGCATCCGCCCCATAACTCCGAACCTGGTGCTCCAGGTATTGATCTCTTCACAGAATGGTTGGATACCAGTGCGGTAGCCATCGAAGGACTCTTTCAAACGAGCTACGCAGCGATCGGCAGCTTCGCGATTCAGCCTGTCGGCTTCTTTGATGCACGGCTCAACGTCATTTTTAAAGAAGGCTTCGCGCTCGGCACGGAATTCCGCTTGAGACTTTTTCGCAATGCTTTCGACAGGCATCGCGGGTGGGGTAGGCACAGAGAGAACATCGACAGGAGGGCGGGAGCCGATCCACGCGATCAAGCCGATACAGAGGAGCAGAACTGTGCCAAAACCTGCGATTTTTAGATTCATAAAACCTTCCTGTCGGGACACTTGAGCGAGAGACTTACTGACACATAAACCCGATCACCAATAAATCCCTCACTTACACTTCGGGGTTGGGCGTCTAATACAACTGATCTTAAGCTAACGTAGCTCTGACAGAAGTGTCCGGAAATTCGATTAATCCTCAAGCTGCACCTCCTCGCGTACGTCGATTTGGCCAGTGACTGCTGTAGAGATTAAGGCAAACCGATAGTCCTTCAGCTTCTCAACTCCCTCGCTAATCTTTTCCTGAACCTTTTTTCCTGATTCCAGCGATTTTGATATAAAACTTGCTATCGCAATTTGTTCGTCATGCGGCGGAAGAAAGAGAATAGACTGTTCAAACTTCTCAGGCTCTAATCTCCATTGATCAGTCCGAATCCCGTTGGAGATCGTCGAGTAGTATGAGGCCAACTGACGACTTCTTAGCAGGTTGTGTAGATATGGAAGATGCTCGCTGTGCTTCGGTGAATAAACAACGTAGTCTGGACTTGTGATTCCGCGAATCTCGGAAACTCCTAAAGATCCTTGCCATGCCTTCATCTTGTTGATCACTAAATCACCGGGCATAACCAGCTGATACGAAGACAGATCCGTTGGTGTCTTATTATGATTATCATCACGTGTCGACTTCTCGATTACGCCAAACTCACGATAGACGGAGAGCACGATTTCGTCTGGAAAGTTCTGACGTTTACAAAATTGAAAAAGCTGTTTTACTCTAACACGACGCCAATGCGACGGTACAGAACCTATTACTGAGGAGCCTGAACTTATCAGTTTGGTAGACGGATTAAGTCCCCTTGTTACGGCATGCGAGATAACGGCCTGCCTTTTTTCTTCGAGCAGTTCGATCAATCGTTGCTTCTTTGCGATGAGCGCGTCGATGCGAGCTGTCTCACGATCCAGAAACGCCGCAATCGCCCGCTGCTCAACTAAACTCGGAAAAGCTACTTTCTCATCAAAATATTGGCCGGAATCCAAATTCTGAATTCCTGTAGCTT
>Ga0075158_10003100_pt1 | contig 11808 bp, 10 predicted proteins | sample JI91814BDNA_FD_70968 | JGI IMG/M metagenome (GOLD analysis project Ga0075158, IMG submission 70968) | Wastewater effluent complex algal communities from Wisconsin, to seasonally profile nutrient transformation and Carbon sequestration -... | ecosystem: Engineered > WWTP > Effluent > Algae... | reverse complement strand
GGACAAACTGGATCTTTCTGTGAATACAAAATTTACCAGGATTTTCAGCAAGGCATATGATCTGTTGCATCCGGGAGGTGAAATCGTACTGGGCGCCTGTTATATTGACAACGATTCAACAAGGCAGAAACAGGAAGACTCCTACCTGAAAATGGGAATGACGGTGATTACAGATGAGAAAGATAGTTTTACAGCCACCAGGGAAGGATTCTGGAGCCAGCGGTTCACAAAGGAGAAATTGTTTAGTTACCTTCCTTCTATACCGCCATCAGCCTTCCGGTTTACGAACCTGGATACTTATGAGTACGCCTGGCAGGTTCGAATAAAAAAACAATGATAATTTTAAGCTTTGAAAACAAAAAAACTTCATAAGGACAAAGTCAATATCATCACCCTCGGGTGCAGCAAGAACATGGTAGACAGTGAAGTGCTGAGCGGGCAATTACTGGCCAATGATATTGAGGTAATACATGAGAATAAAAAACTGGACCATAATATTGTGGTGGTCAATACCTGTGGCTTTATTGATAAAGCCAAGGAAGAAAGTATCAATACCATCCTGGATCAGGTGGAACTGAAGCGAAGGGGTAAACTGGACAAAGTTTATGTAACCGGATGCCTGAGTGAAAGATATAAGAACAACCTGGAAGCCGAAATCCCTGAAGTGGATGCTTTTTTCGGTACCATGGAACTCCCGTTGATCCTGAAACAGTTTGAAGCCGATTACAAGTCAGAACTCGTTGGGGAAAGACTGCTGTCTACTCCTCAGCATTACGCCTATATGAAGATATCTGAGGGTTGTAACCGCACCTGTTCGTTCTGTGCAATCCCTTTGATGCGGGGGCAGCATGTGAGCCGGAGTATGGAAGATCTGGTTAAAGAGGCAGAGGGGCTGGTAAGAAAAGGGGTGAAGGAAGTGATGCTGATTGCGCAGGAGTTAACTTATTACGGACTGGATATTTATAAAAAAAGAATGCTGGGTGATTTATTACACCGGCTGGCAGATGTAAAGGGGTTGGAATGGATCCGTCTGCATTATGCTTATCCTTCGAAATTTCCACTGGAAGTGCTGGATGCGATGCGGGACCGGGAAAATATCTGCAATTACCTGGATATGCCATTGCAACATGCGGCCAATAATATGCTGAAGGCCATGAAGCGACAGATTACCAGGGAAGAAATGGAGGACCTCACTGCAGCCATCCGGGAAAAAGTGCCCGGTATTTGTCTGCGTACCACCTTGATCGCCGGATTCCCCGGAGAAACAAGAGATGATGTGGAAGAGTTGAAGGGCTTTTTGGAAAGACAAAGATTCGACCGGGTGGGGATCTTCACTTATTCTCATGAGGAAGGCACTTCGGCGCATGACCTGAAGGATGATGTACCGGCCGAAGAAAAGGAGTTAAGGGCACAGGAAATCATGGAAGTGCAGCAGGAAATTTCTTATGAACTGAATCAGGAAAAAATCGGAAAGACATTTAAAACAATCATCGATAAAAAAGAAGCCGGCCGTTATCTGGGCCGTACTGAATTTGATTCTGTGGAAGTGGATAATGAAGTAGTTATTCATACTGCCAAAAAACTGCCGATCGGTGAATTTGTGAATGTACGGATCAGCAAGGCATATGATTATGACCTCGAAGGGGAAGTGGTTGACTGAAGTGCAAAAAAAACCAGCCGGTAGAAACCGGGCCGGTTCAGTTAAACCAGAAACCTGAGATCTATTAATGCAGTGTGCAATCGGTCAGTTCAACACCACCTGATCCTTTTGCAATTTTACCAGTAACAGTTACCATAGCATCTTTGGCAATGGCCTTTACAGCCGCTGCTTTTTCTTTTTCAAATTTGCAGGAGAATGTAGTCTGCTGAAAACCTTCCAGTTTTTTATCTCCCAGATTCAAGCTGACCATTCCGCCCATCATATCATTACTGCCCCAGCTATAGGCAGATACTGTGACTTCTTTGCCGGAATTCGCTTCATTTTCGTCCAGGAATTTTTTGGCGTCTGCAATGGTCATTCCCTCTTTGCTTTCTTCTTTGGGAGGATCGGCAACAATTGTTTGGTCCTTGTCATTCTTTGTATCAGTTGTTTGATTCTTCCCTTTTTCATTGCAGGAAAGTAAAAACATTGAAAAGGTCATAAAAAATAAGAAACTGCGCTTGATGTGTAGCATGATATATGATTTTAGCCCCGAACATAGTTCCTTGTTCAAACAGATAACCTGTAATGTTGTAACTGAATTCTCCGGCTGTATAAGTGATGGGAAAAAGTTGTTATCCGAAATAGGGGACTGGATGAATTATCTGTTTTCCAGTAGTTGAAGAATATGATCTTTTTTACGGTGTGATACCGGCACAGTATGACCTGAATCAAGTACAAGGGTGCCCCCATCTGTTTTGTCATACATTTTGATATGCCGGGGATTGACCAGGTAGGAGTGATGGGTTCGGAGAAAACCGTGTGCGCCCAGCAGTTCCTCATAAGTACTGAGATTTTTAGAAATCACGATGGGCTTATCCAGGGCAAAATAGAATTTGGTATAAGATCCTTCTGCTTCACAGTAAAGGATATCAGCCACTTTTACAAAATAACTGGCTTCGCTGTCTTTTAGTACAATTTGTTTGCCGGTATTTTCACTGCTGTTCAGCTGTTGCATCAGCACTTCCATTTGCCGGCTGAGATTATTTTTGGAGATATGCCCCGCTGCTTTTCGGATGCAGGTTTCCAGCTCAGTAATGTCAATTGGTTTAAGCAGATAATCGATCGCACTGTATTTGAAAGCCTGAATGGCGTATTGGTTATGTGCGGTTGTAAAAACAAGCTGAAAGGCAGGATTGGGTATCTTTTGCATCAGGTCAAAACCAGTGCCGTCACCCATTTCTACATCCAGAAATACGAGGTCTGGTTGAAATGAATGTATTTTCTGAAAGGCAGTGCTAACGCCTTCTGCCTCTTCTATGGAGCAGGGTTCCTGGTAAATTGCCTGAATCATATCTTTCAGCAATTCCCTGATTTCTTTTTCATTATCAACCAGTAGTATTTTCATGCTGATAGAGGAGGGGGAGTTGAATCAGTACGGAAACTCCGGGTCCGTTTTTGTTATTGTCAATACTAAATGCAGCCTTGCTTTTCAGTTTAATATTCAGCAAATATATCCTGTCTTTTATGATCTGACTGGCACGACTGATATGTTCGTTTTGTCGGCTACCCGGACTGGAAAGTCCCTGGCCATTATCCGTGATTTCGATTTTGATCAGTTTGTTTTCCTGTTTAAAGTCTACCCGCAGCTCACCAGGATAGTTGATCGCTGCAAAACCATGTTCAATACTGTTTTCAATAAAGGGCTGTATAATCATGGAGGGTATCAGGGTATCTCCGGCGTCCAATTCACCGTCAATCATCAGAGAATAGTTAAAGGTACTGGGAAACCGCATTTTCTGGATTTCGAGGTATTCTTTCAGGAATTCCAGTTCCTGCCTTATCGTCACGTATTCTTTGTAACTGCTTTCAAGTGTTTCACGCATAATATGTGAGAATTTGGATAGACTGGAAGCCAGTGCCACCCCATTGTTTTCTTTCATGGCAAAGCGCTGTAAAGCAGTCAGCGCATTGAAAAAGAAATGGGGGTTCATGCGGGCGCGATTTAACCTTTGCTCGGTTTCCAGAATTTTTTGCCTGTTCTTCAGTGATTGCTGACGGAGGTAGAAAGCAATGATGCCGGCAGCCAGCAAACCAGCGATGGCCAGAAGTGCATAGATCTGTTTTTGCTGATTCAATTCACGGATGGTTTTTTCATTTTTTGCCTGGATATATTTTTTTTCCACTTCTGTAACCGCTTTGGCATTTTCTGCAGTATTCAGGCTGTCAGTGATTTTCTTTTCCAGATACAAAGCATGATAAGCACTCGCAAAATCGCCCAGGCTGTCAGCAATTTCAGCTACCAAACTATAGGCATTGGCAATCAGGGGTGGAAATTTTAGCTCCTGATTGTAGTAAAGACAGGAATCGGCCCATTTTTTGGCCTCCCTGAACCGGCCCAGTTTAAGAAGGATATTTCCTTTATCACCAAAACTGGTTGCAATTGTATTATTTATTTTTCCCGGCTCTGACAGCGCAATCGAAGAGTCGATATACCGAAGAGAGAGTTCGAAGTTCTTTTGCTGATAGGCCAGGCTATTCATTTTATTATAACTGACCTGCATTCCTTTTTTGTAATTAATTGTCTTGGCAATTTGCAGGGCAAGAGTAAAATATAATTTTGCAGAATCATACAGGGGCACTGATTTTGTGTCCTGAAAAAAGAAGTAAAAACGTGAACCGGCTTTATTGAGCAGGTCAACTTTGGAGGGGCCAGGTTGAAGTGTTTCAATCAAAGGAAGGGATTGACGGACATAAGTAAGTCCCTTTTCGAGCTGCTTTAGTCTGGCGAAGATCTGTGAGATGCCCAGGAGCAGTTCTGCCTCTTCTTCTTTGTTTCCTTTTTCCTGTGATAAGGCGAGCATTTTCAGGCTGTAGTCCAGGGCCTTTTCATATTCGGCCAATGAGAAATGCAGGGCTGAGCGCAATTTATAGATAGTGATCCATTGTGCTGTTTTGCACGCTTCTTTTTGAAAAAGAGTTTCTGCCAAACCGAGATAGTGTGCTGCCGAATCCAGTTTTTTTTCATCCAAAAACTGAGAGGCCAGTTTTTCGAATCCTTTTGCGGTGCAAAAATCAGTTTTTGAACTCAACAGGGTAGCGATGCTGATTTCCTTGTCAGCTTCCAATTCCGTGCAGTGGCAGGTTTGTGCATTGGAGAATGAAACTTTCAGCAGCAGAAGAGGGAGAATGAACACGTGCAGTTTCATGGTGAGTTGGTTATCCGTTCAGGTTGCCGATAGCGGGTATTGTTAGCCCATTGATCATTGCCATTCCGCATACGGCACAATGCAATGCCTGTAAGATAAGAAAAGCTTCTGTTTCATTGCTGAACTCTTCATTTAACTGGATCGAAAAGTTACAGGTATTGAGTTCCCAGTTGATTGTTGGAATAAAGGCAGCTACTTCCTCTTGTTGACTGTTCAGGAGGCAGAAACGGGGTTTCCAGTTGATTGGTTTTACAAAGGAATACATTCCTGTTCCATATTGTATACTTATTTTTCCATCCAGTTCCACCCAGGAGGTTACCAGGATCATAGCTTCTCCAGTTTTCCGGGTGACCCAATTGCCAGCCCCGGATTTTTCAAGAATATAAGCTGAATCAGTAAAAATTTCTGCAGTATCAAAGCAGGCATCTTTATAGATAAGAGAGCCGGCAAAATGGCCATCATCCAGATAGAGCTGGTAGGCCATTTTACCGGTGGTGACTAATTTCATTTTTTCTATTTTACTATGATTGCAAACGCCCTGCTGTTGATGAAGCCGATGGTAGTGGGAACGCCATTTTTCCAGACGGTTGCATAATCTGAACTGTTGTTTGCTCCCTGCACTTCACCGGCTATATATATCACATTATTTTTGATCGCAATGGCATTTGCCCTTGCTGTCCTGATACCATCGCTGATAGTAACAGGAATTCCGTTTTTCCAGTACTTGGCGATTCCTACCGTTCCATTGTATTCCCAGCCACAGAGGTATATATCATTTCCATCAACGGCTATTCCGTTTACAAATCCATACCAACCCGGTGTGATATTAATATCGGTTGGCGTTTCATTTTTCCAGTAACGGATAAGCGAACCATTGGATGAGGCCGCATACACATTTCCATCTGCAATTGCCAGGCAGGAAAGCGGAAGACCGGCGGCATTATTGAGAGTAAGGGCAGTTCCGTTTTTCCAGATGGTTGCATTGTTATTGTCATCCCCGGCTACATATACATCTGTTCCTGAAATGGCAAGTGCATTACCCACGGCTTCGCTACTATTGGAGGCAAGCGTGGTCGAAGCATCGGATTGATTTTTCCAAAGCATGGCTGAATAATTACGGGGGGAAGAAACATAGCCGCCACCGGTTACATATATATCGCTTCCGGATACTGCAATTCCATTACCATAACTATAGCCGCTTCCCAGTGAGTATTGGAAATTGCCGTTTTTCCAAACCTGACATTTCCACTGGCCGATCTGGTTTTCAAAACCGGTAGTATATACATCATTTCCGCTAACAGCAATAGCTTGGGCATAATGACTTCTGTTCCCGGAAAGCTGATTGGTGGCCGGCACACCGTTTTTCCATACTGTAGATTGGGATCTGCCCGAAACGGAGTCTGCCTGCTGTCCTGCTACATACACGATGGGATCATCTGCAACGATATCAGTGTTTTTTTTGCAGGAGATAAGAATAAGGGTCACCAAAAGTACAGGGGGGATGATTTTTTTCATTAAGGTTGATTTAAAGGGTAAAAGAAAAGCCAAATTATACCCGGATTTTCTTCATTAAGGCCAGCCTTCACAGCTGTATTCATTTCCTTCACAGTTGTGTTAGAAAATTGTTTAGCTGTGGATGGCTGAAAACGGTTTCATAAGCAGGTAATACACCTGTATAAGCAAACCGTACAATTGTATAAGCTATGAAGAAGCTGCAGTTCCCTTTTATAGCTTTAGGCTATAAAAATTCGCCTTTATGAAATGTATTGTTCTGTTTCTTTTGTCTGTCTTCAGCTATACAGCCTATTCACAGACTACCATGCCTAATGAAAGAGGAAAAATATTTTATGATAAATTCCTGAAAATTGTAGAAGATATTAAAAAGAAGGATGCCGAGAATTTACCCAACGAAGTTTCGGTACTTCGAATACTGGCAGATAATGCCATGACACAGCTGGAGTACCTTAAAAAAAGGGATCCAGGTTATAATATCGCACCACTTGAAGCAATGGTTAAGCCTTATATTGAGGCCAAAATAGCAGCTGTAGAAGCACATAATAAAAAGATAGATGATGCTGGCTGGCATGCTTCTGACCAGGGCTGTTATGGATTGTTCATGGCAAATACTACCACCGAAATGCGGGGTAAAGGCGATTTGGAAGAGGATATAAAGGCCCATCAACTGCAGCTACAGGCTTATCAGCAAAAACTGGATAATATTCTGGCCAACCACATGAATGGGGTTGAACATTGTAAGAGTTTTATTGAGTCCAGGATTGGCCTTGCCCGAACTGCGGTTGAAAAATCCAGGAACCAATTAGAAAAATTGATTCAACCTAAAGCAGTACATTATTTGTACCGGGAGATTTTGGGCGAAGAAGCTTTTTGGAATGCTGCCAGGAAGCTCTATCCGGATTTGACTGCAGCTGCAGAAGTTCATACAATGATAAAAAACCTGCTTGCTTCTGATGGGGGCCTGGAGGGCTGGTTGTCAAAGGCAGCAGCTAAAAAGGAAGAAAAGCTGCGCAATACCTTTATGCCAAAACCAGTTGTTGTTAATGCCAGTTTAGAAGCTGAATTCAAAGAAGCATTTTTGGCTGAAGGATGGAATGAGACTATCGTTAAAATAAATATTCTGACCAGAGAGTGGGAAATCGTTCGGAATAGTCTGACAGGTGCGATTATTTGCCGGACACAGTCTGCGGCGATTGTAGCCAAACCGAAATCTGGTCTATGTGTGATGTATAATTTTACAATTAAACAGCAATACACCGGAAGCGGGTATAGCGGGGTGAGCAGCCGTTATTCCCATGGTATCATGGCGGATGAATTTCTTTGTGAAAACGCAGGTAAATAACCAGCAGTCAGGTGTTTTTGATTCCTAACCTGCTTTCGGGCAGGTTAGTTTTTTTCCAGCAATTGCATGACGTATTCTTTTTTTCTCTGGGATACGGGCACCGATAAGCCTTCCTCCAGTATCAGCATGCCGCCATCTCTTTTGTCAAATACCCTGATTTTAGCTGGATTCACCAGGAAACTATGATGCGTGCGTACAAACCCGAGCGGCTCCAGCACAGATTCATATTCTTTGAGATTTTTTGAAACGAGGATGGACTTATTACCAGTTATAAAAAATTTGGTATAAGTGCCTTCCGCTTCGCAATACAGGATATCGGTGACTTTGATGAAATAGGTGTTGTCAATATCTTTTAAAACGATCTTTTTTTCATGCTGATTTAACCCCGTGAGTTGTTGCAATAACACCTGTACCTGTTGCTGTAAGGATTTTGATTGCAGGTTCTTTTCTGCCCGCAAAACACTTGATTGTAGCGATTCCGGGTCAACCGGTTTCAGCAGGTAGTCAATGGCACTGAAACGGAAAGCTTCAATGGCATATTGATTATGGGCGGTAATAAAGATGAGTTGAAAAGTTGGATTTAATACCTGTTTCATCAGGTCAAAACCGGTTCCATCATCCATTTCAACATCCAAAAACAGTATATCCGGCTGGAAAGTCCTGATCTTTTGTAAGCCGGTCTGGACTCCTTCTGCCGTTTCAATGATTGTTACGGAAGGGCAATATGCTGAGAGCAATTGTTGCAGACCAGTGCGCAGATGCGCTTCATTATCAATTATCAGGGCTTTCATATTCCAGGCGAAATTACTAAAAGCAGGTCGCATCTGCATTTTTTGCAGATATTCTTTCAGGGGCTGCGCCGGCTAGCCTTTTTGAGTCAACTGCTTATTGGGCTGAAATCCCTTGGAAGGGTTAAATAGCTTTAAGTAAAATCTGTTATTATGAAACAAGTCCTTGCGCTCCTGACCGGGGTGCTCATCCTTACATGTTCCCAGGCCCAAATCTCTGTCCGAGTCAAAAAAAATGGGGGCGGCAGTGAAGTGGATGTAAAAACAACCCCCAGAAATACGGGGTCTCCTTCCTCCAAGCCTTCCGGTAACGATAACAAAACCAGTCCTGCCGGAAATGAATCAAAGACAAGTCCATCCGGGGAAACAAAGACAACTCCACCCGTAACTGAAAGTCCAAAACCCGCAACCGATACGGCTGCAAAACCTGCTGTAACGGCAACTTACGATGCCAGTTATACGGGGCCGGCAAAAGTATCTTTGAAGTCTTTCTGGACCCATATGGAAAAGATAAAGGCGGGAACCGGAACTGCCTCCTCCCTTAACAATGCAGATCGAATGCTCAAACAAATCAAAGAGCAGGATCCCGGGTTTGATATAAGCACGCTTAGCGCCATGTTGCAGCCCTATAAAGATAAAGCGGCTCAGGAGGCGTCTAGTAAGGCCGATGCCAAATCTGCTGAAGAAGCAAAGACATTATATTTCAAAAACTTTCATAATAAAATGATAGGTGTGTACTCAAGTGGAATTGATATACAACCGGGTGTGGTAGGAGCTGTTTACCTGGAACGTGTAAAAGCGTTGAATATTGATGAGTACAAAGAAAAAAGAAAAGCGTCACCAGAAGGCGGACCTAATAGTTATCCGGTACTGGCTGATGCCATGCTGGCTGATTATGATAATTATGTAAAAAGGGCTGATCGCCTGAAATGGAATGTAATAGCTCCCATGACTGCCAGCACAAAAGCAAAGAACCCACAGGAAAAAACGGAATTGCTAATTGATGCCCGTAAAGAATGTGAGGCCGTCCTGATTCTGGCACCGAATAATACGGCCTTCAAGCAAAAACTGGATGAAATCAATAAATTATTGGGAGCAGCCGATGCCGAAGCAGCCAAATATTTTACCAGCGATTTTCATAAAGAGAACCTGAACAAAATTGTGTGGAGCACACAACCGCTGGTCATTGGTAAAGAAAAGGAGATGGCGGCATCTATCAAAAATGAATTCAAAACCGGAGATTATATTTTTGGAACCGCCTATCTGGGAGTGAACGCAAAAGATGTTATGGAAGGTAATACCAACCTGCGTGTACGGATCCGGATAGATGGCGGAACAGCGGTATGGGGTGGCGATTTGTCTTATATAGAACTTCCATTGACTGCACAGGGAAAATCCTGGTTTCAGTTTGCTTTTATTCCAAATGCACAATGGCTGAAAGATAATTATGCAGCCTACATGGCAGAAGAGAACTGGACCTTTTCTTATCTGATGGATGATCTTGTCCGCAGCGGTGATATCAGTCATGCCATCACTTACGAATTGATCTTCCCATCGAGTAAAATCAGTGATATCAAGAGCGGTTTTTCATTGGATCTGAGTGGCGGATCAACAGATATCAAAGCGCTGTCCACCAAATTCCACAACGAATTGATGGCTTCCCGCACATTGCCCAAAGCAGGAATGTCCAATGCAGCCCTGGAACAGCAAATGGTTGCGGCGGCTAATAACGAGGGATGGAACGATAAATTTCTGAAAGCTATCATCACATCCTCTTCCTGGAATATTGCAAAAAATGAATTGACAGGTGTTATTCTTTATCGCTGGCTGGGTGCCGTTTGCACCACGAAAAGTAATGATGGCAAATGCTATTATCAGGAGTTCAGCTTTAAGCAGGAGTATACCGGAGGAGGGAATTACAGTGGCACGGTGAAATTCAATAGCTATGGCGGGAAAAAGGAAATTGGCTGTGATAAATTAAAATAAGCCCCGAACCTGTCCTGTTTTTCAATCCCATCCATTACCATACACAATAAAAATACCCGGTCACATCAGCCGGGTATTTTTTTATTGGTAGCTACAGGATCAGGGCCGGAAAGAGTAGAGTGCATTAATTTCCTGGGGACTTAATATTTTATTATACACCCGGTAATCGTCGATAGAACCGTTTAAAAATGTAGTGAAACCCGGGTGAAAACCAAATGAGCCGATCAGCTGATTAGCTTGTGTGCAGAAGACCATACTGGTGGCAGTACCAGCATAGCTGCAGGACGTATTTTTTTCTCCATTGATATAGAAATCCATATCGTTGGCCCCTCTTACGTTCACTACAATATGATACCAGTTATTGGCACTGAATAGGGCTGGTGTTGTAATGGTATTAATAGCAGTTTCATTTAAACTGCTATTATCGCCAAAACCAAATGTCATTTTACCGGGTCCGACCTTTCCCAATTGTAGCCAAAAACCGCTGGTGTTATTATATTCACCTCCATCGGCTTTTATTAATGCCTGACTGCTGTTAGGATCCGCCGTTTTAAACCAAATAGAAATGGAAAATGGAAGTCCACTGAGTTTAGCGCTGACAGAAGGTACGGCAATTGTGCTATTGTTGGGACCCGATCCAAATACTGCTGCTTCATTGGGCCGCCCGAATCGGTCAGCCTCGAAAATAATGTTATAAACGTTTAAGGCATTGAGGCTGTTCCCACTGGTATCTCTAACATTCCCATTAAAAGGGTAATGAACCAGTTTCCCCGGTTGGGGCCCCATTTGTTCGGGGTTATTGTCTGTGTTGTTGTCTTTTTCTTTTTTACAACTAACGACAAATAAAGAACTGCATAAAAAGGCGGATAAAAAAAGTGTTGTTTTCATGATCGGTATTATTTGATCATAAAGAGACTTCTTTTATCCGAAGGTTTTACGGGCGTTTCATGTCTGAAACAGCTTGTTTCTTAAACGATCAGTCTGGAAATGTATCTGATCTTGATTTTTTTCCAAGAAATTGAATTAGCGGTTTTCAAGAAACTGAATCACAAAATCCTTTTTTCGCTGTGAAACCGGTACACTATGGCCTCCTTCCAGGATCAGGGTGCCACTGTCTGTTTTGCGGTCGTATATTTTTATTTTGGTTGGATTGACCAGGCAGGAGTGGTGGGTACGGATAAATCCGGCCGGTGCCAGTATTTCTTCATAAGAACGCAGGTTCCGGGAAACAAAGATGGGTTCTGCATTGCTGAGGTAAAATTTGGTATAAGACCCTTCCGCTTCACAAAAAAGGATATCCCTGATTTTTATAAAGTAAGTCTTATCGAC
>Ga0075158_10003099_pt1 | contig 11812 bp, 16 predicted proteins | sample JI91814BDNA_FD_70968 | JGI IMG/M metagenome (GOLD analysis project Ga0075158, IMG submission 70968) | Wastewater effluent complex algal communities from Wisconsin, to seasonally profile nutrient transformation and Carbon sequestration -... | ecosystem: Engineered > WWTP > Effluent > Algae... | reverse complement strand
AATTCCTAATTGTGCCATATATTTTTGCTGCAACTCTGCTATCCTGGGTTCAATGAATTTTTTACTAAAATAAGATTGTAATTTTTCAATTACTACCCTATCTTTATATGTCCTACCTTTTGCAGATTTATCTCTTATTGTAGGACTTAATGGTGTTCCTATTATATCCGCAACAATATTTTTTGTAACTGTGTCTATTACCGGTAAATGAACAAGGTTTCCATTATCTAAGTAAAAATTTTCGGAACCAACAGAAAATGTTGTGCCACTTTGTATACCTTCTAACTCCGGCCATCTTCCTGAATGTAAATTAAAGTTCTCAGTTATCCGGGCAGTCCTTTCATCGTCCTCACTATAAAACATATCATAGAAGTCCATCATTTCACGAGCTAATTTGAACTCTGACCTGGCTCTCTGCTTATAAGTAGTAGTTAACTGTCTACCACTTACTTTCTTAGGTTGGTTATCCGGACTAAATATTCCCATTTTTAATAATTAAAAGCCGGGTTTTGTCTCCGGTCTTGTTTCTTTGATAAATCTTTAGTAAGAAAGGATTTTAAGCTATCCGATTCTGCTATTGATTGTGATATTGCTTCATATCTTATAGGTTTCAATGATCGCTGTCTTACCCAAAGGGCTATTCCAAAAAATGCTGAAACATAGTCAAAATTTTCATCTCTGTTGTAATTCAGAAGTTGCTCTGTAGCCATTATAGATGGAATCTGGTCTACCATGTATGTTTTGTCTACTACCAAAGCATCATCATAAATTTTTTCGTTTCTATCTATTTCAGTCATCAATAATTCGTTAGTGTATACTTCCCAATCAGGTTTTACCCCGGTAAGTACTTTAAACCCTACTTCATACTCTGTTCTTATTTTTACTGATCCTTCTAATGCTAATGATGGTTTTTCTTCTAACCAATGGTACCGATTTGTCATACGGGCATATCGTATTATATCACTTTTATTTATCTCTGCGAATAATTTAGAGCTATAATAGGCCGCCAACTTAAACGCTACCTCATGATTACTTTCTAACCTTTCAAACCTTCCTATCCACTCCGCTACTATATTGAACTGTATTTTGTTTGGGCTATCTAAGTCCCACAATTTAAAAACAGTTACAACACAATATGATGTGCCTCCTCCATCTTCCGCTTCAACCGGGTCATATATTGTCAAATACAGTGGTGTAGGTGAAAATCTATCTGGTTTATAATCTACAGGATGTTCAAATATAACTATACCCCCTTTTCTATCAGTACGTAACTTATCATGTAAGTCTGAGTATCTTAGATAAGGTTTTAATTTACCTGATGTATCTTCCTCCCATATACAACTTGTTTGAGAAGAGTTTGCATAAGATAATGTACCTACACTATATTTATTTTTTAAATCTGAATTTTCTAATCTTGACAAATTATTTTCCAACCTGGCTGCTGGGAATGTTCCGCCGGAATCCTGCATGAACATCTCCTGTGGATAAAAAGGAAATGATATTATATGTCCTTGATACGCTTTAGGGTCCAATGCCTTAATACGATTCCTTTCTTCCAGTTCATCTTCAAAAGCAGATTGAATATCTGTATTACCGTTCTTATCTTTATAAGCGGTTTTCCTATAGTAACAAGGTATGAACATTCCTATGTTCTTACCATTATTATTGAATATGTCTTCGTAAGGTAGTATTGTAAATGCTTCAGGAGCATTAAAAGTCTCTCTTACTTGACGTATTTTCTCAATATCACCGCCGGTTCCTATAAAAATAGAAAATCCTATCTTTGTCTCCCTCGTTTGGGATCCATTATTTTCTGCCTGTACAGCATGGAAAGAACCTAATAATCCTACCTCTTCTACAATTATCCTCCTAGCTCTATAACCAACACCGGCTGAGTTATTTGCTTTAAAGGAAACATGTACTATTTTGGTATGGTTTCCTGAATAAGCTTTACCTCCTTCTAGCTTTACTCTTTTTGTAAGTGTTTTACCTAATTCCGTAGAACCAGCAGAAGGTGCCCAAAAAGCCCCATTTATTACGCCACTATCTGTTTTATAACTTCCTACTGAAGATCTGTTAAATTCATAATTAGAATTAAACTTAGAAAGAAGTTCCGCAGATTTGTCTGATACTGCCGCACCTACTACTACTGTTGTAGATTGTTTATTTTCAAAATAATCGAATGTACTTCTGGCACCATTAAACATAAAACTATGTGACATATCTCCACCAATTAAATAGGACTTTCCTATCGCTCTTGATGATAGTAACATAAAGTTTATACAAGGATTATGATATAAAGGACTTCCTAATGGTTTTTTGTGTGTTTTGTATAAATATTCCCTAGGGTCTACATATTTTTTTAACTTTCCATTTTTCTTAGTTATGTACTTTGCATATTGGTTTAATTGTATTTTTTCTATGTTTGTTAACCGGCCGCCTTCTTCTTGCTTTTTTACTACAGAAAAAGAAGTATACTCTTCATCTCCATCAAACCCAGAAAAACCATCACAAACATTCAAAGCGTACATAACATACCAGTCAATATCTCTTAAAACAGGGAAATCCTCTCTTTCAGGCTCTCCTATCCTTTCTTGAAGTATCTGAGTATAGTTTGTATAAAAATATAAATTTCCCGGCATCCACCGGTATCCTCCTAAATTCCTTTCGTCATTATCTAAACCCCAATGACCTGATATGCACCTATCTAACCTTTCTGTCCAATACTCTGTATATTCTGTACTTCCAGGTATATAATTAGGATAATCCCTATCTATAAACGGAGAAATATCGTAAAGCCAAAATGGTATTACATTTACAGGTTTGTCTTTTATTAATGCCATTTACGCCGTTACAGATGCCCAAGATATTTGAGTAGATGATGGAGTAGGGTTACTAACTGTATAACCATTCGTAGTTAACGAAGTTTTAACATCATAGTTAATAGCTTCATTTAACAAAAGAACACTGTAGCCTTTTTTAGCTTCTACTTCTATAGCGGAATAGACTTCTTCTATATCAGCAGTTCTAGCAGCAATGGCTAAAGATCTGGCTTGATTTGCGGTTAAAGACATGTATTTAGTTTATTTAAAATTAATTAATTTAAAAATAGGAGGCACAGTAGATTTCCTGTGCCCCAAAAGCCGGCAAACCCGAAGTGGTAAAGGTGGGTATCTTATTCAACACTCACAGTTACTGTGAACGAAATTTCTATCTTTTCTTTGTCAGGGTTAAATTCTTCTATTCCTCTTGTGTTAAATACTTTTAGTAGTTTTCCATCTTTCAAATATACATGTAGTTTTTTTGTTACTAATATCGCTTTATTAGTATTAGTTTTTATCACCGCCGGGTCTGAACTATCATTATACTTCGCAAGTATACTATTGGCATCCCATGTTGGTGTTGTGCATCCACAAGTAGCTTTTACAAACTCAATCTGATCAAAAGCTCCTTGGTTAAGTTCCCACTGAATAGGTACGTTCTTTTGTCCCGGTTTTATTATTCCGGCGTTTACATGTTTTTGTTTTATTAGCTCCATTTTTAAAAATTATATGTTACTGAAAAATTGATATTAAATTTTGCTTTGTAAGCTTCCCATTCTTTTGCGGACATAACGGTTCCCCATTTTCCACCAGAACAAGAGGCCTTTAAATCAGCCATCTTAGAAAAGGAATTACCAATGGTGCACCCGCAATGTTCGCAAGACCCAGCTAATACGCAAGGTCTGCATTCTATACGCCTAAACATCAACTGCTCTATTATATGTCCCTGATAGACATCCATATTAAAAAATGAACGTATAACTGACATCCAGTTCTTAGGTTTAAAGAACTCTACTATTTTTATTTTAGATAAATCCACTATATAAGTTTTTTAGGGTCTTTGATTATACATTCGATATTAGGTTCATACAGGACAAATAACTTTATATCTGCAAAATCGTTTTTACTCTGTATAGGATTTACATTGAAGCATTTTTTTCCGTGAATTACATGGAAGTTTGAAACAACCGCCGGAGGAGCTTCTCCTACCTTTTTAAGCGATCCGTTATCCATGTTGTTCTTAGCCCAAAGCTCATAAGCCGGATTTGGAATCTCACTGGCTTCAAAATCTTTCAACTTAACAAAGTTACCCACTTTATGGAAACTTTCTGGTCCTACTGCCACAACTTTAGCTACCGGGAATACCATTCTGTCCTTCATAGGTTTTCCATCGGTGCCCATGATACCCCTTTCTTCTTCATACATGAATATCTCCACAACAACCGTGGCTGCAAAGAAATCAAAGTTAGAAAGATCCGGAATAGGATTTTCCACAAATACTTTGAATGCTTCTTTTATTTTTGCTTCTTTTTCCAGGGTATCTTTATTCATTACAGCCATAAACTGTTCTTTGGATAAAGTTAGATCGGCCCCTGATTTGTCAATTAATGTTGGTGATTTTATTACTTTCATTTGTATAATTTATTTGTTTTTAATAATTTTTTGTTCTCCTGGCATTTACTGTCTCTAAATCTACATTAGGTACCTTTAGTGCCAAACTAAGTTCATGATTTATTTTGTCAATATATGGTATAAAATCTTTTGTATCCCTAACAATACCTGTTGTATTAGAAGTTCCCGGAGCCTTTGCAGTATTAGCATCAGGCTTTACATATCCTTTGTTCAATACCGATAACCAATTTATCAGCATTATTACTCTTTCATTGTCGTCCATTTTTAGATTTTTTTGTTATTAAATTATTTACCAAGTTTTCTTTTATTCTTCTGAGTCTTAACTCTGTAGTATACCTTTTGAAATTCACTTATCTCTTCTATCTTATGAGGTTGGTGTTCAATTAAACGATTTATATGCCTGAGTAATTTTGTAGGTGAGGGCCAAAAAGAACCAAGGGCTCCTTGAAGAGATATGGTTGGCATCTTAGGGCTCTTTATACACAAGTATATTCCACCAAACGTACAGTTTAATATCTCAACAACATCATCAAAAGTTATACCATCTTCTTTAAAATGGTCAGCCGTTTCCGTTATTATCCGGCGCATCGTTTTGTCTATCCACCCGTTCCAAGCCTGCATTTTTATTGTTTTTGAACTGTATGTTAAAAATAGCACTTAAATCTTGCCCAGGTTTGAAATTTAAACTAGGAGCCAAAGAAAAAGTATACTTACCGGTTTTAACCCATTTTTTTATACTAAGTTTTTGTTTATAGGTTGATACATGCTGACGATCTGAACAGAATTTTATGTTTACCATATAATCATGCATTTCAGTAAAATTAGTAAGGTTACCACCATTGTACTGATAAATAATGCAGTGCGCCAAAAACTCCCTTTCCTTATAAGCAAGCTTGTACTCCTCATCTACAAATGAACATAATATCTGTAGGTATACATCAATGTAATCCTTCAGATTATCAAATTGTATGGGTTCATATTTTTTAATATTTTTATTTGTCATTTTACTTAAAAAATATCCATTATAATTTGGAATTTACACAAAAGTAGTATATCTTTGCTTTAATTCCAAATTTTTTTAGATAAATATATTTTTTTGTATATGCAAACACCTTTAGTACGATTTTCTGAAAAAGAACACGCTTATATTGACAGGAGTGGTGATAAGTTTCTGTCTGTATCAGGATTCATAAAAAAATATGAAGAAGAATTCGATAGTGAGATGATAGCAACCAGAAAAGTATTCAGAGAACTTAATAAGTCTATGTGGGATACTATCTTTGCAAAACACAATAATGATCCGTACTTGGCAATAGAAGAAATGCGTAAGTACTTGAAAGAAAAGGATTATGCTAAACGTGTAATGGATTATCAACTAGCTTGGGCTGACAAAGGTAAAGTAAGTTCCGAAAGAGGTACTTATCACCATAAAAAATTTGAAACAGATGATTATGAAAGGGGTTATAGTGTAAATCCATACAACAAGAAGAAGTATATCGTCCGTAAGAACGAAAAAATTCCGGCCGGGTTTGAAAACTGTTCCATATATGACAATCTATTTGAGTTAGAAGATGGATACTACCCGGAAATGCTTATTTTTAATAAATGTCTGAAATTAGCAGGTCAATCAGATAAAGTTTATATAGAAACAATCGGCGGCGATAGATTTGTCGATATTGATGACTACAAGTTTGTCAATGAAATACTAATGGTACCAACGTACTTTGACAGAAAACTTAAGAAGTTTCCTTCTATGAAAGAACCAATATCTCATATATATCAAACAAATTATTACTCATATGCTTTGAAAATATCTACATATGCATGGATGATGGAACAATTTGGTTTTAAAATTAGAAATCTTGGTTTACGTCAGATGGTTGAACTAATTAATAAAGAATTTATTGAGCTTCCATACGCCATAACTTATCGTAAAGAAGAAATCTTATTGTTAGTAAAAGATTTTTTCAAAAATAGTTGCGTAGAATAAAAATTTTACATATATTGCGGGCAATATGCTATCAAACATTCATTTAAATAACAAAAACGCAAAAGATGTAAGAAGTCTGTACCTCTTTTACAGACTAAGGTTTTATGCAGCTTCCAACGGTGGCAGCATAAAAAACTTCTCGTTTACAAAAAACGAAAAGTACAACCTATTGCCTAAGTTAATTAAAAATGGCTGGGTACATAATAATAGGGTAGTTTCTTACAGAAAGGTTTGTAAGAAAAATGGGTGCTTGGGCCTATGGGTAAATATTGATTTAGATAATTTAAAGGACCTTTATACATTCAAGGGATGGCTGATCGCTACATTTGAAGCATCTTCAATCAGATCAGCAAACAGAAGGCAATTAGGAAAAGCTAAAATATATTCACAAAGAGACAAATGTTTTATTAAAAACGATTGGTATAGTTGCGGGAAGAATGATGAATTCAATCTAACAAAGAAAATCGGGAAGGACATTTTATCTGGAAGAGTGTATAATGGTAGTATTTCTAATTTAACAGGTATTTCAACAAGATCAGTCTCCAGGTGGAGAAAGAACTCCACAAACAAGTATGACTTAAAAAAGATCATATCTAATGATCCCTACTATTTAGATAGGGATGAATCAAAGTTCTTTAGGAATAAAGATTTAAGCTTTATTACTTTAGATTTAGTAATATATACTTCTATTAAAGTATATAATAATAAGTATTATAAATATAATACTCCGGAAGATAAATCTTTAGAAAACTTTATATCTTCCCGCAACTATTATAAGACAATTCTGGAATAGTTAAGGAAAAGTTAAAATGGTAAGAAAATTATGAAATAAACTATATATACCTCATATTTGTGCTATGGATAATTTAATAGAATCAATACCAGTGTTTTCATCCGTTTATACGGACAAGTATTCAACGAATACGGACATCGTTTATATCGAATGTTGTCCATTGAAGACTGCTATTCATTTTAATAGTTCATTGATAAATACAAATCCTTTTAAGCTCCATATTGAGCTACATGAGGTTAAAAGAAATTTTGTGCAAATATTTAAGAGCATGCACTATGCTATACATTTAGATAGCTTTGGGTTTAGTGATGAGTTTGCAAAGATGGTACCTAAGTCTTTCTTAGAAATGCTTTACACCGGTATATTTAACCGTATGGAATCTCTTTATACGATAAGTAACTCAGATCTAGTAACATTGTATAGGGTACATAACTTCATGGAAAACGAAAGCTTTAAGTTAATAAACAAGGATTTTATAGACAATGTAAACGATAATATGTTCTCTTCTTCTGCTATGGAAGATATAGCCCTTCTTTTAAAAGAAAAAATAATAGATCTGGATTCAGCCTTTACCGGTAAATATGTATTAGAATCTTTAGATTGGGGAAACTTTGAAAAATCTATAAGAGATAGAATCTCAGAACAACACGGAATATTTTATTCAAAACTATAATAAAAATGGAAAAAACCAATAACAAAAAAGCACATATTTGTACATATCAGGAAGCCTTTGGCGATACATATTTAAATAATCAAGGCTTAGAAGAGTTAGAAAAGTTTACATGTTTTTCTTCCCCTTCTACTAATACTTCAGATTCTTCTGATACAAACAATCTTTCTTCTATAAAAGAAGAAGATGAAAGTCCTTATAAAAACTGTAGTAACTTTGAACAATATTCCGAAGAAATATGGAGCATAACAGATAAAGAATTTGATTCATATATTCCGAAAATAGATTCTTATACATACACTGGAGAAGATCCGGTACATAAAGGATTAAGATTTAACAACGGTAAGTTGAGATATGACTTACTGCATCCTAAAGCATTGGAAGGTGTTACAAAGGTTCTTACAAAAGGTGCAGAGAAATATGCCCCAAGGAATTGGGAATTAGGTATGGAATGGACTAGTGTTATTCAATCACTAGAAAGACACTTAGCCACTTTTAAAGCAGGGGAAGATTATGACCCGGAAACAGGTCAGTTACACGTAGATCATATACAGTGCAATGCTCACTTTTTAAGTGCTTACTACCACATATATCCTAAAGGTGACGACAGAGATTTATGGTTTAAAAAACCACTAAAGCGTTTATATTTAGATATAGATGGGGTATTAGCTGATTTTGAAAAACACTTTTTAACCTATTTGGATTTACCGATGAATCATCCTACAGATTGGAATGATTACAGGTTCCTGGAGAATTTTAAAATGATAGAGAAAGACAATGCATTTTGGGTATCTATACCAAGACTATTTGACCCGGCCGAGTTTGATTATCCTATTGCCGGATATGTTACAGCAAGACCGATTGGTAATGAAATTACAAATAGGTGGTTACAAAACTCCGGGTTTCCTAAAGGTGATCTAGTGAACGTAGGATCTAATGGATCTAAAGTAGAATTTCTAAAAGAAAAGTGTGATATATTCGTAGACGATTCTATTTATAACTTCATGGAATTGCAGCGTGCTGGGGTAACTTGTTTTTTAATGAGCAGACCTCACAATAAAAAATACGATGTAGGATACTTTAGAGTACAGGACATAAAAGAATTACTAAAAAGAATAAAGAGTTTATAATGTACATAGAAGCTGTTACTGTATGCGTAAATTACTCGGACATTTTATAATGTAGAGCGTAAAACCCACTGATGCCGATAGGCTCGGTGGGATGTAAGCGACCTAACCTTGTGAAAGTTTTTTACCCAAAGACGGAAACTTTTACAATATGTTGAACGGTTAAGTATGACAAATTTACATAAAACTATATATTGGCATAAATTTTGATGTATACTAAGTATGAAAATGATTAATAAGACATATAAGTTTCGTCTTTTCCCAACAAAAGAGCAAGAAGTGTTGCTAAATCAACACTTTGGACATTCTCGTTGGGTGTATAATCATTTTCTAAATGAACGCAAAGAGCAATACCAAGCAGATAAAAAGTCTGACAATTATTACAAACAAGCTGCCTCTCTGACAAAACTTAAAAAAGAAGAAGATACAAAGTGGTTAAAAGAAGTAAACAGTCAAACATTACAATTTGCATTACGTTCTTTAGATACTGCTTTCTTAAACTTTTTCAGAGGTAATGCTCAATTTCCAAAGTTTAAATCAAGGAAACATAAGAATACTTTTACAATACCACAATTTGGTAAACTTGAAAATAACAAGATAATTATACCTAAGTTTAAAGATGGTATCAAGGTTAAGTTACATAGAGAAGTAAAAGGTAAAATTGGTAAAATGAATATTATCAAAACACCAACAGGTAAATACTATGTTTCAATTTTCACAGAACAAGAGGTTGAAGAATTACCAAAAACAAATAAGCAAGTTGGAATAGACTTGGGGCTTAAAGACTTTGTAATTACTTCTGACAATAAGAAATTTAAGAATAACAGATACACAAAAAAGTATGCTAAACAATTAAAGAAAGCACAACAGCACTTATCTCGTAAACAAAAAGGTAGTAATGGGTTTGAAAAACAAAAACTCAAAGTTGCCAAGATTCACGAGAAAATTGCAAGTTGTAGATTAGATACCTTACACAAAGTCAGTAGGGAACTTGTTGAATCTTACGATTTGATAAGTATAGAGGACTTAAATGTGAAAGGTATGATTAAAAACCACAAATTATCCAAACATATTGCTGATGCAAGTTGGGGTAATTTCGTTACATTGCTTCAATATAAGTGTGATTGGTATGGAAAGGAACTTGTTAAAGTTAATCGTTTCTATCCTTCATCGAAGTCATGTTATGATTGTGGTTGGATAAATCAAAATTTAAAACTTTCAGATAGAGAATGGACTTGCAATTCTTGTGGCGTAATACACGACAGAGATGTTAATGCAAGTAGGAATGTTCTCAAAGAAGGTTTGAAAATATCTGGTAAGGGACTTGCCAGTACAAAGGTGGAGAGGAAATCAGACGTTAGCAATAACGCACACTCTGTGAAGCCTGAAGCCCAACCCATCGCCTATGGCGTGGGTGGGTAGTTCACACCTTATAGTGATCGACATGAAACGGCGGCAAGGTCTGATGTATTATTTTTAAATAACTGGGCCAAGAACAAACGAAGATTACACCCAGGTACATTTGTATATCATCTAATGTCAGAAAATTCACCTATGGGAACTAATTGGAACGGAAGAATAAGTAAAAAATTTTAAAATAAATATGATACCAAGAAAAGTTTTGTACATTATAATAGCTGTAGTAGTAGCTATGTCAATATTGGGAATCGAGATGTGTAAGAAAACATGTCCTCCGGAAGTAAATATAAAGCATTCACTAGATTCTCTTCAGTACGTACATGAAGTTAATGTATGTAGGTTAGAGCAAATACTACTGAAAAGAGACACAATTACAAAGGTAATTACCAAGGTGAAAGTTCTTGAAAAGAAAGTGTCAGATATCAAACCTATTTATAATTCAGATAGTTTGACTGCAAAAATATTAGAAATAATAAATACTGATCAAAAATATTTAGAATTATGATAGCACGTAACGAGCCCAGGGTAATAACTTTTGATTGGTACTTGATTTATATTGGTGCCGATGAAGAATCAAATGAACCAAAGGAAGTAGCAGTAAAGGGCCGTATAGCTACAAAGATAAGAAGAGAGGGCAAGATAAAAAAGGAAGTTATGAAGCAGCTAAAAATTGCTGAAGATGTTTTGGTTATTTTTCAATGTCAAAGAATAAAGTAATGTTTAAAGGATTAACAAACATGATGCTAACAGCAGTAGTACTTCAGATAAAGATGGTACTAATTTATTACTGTTTATACAGTGCTGTAGTATATAATTTTTTGATGGAACTTATGTTAGACCCTAGTCTACCTGTATTTTTTACTAAGCACGATAAGTTAATTTTATTACTTATATCTATAATTTCTGCATATACTTTAAACAGAACAATTAAATCCGCACCGGCTAAGGTTGTTCAGGAAACAGTAAAACCTTTAAATATTTTAAAACCAGGTGAACAAATAAGATAAACTATGAATTGGAATTCAACTATTAGCGCAGTATTCGAAAATACTGAAGAGGATGAGATAGGTTATTATACTCCTATAAAACATCGACTTGCTATTTTTTGTGAGGAAAATGATCCATGTAGAGGAACAAGGGATGTTGAAGATGGTATGCTTATGGTTTACATGTATAACTTATCTGATTATAAAGGGGATTTATTTAATTCTATTTATTTCGGGTCTATACATAAATCTATAGGTGAAATGCATACTTGGACACTTAAAGGACCCGAAGGTCTCTCCAAAGAAGGTTTAGAACTTTATGATTATTTAATAACAACAGGTAAAATGACAGAAAATGAAAATACTAGCGCTG
>Ga0075158_10003096_pt1 | contig 11821 bp, 9 predicted proteins | sample JI91814BDNA_FD_70968 | JGI IMG/M metagenome (GOLD analysis project Ga0075158, IMG submission 70968) | Wastewater effluent complex algal communities from Wisconsin, to seasonally profile nutrient transformation and Carbon sequestration -... | ecosystem: Engineered > WWTP > Effluent > Algae... | reverse complement strand
CCAGCCCGGTGTTGACATAGCCGACGACCTCCTCGCCAAGGCCTTCGACCTCCCGCAAACTGCCGAGTCCCAGTTCCCGTTCCCGGCGCACGTGGAGGAGTTCGCGATAGAGCTCCAGGGTCGAGCCGGGCTGGTCCTGCTGGACGTCGGCGGCCAGGGCTGCATACTCGGCGGGCTGCGGGAGCCAGGTTTTGGGGCCCGGGCCGAAGCCGAGACCGGGCGCGCCCGCCACCCACGGGAGGGGCACGCGGCAGCCGTCCCTGCCGAGTTCGGCCTTGTTGGTGCGGAAATAGACGGGGTCCTCACGAAGCTCGTCCGGGAGCGCGGTCGCCTCCGGCAGACCCAGCTCCTCCCCTTGATAGACATAGGCCGATCCCGGCAGGCCGAGCATCAGCGTGGTCGCGGCCCGGGCCCGGCGCAGGCCGAGGGCGGTGTCGGGTTGCGGGTCGTTGGCACCGATCCCATTGGGGCGACGTTCCCCCACCGGCAACGCGAGCCGGGTTGCATGGCGCACGACATCATGATTGCTCAGCACCCATGTCGCGGGCGCGCCGACCGAGTCGCAGACCTCCAGCGACTTGGCAACGATCTGTTTGAGATCTCTTGCCCGCCAAGGGCATTCGAGGAAGTCGAAGTTGAACGCTTGGTGGAACTCGTCCTTGCGGATATAGAGAGCGGCGCGTTCGGGCGGGTTGACCCAAGCCTCCGCGCACAGGATGCGATCCGGCTCGCCATACGAATCGAGCAGGGCGCGCCACGAGCGATAGATCTCGTGCACCCCGTCCTTGTCCCACATGGGTGCGGCATTCGTGGGCTGCTCTTCGTCGGGACCGAGGAGTTCGAGGGAACCATCCCAATCGGGGAGTTCCGGATCCTTGACCAGGGCGTGAGCGACGTCGACCCGGAAGCCGGCAACTCCGCGCGAGACCCAGAAGTCGATGATGTCCAAGAACTCCTGGCGCACCTGCGGGTGCTCCCAGTTCAGATCCGGTTGCTTGACATCGAAGATGTGCAAATACCACTGCCCCGCGCTGCCATCGGGTTCGGTCACGCGCGTCCAGCCCGGCCCGCCGAAGACGGACTTCCAGTTGTTGGGCGGCAGCTCACCGTGCTCGCCCGCGCCATCGCGGAAGATATAGCGCTCTCGCTCCGGGCTGCCCGGCCCGGCCGCGAGGGCGGCCTGGAACCACGGGTGCTCGTCGGAGCTGTGGTTGGGCACGAGGTCGACAATCACCTTCAGCCCCAACGCATTTGCGTCATGGAGCAAGCCCTCGAAGTCGGCGAGCGAGCCGAAGAGCGGATCAATATCGCGATAGTCCGCCACGTCATAGCCGGCGTCGGCCTGCGGGGAGACATAGAACGGAGAGAACCACACGGCATCGACACCGAGCGCCTTCAGATAGGGCAGCTTCGCCCGTGCGCCCGGCAGGTCGCCGATGCCATTGCCATCGCTGTCGGCGAAGGATCGAGGATAGATCTGATAGATGACGGCGTGCCGCCACCACGCTGCATCCGCGGCGTCGTGGTCATGGATCGAGAGCGTGGCAAGAGGGGTCACGGAGACCTATTGGATCACGCGCGCGAGGTCACGCGGAGGTCAGGCGCTCGATCACCTCCGACACGACGCCGGCCGTCCCGGCGATATGCCAGCGATGGCCTCGGTGGTGGACGACTTCTCCGACGCCGCCCGCCGCACGCACCAGCGCTAGCCCTGGATACCAGTCCCAATCGGCGGTGCCGCTTTGGAGGAAGGCACCGGCCCGGCCCGTGGCCACGGCGGCCAGGTCGAGCGAGCCCGAGCCGAGCATGCGCACGGTCGCCGCGCCGCCGGCCGCCGCCAGCCACGGTTCGATCAGATCGGGATCGCCCATCCGGGTCGGGTGGGCATAGGTCGTCATCGCCACGTCCGCCAACGGCACCTCGATCAGGGGCGGGACCAGTCGTCCGTCGAGTCGCAGTTCGCCCGCGCCGTCGGCGTCGACCCGGCCCAGCCAGGACTCGCCGCTTGATCCGGAGCGCACGGCCCCGATGAGGGCGCCCTCCGGCTCCAGCCGGGCAATTGCGCTGCACCAGTTGCCGATTCGGCTCGCGAAGTTGTAGGTCCCGTCAATGGGATCGATGATCCACGAGCGCCCGGTCGTGCTTTCGTCGGCAGCGCCTTCCTCCCCCAGGATGCCGTCACCGGGGCGAAACTCGCGCAGGGCGGCGACGATATCGGCCTCCGCCTGGTGGTCGGCCTCGGTGACCACATCGGAGACCGAGGACTTCCTGGTCGTGGTCAGGGGACGGGAGCGCACGAAAGCCCCGACCGCCGTCCCGCGGGTCACGAGCGCGGCCGCGAGGTGGCCGTCATCATCGAGGCCGAGGTCCGCGCGCAGACCGGCCAGCCATTGCGGCGCCGACATCAGTTCGGGGGGACCCGTCATACGGCCAGACTGTCACATCCGGCCCGGAACCGGGCACCCGCCGGTCAGCGGGCCAGGACGTGCCCGCCGGAGGTCCGCAATCGCCACCACGAGCCGGCGCGATAGAGCGTCGCCGGTTCGGTGGGGGCCAAAAACCGCAGGCTGTATGCCGCGAAGGCCAGCCCCCGCGGCGCCATGCTGTCGGGCAGCGGCTCGCCCCAGACGCGGGCCCGCAAGGCGTCCACCTGCGCTGCAAGCCCGGTGCCGGCGGCGCCGAGGGTTGTGATGCCCTCTCGGGCGTGCGCCAGCAAGACCTCGGGCGAGTAGTCGCCCTCTCGGGTCCAGCCGGTCTGCGGCGGCGACATCGCCGCCCATGGCAAGAAGACCGACATCGGCGGGACCGGAAGGTCTGCACCCTCGTGGTGCTGGGCCGCGAGGTGGGCGATCCGGTCCAGGATCGCGGCGACCGGGACGACGACATCGACCTGCGTCGGCCTCGCCATGGCGAAGGTGCGCAGGCCGAGCACGGTCCCTTGACCGGTCAGCCCGCGACCTGGCAGGACGCAGACGTATGCCGCGAGCACGCCCCCCGAGGCCACCAGCCGCATCGCGGCATCCGGGTCGATCGCCCGGGCCAAGGTGGCATAGCGCTGCAAGTCCGCGAGGGCCAGAGTGTCCTCGAAGGGAATGGTGGTCACCGGCGCCGCCACCGAAACGGCACCGGATCGCCGGCCAACTCCCGAAGGCGCTCGCGCTCGGTCGCGCTGAGCCGCCGCGGGCTCGCGGACGGGAAGTCGTAGGCGACGAGGGAGGTCTCGGCTCGGGCATACAACTGCTCGCCGATGCCATCGGGATCGCGCACCTCGTAGGCGAGATCGAAGCTGGCCCCCGAAATCTTGGTGGGCCACAAACATATTCGCACCGGGGCATGCCGGAAGGTCAGCGGGGCGAGATATTCGATCTCGTGCCGAGCCACCAGCACACCCGTCTCCAGCATGGTTCGGTCCTGCCCGAACCATTCATCGAATGCCGCGACGCGGGCGTCCTCAAGAAGGCGGAGGAATTGGACATTGTTGACGTGGGCATAGGCGTCCATGTCCGACCAGCGCAGGGCGACATCGACGAACCGGGTCATGCCCGCGTGCCTCCCCGAGCCTCCACCCGCGTCATACCCCGGGTCTCGGGTGCCGTGGCCGCGCCGCGCGGTGGGCGGGCATCCTTGGCGCTGACGTGGCGCAGCACGATCAGGCTGCGGCCCGCCGTCGGGACCTCGCTGCCCGCGAGGAAGGCGGTGGCCGGCAAGCCCTGGTCGGCCGTGTCGATCTCGACGGTCCAGGCCTGGCCGTATTCCGAACCGGGCAGCGTGAACGGCAGCAGTTCGCTATGTGCGTTGAAGATCATCAAGAAGCTGTCGCCGCGCACGGCCATGCCGCGAGGGTCCGGCTCGTGGATCGCGTCGCCATTGAGGAAGACCATGAGTGAGCGCGCATGGCCATTGCCCCAGTCCGCCTCGTTCATCTGCGCGCCTGCGGGGGTGAACCACGAAATGTCGTGGACATCGCTTTCGCCGCCGTGGTCGGCGCTGCCGGCGAAGAAGCGCCGGCGGCGGAAGACGGGATTCTCCTTGCGCAATTGCAGGATGCGGCGGGTGAAGTCGAGCAGGTCGAGTTGCTCCTCCTCGAGGTCCCAGTCCATCCAGGCGATCTCGTTGTCCTGGCAGTAGGCGTTGTTGTTGCCGTCCTGGGTGCGGCTGAGCTCATCACCATGCGCCAGCATCGGAACGCCTTGGGAGAGAAGCAAAGTCGTGATGAAGTTCTTCTGCTGTTGCAGGCGCAGGGCACTCACGCCGGGGTCGTCGGTCGGGCCTTCGATCCCACAATTCCACGAGCGGTTGTGGCTCTCGCCGTCGCGATTGCCCTCGCCATTGGCCTCATTGTGCTTCTCGTTGTAGGACACGAGGTCGCGCAGGGTGAAGCCGTCGTGGGCGATGACGAAGTTGATCGAGGCGATCGGCTTGCGACCGGAGTGCTCGTAAAGATCCGAGCTGCCCGTCAGGCGGGAAGCGAACTCCCCGATCGTGGCCGGCTCGCCGCGCCAGAAGTCCCGGACGGTGTCGCGGTACTTGCCATTCCATTCGGTCCACAACGGGGGGAAGTTGCCGACCTGGTAGCCACCGTCACCGATATCCCACGGCTCGGCGATCAGCTTGACCTGGCTGACCACGGGATCCTGTTGGACGAGATCGAAGAAGGCCGAGAGCCGGTCCACCTCGTGGAACTGGCGGGCCAAGGTGGCGGCGAGGTCGAAGCGGAAGCCGTCAACATGCATCTCGGTGACCCAGTAGCGCAACGAGTCCATGATCAGTTGCAGCACATGGGGATTGCGCATCAGCAGGCTGTTGCCGGTGCCGGTGGTGTCGTAATAGTGGGCCTCGTTGCTGGCCACCAGGCGGTAGTAGGACTTGTTGTCCAGGCCGCGGAAGGCGAGCGTCGGGCCCATGTGGTTGCCCTCGGCCGTGTGGTTGTAGACCACGTCGAGGATGACCTCGATGCCGGCGGCGTGCAGCGCCTTGACCATGCCCTTGAACTCGGCGACCTGCTCCCCTCGGGTGCCATAGGCGGCATACCCGTTGTGGGGGGCGAAGAAGCCGATCGTGTTGTAGCCCCAGTAGTTCGATAGGCCCTTGTCCTGCAAGTGGAAGTCGTTGACGAACTGGTGGACGGGCATCAGCTCGATGGCGGTGACCCCGAGCGAGACCAGGTGAGCGACGATGACGGGGTGGGCAATGCCGGCATACGTGCCGCGCAGCGCCTCGGGCACATCGGGGTGGAGCATCGTCATGCCCTTGACATGCGCTTCGTAAATGACGCTCTGGTGGTATTCGTGCTTCGGCGGGCGGTCCTGCCCCCAGTCGAAGAAGGGGTTGACGACGACCGAGAGGAGGGTATGCCCGAGGCTGTCTAGCCCGTTGCGCTCGCCCGTGGTGCCGCGATCGGCATCGGTCATGGGATAGCTGAAGAGGGAGGGATCGCCCTCCATCGTGCCGTCGATGGCCCGGGCATAGGGGTCCAGGAGCAGTTTGTCGGGATCGCAGCGATGCCCGCGCTCGGGGTCATAAGGCCCGTGGACGCGGAACCCATAGCGCTGCCCGGGCTGCATACCGGGGGCATAGCCGTGCCAGACGAAGCCGTCGACCTCCCCGAGCGGGACCCGCACTTCGGCACCGTCGTCATCGATCAAGCACAGGTCGACCCCGGTCGCTGCCTCCGAGAAGACCGCGAAGTTGACTCCAGAGCCGTCATAGGTCGCCCCGAGGGGATAGGGCTTACCCGGCCAGAGATCCATGGTGTCCTCACCGTAGGCTGAAGCTGAACCACTCAAAAGTAGCCGTCCGCGCCCGCGTCCGGAAATCCCCGCAAGGAGCTTGCCCCCATGTCTGTCGCCGATCGTGTTGCCATTGTCACTGGTTCTGCCCGCGGGATCGGTGCCGCGACAGCCAAGCGCCTGGCTGCTGATGGGTATGCCGTGGCCGTCCTCGACCTCGATGAATCGGCCTGCGCCGCGACGGTGTCGGCGATCGAGGGCGCCGGTGGCCGGGCCCTCGCGGTGGGAGTCGACGTCAGCGACGAGGAGCAGGTCGGCGCGGCTGTCGCACGGGTCGCGGCGGAACTCGGCGCCCCGGTGACCTTGGTCAACAATGCCGGGATCATCCGAGACAACCTGATCTTCAAAATGACCGCGGGCGACTGGGATGCCGTCATGGGCGTGCACCTGCGCGGGGCCTTCTTGATGACGCGCGCCTGCCAGGCCTTCATGACCGAGGCGACGTGGGGGCGCATTGTCAACCTCTCCTCCTCCTCGGCCCAGGGCAACCGCGGTCAGGCCAACTATTCCGCCGCCAAGGCCGGCCTGCAGGGCTTCACCAAAACCCTCGCCATCGAACTCGGACGGTATGGCGTGACCGCCAATGCCGTGGCCCCGGGCTTCATCCAGACGGATATGACCGCCGCAACGGCCGAGCGCATCGGCGTCTCCTTCGAGGACTTTCTCGCGCACGCGGCCAAGGCCATCCCCGTCCAGCGCGTCGGCCAGCCCGAGGACATTGCCGCCACGATCAGCTTCCTGTGCTCCGAGGAGGCGGGCTTCGTCTCCGGCCAGGTCATCTACGTCGCCGGCGGCCCCCTCGACTGACCTCCCCTCCCGCCCCTCCCCCTCCGTCGAAAGGGCACTCTGACCCCGTCTGGGTCCTGTTCGCAGCGCGGGAAAGGGCACTCCGACCCCGTCTGGGTCCTGCGCGCAGGCGGGAAAGGGCACTCTGGGGTGGCCCGGATCGGGCGGACTAGCAAGGGAAGGCAGTTGTCCACAGACGCTGGCAAAGCCTGTGGATAACGTGGAGTTTCAGCCGCAGTAGGTCCAGGACCCGGTCGTGGCGAGCTGCCCTCCCGCTTGGTCGAATACGTCCACCGTGGCCCGCACACACGTCTCCCCGGGAGCCCAGATTTGCTGGCTTCGAGAAACTCCGTCGCCATGATCGCTGTCCAGTTCGACGTATTTGTTGGGCAACGTGAAGGGCAACCATTCCTTAATGTGGTCACGAGCGATGGATTTCATGACAAGGCCGTCCGCGGCCTTGATATCCACCTCTAGCCATTTCGTTCCGCAGCGGCGCGAGGTGAGGATGTGCGCGGTCCCCAGTGGCTCCCCAGCAGCAGTAGAAACGCCGCGACTATCCAGATAGACCTGTGTGTTCGCGCATCGGGACTTGACTGGATCCGTGCCGTCACGGGCAAATCCATGCGTAGACCACAGGGCGTAGCCGCCCGTCACCAGGGCCGCGATGCTCACGCCGCTGGCGACAAGTCGTTGCGTCCGTGGCCACGATCGCGGCCCCGTTTCTGGGCGACGCGAACCCCGCTCTCCGCGCAGGAGGAATGCCACGCAGGCAAATAGTCCAGAAATGCCAAACAGGATCCAGGGTAAGAATATCCCTGATATCGCGCAAACGAATGTCCCTATCGCCATTAGGACTACAGCAATAGCCCCGGCAAACACCAAAAGGGCACCGGTGGCAGATTCATACATTTTGCCTGGCATGCGCAAATTCTAGAGTGCGGCGCCCGGCGCCTCGTCACTACCCCACGAATCCCCGGGCGTTGACCCTGCCCTGCGCCTGTGGATAAGTCTCCCGCGTCCGCTTGCCCCGCAGGGCCAGACGACGCCAGAGTGCCCTCCCGCGCTGCGCGCAGGACCCAGACGGGGTCAGAGTGCCCTTTCCCGCGCTGCGCGCAGGACCCAGACGGGGTCAGAGTGCCCTTTCGAACGGGTCAGAGTGCCCTTTCGACGGGGTCAGAGTGCCCTTTCGACGGGGTCAGAGTGCCCTTTCGACGGGGTCAGAGTGTCCTCTCGACGGGGTCAGAGTGTCCTCTCGACGGGCGGGGGGGCGGGGGCAGAGTGCCCTCCCGCGCTGCGCGCAGGACCCAGACGGGGTCAGAGTGTCCTCTCGACGCGCGGGGGCGGGGGTGGGGGCGGGTCAGAGGCCGGAGCGGAGGGTGACGCCCCCGTCGACGACCAGGGTCTCCCCGGTGATCCACGAGGCATCATCAGAGAGCAGGAAGCTCACCGCGCCCGCGATGTCCTCGGGCAGGCCGAGCCGCTTCATCGGATAGGGGCGCACGGCGCGCTCCTCATCGGCATACAGCGCCTCGGCGAACTTCGTCTTCACGACGGCGGGGGCGACGGCATTGACCCGGACGGCCGGCCCGAGTTGCAGGCCCAGTTCGCGGGTCAGCGCGATCAGGGCGGCCTTGGACACGCCATACATGCCGATGACTCCCGTGGCGCCCAGCCCCGCAACCGAGGCGACATTGACGACGGCACCGGGCTGCTCGCGCCCCAGGCCCGCGTCGATGGCCTTTTTGGTCCAGGACATGGCCGCCAGCACGTTGGTCTCCATGATCTTGCGCGCCGCCTCCAGCGGCGTGTCGAGGATCGGGCCATAGGTGGGGTTGATCCCCGTGTTGTTCACCAGCAGATCCAGGCGGCCGTAGGCCGTCAGCGCCGCCGACACGGCGGCATCCTGGTGGGCCTCGTCCGCGGCATTGCCGGCCACCGCCACGGCATGCGCGCCGCCACCGAGCGCCGCGACGGCCTCGTCCAGCGCCTCCTGTTTGCGCGCGGTAATGACCACCCGCGCGCCCTCGGCCACGAGTCGTTCGGCGATGCCGAGGCCGATCCCGCGGGAGGCTCCGGTGACGATGGCAACTTTTCCTTCGTGACGGGTCATGTGGCGCATGACACCACGCACGCCGCGCCGAGTCAATGTGAGCCCAGGCACCCAGGCCGCCGCGCGTGCGGCAGAATCGGGGGTTATGACTGAGGTGTCGCGGTTGGGGCCGGGCCTACCTGTGCGCACCTATGACGTCGCGGCGATCCCGCTGACGCACAATGTCACCGAAACCGCCTTGCGGTTGATGGAGGCGGCCGCGGATGCGTTCGCCGACAAGGGGTTTCACGCGACGACGACACGCGATATCGCCGGTCGCGCGGGCCTTTCACCGGCAGGGGTCTATGTCCATTTTGCCTCCAAGGAGGACCTGCTCTTCTCCATCTGCGAGCGCGGGCACACCGCTGCTCGGGACATGCTCGTCGAGGCGGCCACGGCCGCGGCCACCCCCACCGAGGCGCTGTATGCCATCCTCGTGAACTTCTCGCGCTGGCACGCCGAGGCCTATCGCATCGGCCGGATCGTTCAATACGAATTCAGCCACTTGACCGCGCAGCACCGCGAGCAGGTGATGACGCTGCGCAAGCAGATCGATGCCGTCGTGCGTTCGGTCCTGACCGATGGCACCGAGCGGGGCGAGTTCGATGTCGATGACATTCCGCGCACGGCGCTGGCCCTGCTCTCCCTGTGCGTCGACGTGGCCCGGTGGTATCAGCCAGGCATCAGTCGCACCCCACAGGAGATCGGTGAAACCAATGGCCGTCTCGGACTGCGATTGGTCGCCGCGCTCTGAGCCTGCCCTTGGTGGCGCTGCGCGCGGCGGCCACCTACGCTGAATGCACGTGCGGACCTTTCTCGCGGAGCAGCCGATCCTCGTTCTCTTCGCCCTCCTGGCGCTCGGAACACTCCTGGGCAAGATCACTATCCGTGGCGTTGGCCTCGGGCCGGCTGGGGTGCTCTTCGCCGCCTTGGCCCTGTCCGCTCTGGACCCGCAATGGGCGGTCCCGGAGATCGTCGGCACCCTCGGCTTGGCCCTCTTCGCCTATGCCATCGGCATCGTCGCCGGCCCCTCCTTCTTCGGCGGCCTGCGCCGCGGCGCCCGGCCGATGCTCCTGGTCGGCGGCGCCCTGGTCGGCGTCGGAGCACTCGCCTACGGCCTGGGGCAGGCACTCGGCTTCTCCCCCGGCACGATCGCCGGCATGTATGCCGGAGCCAACACCAACACTCCCGGCCTCGCCGCCGCGATCGTTCGCCTCGACGGGTCCAGCGAACCGACGGTGGGCTATTCCCTGAGCTATATCGGCGGCGTCCTGATCATGCTGCTCACGACCGCGCATGTCCTGCGCCGCGGCGGATCCGACCCGGAACCGGACCCGCAGCGACTTGAGGTCACCACCCGCACCGTGGCGATCACCCACGACAATGTGATGGAGATCCGCGAACTGCGGCGCACGCCATACGGCGAGGTGCTTTTCTCCCGGCATCGGACCCCGGATGGGGAGATGCACCTGGCCGCAGGCGAGACCGTCCTGCGCCCAGGCGACATGGTCCACCTGATCGGCTCCCAGCAGTCGGTGGATCATCTGACCAAACAGCTCGGCACGGCCAGCGACGAGGTCTTGACGATGGAGCGCGACGAGTTCGACTTCCGCCGGATCGTCGTCTCCAACAAGGCCCTCTTCGGCAAGACCATCGGTGAGTTGCAGTTGTGGGACCGCTTCATGGCCACGGCGACCCGGGTGCGCCGCGCCGACCAGGACTTCCTGGCCACGGGGGATATGCACATCCAGCCCGGCGATCGGATCCGGGTGACCGCCCCGGCCGATCAGATGGGCAAGGTCGCTCGCTATCTCGGCGATTCCGAGCACGCGATCTCCGATATCAACCCGCTCGGCCTGGCAACGGGTATGACCTTGGGCTTGCTCCTCGGCGTCATCCCGTTCGTCGTGCCCGGCCTCGGCACCCTCCACCTGGGGCACGCCGCCGGCCCGCTGATCGTCGGACTCATCGTCGGTCGCCTCGGCCGCTCCGGGCCGATGCTGTGGACGCTGCCGCACTCCGGCGCCGAGACCCTCACCCAGCTCGGGCTGCTGCTCTTCCTTGCGTATGCCGGTGGCCGCGCCGGATCGCAGGTTGTCTCGGCGATCACCTCACCCCTGGGCCTGAAGCTGATCCTCGCCGGATTGGTTGTGACCGCTGCGCACGCGGCCGTGCTCGTCGTCGGCGCCAAACGCCTGGCCATGGCCGCTCCCCGCACGGCGGGCCTGATGGCCGGCTCTCAGACCCAGCCGGCGATCCTCGCCTATGCCAATGAGACCACCGGCCAGGACCCGCGGGTCACGCTGGGCTATGCCCTGGTCTATCCATTGGCGATGGTGGTCAAGATCGTCATCTGCCAAGTCCTGACGATGCTCTAAGGCCCCGTCGGGGCGCCGGCGTGGTGCCGGCCGCCCCCTCGGGGTTTGCCAAGTCAGTCGCGCGTCAGCTTGCGATAGGTGACGCGGTGCGGGCGGGCGGCTTCCTCGCCGAGGCGCTCGACCTTGTTCTTCTCGTAGGACTCGAAGTTGCCCTCGAACCAGAACCACGCGCTCGGATTCGCGTCCGAGCCCTCCCACGCGAGGATGTGGGTCGCGACGCGGTCGAGGAACCAGCGGTCGTGGCTGATCACGACGGCGCATCCGGGGAAGTCCAGGAGCGCATTCTCCAGCGAGCCGAGGGTTTCGACATCAAGGTCGTTGGTCGGTTCGTCGAGCAGCAACAGGTTGCCACCTTGCTTCAAGGTCAAGGCGAGGTTGAGGCGGTTTCGCTCGCCACCAGAGAGGATGCCGGCCTTCTTCTGCTGGTCGGGGCCCTTGAAACCGAATTGGCTGACGTACGCCCGGCTTGGGATCTCGACATTGCCGACCTTGATGAAGTCGAGGCCGTCGGAGACGACTTCCCACAGGTTCTTCTCGGGATCGATCCCGGCGCGGCTCTGGTCGACATACGAAATGTTGACCGTCTCTCCGACCTTGACCTTGCCGGCGTCCGGCTCCTCGAAGCCGACGATCGTCTTGAACAGGGTGGTCTTGCCGACACCATTGGGCCCGATCACACCGACGATGCCATTGCGGGGCAGCGTGAAGGACAGCCCGTCGATCAGCACTCGCTCGCCGAAGCCCTTGCGCAGCTTGTCGACCTCGATGACGACCGA
>Ga0075158_10003095_pt1 | contig 11824 bp, 8 predicted proteins | sample JI91814BDNA_FD_70968 | JGI IMG/M metagenome (GOLD analysis project Ga0075158, IMG submission 70968) | Wastewater effluent complex algal communities from Wisconsin, to seasonally profile nutrient transformation and Carbon sequestration -... | ecosystem: Engineered > WWTP > Effluent > Algae... | reverse complement strand
TTTGACCTTGACGGTGATGGCATCTCTGTTTGTCAGGGCGATTGTGATGATACAAATCAAAATATCTATCCTGGCGCTATTGAAGTTTGCAACAACAGTGATGATGATTGCAATGGCCAAACGGATGAAGGTTTCGATACTGATAATGATGGCTTCACTTCGTGCAATGGTGATTGCAATGATGGCAATGCAGCAATAAATCCAGCAGTTAGTGAATCTTGCAATTCTATTGATGATGATTGTGATGGTGCTACTGACGAAGGTTTTGATGCTGATGGTGATGGCTTCACTTCATGCAATGGTGATTGCAACGATGGAAACGCTTCAATTTATCCTGGAGCAACAGAAATATGTAACAATGCAGATGATGATTGCGATGGATCTGTTGATGAAGGATTCGATGCAGATATTGATGGATTCACTTCTTGCAATGGAGACTGCGATGACAATAACAGCGCAATCAATCCGAACGCAACCGAGACATGCAATGGAATTGACGAGAACTGCAATGAGATTGTGGATGAAGGTGCCGGACCTCTTTATTATGTAGATGCGGACGGTGATGGTTATGGAAATCCTAGCACTGGTATTAATTCATGCCAGCCGATTGCAGGAAGAGTGACAAATGGCCTGGATTGCTTCGACAATAACGCAAATCGCAACCCTGCTGCAATAGAATTGTGTAATGGTATTGATGATGACTGCGATGGCGCAATCGATGACAATTGCTCGAATGTAGTGAATGACTTCTACGCTAACGCAGTTACATTATCAGTGGCTCCTTACAATACATGCACTACTATTTCTGGGACATTGTCTGGTGCAACGGTTTCTCCAGAATCGGACTCACCGGCACTCACTGGTCAGGATGTTTGGTATAAGTTTGTAGCTACGGCGCCTGGCGTGCGTATTCGTGTTTTGACAAACACATCAGATGCGTTGATCGAATTGCAGAATAGCGCGGGAACGATGCTCGATTTTGAAAACATTCAAGCGATCAAAGGCAATGAGTCACTCAATTATGGTTCACTCACAATTGGAGAAACATACTACATCGCTGTAAGAAACAATAACTCAGCATTGGGCACGGGTACATTCAGTATTTGTCTCACTGCTTTGCCAAATACTTCTTGTGGGACGAATCCAGGACCGTTTAGCCTGTGCTCTACGTTCAAAGCTACAAGCACTTCAGCACAATTGTATGTTTTCAACTTCACATCTTTGACTAACGGAAGTGTTTATACAAGAACTCAAAGCAGCGTTAACTGTGTCTTGAATACAGTTACCGGACTTCCTTTGGGTCACACATTCACAGTGCGAATAGATGCAGTTTATTCTGTGTCTCTTGGAAATAGTGCGTCTGAGCAAATCACAATCATCGGGCCTACTACATGTGCAATGACTACATCACCTGATCCAGCCCTGTTCCTGCGCGACAATCAAACTTGTCCTGCAGCTCGTGCCATGAATTCGTTGATCAGAACCAACACTACAATTTGTGCGATCTCTAATTATGGTTGGGAGTTCCAGGTATCAAACTTGAGTCAGCCTGCTTTCTATGTTAACAGCGGAACTGCTTATGTAACAACACTTTCTGCAGCTGCAGGATTTGCGCCAGGCACGACGTATAACGTGCGAATCAGACCAACATATACGAATGGATATGTGGGTGCATGGGGTCCTGTGCGTTGCATGGTTATGGGTACTTCGTCAGGAATGACAATGGAAGATGAAAGTGATTTTTCTCAAGTTGATGAGCAGCGTTTCGATGAAGCAAACATTAATTTGTTCCCGAATCCATCCAAAGGTGACGCAATCAATTTGATGATTGATCAGGTAAACAATGGTGAGGTGAGCGTGCAGATTTTCGATGGAATGGGTAGATCTGTTTGGGCGAATCGATTCATTGTAGATGGTTACCTAAACACACAATTGACATTCGATGAGCAACTTTCAGCTGGATTGTATTTGGTTGAAGTTTCTTACGATGGATTGGTGAAGACTGAAAAGATTTTGATAGAGAAATAACATCAGGTTATCAATAATGCAAAAGGCCGCTTGTTTCAAAGCGGCCTTTTGTTTTTACAGATGTTCTAGATTACTGTTGTAGTGAATTCTTTTGCATTGTGTATTCGAACATAGCAATGTGACACGAGTTTTTCGCTGTATTGTGCTTGTTTCAATGTCGACTGATTATTCTATTTCGGACGTCAACCAGAAGTGCTCTTTGCTTTGACTATATTGTTTTAAAGCTTCGAAATGGTTGAAAAAACCACATTCACTGATGAGATTTTGCAGATTACATGGACTAAAATCGCAGATGATTGATGTGATTGCTATCTTGTATTGCTTATTCGATAATGCCCAGTTGAAAGCTTAACTCATTTGCAGTGATCTGTGATTTATACTGAATGTCAACAACCTTGAATTGTGATTCAGCAAATTGTTGTTCGCGCTGATTCACCATGAATAGTGAACTTTCGCCACTAAAGAATTTATCTCGCTCTCCGAAAAGCAACGTTTCGTAATTTTTTTGATTACTTCTTGCAATGGTTAGCTGGTTGATCAGGATGTCCGCTGTTTCGAAAAGAAGTCGCACCTTGTTTGTTACGTCTTGTGTCTTCTGCTGCAGTTCTAGTTCTGTTTCAAGAATTTTGATCCTCGTAAGTTTTAAGTCACCTCTGCCTTGCCTCAGCAGTATAGGGAAACTAAAGTCGAGTCCCCATTTGTAATTATTCATACTGAAATTAGTATTCGCATTCTCCGAAATGGATTCAGACAAAAAATTATAGTTGATATTAACTTTCGGTTTGAGTTTTTCCTTTTTCAGTTTTTCTTCTATGCTCAGAGACTTAAACTTCCATTCATATTGTGCAAGAAGCGGATTCGTGGTCTCAATATCATTGATTAGATTCATTTTTTGAAGAAGTAATTCTGAATATCCCTCAGTTAGTTCGGAATAAGGTTCTGGCGCAATGGACTCATTAAGTATGACTCCAACGTTTTCACTTGTATCAGAATTCCAGATAAAGGATGACAGCAGCAAACGTTCTTTGATTTCGCCAATGCGCATTTCTTGAAAAATTTGAAAACGCTGTTGCTGCTGTGTGAAGGCCTCAAGGGTATCAATGACTGCAAGATCTCCAAATGATGCCCGCTCTCTAACCGCACGAAAGCGGTCACGTGAAATAGTGTAAATACTTTCGCTGATACGAACGCGCTCGAATGCTGCTGCCCAGGCCCAATACTGATTATAGGCACTAAGCAATAGGTTGTTTACTATAATTTTTTGTTGGGCAAGAGAATAACCATAGAATGCCTGTGCTTGCCTCAAAGCAGCCCTTCGTTCATCCATGATTAGGCCCTGAAGCAAAGGCATACTAGCGCCCGCAATGAGCAAGCCTTCATTCGGTGTTTTATTTTCCGGATTAAAATAGGCGCCTGAGTTTTTATCGAAGCCTGCCTTTAATTCAATTGGACTTTGTGTTGGTATTTTGAGCGATGCGCTGTTTAGATTGTAATAATCCTGATCTCGAAAATATTTCTGTTGAATTCCGGCTTCTATTTTTGGGTCAAAATTTCCACGCGCGGATTGAATTGTACTTTCTCCCTTAGCCTTTTGCAACAAGGCTTGACGATAGACCGGGTGATTCGTCAAAACGAATTCACGAAACTCCAAAAAAGTCAAAGTGTCATTGATTTGACTTCTGTATTCATTTGAAATGAAAAGGAATGATACAAGAAACAAACACATTCGAATGTTTGTATGAATGAAGTGCATCATTTTTTCACCTCCTCTGGTTTGTGTGCATCGTAAAAGTTTGGCGGGAATCCATTGAATTGTCGCCACAATTCATAGCCTACGAAAACATCATTCAAAAGAGCAAATCCTCTTGCTCCGCCACCAACCCGGATACCAGATGGCCACGGTACGTCTTCTTTGTCGGGCGCCACAAGAAGTCGATATTCTCCTTTAGCGTTCGTGAAATTATCAATGGCCACAACAACGCCGCCATATGTGCCGGATGATGCGCCCGGCCATCCGCTAAACACAAACGCAGGCCAACCATCGAAAATGAATCGCACCTTTTGACCTTGTTGAATTAACGGATAGTCCATGGGTTTGATATACATCTCCACAGCAAGCTCATAATTTGCAGGCATAATGGTCATGAGCTCCGCACCTTCTTTGAGTGTTTCACCAACTCCAGATTGAATTGCTCGCGTTATAAAGCCATCAACAGGCGATGTGATAAAATAGTTGCCAAGTCTTTCGGTATAGCCGGCAAACTGACTTTGAAGCTTTGTAACTTGAGCTTCTGTATCATACAATGTGCTTAGCGTAGAAAATTTTTCACTTTCCGCTTTCGATATTTTGTCACGGAAGTCTTGCTTTATCGAACTCAATTCTGTGTTTGCGTTCGTGTATTCTTGTCTGGCAATCGAAAGTTTATTCATCGATTCAACCTCTTTGGAACGGGCTGTCTGCATCGCAATTTCGCGTTGTTCCAATTCAGTTTCAGACTTCAGACCTTTCGTAAACAATTCTAGAAATCGATTGTATTGATCAAGTGCAATTTTTGCGTTCGATGCAAACACTGAATATTCAACACTATCGCTTTGTACCTTCAGTGCTGACTGTTTTACTTTATTTTCTTGTTGAAGAAGTTTCAAACGCACTCCTTCTGACATGGCATCAATTTGTCTATCAAGAGCGGAAATCTTTTTCATGTAACCATCTACACTCGCCTCTTTATTTGTGATTTGATCTTTTGTATTGAGCAACAAGTTGGGGTCGAAGTAATCGTCCTTTACCTCTGATATCTGCATAATGGTATCACCCTTCTGAACACGCTCACCTTCTCTCACATACCACTTTTCGATTCTTCCAGGAATAATTGATTGAATCGTTTGTGGACGTTGGTCTGGGCGAAGTGATGTCAGTAGCCCTTCGCCTTTTATGTTTTGTGTCCAAGGTAGAAACATCATTGCTACAATGATGACCGCTGTAATCAAAAGTGATTTTCGAAGTTTATTCGTTGATCCTGGCTTCATCACAACTGCCATGGATTGAAACTGATGCGATTCTAGTTGTTTGTTTTGCATGGTGAATTCAAGTTTTGGCATTTGCATTAATTACTTGGTTCCATATAAATAGTTAGATCGCATCTTCGTTGAACTTCTGGGTCGTTCGAGATAATAATGGATGTGACATTTTTACAATCTTCAAAAAGGTAATTTGTAAAATGGATACGATCGGAATTGACAAGACCGGACTCGAAGTCTTCAAGCAAAAGCAATCTAGGTTTTCCAACAATTGCTCGTGCCAATATAATTTTACGCGCAACGCTTGATGCCAGCCGTTTGCCTTCCGGGTCAAGTATTGTTTCATAGCCACGCTCGAGCGACTGAATGTAATCATCAAGACCCACGCGACGTGACGCCTCAATGGCTTGTTCAACACCAACTCCTGCCACCCCGCACGTAATGTTATTGAGAATACTTGATTTGAATATTTCTTGCCCGGAATAGTTTTCACCAACAGCGGATCTGATTTGATTTAAATCCAAATCAATGAGAGGCAAATCGTTAATGACAATTGTGCCTTGGTACTTTTCGTACAAACCTGAAATCAAACGCATCAATGTTGTTTTGCCAGAGCCACTGGGTCCTGTTAAACATAACTTTTGTCCAGGTAAAAGTTCGAAATTCAAAGGCTCGAAAATATTTTTCTTACTGTCGTGATGTTGAATTGTCAAGTTTTGGACTTTGATTTTTAATCCATGTTCATTACTCATCGGTATGGATTTGCCACCAGCCCTTTCCAGCGGTATGTCAGAGATGGCACCCACTTTTTCCAATGCCGTCAAGACATCATATACCGTACTCATGTTCAAGATAATTTTCTCCACGCTATTGATCACTAATAAAATAATGATTTCTGCGGCCACGAATTGCCCAATGTTTATTTGTCCTTGAATAACCAAAATACTTCCGATAATAATAAGTGACCCCGCTACCAAAAGTTTGAAGGCGATAAGCGTTTTGTATTGCATCATCAAAACTTTGAAGTGCTTCTGTCTTGCCGTGAGATATTTGAATGTTTTTTTATCTGTCTCCTCAAGTGGTAAAGAAGAGTTTCCAGACAGTTTGAATGTATTTAATGTGCGAGAGACTTCTTCTAGCCAATGAGCCACAGAGAATTTGTGAGTGCTTTCGTCAATACTGCTTTGCAAACCGGCACTTCCAGTGAACTTGAAAATTAGAAATAGAAGTAACATCAAGGCGATTCCAAGCAGAACGAATAACGGATGGTAAAATCCGAGTAGCAGCATACCAAAAAATATTTGAATGATAGCTGTTGAGAAATCGCCCACCAGTTTGGTAATTCCTTTTTGAATGGTCATAATTTCAAAAAACCGGTTCATCATTTCAGGCATGTATTTCTCACTGATGGACTCTTGTCTCACATGTGGGATTCTTGCGGCGAGATCGAAGGATGAACGCACAAAAAAGCGCTGCTCAATCGATTCCATTATGGACATCTGCTTCATTTGCAGCATGCCATGGAATAGTATACCGAGCAGCACAAAGGAAATAAGCACTATCCAGGAGGCTCTTATCTCTCCGGATTGCAGCAGGTTGATGATGGCTTGTATGCCAAGGGGAAGAGAAAGGTTTACAAGTCCTTGGAAAATAGAGAATATGTAGATGTTCCGAATTTCGGATTTTTCGGATTGTACAAAACGCCATAGGCGCCAAAGTGGATTCATTGTGGCCGATTAAATTTTACGAAATGTGTGAGGTGCGCAAAGTGCACAAGTTAGAAAAACACAAGTCAGGATTTTTCCGGAGGGTTATCAAGACCAGCGAGTGGATGAGATCTAGCGGGAAGATAACCGCAGAAATAGTTCGATTTTTTAGATATCAGGTAACAATCACCAGAACGGTGTTGAACTTGAATGATGCACTCCTTCGTCGATTCGTCTTCTTCCATTCCGAGCTCTTGATCCGCGTTGTTAAGAGCTTCTGATTTGATCGCACAGCAGTTCGTTTGAATCATATATGGATGAACCACGTGTACACACAGCGTGATTAGTGACAGCCAAACATATGTTTTTAAGAAGTGCATGCTGCAAAGAACAATGAACTTGATGGAAGGTTCATGTGGTCGGATCTACAATTTAGGAGAATTTCACAATCACGCTTTCAATAACATTTGATGCATCTTCGCATTTGTCTGTCGCTGTTTCCAAAAAGGAAATAACTTCTTTCATTTTAAGGATGTACATGGCGTCGGTTTCATTCCTAAACATGGCGCCCACAGTATCGTTCATAATAGTGTCTGCTTCATTTTCCAGTTGGCCAATTTTTTCAATGTGCATGCGCACGGATGGAACGTTTCGCAGATTGCGCATCTCTGTAATGGCATCTTGCAGTTCTTTTGTAGACAAAACAATAAGCTCGGCAAGCCTGATCATGGCTGGTGATATCTGATGAATTTTGTAAAGATCCAAACGTTTCGAAGCACCACATATATAATCGACTACATCATCAATAGCCATCGCCAGTGCCTGGATGTCTTCTCTATCAAAGGGAACAATGAAGGTGCTGCTCGCTTCACGCATGATGGCATGCGTAATTTCATCACCTTGTTTTTCTAAATAATCTATCCTTTCGTGTGATTGAAGACGAGTTACTGAGTCGGCTTTTAGAGCGCTCTCCAAGGCTTTTGCTATCTCAACCATATTCACAGCAGCTTGGTCAAACAAGGGATAAAATTTTTTGTCCTTTGGAAGCATCGCATGAAATATGAGGTCGAGAGATCTTTGCATCAATGGTTTTTCACCAGTGAGCGAAGAAAGTGGATTGTTCTTCTTAAATGCGGCCATGTTGAATTGTTTGCAATTAGATATTTCTTTGGTAAGATTTCGGGAACATATGATTTCAACCTAAACGGAAGTTACGGATTTTGTCTGACTTACGTGCATCCAACATACTTGGAATATTCAAATCATGTTCGATTCTCTAATCTCACTACGCTCGCAAAGTTGTGTCCCAGCTAGCAGTGTTTGTGTTACGGCAATATTAACAGAATGTAACCACTCTACAATTCAATGTTAATCAGCGGCATAGCTCTTTTTTTATTGTAAAATTAGGAACGCCATACTTCTGAGATTGTGCCTAGCGCATAAAACGACGGTCACACGGGCATAACAATAAGATAACATGCGGTTGTGGTTTCGATACCATTGCAATCGTTGTTTTGTCACAAAATCTAAAAGATGGGACTTTTTTCGATGTTCGCACCCAAAAGCGGCAAATTTTTCGACTCTTTTGCTCGAGCTACTTCAAATCTAGTGGCAATGTCAGCAAAATTTAAGGAACTGCTTGATGCCAAAGAAGAAAAAGATCGCGAAGCTTTGGTGCGTGAGATTCATGACTTGGAGCATGTTGGCGACGAAATAACGCATCATATTTTTACTCAACTCAGCGAGAACTTTATTACTCCTTTCGACCGCGAAGACATCCATTATTTGGCAACATCGCTCGATGATGTGGCAGATTATATCAACGGAACTGCTTCCCGGATTTCATTATATCAACTTCGCGAAATCGATCAAGTAATGCACGGCCTTTCAAGCGTGCTGCACCGCCAAACGATGGAAATTGATGTTGCAATACAAAGCTTGCGAAATATGAAAAATGCACAACGAGTTCGTGAGGCAATTATTCGCATAAACGATTTGGAGAATGAAGCAGACAGCATTTTTGACCTCGCTATAGCTAGATTGTTTTCGGAAGAAACGAATGCAGTGGAAATGATCAAGAAAAAGGAAATTTTGTCTGTGCTTGAAACCGCAACAGATAAATGTGAGGATGTTGCAAATGCAATGGAGTCAATTTTAGTAAAAAATTCGTAAGACAGATTAAAGATGGAATATTCTTATATGCTGATTGCTGTCATTGCGATGGCGCTTATTTTCGATTTTATCAATGGTTTTCATGATGCTGCAAATTCAATAGCTACAGTAGTTTCTACCAAAGTGTTGACACCTTTCCAAGCTGTAGTTTGGGCGGCCTTTTTCAATTTCGTTGCCTATTTTATTTTTAAAGATCACAGCGTTGCAACGACAATAGCCAAATCAGTCAAGGAGATTTATATTGCTGAGTCGAATCATCCGCTTCCAATGATTTTTTCTGGACTAATGGCTGCAATCACCTGGAATTTGATTACATGGTGGTATGGTATTCCTTCTTCATCATCTCATACATTGATCGGGGGTTTTGCAGGTGCATTTTTAGCTGCTTTCGGATGGGGCGCCATCAATTCCGGAATTATATGGGCAACAGTCATTTTCATTTTTGTTGCCCCGATGGCCGGCATGATTATGTCTTACTTGATTTCTGCTTGGTTTTTAAATTCATTTCGAAAAGGCCCGGTGATGAAGATTGTCTCATTGTCAATCATTGCCTTGGTCGTCTTTGCTGTGGCAAACGCTTTGGAATACAAACGCGATTTTAATGGCGGATCCGCGTATTCACTCACCTTTGAAGAGAAAGTTAGCAAAGATGACTTAAAGAAGGCACTTACCTTTAAAACCGAAGATCATAAAGAGTTTGCGCCGCTCATTAAGGTCGCTAAGGATTCAAGTGGCACAGTGGATCAGTCAGGTAAAATGTATGTTGTCTACACAGATTACAAAAAGTCTGTTGGCGGAACCGAGGAGAATGCGGAGCTAAGCAATGATTTATCGAAAAAATTGGAAAAGGTCGGAGTCGCCTCTGTCATAACTAAGGTTGCAAGAGTGACTGAAAAATCTTCAGACCGTTACGACACTTCAAACCTTAAAAACAATTTTGAGACATACTGGCTCAAGGTTTTGTTTCATGGTGCAAATTTCAAGTGGATTTTACTTGGATTCATTGTCCTTGTTATGGGTGTTTTTACCTTGTTTTTAAGTTCCATGCAGAATTCACGTGCAAACAAAAGTTTCAAAAAATTGCAATTGTTCTCATCTGCGGCATTCAGCATCGGACATGGTGGTAATGACGCTCAAAAGGTCATGGGTATCATCACCGTTGCGTTGATCGCGGGTGGGCAAATTACTAGTCTGAAGGAAATGCCTAACTGGGTTCCTCTGTCATGTTATGCAGCCATCGCTTTGGGAACTATGAGTGGCGGATGGAAGATTGTAAAGACGATGGGGGCAAAAATTACCAAAGTGACTCCGTTTGAAGGTGTAGCGGCAGAAACTGCGGGAGCAATTACATTGTTTTTCACTGAGGGATTGAAGTTTCCATGGCAAATTGGTGGTGAAGTAATCAAAGGTATTCCTGTGAGCACTACACATACCATCACCGGCTCTATTATCGGAGTTGGAATAACCAAACGTATTAGCGCTGTCAAATGGGGTGTTACGGGTAAACTTCTTGTTGCATGGATCATTACCATTCCAATCTCTGCGTTGCTCGGCGCGCTGTCTTTGTACATCTGCAGATTGCTCGGTTTGTGATTTTTCTTTGTGCATCCTGATAGATAATTACTCGTTTTTCAGGCGTGAGTAAAATTCTCACAGTTGAAGATGTGAGTAATCTCGCATCTTGATTCTGAGGACTTTTTCGAGTTCAGATTCAATGAGCGCGATCCCAAAGGTTTACTATTTCGAGGGAAAACACTATCTTCGTTCGTGGATCGAACAAATCGCCCTCAGATTTGTTTTGGATTTTTACACAATGAACGATTTCTTTTTTGCGTTATTCGTGTAATTAATGAATCATGAAGAAAGTAATCGTCATACTCATCCCCGCTTTTATTGCAGTCATCGCGTGCACAAGCGAATCAAGCAACTCAGCCCAACATACACCACAAAAAATGTCAACTGGAAATCCATATTATTCTCGTCAGGATACTTCAAAATTGCAAGTTGCCAATGACGAATGGAAAAAAATATTGCCGCCAGATTTGTATGGCGTTGCAAGAAACAAAGAGACGGAACGCGCATTTACAGGGAAGTTTTGGGATCAGGACCTAAAAGGGACATACTACTGCGCGGTTTGCGGTAATGAGTTATTTAAATCCAACTCCAAATTTGCCAGTTCTTGCGGTTGGCCGAGTTTTTTTGAGTCTGTCCGCCCAAATGCGACCATCTATGTTCCCGACAATACGCATGGAATGCGCAGGACGGAAGTTATTTGTGGCAGGTGTGATTCACATCTCGGACACATCTTCGACGATGGCCCGCCACCAACAGGCATGCGTTATTGTATGAATTCTATTTCGATGGATTTCGAACCTGATGATTCACCGGCTTCGAAAAAATAAATGAGCATTTCCATGAACGAGAATGTCAAAATAGTGGGTGAAGATTATTACCTGACGGAAGAAGGGTATATCGTGTTTACAGAGGCCTATCATCGAAAGCGCGGTTATTGCTGTCAGAGCGGCTGCAAACATTGTCCTTACGGATTCGATAAAAAAACAGGCACCTTCCGGGAGAAATAGTTTTGATGTGCGCATATTCGCGTCATGAAAATGGGTGCGCTTTTCGCTTTTATGGCTATGAGCATTGTGCTCAGAGCACAAGTCGAAGACACAACTTCTATTCTGAATTTAAAGAACGTGAAGTTCAATGCTTATTTGGAAATGTACGCCGCTGCAGACGATCCATTTAGCAAAAGCCATGAACGACCTTCCTTCTTGTACAACAACACTCGAACGAACGAATTAGCTCTGAATCTTGGGCTGGTAAAGGTGTCTTGGACAGATAATAAGACACGATGTAATCTAGCTATGATGACTGGAAGTTATGCCAGCCGAAAT
>Ga0075158_10003094_pt1 | contig 11826 bp, 9 predicted proteins | sample JI91814BDNA_FD_70968 | JGI IMG/M metagenome (GOLD analysis project Ga0075158, IMG submission 70968) | Wastewater effluent complex algal communities from Wisconsin, to seasonally profile nutrient transformation and Carbon sequestration -... | ecosystem: Engineered > WWTP > Effluent > Algae... | reverse complement strand
AATGACTGGAATACACAATTTATTTAAGCAGTACCCTGAAGAAATTCAGTTAGTAGAAAGTAATACTTAGGAGTTTAAAATGGCACATAAAAAAGGTGGCGGTTCATCTAAAAACGGAAGAGACTCAGCGTCGCAAAGACTTGGTCTTAAAAGATCTGGTGGTCAATGGGTAAAAGCGGGAAACATCCTCATGAGACAAAGGGGAACCACTTTCAGAGCAGGAACAAATGTTGGGATAGGTCGTGATCATACCCTATTTGCACTTGTAGATGGAATTGTAACATTCGGATACTTTGACAAGAAAAGAAAAAAGATATCTATCGTTCCAAAAGCAGCAGCAACAGTAGCAGCTTAGATTTAAACTATGTATCGACTCCGCTCACTGAGCGGATTTGTTTTCTTTTAAAGTTCATAGCGTTCCCTGAATACACAGTTTAGAAGGGAACGAACTAATCCAATTCAAATATTTAGATTTCAATCTTTCGTTTTCTATACAAATTCAACTATTTATGATTTTTGAACTTCTCTTCTTATTTTTATCTAAATTAAAACTTTAAAATCTCTTTTTTTTGATATAAGTTCTAATTTCAAAAAAAAAGTTCTAATTTTGCAATCCCGGTCCAAAATTTGCTGTCTTATTATTTTTTCTAACAACTGAGTAAGTGCTAGTGGGAGTCAAACCCGGTAATGTCATTCTTATCTTCGTGAACTTCACGGTTTAAAATCTTTTAACAACATTGAATTAACAAGATTTAGCTTAGTGAGACTAGACAGAATATATAGGCTAAATAAAATAGTTTTTGTTATGATAAATCCAATCATCCTCGACGGAAAAAAACTTTCGGAAAAAATTAAATCCCAAATCCAAGCTGAAATCAAAGTTTTAAAAGAAAAACATTCTTTTACACCTACTCTGGCTACCATTTTAGTAGGGAGTGATCCATCTTCGCAAGTCTATGTAAAAATGAAAATCAACTCCTGTGAAAAACTTGGAATGAAATCCAAACTAGTCGAACTTCCTGAAACGACTACAACGGAAGAACTTTTAAAAGTAATTGATGACTTAAATTCAGACAAAAACATAACAGGAATTCTACTACAACATCCTGTTCCAAAGCAAATCAATGAGAGACTTGCTTTCGATAGAATCGCAGAAAAAAAAGATGTTGATGGAGTAAACTCTCTATCCTTTGGAAAATTGTCCATGGGTGAGAAAAGTTTTAACCCGTGCACACCTTATGGAATTATACTTTTGCTAGAAGAATATGGAATTAACCCTAGCGGCAAACAAGCAGTAGTCGTAGGTCGTTCTCCTATCCTGGGAAAGCCAATGGCTATGATGCTTTTAGAAAAAGATGCGACAGTTACTATTTGTCATTCTAAAACAAAAAATCTTCCTGAGATTCTAAAACAAGCGGATATAGTTGTCGGAGCGGTTGGAAAGCCTGAATTTATAAAAGCAGATTGGCTAAAAGATGGAGTCGTTCTTTTAGATGCAGGATACAATCCAGGAAATGTAGGCGATATTGATTTAAAAAATGCAGCATCCAAGTCGTCCTATTACACTCCTGTACCAGGTGGTGTTGGTCCTATGACAATAGCAGTGTTACTTTTACAAACTTTGCAAGCAGCAAAAGATAGCTTTACGTAAAAATAGTTCTTATAAAACTGTAACTGACATAAGGCTCATAATGTTAGAAGTAAAATTTTATAATTCATACACAAACAAAAAAGAAGTTTTTAAACCAGAAAATCCAAACGCAGTAAAAATTTACTCCTGCGGTCCAACTGTTTATAACTTTAACCACATCGGAAATTTCCGATCCTATATATTCACAGATGTTCTGAGAAGATCTCTAAAACTCCTCGGTTATAAATTAGATCAGACAATGAATATTACAGATATTGAAGATAAGATTATTACTGAATCGATTAAGCAAAATGTATCTGTAGAAGAATTTACAAAGAAATGGATTCAGGTATTTTTTGAAGACTTACAGACTTTAAATATAGAAAAGTTAGAACATTATCCAAAAGCAACAGAATCCATCCCAGAGATGATGGATTTAATTGATAAGTTAAAAGAGCAAAATTTAATTTATGAAAAAGATGGAAGTGTTTACTATTCGATTGCGAATTTTAAGAATTATGGAAAACTTAGTAAGCTTGATGTTGATGGAATGAAATCAGGTGCACGCTACGAAGCAGATGAATACACGAAGGAAGATGTTAGAGATTTTGTTTTATGGAAATCACCCAAGCTTGAAGGTGAAAAATTTTGGGAAACAAAATACGGAAAAGGAAGACCGGGATGGCATTTAGAATGCTCTGCCATGATTCGAAAAATTTATTCTTCAGGGATTGATATTCACACCGGCGGCATAGACCTATTATTCCCACATCACGAAAATGAAATTGCACAAACCTGTGGAGCCTTTCCTCATGAACACTTCGTTAATCTCTGGCTACACTGCGAACATCTATTAGTCGAAAACCAAAAAATGTCCAAGAGTCTTGGTAATTATTATACTCTAAGAGACTTATTGGAAAAAGGCTATAACCCAAAAGCAATAAGATACTTGTTATTATCCTCTCATTATAGAACCAAAATGAATTTTTCTTTGAAGTCCATTGAGGAAGCAGACAAAGCAATATTTAAAATTCAAAATACTTTAAATAGAATTCTCGAAGCGCTTAATTATGATTTAACTCTAAGTAAAGAAAATGGCTATTCAAAATCTCACTTCATTGAATTTCTTGAAAGCATTGCTGATGATTTAAATACATCAAAAGCAGTTGGAACTATTTTTGAATTTATAAAAAAAGTCAATGCCTCTTTAGATACAAATTCTTTAACTAAAGAAGATTTGTCTGACCTACTCTACTACTTTACAAAAATAAATGAACTCTTAGGAATTTTGGAATTTTCCAAACCCAAAGAAGAAACTTTAGATTCTGAAATTCAAGATTTAATCGATAAAAGACAAAAAGCAAAAAAAGAAAAAGATTTTGCTTTAGCTGACTTAATTCGAAACGATTTGTCTGCAAAGGGAATAATACTTGAGGATAGTCCAACCGGAGTAAAATGGAAAAGAAAGTAATTAAAGGTGCAATCTACGGCAAACGAAACGTAGCCGAACTTGTCCAAAAGAATTTCGAAGAGGGCCTCCCAACAAATAAATGGGGATTTAGAGAAGTTTTAATTAAAAAGAATCCCTCCCGTGATTTGATTGATGACATCATAAGCCTAATTCCAAAAGGAATTAAAATTACCTATTTATCCAATGGAGAACTTGACTCTATGTTTCATGGAGTCAATCACCAGGGAGTCATATTACTTCGTGAAGAAAGTAAAAAATCAAATTACTCGGGTGACTTTACTGGCTTACAAGAATTAGTCTCAGAAGAAAAACTACCTATTCTTATTTTGGATAGAATACAGGACACAGGAAACCTCGGAAATATATTAAGAACAGCAGAATGCTTCGGGTTTACAACGATTGTTCTCTCCGAAAGAGAAAGTGCACCAATCAATGACACTGTGGAGAGAATGTCCTCCGGTGCTATTCATCACTTAAAGATATTTAAAGTTACAAATTTAAGACAAGCTATTGACTTTCTAAAAGAAAACGGTTACTGGGTAGTAGCCACAAGTGACAGGGGACTCGATAGTTGGGATAAATTACCCGAGATTCACGAAACAGCAGTTATTATGGGAAATGAGGAAGCAGGCGTAAAAAGAATTCTTTTAGAAAATGCGGATTTCGTGTTTCAAATTCCGATGCATGGAAAAGTATCTTCCCTAAATGTAGTTGTTGCAACAGGAATAGTTTTAGATAGGATAGTTAACCGGACTTTATAAAATATCAATGACGATAAAAGTTACATCGTCATTAAACTTTCCCGGAGTTGCTGAATATTCAGTCAACCTTTTAACTAATTCATTCGCGAATTCCTCTGCATCTAAATCTTCATTGTGCATTGTAAATCTTAACAATGCATTTTCGCCAAATTGATTTCCCTGTGAATCTTCGCATTCAATCAATCCGTCTGTATAAAATAAAACACGATCCCCCTTCTCCAATTTATATATTGTATCATGTAAAATGATATCACGTGAAATACCGATTAGCCGCCCACGTGGTTTTAATTCTATAAAATCCTTTTCTTCTTTTTTCCAGATTAATAAAGGAGGATGGCCACAGCTTGCATAAGTGAGTCTTCTATTTTCCATATCTAAATACAGGTATGCAGCAGAAAGTAAGTTATTTCCAATCTTTTCAAACAGAGAAGAATTAATATTAGCCAACAACGTGGAAGGCTCTTTCATAAATTCAATTTCTCTAGAAAAGGAAAACTTAACAGTAGAAGCAAATAGAGCAGCAGGAACCCCATGTCCTGTAACATCTGCAATAAAAATCCCAAGGTATTTTTTTTCTAAAGAATGGAAATCGTAAAAGTCACCGCCAATTTCACTAGATGGTAAATACTTTGCATATATTCGCGCATTTTTTATATCCGGCAGGTTACCAGGTAACAGGGAAGAATGTATTTTTTTTGATATTTCCAATTCACTTTGAATTCGACTTAGCCTGGTATTAATCTGCATAGACTTCGTTTCAATTTCCAAATTCAACTGTTTTAAAATATAATAACGATAAGCAAGTCCAATAGAAAGTAAGAAAATGGCAACAGCAGATGCGATTTGCATTAAATCAGGAGAAGCATAACTGGTTAAAATTCCTAAATTATTTAAAGTGGTAAATATCGCGCAGCCGATAAATCCAGAAAATCCAATTACAAAGAATTTTGCCATTGGATTTTTTCGAATTAAACTTATGATAGCACCAACAAAAATTGTAATCGTAGCTGGAACTAAGATAATATAAATATAATAAATCGAAAACTTATAAGGAAATATAAATAGAAAAATCACATTCATTAAAGTCAAAAGTGAGAGTGCATCTAATAAATCCCGCACAGTAGAAGAGTATTCTTGAATTTTTAAAAAATGAATGGAAGTGCGTATAGATGTTAATAAAGCCAGAGTCATAAACAGTGGATTTGCTATATCATTCCAGAAACTTGAATTTGGCCAGAGAATCCAATAGGCAAATCCATTAAAAATAAAGAAATACATTCCAAGAAAAAAAGTAAACAGTGTATAGTAAAAATATACTTTTTCCCTTAGCGAAAGAAATAAAAAAATATTTGTAAGAATGAGCAAAATAAATATTCCATAAAATATACCATAAAGAAATTGCTCTTTTGTTGTTTTTAAAAAATAGTATTCTTCACTAAAAAGCGATAGACGAAATACTGTAACACTTTTGGTTTTAAGTTTAAAATAAAAAGTTTTAGTTTGACCCATTGGGATTTGGATTGGGAAAATATAATTTCTATGTTGAATCAAACGAGTCTCAAACGGTAAAGAATCACCCAGAATGATACTTTGATACTTTTCATTTTCAGAATAATACAATTCAATAAAATCTGTAGGAGGAAACGCCTGCTCCAGGATGAATTGATCAGCAGATGTGTTCTTGTTTTCTAAGATTATTTTAGCCCAGTATGTTGAATCCTGAAATCCAAAGCTTGGATTATTTTCATTGCTTTCGGTAAAATTTTTTGAAAATGCTAGATCTGCAATTTCATTGATTTTTTTGCTATTCGTTTTATCCTCAAAATAGGTTATTTTTTTTCCAAGTGGATATTCAGATATCCCATCCTGAATTACAACTGTTTTTTGTCCCAAAATAGGCACATAAAAAAACATGTAAAATAGAAACATTGAAACATTTCTTTTCAACACAGACTTGTTTTTTTTTAAACTCATGAATCTATTAACTTTTGCGCGATTTTACAATATTAAAAAAATCCCTTTCGTATGTAAAGTAGTTTGGTAATACAAAGAAAGAAAGATTTTTTTAGGTTGAAAAAAACAAGAACTACAATTTCAATGCGTATAAATCTGTTATATACCTAATCTAAATAGGGCGCGATGCCTATAATGATGAAAAACTGTAACTAAAAGATAAACTGGAGAAAAATAAACAATGGGTAATTACAAAACTCTGAACGAAATGTTCTTTTCAATTAACGCAAATACTGGAAATGTTCCGACGTTCTTCACCAAAGATACAAACAAAAAATTTCATGGCGTTACTTTTAGAGATGCCTATACTCAGGGAGAAAATCTTGGTCTATATTTAATGTCCCTTGGCTTAAATCCCGGAGACAAAGTCGGCTTAATGTCAGACAACCGCGTAGAATGGGCAGTTGCAGATATGGCAGTGCTTTTAAATGGCGCTGTAAATGTTCCAAGAGGCTCTGACTCAACTCCACAAGAAATTCAATATATACTTGAACACAGTGAAAGTAAGTTTTGTTTTATCGAGCACGGTAAACTATTAGACAGTGTAATGCCTATTATCCCCCAAACCTCTGTTACAAAAATTATCGTTCTTGATAAAGATTACAAACCAAAAGCAGACAATGTAATCAATGTTTATGATGCTATAGAAAAAGGAAAAGAGCTTCGTTCTGCGAAACTAGCAGAATTAATGAAAAGAGCAAAAGAAACTAAAGAAGATGATTTATTTACAATTATCTATACTTCTGGGACAACAGGACTTCCAAAGGGAGTAATGCTGACTCATAAGAACATGATTTACAACGTTGTGTCTATTCCTCCACTCGTTGGATTAAAAAAAGGCGATAGAGTTCTTTCTATTTTACCAGTGTGGCATATTTTTGAAAGAGCAAACGATTATTCGATGATTGCATCGGGTGCTGCTATTTATTACACTAACGTTCGCGATTTAAGAGATGATTTTTTAAAAGTAAAACCAACCTTTATGGCATCTGCTCCTAGACTCTGGGAAAACCTATACGCCGGGATCAAATCAAAAGTTGAGAAATCGGAGCCTATTAGACAACTTCTTTTCAACACTGCTTTCGAAGTAGGAAAGAATTACAAGAAAGGCTTAGATTACATTCAAGGAAATGAATTGCAAGTGAAAGAAGAAGAAGGTATGGAGAAGTTAACAAGAACCGTTCAGTCTATTATCACAACGGCTAATCTTGCTATACCTTCCACTGCATTAGATAAAATTGTTTTTGAAAAAATCAGAGAAGCGTTAGGCGGTCAATTAAGAGGAACAATTTCCGGAGGGGGAGCACTTCCTGCACACGTAGATGAATTCTTCAATGTAATTGGAATTCCTGTTTATGAAGGTTATGGAATGACCGAATGTGCTCCAGTTATTTCTGTTAGAGCACTTGGTCGCGTAATTCAAGGAAGTGTTGGATTCACACCTGCAGGAACAGAAGTTAAAGTATTAAATGACAAAGGTCAAGAAGTAAAAACGGGAGAACTCGGTGTTATCCACGTTAAAGGACCACAGGTTATGAAAGGCTATTATAAAAATCCTGAAGCAACAGCGAAGACTATCGCGAATGGCTGGCTCAATACAGGAGATTTAGGATTCAAAAGTTTTAATGGAACTCTTTCTGTTAGAGGGCGTGTTAAAGATACTGTAGTATTACTCGGTGGTGAAAACGTTGAACCGGTCCCAATCGAAAATCTTTTATTAGAGCATCCTCATATCAACCAGGTTATCGTTGTTGGACAGGATCAAAAGTCATTAGCTTGTCTTATTTGGCCAGATGTTGATAAATTAAAAGAAGCAGGCTGGAATATTAATTATGGAGATGATTTAAATAAGAATGAAAAACTCCGCGCGCACTACATGACTGCGATAAAAGATATTATTTCAGGTCAAAATGGATTTAAGAGTTTTGAAAGAATTTCTGATTTCCGCTTTTTACCAAAAGCAATGGAAGTTGGAGATGAATTAACAAATCTTTATAAAATGAAAAGAAATGTTATTTCAGATAAATATTCTAAACTAATCAAAAGTATGTATGAATAGCATTTGAGTTCTCTAATTCAAATACTCTTTCAAATAAGAAAGGGACTGTGCAAAAAACACAGTCCCTTTTTTTATTAATCGGGTAGAGTTAAATACACTTTATCCCCTCGAACTTGAATTGGATAACGTTTGCAGGTGGCATTACCATTTTACCCGAACACATATTAAACTGAGCTCCATGCGCATTTCTTTCTCCATCTTATTTACTCCTCTCTCTATTTACCTAAGGTTGAAAGAATCGAATAGTTTTCCTAGCAAATAATAAACTATTTCAAAATATTCTTTCAAACAATGTTCATTTTTAATCTTGCAAAAATAATTCTATTCTTACATCCTTAACTGATGAATGAATTATTTCGAATTTTTTTAACTACCTCTCTTTTAGTTTCTTTAGCATTTCAAACTCATGCAGAAGAGAACAAACAAATAATTAAGCGTATAGGTTTTGGATCTTGTCTTGAACAATGGAACCCGCAAGAAATATGGAAACCAATGATTGCTGCAAAGCCTGATTTATTTTTATGGCTAGGCGATAATATTTATTACGATTCTTACATTGCGGAAGAAAAAAAATACTATTACCATTTATTAACAAGTCGTAAAGAATACATTGAATTAAAGAAATTTTCCCGAATGCTTTATACCTGGGATGATCATGACTATGGAATTAATGATTCCGGGGCAGAATATGAAGATAAAATTAGTTCACAAAAAATATTTCTGGAAGCATTCGAAGAAAAAAAAGATTCCCCAAGATGGAATCGTCCAGGAATTTATGAATCATATTATTTTGGCGAGAAAGGTAAGAGGCTACAAGTCATTATGCTCGATACTCGCTATTTTCGTTCTGAGCTAAAAAGAGATTGGAGAAAAATTTTGGGTATAAAAAGAAATATACCAAATACTGATAAGGATGCAACAGTTCTTGGAGAGGCGCAATGGAGATGGTTAGGTGAAGAACTAGAAAAAGAAGCTGATTTACGTATCATTGTTTCTAGCATACAACTTGTAAATACATTTCACCCGTTTGAGAAATGGGGAAATTTTCCAAATGAAAGAAAAAAATTCTTCGATTTAATTTCTTCCAGGAAAGCGAAGCGAGTAATTGTTCTAAGTGGTGACAGGCATATGTCAGAGTTAAGTGTTGAAAAAGAGAATACACCCTACCCTATTTACGATTTTACTTCTAGCTCTTTTAATAAACCGTTTAAATTTATAGAGCCTGAAGTTAATCCAAAGCGAATAGGAAAAGCTATTGTAGAAGAAAACTTTGGAACATTAGATATTAATTGGGAAAATAAAAATCCAACGATTACTTTTCAAATAATAAGCCCTGGCGGCAAACAAGAGTTTACTCATAAAATTAATTTTTCAGAAATAGAATAAATTGTAGGTTAGCGCAGCGTATCTAAAATATTCATTGATTCTTTTTTCATATAAAATAAACTATTACTATTAAATTTTAGAATAGAGGAAATATGAAACAATTATTTTTAATAGTAAGTATTTTAATATTCAGTGTAAATCTTTATGCTGATAAATTAGAATGCGTCAAAAAAGCAGAAGAAACTTTTAAAACAGAGAAAGAATCCTGTAAAGAAAAGTCCGGTGCAGAAAAAGAAAAATGCATTTCTGATGCTAAAGAAAAGAAAAAATCAACCGCAGAAGAATGTCGTAAAACTGCACGTGATTGCATGGAAAAAGCTAAAGATGAAAAAAAAGCTGGAATGGAGCAATGTAAAGATAAAAAAGGCGAAGAGCATAAACAGTGCAAAGAAGGCGTTCAATCTAAATTCAAAGACGCACAGGGAGCATGTAAAAAAGCTTAAGTCAGTCTCAAGAAAATACGATAGCACAAAATATCATTTTGCCGCTATCGTGTTTTACTAAGTTCATTTAAACCTAAATCAAGTCTTTAGAATATTTGAATCATCATTGGACAATGCAATCTCTGCTTGTTCTTTTAAAGTATTCGCAAAAGCAGAATAAGTTTCTTTTAGTTCTTTCGTATTTTCCATTAAACTAGATAAGGATTGTGGGATATCGTCCCGAGTTGCTTTTAGAACTTCTAAGAAATATTTCTTTGCTTGTGATGGATCATGCAAAACATTTAAGTAAAAATAAGCCAATTCTAATTTGGCGTCTTTATAATTTGGATCTAACTCAACTGCTTTTTTAAGAGAATGCTCTGCTTCATTCACATTAAAATTTTCAGGATTAGACACTTGCAAACAAATACCGTGTAGTAAATAGTATTCAGCATTCCTCTCTTGGTCGGGAACTTTATCCATTAATTGAAGAACCAAAGGGTAATTCTTATTCCGTATTTCGGCTTTTATTTGATCGATAATCATGTACAATCCTAGGTTTTGCAATTTTTCTCTTTTAAAATAAAATGGCAAGCAGGAATTTATTTAGCAGATTAAAATACTTATTCAATTCAATTAAGAACTAAAGATAGTATCTAACGCAATTAGAATACTTTACAATTTGATCAAAGTAATTGCAATTTTATAAATTGAAAAATGCAATTACTTTTAGCGCTTTGTTTAAAATCTAACTATCCAAAGTATTCTTTCCATTTTTTATCTGCTTCATTTCCAAAGAATATTTTGCAAGCTTCTTTAAGACCTACGGATTTTTTCAAATCTTCTTTTTTTACTACAAGAGAAATCTTTGAACGACGTCGTAAAAAATCTTCTAGCTTTGTAATCATTTCTCTTCGTGCAGCTTCTTCAAGTTCTGCTCGAATGTATTCAGTGCCTTCAATTAGCACCTGAGCTCGATCTGGATTTTCTCGGATATCATCTAAAATTCCTAATGCTTGTGCCCCATATCTTCTCCAAAGTCTTTTTGATAAAGGCTCACTTGATTCAGGATCAGTCATTTCATCTAATCCCATTAGCTTTGCCTGGTGTAAAAATTCAGTTCTTAGTTCATTCGAAGGCTCGCCATACCATTTTTGATTAAAAAAAGGAAATTGAATTCCGAGTTGTTTTGTATATTCTGCAACTTCATCGCCAACATTGATACAATCAGTAAGCTTTCCGCCAAATATACTTATATGTTTATCAACTGTATTTACTTCCACTTCGTGCTTGCGGGATAATTTTACCCAGTCAGCTGTCTGGTCACCTGTATTAGTTACAACAAGTGGTCTAACTCCACATCTCTCCGCAATAATATCTTTTGTGGTTAAAGGATGCGTTAGTTTTACTCGTTTATTAATATTTTCTAATACAAAATCTCTATCCTCTTTTGTAACTTCTGCATAAGGAGAAGTCACCTGCGTATCTGTTGTTCCAATACAAGTTCTATTTCCCATGGGGATAACAAAGAATAACCGCCCATCATCAGCGAAGAATGTAAGAATATGTTTAACTTCTGTTAGCCTTTCTACAATCAAATGAATTCCCTTACTGAACACATGCCTGTGATTTGTTTTTTGATTTGTTAAAGCATTGTGCTCATCTACAAAAGGTCCACAGGAATTAATTAAAACTTTTCCTTTTAATGTAAACGTTTTCCCGCTGATATTATCTTTAGCTTTAACATTCCAAACATCTCCAACTCTTGTAGCTCCCTGCGACTCAACATAATTAGCCGCAATACAACCATAATTTAATGCAGCACGAATAAATAAGAAAACAAACCTTGCATCGTTATCATGTAAATAAGCATCCGAGTATTCAAAGCCGCCCACTGCATTTTCCAGGTTGATAATATCTTCTTCTCTGTTCATTTTTTCTTTAGTTAAAAATCGTGGTGGTTTTGTAAAAAAGTTTCCCATTAGCCAATAAAACAAAGTCCCTGCATAGAGCTTTAAAACGCTATGTCTAAATCCTTTTGTGATTGTAGTAAAGAAACGAATTTCTTCCACTGTGGAGGGGTA
>Ga0075158_10003091_pt1 | contig 11829 bp, 8 predicted proteins | sample JI91814BDNA_FD_70968 | JGI IMG/M metagenome (GOLD analysis project Ga0075158, IMG submission 70968) | Wastewater effluent complex algal communities from Wisconsin, to seasonally profile nutrient transformation and Carbon sequestration -... | ecosystem: Engineered > WWTP > Effluent > Algae... | reverse complement strand
GGCCTCTGACCACCCCTTCCGCCAGACCCATTACTTGGACGAGATGACCGAAGGGCAGACTGAGGCCTTCGAGTGCCGGCTGAAGGCGCGCGACGGGCGCGAATTCTGGGTGGTCGGCAATGTCGTGGTCACCGGCGCACGCGGCACCGGCCGCCAACTGACCTTCGCCTTGCTCGACATCGACCGGCGCCGTCAGGCCGAAGCCCAGACCCTGCAAGCCCAGGCCTCGCTGAGCCGCATCATCGAAGCGGCGCCGCTGGCCATCAGCCTGCATGACGCCAAAACCTTGCGGGTCGAGCAGATCAACCAGGCCGCCGCTGCGCTGGCCGGGCGCAGCGAAGAGGAACTGATGGGTGCCAGCCCTGAAGACCTGTTCGGCCCCCTCCAGGGCGAGCTGATCCGGCGCGATATGTTGAGCGCCCTGTCGGCCAGCGCCAGCACCGTGCTGCAGCGCGAGTACCGGCTGGGTGAAGGTGAGCACGAACGCGTCTGGGACGCGCGCATCCTGCACCTGGCCGGCACCGGCGACAGCCCGGACGCCATCGACGAGGGCACGCCCGAACAACTGCTGCTGGTGGCCAGCGATGTCACCGAGCACCGCGCGGCTGAAGAGGCACGCCTGCAGGCCGCCATCTCCCAGCGCGAGCTCTTGGTGCGCGAGGTGCACCACCGCATCAAGAACAATCTGCAAGGCGTGGCTGGCTTGCTGCAACAGATCGCGGCGCGCCGCCCCGAAGTGGCCGGCGTGATCAACGAAGCGGTCGGCCAGGTGCAAGCGATCGCCCAGGTCTACGGCCTGCAGGTCGGCAGCTCCGGTCCGCTGCGCCTGCGCCGCGTGGTCGATGCCATCATCGGCTCGGTGCAGCGCATGAGCGGGCGCCAGATCGCCAGCCATATCGAAGGGGCCACGGCCGACCGGGTCAATGACTGGACCCTGCCCGAAGCAGAATCGATCCCGATCGCCCTGACCCTCAACGAGTTGCTCAGCAACGCACTCAAACACAGCCCGGCGGGCGCTGTCAGCTGCACCCTGCACTGCGGCGCGGACAGCGTCAGCGTGGCCATCACCAATCCCGGCCAGCTGCCCGTCGACTTCAGTCTGGCGCAAGTGCCGGGCGGCGTCTCCGGCCTCGGTTTGGTGCGCGCACTGCTGCCGCGGCGAACAGCTCGCCTGAGTCTCGAGCAGGCAGGCGAGCTCGTGGTGTGCCGTGTCGAACTCTTGCAACCCAGCGTCAGCCTGCTTGCGAGCAGCCCAACAGCCCCGTAGTCACCCCAAGAAGCCCCCAAGCACGGTTTGGGCGACAATGCCGACAAATACAAGGTTGGCAGCAGCCAGCCACATTCCAGCACAGCGGGGGGCCTCCGACGGTGAGCAGCAAGGGCAAGATTCTCGTAGTCGACGATGACCGTCTGGTTCTGGCGACCTTGACCTATGGGCTTGCGCAAGCCGGCTTCGAGGTCATAGACGCCGACAACGGTGACGACGCCATTCTGCTAGCGCGCGAGCATCGCCCCGAACTGGCGCTGCTGGACATCCGCATGGAAGGCCTGAGCGGCTTCGATGTCGCCGCCTATCTGCGCGAGTACCTGCAGATCCCCTTCATGTTCCTGTCGGCCTTCGCCGACGAGGAAACCGTGGCCAAGGTCAAGGAACTGGGCGCGGTGGCCTACCTGGTCAAGCCCCTGGACATTCACCAAATTGTGCCGGCCGTGGAGGCCGCCTTTGCCTACCGACGCCAGCACCTCGGGTCGGAGTCTGGCCCCGCTGCGCGACGCGAGCCCCATCCGGTCCTGGACGAGCTCCAAGCGATTGCAGTGGGTGTGTTGATGCACCGTTATTCACTGTCACGCGGCGATGCACTCGCACGCCTGCAAAAGCTCAGCGCCAGCGAAGGCCGCTCCGAGACCGAGCAGGCCCGCCTGCTGGTGGAGGCTCTGGAGATGCTGGCTCAGCCGGCCAATGTGAAGTAAAAGCGGGCGCCCTCGCCCACGGCCGACTCGGCCCAGATGTCGCCGCCATGGCGACGCACGATGCGGCGCACCGAGGCCAGGCCGACGCCCGTACCCTGGAAATCGCTGGCGCTGTGCAAGCGCTGGAACACACCAAACAGGCGGTCGGCAAAACGCATATCAAAGCCGGCGCCGTTGTCACTGACGCGGTAGGTCCACTGCCCTTGCTCCTGCTGGGCTTCGAAGCGGATCTGTGCCTGCGCGCATTTGCTGCTGTACTTCCAGGCATTGCCCAGGAGGTTTTCCAGCACCATGCGCAGCAAAGTAGGGTCACCTTGCACCACCATGCGCGGCTGGATATGCACCGTCACCAGGCGTTCGGGCGCACTGCGCCGCAGCTCCTCCACCACAAAACCAGCGAGCTGGGACAGGTCGACCGGCTGGCGAGCCAGCGGTTGTGCCGAGAGCTGGGACAGCGACAGCAGCGAATCGATCATGCTGTTCATGCGCGCGGCGGCGCCCATGACGCGGTCGAGATGGTCGTTGCCAATGCGGTCCAGCAAGCGGCCGTAGTCTTCTTTCAGGATGCGAGCGAAGCCCTCGACCACGCGCAAAGGTGCACGCAGATCGTGAGACACGGTGTAGCTGAAGGATTCATGCTCGGCCGTGTCGGTCGCCGGCGGCAGGGACGGCGGCACTGGCGGTGGCAGCAGCGCGAGCGCGTAACTGCCCGACGCATCGGTGAAAGCGCGCGGCAGTTGCCCGTTCAAGCGCTCGCACAGCTCGCTGGAGAAGCGGGCCTGACAGTCCTGCCAACGCTCGCCGGGCTGGGCTCCGGCCGCTGCCGCCTGGGCGTTCTGGGCCAGCAAAACCACCGGAGGCGCCACGCTGAGCAACCAGGCTGGCCCCGGCAAGGCATCGAGCCAAGCGGTGCTGGGCGCCGCTTGGGTAACGGGCAGGGCCGGTGAAGCCTGCACCGGCTGAGCACTGCCGAAATAACCTTCGAAACAACCTTGGGCATCCCAGCGCGCCAATCCGTGAAGCAGCCAGGGCCCGGCTTGGGCCGCGCCGTCCACAGCCTGCACCTGCAACTCAAATTCCTGCGCCTGCCGCCCCAAAATGTCGCGCAATTCGGCCACGGGCTGGCCCGCATCGGTCGCTACCGTGCGAAAACGCTGCCAGAGCGTTTCGCATGAACTGTGGCCCACCCATTGCGAACTGAGCGCTTCGCGCGGCCCCTGCCAGCGGACCAGATGATGGTCGGCATCGGTGGCCCACTGCCAAGCCGGCTGCAACTGCGACATCAAGCGACTGTGCTGACGCGCTTCGCGCAAGCTCTCGTGCAGACTGTGGCGAGTCAGGCGCACGCCCACATGCCAGCCCAAGCCAGCCACCACAAGCAGCAGCAAGCCAGCCAGCAGCAACATCAGCAAGTTGAGGGTCAAGCTCATGGAGCTGCGCTCTTGCAGGGCCAGAAAACCGGCCGACATCAGCAGAACCAGCCCACCCAGCATCAGCCCCAAGGTGACAGCTGCGGCCCTGCGGGGCAGGCGGCGTGTGCTGGCACGGGCATCGCTAGGACTGTTCATGCGAGGCATTGTACGGAGCGGATCCGGGCGCTCCGCGCACTCCGTGGAAACGCACGGTCTGCCGGCCTCAGACCTTTGGATCAAGTCCTTGACAGTGCGGCTACATTCCGACAGTGACTGCCATGACCACACAAATCCCAGCCGCCTCAGACGCGCGGCCGCACTTGCCGCTCGCGCCCTGCGCAAGAGGCAAAATGAGGCCGCTCGTACGAGCTCTCCGCCGGGCTCAGAAAAACAGCTCGCCCAGCCCCGCCAAGCCTCAAGCTTTGAACCCGCAGCCCCGATATCCAGATCAGGCTCCGCATGCCTGCTTGCCCGCCCAAATCGGTGCGAGCCGACATCCCGGACTTGTGTATCGCGCACCGCCGCCTCTTGTTTCCTGACATGTCCACGCCCACGCCGCCCCCCTCTCACTCCGACCAGCCGCCCGCTGCTGCGCGCCCCTGCCTGGACCCGATCGCGCTTGAGCGCCTGCGCGAGCTGGACCCCAGCGGTCAGAACAAGCTGATCGAACGGGTGCTGGCCGCCTACTTGAAGTCTCTCGATCGCCTGTTGCCCGAGCTGGCACAAGCGCGCGGTGAACAGCTGGACTTGCAGGTCGTGCGCCACGTCAGCCACACCCTCAAATCTTCGTCGGCCAGCCTGGGGGCCTTGGATCTGGCCGAACGCTGTGCCGAGATTGAAACGCGGGCCAGAAATCAACAGACCGAGGGCATGGAAGCCTTGTTGGACGCTATGCTTGACGACATCCAACAAGTGCGCCTGGCACTCACCGCCCTCGCACCGACGACGCCATGAATTCAGCCGGATCGCACATCGACGACGAACTGCCGGAACGCGCCAAGGTGCTGCTCGTCGACGACGACGAGGTCAACCTGGTGCTGACAGCTGCGGCCCTGCGCGAGCGTGGTTTCGAGGTCACTGAATCGGCCAGCGGTGAAGCCGCTCTGGGACTGATCGCGCACATGTCGCCGGACTTGATCGTGCTCGACGCGATGATGCCCGAGCTGGACGGATTCGAAACTTGCACTCGGCTGCGTGAGTTTCCCGGCTTCGAATCAACCCCGGTTCTGATGCTGACCGGACTCGACGACGATGCCTCGATCAACCGTGCCTACCAAGTCGGCGCCACGGATTTCTTCGTCAAGTCCACCCAATGGAGCCTTCTGGCAGGCCGCCTGCGCTATCTGCTGCGCAGCTCACGCACCCGCATCGAACTCGAGCGCAGCAAAGCCCGCTTGGCGCGCGCGCAGGATTTGGCCCGCATGGGCAGTTTCGAGTGGCATCTGGGCGGCGGTTTCACCCTGGCTGCGGAAGCCTTGCGGGTGTTCGGCCGCGGGCCACAAGAAGGTCTCGATTTCATCGGTGTGATGCGCATGATTCCGCATGAAGAGCGGGCCCTGTTTCTGCGCTTGCTGCGCGACGTGATCGCCCACAACTCGGTGCTGGTGACCGACCTGCCGGTGACCCTGCTCGACGGCCGCCAGCGTGTGGTCCACATCGAGGCCGAGCCCGAATTCAACGAACAGGGCAATGCCAACGGTTACACCGGCGTGATGCAGGACGTGACCGACCGCCGCCAGGCCGAAGACCGCATCCGCCAGCTGGCGCACTTCGATGCGCTGACCGGCCTGCCCAACCGCCGCCAGCTGATCTGGCGCGTTGAGCGCGCCATCGAGCAAGCGCGCCGCGGCGGCCATGAGGTCGGCCTGCTGCTGATCGACCTCGACCGTTTCAAGATCATCAACGACACCTTGGGTCATGCCGCCGGTGACGAGCTGCTGATCGAGGTAGGCCGGCGCCTGCGCGCCTGCGTGCGCCACTCCGACCAAGTCATGGAAGGCATGCTGGAGACCATAGGCGGCCGCTCGCACCGCACGCTGGAGGCGGTCGGCCGTCTCGGCGGCGATGAGTTCGTGGCCCTGCTGCCCGAGATCACGGACGAGCGCGATGCCGAGCGCGTCGCCGAACGCGTGCTGGACGCCATGCGTGAGCCCATCTTCATTTCGGGCCAGGAGTGCTTTGTCACCGCCAGCGTGGGCATCGCCATCTACCCGCGCGACGGCCTGACCATGGCCGATCTGCTGCGCAATTCCGACGTGGCCATGTACGCCGTCAAATCGCAGGGCCGCAATGCCGCAGCCCTCTACACGCCGCAGCTGGCCGGCCAGGGCCGCGAGAAGCTGGAACTGGAAAGCGCCCTGCACAAGGCCCTGGAGCGCGGCGAAATCGTGCTGCACTACCAGCCCAAGATCGATGTGCGCGCCGCCCGCATGGTCGGTGCCGAGGCGCTGATGCGCTGGAAGCGCGGGGACAAGCTGGTGCCGCCCAGCGAGTTCATTCCCCTGGCCGAGGAGACCGGCCTGATCGTGCCGCTGTCCGAATGGGCGCTCAAGGAAGCGGCGCGCCAGGCCAAGGTCTGGCAGCTCAATTTTGGCTTCTCGGATTCGATCGCCGTCAACCTGCCCAGCCGCATGTTCGAGCGGTCCGATCTGGTCGAGCACATTCTTCAATGCGTGAGCGCCTATGGCGTCCCGCACCGGGCGATCCAGCTGGAGATCACCGAAAACAACCTGATGAAGGATTTGCAGAACGTCATCCCGGCCCTGCACCGGCTGAACGAAGTCGGCGTGGAGATCTCCATCGACGACTTCGGCACCGGCTATTCCTCACTGGCCTACCTGACGACGCTGCCGATCTCCGAGGTCAAGATCGACCGCACCTTTGTGCGCGACCTGGGCATCACGCCGCAGAGCTCGGCCGTGGTCACCGCCATCATCGCCCTGGCCCGCGCCATGGGCTTGCGCGTGATCGCCGAGGGCGTCGAAACCCTGCGCCAGATGGACGTGCTGCACCGCCTGGGTTGCAGCCTGATGCAAGGCTTTCTGTTCAGCAAGCCGCTGCCTCCGGAAGAAATCGAACTGTGGCTGGCACAGACCGTGCTGCCGCGCAAAGCCCCCTGGATCGCCCAGGCTCACAATGAACTCGACGGCGAGGCGGGCTCGGCCGGCAACGGTCTGCCCAGCGGTACGCTGCGACCTCATGGCGGCAAGCTGCCCACGAAATAAATGGACGACTCACGCCGCCCCACGCCTCTGCCCGCCAATTCCGCTCGCAAGCCCGGCGCCACGCCGCCGGCCCAGATCGCCAAGGCGGCGCTGCTGCGTTTAGCCCAAGCCCAACTGGAACCGACCCCTGAAAACTATGCGCGCGCCTACGCCATGGAGTCCGGCGTCGAGGCGGCCGCGGCCGCCCTGCCCGAACGGGCCCAGGCCGTGCTTGCCAAGCTGTTGAGCATGGGGGTCAGCAATTCGCAAGTGCGGCTTGAACTGCAGGTCTGCGTGCGAGAAGGACGCTGGGACGAAGCCCTTCGCGAGCTTGAGCGCTTGCAGCGCAGCGAAGGCCCGGGCGCCCAGGCCGAAGCCATGGCCCAGACCCTGGAACGCCTGGTGCGAGGCCTGGAACGCGGCGGCCGCCAATGGACGGTGGCACGCAAGAAAGACGGCCTTCAGCGGGTGCTGGAAGGCAACCGCAGCGACGGTCAACGTCTGCTCAAGCGCCTGGATCAGCTGGTCAACAGCTGGGACAGCGATGTCGCCGACGCCAGCATCGCCACATCGGAAGAGCCCGGCGGCACGCCCAGCCAGTTCTTCGCCGAAGAGGATTTCCCGCCCAGCACCCTGGAGCCGACTGAGCCTGAAATCAGCGCCAACGTGGGAGGCAATGAAACCCTGAGCTTCCGCGCCGCCGGTGTGGGCCTGCCCAGCCCCTGGCCCGGCATCGAAACCAGCTTGCACAGCACGGTCCAACATGCACTCAAGAGCCCGGAACGCTATGCCGACGAGCTGATGGCCGAGCTCGACGCCGCCCACCTCGATTTGCAGGCCGGCGGCCCCACGCCCGAGAAGGCGGCACTGATCGAGACCCTGTGCCAGCGCGCACGCCATCTGCTGGACCACCGCCAACATCTGTTCGGCGAGCTCGGCGAGCTCTGCCGTGAGCTGAGCGCCAGCTTGGTCGATCTGGCCGAGGATGATTCCTGGGCCAAGGGCCAATGCGAGGCCATGAACGACACCCTGGAGCAGGGCCTGAGCGGCCGCGGCGTTCGCTCGGTGACCGAGATGCTGGGCGGCACGCGCGAGCGCCAGCGTGCCTTGCGCGAGGAACGCAGCCGCGCTCGCGATTCGCTCAAGTCCTTGATCCACCAAATGCTGGCCGAGCTGGGCGAGCTGGGTCAGCACACCGACCGCTTCCAGAACAGCGTCGGCCGTTATGCCGAGGTGATTGAACAAGCCGACTCATTGGAGAGCCTGACCGGCGTGGTGCGCGAGATGGTGGAGGAAAGCCGCAGCGTGCAATCCCTGGTCAAGCAGACGCAGGATCGCTTGACCTTGGAGCATGACAAGGCCAGCAGCTTGAGCCGCAAGGTGGCCGAGCTGGAAGGCGAGCTGCAGCGCCTGTCCAATGAGGTGCAGACGGACCAGCTGACCCAGATCGCCAACCGGCGCGGCCTGCTGGCGGCCTTCGCCACCGAGCAGGCCAAGGCCGAGCGCGAAACCGGCGACAACGCCCTGATCGCCCTGGCCCTGCTGGACATCGACAATTTCAAGAAGCTCAACGACACCTTGGGCCATGGCGCCGGTGATGTGGCGCTCAAGTCCCTGGCAGAACGGGTGTCACAGCATCTGCGGCCGGGCGATCTGGTGGCCCGCTACGGCGGGGAAGAATTCGTGCTCATGCTGCCCAGCACACCGGTGGCGGAAGCCCAGGCCGTGCTGCAACGCCTGCAGCGCGCCTTGTCGGCCAGCCTGTTCATGCACGAGGGCAAGGATGTGTTCGTCACCTTCTCGGCCGGCGTGACCCTGTACCGCCCAGGCGAGACCCTGGAAGTGGCCCTGGATCGCGCCGATGTCGCGCTCTACGAGGCCAAGCACACGGGCAAGAACCGCGCCTGCGTGGCGCCCTGAGTTCGCAGGCCAGGCCAAACCGCGCAGGCGGCGCAGCTTTCAGAAATTGAAGGCCAGGCGCAAGCCTCCCCAGTGGCGCCCCTGAACTGTGATGGGCGCAGCCGCCTCTTTGAGCAACACAAATCGACCGCCACCCATATCGCGCCGATAGGTCTGCAGCAAGAACGGACGTTGGTTGCGGGCCGAGGCCAGGCCAGTGCGGTCGTTGAAGATGCGCCGGTAGCGGCTGTTGGCGGTGTTCCAGACCACATCGCCGGGCCGTTGTGGCTGGCAGTACTTCTTGTTGTGTGTGGCCACATAACCATTTCGGTCAACGGCAATGCAATACACGACTTTGTCACTCAGTTGCAGCATCGGCTCCTGCACGGTCGGGAACAGCCGGTCGGCCAGCTCAACGAACTCGCTCAGATGCTGGGCCGGCGAGCTACCGGCCATCGGGCGATAGCGTTCATCGAAAAGCTGCTGCAGGGTGACCTTGCGGCTTTGTAGCGCCTGCTCCAGCAAGGCGGCAATTTGGCCAGCGCCGCGCTGCACGGCCTCGATGTACATGGCATCTTCAACCTGGATGCCGGAGCTTGCGATCTGCTCGATCAGCTCCTCTGACAGCTTGAGAAAACGATCGCTGCACTGGGCTGCGCTGTCCAGGCTGATCATGGCCTGCTGAATTTCCTGCTCCAGCACCACGGCCCGGTCGCCCAGCGCGGCGGTGATTCGCTCGCTCTCTTGGGCAGAACTGGCGATGCGGTCGACATCCTGCTCGACATCGGCAAAGGCCTGATGGATGGCGCTCTTGTGGGCCTGGCCGGCCTCGCTGCGCAGTTCGCGGCTGAAGACCTCGATGCGAGCATCCAAGGCCGATAACGTGCCCATGATGGCCTTGGACGAGGCGTCGACCTTGCCGGCCAGATCCTTGACCGCATCGGCGACGACCCCGAAGCCTCGCCCAGCCTCGCCAGCCCGCTTCGCTTCCACCGAAGCATTGAAGGCAACCAGCCGGGTTTGCAGCGCGATCTTGCTGATGTCGGAGGCGGCATCGGAAACCTCGTGCAGGGTTTGCACAATGCCGCCAACCTCGTTGCCGACCCCAGATAGCGACTGACGCGCCCGCTGCACCGCCTGGCGGCTTTGCGCAGTGGCAGAGTTGATGGCTTGCTGGGCCTGCTGAACCTGCACCAATTGCCCGGACAAGGCGCCCATGGCCTCTGCCTGGGCGTTCACCACTTTCTGGGCATCTTCCAGCACACCGCGCACCTCGGCGGCATCGCGGCCGACATTGGACACCGAGCGCGAAAGGCTCTGCACCAACTGAGTCAGGGCTTGGCTGTCTTCGCCCCGCCCACCCGCTGAGGCACCCGACTGTGCGGGCCGCTTGCCAGCCGCAGCGCCGACATCGGGCTTTGCCCGCTTCAGTCCAAACACCATGTCTCCCTCCCCATCAGCGCCCGGTGCCCCATCTCGAAGCAGCGTAGCAGTAAAGCCCGAGGGGCGCCGCTGAAAGCGCGAATTACCAATCCCGCAGTTTGACGCGCAAGCGGGCGATCGCCTGGCTGTGCAGCTGGCAGACGCGCGACTCGGTCACCTTGAGCACGACCGCAATCTCTTTCAGGTTCATGTCGTGCTCGTAGTACATGCTCATCATGTGCTGCTCGCGCTCGGGCAGGTTCTTGATGGCTGCCACCAGAGCCTCGCGCATGCGGTGGTCCTGCAGGCGCAACATGGGGTTGTTGCTGTGGTCGGCGACATGGCGGTCGAGGAAGTCCTCGTCGCCCTCGTCGCCCGACATGTCTTCGAGGTAGACCAGCTGGGTGCCACGCACCTTGCCGAGCAGGTCCTGGTATTCGTCCAGCGGGATCTTCATCTCGGCGGCGATCTCGCTCTCGACCGGCGCCCGGCCCAGCTGTTGCTCAAGCTTGCGCACCGCGCCTTCGATCTCGCGCTGCTGGCGGCGAGTGCCGCGGCTCATCCAGTCACCGCCGCGCAGCTCGTCGAGCATGGCGCCGCGGATGCGCTGGGTGGCAAAGGTTTCGAACTGCACACCCTGGCCGATGTCGAAGCGCGAGAGCGCATCGGTCAGGCCGATCAGACCGACCTGGATCAGGTCGTCGATTTCGATATTGGCGGGCAGCTTGGCAATCATCTGATGCGCCAGTCGTCGCACCAGAGGGCTGTACTGCTTGATGAGCGAGGAGTTATCGAGACGGCCTTTGGCGGTATACATCATCAGCTCCTGCGGCAATCAGTAGGTGGCGGCCATGGCGGGGCGGGCAGCGGCCGTCATGCGCACAGGGGGGCGCAGCGGGCTGGCGTTGACCGAGGCTTCCAGCGCGGCTCCTGGCGGGGCGGCCAGCAGCAACTCACGGGCCAGATGGCGGATCTCGGGCGAGACCGGTGCCGTCGGCGGTGTCTTGGGGTCCAGGCAGGCCCAGTCGCGCAGCACGGCACCGAGGAAACCATCGGCGCAAGAGCTGATCTGCTGGGCAATGCGGTCGGACAGGCGCAGCTGCGGCGAGCTGGCCAGCAGCAGGCTGTAGACCATCAGGCCGGCACGACTGGCCAACCACTTCATGCCGGCGTAGGCATGGGTGACGCTCATGCTGTCGGTGTCTGCCAGCAGCACCGGGCGCACCTCGCGCAGGGCCACCACACGGGCCAGTTCGGCGGCGCTGGCGTGCAGCAACACGACATCGGCAAAGGGCGCAGCATCGGTCACGACTTCCAGGAACTGGGCGGCCGAGCCGTTGGCGTTGATATAGCGCATGGGCAGGCCCCGCGCGGCCAGATAGGACACGTCCTTGGAGAGGCTTTCCACACAGGAGGCCAGATCCACACTGGCCAGCTCCGAAGGCTTGGGCGCGCTCTCGCCGGCATCGACCACCAGCGTGTGCAGACCCAGCTCGGCGAAGGCGGCGCACAGGCCTTCCAGCAGCACGCCGCCGCCCACGACATGTGGGTTGCTGACAACCGGGATGAAGCGCACCCGCGAACTGGCGAACAGTCGGCGCAGGCCGTGGGCCTGGTCCTGTGGGGCGTGAGAGGAAGAAGAGGCTTGTGCGTCGCGCATGATGGGTGAGTCTCGGTTGGCTGCTGCGTCAGGGCTCAGAACATGCCCATGGCGGCCGTGTGCGAAGAGCCAAGCGCGGGCCCTCCGGCGAAAATCAGGTTCACATCGGCGCTGTCCATGCGCCAGGCACCGGCGGCCGTGCTGCGCAGCGCGCGCTGCACCAGGGCCTGGGCCGAGAGACGGTGCCAGTCTTCCGGCACGCGCTGCCCGTTGGTCACGCCCAGCACGGTCAGCTTGTGGCGGATCAAGGTGTCCAGGGCCG
>Ga0075158_10003090_pt1 | contig 11830 bp, 4 predicted proteins | sample JI91814BDNA_FD_70968 | JGI IMG/M metagenome (GOLD analysis project Ga0075158, IMG submission 70968) | Wastewater effluent complex algal communities from Wisconsin, to seasonally profile nutrient transformation and Carbon sequestration -... | ecosystem: Engineered > WWTP > Effluent > Algae... | reverse complement strand
GCTTGGCCAACATCTGGGTCTCATAGCTGACACGGAAGAACCCGTCGCCATGAGCGTTGACCACGACCCACTCGACACCTTCGCCGATGTAATAGTCATGGCTCTTCTCGCCGAACACCAGCGACTGCTCGATGATGCCGTCGCGAGTCTTGGCGCGCAGCTTGAGCGGAATCGGCCAGAGCGGCTTTTTGGCGCCGTCTTTGCTCAGCACCTTGAACTCATCCTGCGTCAGCTTGATGCAGCCGGGCAAGGACGAAACACCGACGGTGACCAGCGGATGGCCGGGGGTGAAGACCCACTTGTCCATCAGGTTGCGCACCGAAATCTTCAGACCCGAAGCGGCAGCGCCCTCATCGAGAGCGTTCCAGAGGTCGTCAGCGACGGTGTTGGCCAGGTGATGACGCTTGCAGTAGATGCGCACGCCCGCACGGAAGGCTTCCGGCCCGATGAACTGCTCCAGCATGCGCAGCACGCTGCAACCCTTCTCGTAGGAGATCAGGTCGAAGATCTGATCGATCTCGAAGGGGTTGTCGACAGCCACCTGGATGGAGTGCGTGCTGTGCAGCTGGTCGAGACCAAAGGCACTGGCGCGCGACAGAGCAAACGAGCTCCAGGTCTTCCACTCCGGGAACATGGCGTCGACGCCCATGTTTTCGAGCAGAGTGGCAAAGCTCTCGTTGAGCCAGAGGTTGTCCCACCAGTCCATGGTGGCATCATCGCCGAAGCGCATGTGCACCAGCTCGTGGACGACGACGTGAGCGACACGCTCGCGCTGATCCTGCGTGGCGGTGGCCTCGTTGAGGCACAGGTCCGTCATGCGGTAGATGATGCAGCCGAGGTTTTCCATGGCGCCGGCAGCGAAGTCCGGGACAGCCACGAAGTCGATTTTGTCATCGCCGATGTACTTGGTCTGGCAGTAGTCCTCCAGCCAGGCGAAGGCAAACGCACCGACGCCCTGAGCAAACTTGAGCTGGTCTTCCATGCCCGGGATGGTCCAGAAGCGCAGCTCGGTGCCGCGCGACATGACGCTGCCGCCGCAAGCCAACTCGCCGACCACGAAGGCCAGGTAGTAGGTGGACATCTTGGGGGTGACAGCAAACTCCACTCGCTTGAGCAAGCGGGGCTCCATCATCATCACACCGCTGTCGGTGAATTCCGCGGGGGATTCGACCGAGATGGTGGATTCGCTCGTCGGACGCATGGCCGAGAGCGCCTCGTAGCCGTGCGGCACGTTGAGGGTGACCTTGAAGGTGGCCTTCATGTTGGGCTCGTCGAAGCACGGGAACGCGCGGCGAGCGTCGGTGGCCTCGAACTGCGTCGTGGCGATGACATGCTCGACGCCCTTGTCGTCCTTCCAGGTGCTGCGGTAGAAGCCCTTCAACTCATCGTTGAGGACACCGGCGAAGTTGATCTTGAGGCGCCACTTGCCCTTGCCCACCTTGCCGGCGAACTTGATGGCAGTGCGCTGCAACTCATCGTCGTTCTCGGCAGTGCCTTCCAGCACGGTGCCGTTGGAGTTTTCGATGGAGATGCGGCCCAGGCGCAGATCCTTGGTGTTGATCAAGATCTCCGAGCTGGCCTTTGTGACCTTGATGTCGATTGCCACCGCACCAAAGAAGGTCAGGGCGACGAGGTCCGGAGTCAGCTCCAGATCATAGTGAAGCGGCAGCACATGGCGGGGCAGGCGGAACTTGCTGCCAAGCATCACTTCAGTAGCAGAGAAGTCACCGCCATTGCGGTGGCTGCAGTTTTTGTACATGCACATAGTGTTTTGCTCCTTAATTCAGGATTGTTAGAACCAGTTGCGGGTAGGCGGGATGCCTGCCCGGTTGCGAAACGAAACGGAGGGCTCCGTCTGGAGTCCTCCGTCTGTGGTGATTGTTGGTGTTACAAGCTAGCCTGGAGCCAGTCTAAACTGACTTGTGCCAGCTTGTATTAGCCTTTAGCCTGAGCCAGAGCAGCTTGCGCTACTTTACTCAGATTGTCGGCTTCGCGCTCACGCAACTGCACATTGATGCTCAGTTGTTCGAGCGCTTGAGCTACTGCCATATCTCCCGACTTAACAGGATTTTTGGCAAAAAACTCAGTTACATCTTTTGCCAGCTCAGCTTTATCGAGAGCCGAGACAGCACCGACCATACGCACTACACCGTTTTCGGGATAGCGCGCGATCATGTCTTGCCAGTTTCTCTTGAGAAACTGCCAGGCGTCGCTGCCTGCCTCTTCGTTGCCCAAAAGAGCAGCGAACAGGTAGGGAGCGTCTTGTGTCCGAACAGCTTCAGTCATGCAGGATTGGATGGTCTTCTCTAGCAAGTCGTGTTTGCGAAATCTTGCCAGCGAAAAGAGAAATCTCTGCACTTCTTGAGGGGCAGTGGCTTCTTTTGAAAGCTTGCTAAACTCCTCATAGCGTTTTTCATCACCGTGATATGCAGTGATCGAAACTGCGGCAGGCACAACGTTTGTATCGATGGACTGCCTATCGGCTTTCCATTTATCAAACATGTCCTGACCAGCCTTGATCGTCTGAGCGTCATCACCGATGGTGCCGAGCACTCCGATAAGCGATCCTCTGAGTTGCTTGACCTGGACTGACTCGTCGGCACTCTTGGGAGCAAGTCCGAGTCTGTCGGCGGTGGGCTTAACCAGCTCACGGATCATGGCGGCTAGCTCTTTGCGTGGCTGACTACCGATGGCAGTGAGTCCATGCAGGTGACCAAGCGAGGCAGTGATGATAGCCCAGACGTTGGGGTCTGTCTCGCTAACAAAACTACGCACCATATGGAGATAATCTTGAGCCGAAAGCATGCCAGCTCTCACACATGCCCAGGCATCATTGAGCAGATTGAAACGCTCAATAGCGGTGAGATTTTTTTGAGCATCTTTAGTCAGAGCGCTGGCTAACTCTTTGCTATAAGTGACCCGGTAAAAACCAGATCCTCCAGCGTTAACCACTACCCAGTCGATAGCGCCGCCCAGGTCCTTGTCACAGTTGATACTATGGGTAGCACCATCCATGAGCATTCTGCGCTCTACAATCTGACCAGACTGGAGTTTGGCTTTGACTGTAAGAGGGATAGGCCAGAGGGTCTTTTCGTCAGTCGACAAAAACTTAAATGGCTTTTGCGAAAGCTCAATCACACTGCCAGATTTGCCGATGTCACCTTTGACAGCAACAACCGGGTGACCGGAAGTAAAAACCCACTTGTCCATAATCATGCGCACTGGCACCGGCACTGCTGCAGCCGATGGGTCAGCTTTTTTACCAGCATCACCAGTGGCAGCCTGACAGGCTTCTTCCAGGGCATCCCAGAGATCGTGAGTCTCGGTGTTTTTGTAGCTATGACGTTTGAGATAAGCAGCAATACCGCGTCTAAATGTCTCACCACCCACATATTCGTGGATTTGGTAAAGCACCGAGCAGCCTTTCTCGTAGCTGATTACGTCAAACATCTCAGCAGCTTCATCCGGGTGATTGACTGCACATTCGATAGGGTGAGTGCTCTTGAGAGCATCTACTCTGGAGGCAGCGGCACGCGAAAGACCGAAGTCATTCCAGATTTCCCATTCGGGCTTCCAATTGTGGAGGCAAAGATTTTCCATAAAGGTGGCAAAACTCTCGTTTAACCACAGACCATTCCACCAGCTCATGGTGACCAGGTCGCCAAACCACATGTGAGCCAGCTCGTGCATAACCACTTCGGCGACGCGCTTGCGCTCTGCGTGAGTGGCGTTTTTGTCATCGAGCAAAAGAGCTGTTTCGCGGTAAGTAATCAGACCGAGGTTTTCCATTGCGCCAGAAGCAAAATCCGGTATCGCGATGTGGTCGATTTTCTTGCCGCCCGGATAGGGGATTTCAAAATATTTCTCGTAAAAATCAATGGCAAACGATGAGCAAGCCTGAGCAAAATCGGTTAGTTTTTCTTTGCCCGGTATGCTCCAGATGCGCACTTCGATGCCGTTTACATTGACTGGAGCGCTGGAGACAAATTCACCGACACAGAAGCACACGAGATAGGTGGACATCTTCATGGTGCGCTCATAAGTGACGGTCTTTTTGCCGTTGTCCGCTTTTTCGGTTTTGATGATGGCGCCGTTGGAAAGAGCGGTAAGGTCCTCAGGCACAGTCAATTGCACATCAAAAGTAGCTTTGAACTCTGGCTCATCAAAGCAAGGAAAAGCACGTCTAGCATCGGTGGACTCAAACTGAGTGGTGGCAATGGGGTGTTTGCCGCCTTTTTCGTCGGTCCAGACCGAGCGATAAAAACCTTTGAGTTTGTCGTTGAGTGTGCCAGTAAAGGTCGACTCCAGGCTGTATTTGCCCGGTGCCAAAAACTTTTCAAATTTAATAGTGGCAATTTCTTTGTCTGAGCAGACACTCACTTTACCCTGGAGCTTTTGGCTATCTGCCCCGATGGATGTAGCGCTAAAGCTGGCGATGTCCAGGTCCTTAGCGTTGAGCTTGATGGTGTCGGTGGACTCAAGGATGTCGACATCGATAGTCACCTGACCATCAAAGACAAACTTGACGAGGTCGGGTGAGAGATGCAGGGTGTAGTGGCTCGGTACTACAGACTTGGGCAGGCGAAAATCCTGATTAGCAACTGCAGTTGCGGACTCATTTTCAATATTGCTCAGCATTTTGATTATTGACCTTCATTTTTGCCATGTACTTGCCAGCAGAGCTAGCAGGCGAGGGATGACCCTACGCGCGACAAAGATTTTGGCAGAAAATGAAACTCAGATAATGAAATGGCCTGGGATTCGACAAGCTAATGTCACAAGAATTTATAGCCATCGCGCGCGTAGTGCTGTGAGCGATTAAACCTGCTTGCCAAATGAATTAAATAAGAAACCTGATCTCACCATAGACTGCTTACCTCTTGATAATCAATAACTTGAGCTATTAGAAAAATTAGAGTATTGAACAAGGCATGATCTCACTCTCATTTAGTAAGAGTACGCGCTCGCGCTAGGTGATTTGCTGCCGTCCACTTTGGCTACCCAAAAAACTACTGCAAAGATACCTGTGGCCTGCGTAAAAGTGACACAGCAAGCCAGACTAAAAGTGTATTCAACAGACAGTCTTTAATTTGCGGCAGACTGGAGCAAAAATCAAAGCGACAGATCAAAAATCAGCGATCCATAGTTTTAAGATGCCCAAAAGTGACAATAGCGACGAATGAAATTCTACGCATTTTACAACTTGATCTCTGCTCGTGCAGCTAACGCAAACCTCGCCAATAGTGCCGCTTGGCAACTAGATCTTGAATATATCTAAGCTATAAAGATGATCACCAGGTTGCTCTTGTATTCAGATCTCAAGATTGCATAGTGTTTAGTCACGTTTAGTTCTTCCACCCAATAACCCCAAGATATCTCTCTTTCTTAAAAGACAGCTTCTATCTCCAGCCTTTGATACCACGCGCGGTGCGCGCTGAGTAGACATCGCTGGTAGGGATTTGGTCGGGACAAATTTTGAAGTTGCATCGAACTTGTCTGTGACTTGTTTTGTGCTGCTTTGAGCTGAACGCCACTTCATCCATCCACATCTATCAACCCTCGCAGCCCTAACTGCTGTCATCCGACTCAGACCACTGCGAATTACTGAAAGGACTCGGTTTTCCGAGAAAAACAATCATGACCAAGAGAATCTTTGACGGTGTCGTGCCCTCGTTCCTCCTGCACGATATCGCCCAGCGCCATCCGGAGCTGACCACGCTCCTCCAGACCATCATCACCACCCAGAAGATCGCCAACGCCGCCAACAAGCTCGCTCTCAAGAAGAAGAAGAAGAAGCTGGGCTCGGGCAAGGGTGACGTCCTCATTTACGACGCCAAGAACACCCAGCGTCGTCCCGGCACCAAGGCTCGCTTCGAAGGCGAACCGGCGGTTTCGGACAAGATCGTCAACGACGCCTACGAATTCCAGCGGATGTTCCGCGAATTCCTCAAGCAGCGTTTCGGTCTCAACTCGCTGGACAACGCCGGTCACGACCTGGTCGGCACCGTGCACTTCGGCAAGAACTACAACAACGCCTTCATGTCCAACCTGACCATGACCTACGGCGACGGCGACGGTGTCGTCTTTGCGCTGTTCGTCCTGATCGACGTCATCGGACACGAGATGGCGCACGCCCTCTGCGAGCTGACCTCTGGCCTCGACTACTATGGCGAATCCGGCGCTCTCAACGAGAGCTTCTCGGACGTCTTTGGCGTCTGCTTCCGCCAGTGGTACTTCAAGCTCACCGCCGACAAGGACTCCTGGCTGGTCGGCCCCGGCATCTTCACTGCCAAGGTCAAGGGCGTCGCTCTGCGCTCCATGCTCAACCCGGGCACGGCGTACAACGATCCCGCCAACCTGGGCAAGGACCCGCAGCCGGATCACTACAGCAAGCTCTACCGGGGCTCTGGTGACAACGGCGGCGTCCACATCAACTCGGGTATCCCCAACAAGGCCTTCGCCACCTGGGCACGTGCCGTCGGCGGCAATGCCTGGGAGATCCCGCTGGGCGTGTGGTACGAGACCAACTGCGGTGTCGGTCACGTCGGTCCCAACTGCGACTTCACCACCTGGGCCAAGAAGACCATCGAGAACGCCAACAAGATGTGCCCGCAGCACGTCGCGTCTCTCAAGGCTGCCTGGACCGCGGTCGGCGTCGCGTTCTAAGCAACTGCCAGAGGCTGTCGGTGTGAGCTGACAGCCTCTTTCGAGGAGTTTGTAAGCCAGGACGGTCTGACCGCTCCTGGCTTACTTCTGTGAGCTCATTGCTCGTTACTTAATCCTGTCTGGTCCGCTCACGCGGATTTTTCAACTGTTTGCTCGGCACAAAATGCCGCAGCGGACAAACCACTAAAGGAAAACTCTTATGTCCCCATCAAAGTTTGCAATGAACCTGATGCGTCGGTACAAGCTGTTGCCCGTCATCTCCAAGACCGAGCGTCAGGCTCTCGAAGCCGGTGACGTCTGGATCGACGGCGACATTTTCAGCGGCAAGATGCGCTTCGGCGAATTGCTCAAGCAGCCCTACGGCAAGCTCTCCGCCGAAGAGCAGGCGTTCCTCGATGGACCCTGCCAGGAGCTGTGTGCCATGGTCGATCCGTGGCAGGCCTACCTGACCCGCCGCATCCCCGATGACGCCATGGCATACCTCAAGGCCAAGGGCTTCATGGGTCTGATGATCCCCAAGGAATGGGGCGGCATGGGCTTTTCGCGCCTGGCCATTTCCACCATCATGGGCGTGCTCATGCCCCACTGCAGCCAGGTGGCTACGGTGGTGATCATCGCCAACAGCCTGAGCGCCGCTGAGCTGCTCATGCACTACGGCACGCCGGAGCAGAAGGCCCACTATCTGCCCAAGCTGGCCGACGGCACCTATGTTCCCTGCTTCGGTCTCACCGAAATCACCGCCGGCAGTGACGCCGAGAGCATCAAGGCCACCGCTCATGTCTTCCGCGACGCGGATGGCGCCATCATGTTGCGTTGCAACTTCGAGAAGCGCTACATGACGCTCGGCTCGATCGCCAACATCGCCACCGTGGCCTGCAAGGTCATCGACCCGGACAACATCCTGGGTCAGGGCGAGGACGTCGGCATCACCACCATCCTGGTGCATCAGGGCACGCCGGGCTTCTACAACGGTGACCACCACATGCCCATCGGCGGTGGCTTCGAGAACGGTCCTCTGATCGGTCGCGATGTGGTCGTCAGCATCGACAACATCATCGGCGGCAAGGACTGTGCCGGTCGCGGCTGGCGCATGCTGATGGAACAGCTCGCTGGCGGTCGCGGCATCTCGCTGCCTGCCGGTGCCATCGGCGGCATGAAGATGGCCACCACGGCCACCGGTGCCTACTCCATGGTGCGCAGCCAGTTTGGTCTGCCCATTGGCAAGATGGAAGGTGTCGAAGAGCGCGTCGCTCGCATGGCCGCTCTCACCTACGTCTTCGAGGCGTCGCGTGTGTTCCTGTGCACCGCCATCGACAACGACATCAAGCCCCCGGTCACCTCTGGCATGCTCAAGGCATACAGCACCGACTGGTCGGCACGCGTCGTCGGCGACGGCATGGATGTCTTCTCGGGCGCTGGCGTGATGCAGGGTCCCAACAACATCCTGGGTCTGCTCTACCAGTCCATCCCGGTGGGCATCACGGTGGAAGGCGCCAACATCATGACCCGGACCTTCCTGGTCAACGGTCAGGGTGCGGTGCGCTGCCATCCCTACTCCCAGCGGATGGTCGAAGCCGTCGAGCAGAACGACCCCAAGAAGTTCCGCAACACGCTCTTCGGCTGGGCCGGTCACGTCGTGGCTGGTGTCGTCCGCACTGCCGTGCACAGCGTCACGCGTGGTCGTCTGATCAGCGTGCCCGATGTTCATCCCGCCACCAAGACCTACTATCGTCGTCTCGGCTGGGCGGCGGCACGGTTTGGTCTCCTGTCTGACATGGGACTGCTGCTTGTCGGCGGCAATCTCAAGAAGGCCGGTCGTCTCAACGGTCGCTATGCCGATGCGTTTGCCTGGATCACCCTGGGCTGCGCGGCACTGCGTCGCTTCGAGGCGGAAGGTCGCCGTCCCGAGGATCTGCCGCTGGTGCAGGCGTCGGTCGAGTTCGCTTTGAACGAGGTGCAGAAGGCCTACGAAGGCATCTACGCCAACTTCAGCGTGCCGGTCGTGGGTCTGTACATGCGCACCCTCGGTCTCTTCGGTCTGCGCATCAACCCGCTGTCGGTGGGGACGAGCGATCGTCACTCGCACAAGGCAGCTGGCACGATTCAGACCTACAACGAGCAGTTCTTGCGCCTGGCAGATGGTGTCCACATCCCTGCCGAGGACAAGCCTGCTCTCGGTCGGCTGATCAAGGCTTTCCGTCTCAAGACCGAGACGCAGCCCCTGGCCGACAAGGTCGTCGCAGCGCAGAAGAGCAAGACTCTGCCGCGCGGCGTGATCGACAACTCGATGGCCGACAACGCTGCCACCGCCGGCGTGCTCACTGCCGCCGAAGCGCAGCAGCTCAAGGTCGCACTCGCGGCTTGCATGGCTGCCTGCGAAGTCGACGTGTTCAAGTCCGAGCACTACTACCGCTAAGCGGCTCAGTTCAAAGCTCTCAACACCACCCGGGCGCAGCTCGGGTGGCTGTTGGGCTGCTTCCAATCAATCTGGAGTAATAAAAACTATGGCAAAGAATACTGCTGCAACCCCGATGATTGTTCTCAATCTCGGCGAATCTGGTGACAACGGTGAAGACCGTCGTCCTCACGGCCACAAGGGCGGCTGCCGTCCTCACGTCGTGATCTGCCCCGGCTATGGTGCAGAAAACTTCCCCTTCCCCAACGAGGAAAACCTCGTTGTGCGGGCTCTGGCTCGTCACAAGCACAATCAGGCGATCGCTCGCGCGGCCGCCGAAGCTGCTCGCAGGGCCAAGACCGGCGACACCACGACCGCTCCGGCGGACGAGGATGACGCGGAAGATTTTACCGGCGGAGGTAAGAGCTCGGGTCACGGCTGTGCCTCCTCCCACAAGCGTGGCCCCGACCTGGATCACAGCTTCATCCCCGGTCTGCCTGGCGGCAAAATCCCCAAGCCCGCCTCGATCATCCCGCAGCTCGAAAAGGCTCGTGAAGCCGATGTCGACGGCACTCTGCTGGTCGCCGCTGGCGGTCTGCGTGAGCTGCTCGAAGACGGCAAGTACGACGCCATCGTAGCCGAGCGCTTCGACGAGCAGTCGGACAAGGTGAGCTGGGCCCGTGAAAACATGGACCCCAAGTACCTGCCGGCTATCGACAGCCTGGACGGTCAGCTGATGAAGCTGCGCCGTGTCTACCTGGCTGCTCTGCCGCGTACCCTCGATGGTCTGCGCGCTCAGAATCCCGGTGCCGGTGATGGTCGCCTCCTCGAGGCTGCCATCCAGGTGCTGGACGAAGAGCTGACGCCAATCATCAACGTGCTGCGCATCTGGACGGATGCCTTCGGTCAACAGCGCAGCGGCAAGTATCACGAGCTGGACGCCGTGGTCTTCTCCGTCGAGCAGGCTCACTACCTGTTCGATGGCAACGACCCGACCAGCTCGCTCACCGCTGAGCTCAAGACCCGCCTCAACACCAAGGTGTACGGCATCGGCAACCTCTATGTGGCGCGCTTCAGCGGTGAAGGTCCGGCTACCCTGCCTGGCACCCGCGGTCCTATCGGCGCCCATGCCATCGAAGTGCCGCACGACGAGCGCAACTTCATCACCCTGATGCTGATTCTGTACATGCACGAGTTCCGTCACGACATCTTCCACGACGTGGAAGGTCTCGCCGACGAGCTCAGCGCTGTCGTGGCCAAGAGCATCCTGGATGCCGAGCAGTCCGGTGAGCTGAAGCTCTCCAAGGCTGCCATCAAAATCGGTCGTCAGTCTGTGCCGACGGCCAATCTGCTCGTCAAGCTGATGGTCGACACCATCGGCGAGGTGGACGCGGACATTTCGGGCGGCGTGCTGCTCGGTGGCCCGGCCTACCTGTTCAACATGCTGTCCACCTTCAGCGCTTTCAACAGCAAGCGTCGCGGTGTGTTCAACACGCCCAAGCTGCTCCGCACCGAGTCCAACTACGAGCTTGCTCAGGTCGGCAACGGCCAGGTCTCGCTCACCTTCCTGCCGCATCCGCCGGACTACATCCGTGCGCACATCGTGGCAGCGGCTCTGGACGAAATCGGCTTCAACAAGGAAGCGACGCAGTGCCGTGCGCTGGCTGACCAGGGTGTCGGCTTCGGCAACATCCCGGAGTACATCACCTGGCGTTCCACCGAGGGCAAGAAGGACCACCCGGTCATTCAAATCCCGGTCAAGGACATCCAGGCTGTCGCTCCCATCGTGGCTCGTGCCCTGATCCGTTCGCAGCTGAAGAGCCTGGGTGGTGTCAGCACCGCCGAGGTTATTAACTGGACGCCGGAGCGCGAAGCCAAGGCTCAGATGCTGGCCAAGATGCTCATGGAAGGCAAGTCGGAGCTGCCGACTGACAAGGGCGACATCCATGTCACCTACGTCATCTCGGCTGCCACGCTGGCCTACTGGGGTCTGTGCAAGTCCGGCTATCAGCCTCGCACCGCGGCGGCCATCGTCGAGGACAATGCCCTCAAGATGATCGACCAGGTGCGTGAGCGCTTCGAGGCTCGCATGGCCGAAGTCAAAAAGCTGACCGAAGCCGCGGAAGCCGCTCAGGCCCAAACCAACGGCGGTGCCGCTGGCGAAGCTGGTGAAGCGACCGATGGCGAAGTCGAAGACACTGCCGGCGGTGACGCTGGCGGTGCTCCGGCAGCAAGCGAAGACGCTCCGGCAACGAGCGATGGTGCACCATCGGACGACGACAGCGACGACACCGGCGGCCCTGCCTCCGGTGGAGAAGCTGACGAAGCGCCCCGCACCAAGTAACACCCCGGCTGGTCATGGTGGCCAGTTGATATTTATTTGCGAAATGCACGACCGGGTCCCTCGCGGGGCTCGGTCGTAGCAATACAAGACAATGGGTGAAACCAATGAAGATAACATTGACCCGCCGCACCGGGCTCATCGCCTGCGCTGTGGCTGCGTTGATTGCATTTGGCATTGCTACTCTCTGGACATCAACTCCGGCTGGAGTTGGTGACAAGGACGGTGCATTTGCCACAAAACCCGCCTACACGGCTGTGCTCAAAGCACAAAAGGCAGGCGAGTCTGTGCGTATCCTGGCCCAGACCACTGACGGCAAGCGCACTGGCATGCGCATCGAATTCAAAGACGGGCGCACTGCCTTTGTCGAATTCGACACAGCCAATCGTCCCGTCAGCATCAAGGAATACTTTGCCCTCACCGACGAC
>Ga0075158_10003088_pt1 | contig 11835 bp, 14 predicted proteins | sample JI91814BDNA_FD_70968 | JGI IMG/M metagenome (GOLD analysis project Ga0075158, IMG submission 70968) | Wastewater effluent complex algal communities from Wisconsin, to seasonally profile nutrient transformation and Carbon sequestration -... | ecosystem: Engineered > WWTP > Effluent > Algae... | reverse complement strand
CGTCGAAAGGGCACTCTGGGGTCGTCGAAAGGACAATCTCCGAACCAGCGGTCAAGCCGCGGCCAGGGAGGGGCGGGGGTCACCCGGCATACATCCGCAGTTCGTTGGCGAACCGGTGGGTGATGCGCAGCGTCTCGTCGAGATCCATATGGCGATAGATGATCATGCCGTCGGAGAGCAGAGTGGCGCGCCAGTCGCGGCGGGGGGCGCCAATCGGCAGCAGGTCCACCACGCAGACGTGCTCACCCTCCTCGGCAAGCAGGCGCTCAAGGCCGGCAATGTGGGTGATCTGCCCGACGCCCTCGGCGCGCTTGAACATGCTGGCGCAGTTGTACTTGTGCGTCAGCGGCGGCGCCGTGCCGCTGGTCACGGCCTGCGCCCACGTCGCGAAAAGGTCGCCATCGGTCGCATAGTTCATCAGGTCAACCGTGCGGGCGCCCGGCGGGCGGGCGCCGATCTCGCCGAAGACGACCTCACCGTCGGCCTTGCGATACCACTCCATATGCGTGAATCCGTGCGTGAACCCGAGCGCCTCGATGACCGCGTGACCCATCGAAATACCTTCGGCGAGAGCAGGATTCGCAAGATCGGACAGTACGAGGGTGACAGGGCTGATCCACTCATGGCTGCGCTGCTGCAGTGGCCGAGGGATATACCAACTGACATTCTCGAAGAGAACCCGACCATCACCGCAGACGGTGTCGTAGGTGAACTCCTCGCCGTCGATGAACTCCTCGACGCTCAGCAATGGCACGTGCGCGATCATCGGCTGCACCGACGCCAGTTGCTCGGGTGAGTCCACGCGATAGGTGTCGGCGGACCCGGCGCCGGCGATCGGCTTGACGATCAAGGGATAGCCAAGTTGCTCGGCCGCCGCCCAGACTTCGGCGGCATTGCTTGCGGACGTATGCCGTGGGGTGCGCACCCCGGCCGCGTCCAGAACCTGCTTCATCGCCTCCTTGTCCCGGAACCAGGTGGCTTGTTCCACACTCATCCCCGGCAACCCAAGGTGCTCTCGAATGCGCGCTGCGAGAACGACATACGGCTCCCAAAGGCACTCAACCTGATCGATGCTCACGTGCCGGGAAAGCCCTTTCAGAGCGGCGAGGACGGCCCGCTCGTCAGCCAACGACACGTGCTCGTAGTGCGCGAGATTCTCCTGCGCCTCCCGAGGCAACGCGCTGACGGGCTGGTCCCCGACGCCGATGACGCGCGCGCCGGTCTGCGCCAACGCGCGGGTGAAGTAGGCCTGTTCGAGCGGGAAACCCGGCGAGATCATGACGATATTCATGGCGCTCTCCTCCTCAATCGGACTCGACGAACTCGACGCGAGCCACCTGCACGATGCGCTCCAGGGCAGCCCGCACGACATCGGTGTCATGGTGGCGGATGGTGACGAAACCCTCGCCTTCGTATGAAGTTGCCGCCGCCGCCCCGGGTCGCGGCAATTGCGCGCGCACCACCAGCGGCCCCAGTTCCGCCTGCAACTGATCGATGCCGTGCACCGTGCGGACCCGGCCACGCCCCATACCCCGCAGGTATGCCGTGCCGCAGGCATAGGCCCGGTCCGGCCGGGTGAACTCATCGAGCAGGACCAAGCGCGACCACAGCTCGAAGAAGTTGATGTCGTGAGCAAAGCCGATCATCGATCCGATCTGCGCGCCGGGTGGCCGTGCGCCGATCTCGGACACGGCGACGGACCCATCGGGGCGCGCGAACCACTCCATATGGCTGAAGGCATCATGCACGCCGAGGGCGTTGATCGCGCGCGGCCCGATGCGGTGGATCTCGGCATACTCCTGACCTGAAATATCTTGGGGCAGAACGACACTCCATTGCATCCACGGATTGCGGACGACCTCCAGCGGCGGTGGCACATAGTCGCTGATCGAGGCCCACAGTGTCTCGCCACGCAAGGTGGCCGCGTCGAAACTGTGCTCGCGCCCGGTGAGGAACTCCTCCAGCAGCCACGCCTCGCTCGGGTTCGCCTGCGCCATCGCCAGCCAGTTGTCGAAGTCGTTCAGCGTGTCCAGGCGGAAGGTTGCTCGGGCGCCCGCGCCATCCGGAGGCTTGGCCACGATCGGGAAGCCGACGAGATCGCGGAAGGCGATGGCCTGCGCGACGTGATGCACGAGTTGGTGTCTGGCACAAGGCAATCCGGCCGCCGTGAGGACATCCTTCATCCGCGACTTCTCCCGGACGTTGAGTGCCGCAGCCTCGCCCATGCCCGGGATGCCGAGCGCATCGCGCACCTGCCCGAGCGGCACTTGGAGTTGCTCGAGGATGGCAACGATCCGCTCGACCGGGCCGATCTGGGTGCTCAATCCGCGGACGGCGTCGGCGAGTTGCTGAGCGTCCAGTCCGTCCTGCACCTGATAGTGCCCGGCGAGCGCGGCCCGGATGTCGCCGGGAATCTGATCGAGCGATGCCGTGGTGATCAAGCCAAGCCGCACCCCTGGCGTGCGTGCCGCCGCGAGCAAGAAGCTGTTCGTCGTGTCGGCGAGAAAGGGGGCGACGAAGGCAGCGCTGACCATCTCGAAACCCTAGTGGAGGGGCGCGAGGAAGGCGGCGAGTGCGGCGGCATACATGGCTGGGTCCTCGGCGCCGCCGAGTTCTCGGGCGCTGTGCATCGAGAGGATCGGGGCGCCGAAGTCGACGGTCGTCGCGCCGAGTCCGGCTGCCGTCATCGGCCCGACCGTCGAGCCGCAGGGCAGGTCGCTGCGGACGACAAAGGTCTGCACGGGCACTCCTGCCTGCTCGCACGCGAGCCTGAAGGCCGCCTCGCCGACGGCATCCGTGGCATAGCGCTGATTGGTGTTGATCTTCAGCACCGGCCCGCCGTTGACCCTGATCCGGTGGTGCGGCTCGTGCCGCTCGGCGTAGTTCGGGTGGGTCGCGTGCGCCATATCGCCGCTGGCTACGACCGTCGCGGCGAGCGCGCGCAAGTGATCCTCGCGGGTCCCGCCGCCCGCGAGGACGATGCGCTCGAGGAGCACTGGCAGCAGGGTCGACATGGCCCCCCGCGCGGACAGGCTGCCGACTTCCTCGTGGTCGAAGAGGACGAGGACCGGCACGGGAGCACCGGCTTCCGCGCGCGCGGCGAGCAGGCCGCGCAGACCGGCATACGAGGTGGCGAGATTGTCCAGCCGAGGTGCGGCGATCAGTTCGCGCCGCTGCCCCAGCCGCGCCGCCGGCTCGACGGGATAGGCCATGACATCCCAGCCGAGGACGTCACCGACGGTGGTCCCCACCTGCTCCGCGAGGTATGCCGTGAGGTCGCCGGGGGTGTCGCCCACACCCCATACGGGCACGAGATGCTCCTGCGGGTTGAGGGTCAGTCCGTCATTTTGCGAACGGTCGAGGTGGATCGCTAGTTGCGGCACCCGGAGCAGAGCGCGCGTGTCGTGGAAGAGCACGCTCTCGACCTCACGGCCGACGCGGACCGTCACGCGGCCGGCGAGCCCAAGCTCTCGGTCCAGCCAGGAGTTGCGCAACAACCCGCCATACGGCTCAACGGCGAGCGACTGCCAGCCGGCGCGCACGTGGGCGGCGTGCGGTTTGATCCGCAGATTGGGGCTGTCGGTATGCGCCGCGACCACCCGGAAGCCGTTGCCCACGGCATCCCGATCCGTGTCGTCCCAGGCGACCAGCGAGCCGCCCCGGATCACATAATGCGGGCCCGGTTCGGGGAAGGAATCGGCCTCTTCGACGCGCGTGAAGCCCTCCTCCTCAAGGCGCGCGGCGGCCTGCTCACATGCGTGGAAGGGTGTGGGCGAGGCGTCGATATAGGCCATCAGGCCGTGCGCCTCGGCCTCGATTTCGAAGGACAACTCGGGCATGGCCCGACTCTACTGAGCCTGACCCGTGCCACGCCGAGGTCTGGCGTGCGGGCCCGCTGTCCTCTCGATGACCCCAGAGCGTCCTTTCGACGGGGTCAGTTGGCCGGCCCGGGACGCCGGGAGTGCTGGTGCTGCGGCGGGAACTGGCGACCAATCCGGTCCCGGTTGTCCCCGGCGGCGGCACGGTCGCCTATGTCAACGAATCCGAGCATCGTTATCTCGCCGACCCGGAGCACCGCGAGGAGGGCGGCACGCCCGCGATCATCGAATCCATCCGCGCGGGTGTGGTTTTCCGGCTCAAGTCGGCCGTCGGGGTCGAGACAATCCACGCCCGCGAGAAGGAGTTGCTGGGCCGGGCGATGGCGGCCTGGCGCGCCGAGCCGGCGCTGGAGATCCTCGGCAATGTGGAGGCCAAGCGGCTCAGCATCGTCTCCTTCGTCGTCCGCGCGCCGGCCGGTTCGAGCGCGACCTATCTGCACCACAACCATGTCGTGGCACTATTTCCCTGACGACGAGGTCCTCGACTACATCATCGACGCGGTGCGCCTGGTCGCGCGCGATGGCTGGCGATTGTTCGGGGAATATCGCTTCTTCCCTGACACCGGGCCCTGGCGGCATCGCCGAGGGCCCGTGGAGCCACCCTTGCGGCTGAACGATATTCGCTTCACCGAAGACGGCACGATGACCTGGCCACGGCACGAGACGATCGCCCCCCCGGACGCTCTCGCGTCCTACCTGGAGCAGGCCGTGCGCATCCTGGCCGAGGCGGATCCGGATCTCGGCGGTGATGCCAGCCAGGGCGATCTGCTCCACGGGCTGCGCTGGTTCATGCTGCCGCAGGCTTGCCTGACGCTCTGACTCTCTGGCTCTCTGGCTCTCTGACTCTCTGACGCCGGTCTGCGGCGGCGGTGCGCGGTAGCGTGTCGAGGTTAACGATGAGAGGGCCCTCGGCGATGACGTCATTGCATGTGCTGGTCGGCACCACCAAAGGTGTCTTCATTCTCGATGCCGCCACGTGGTCGGTGCGCGGACCCTTTTGCGATGGCTGGCCGATCAATCACGTGATCGGTGATCGCGCCTCGGGCACGATCTGGGCCGGTGGCGGCGGTGCCTGGTCCGGGGCGGGGGTATGGCGTTCGGCCGACCTCGGGGCCACGTGGACCCTGGCCAAGCTGACCTCGGGCGAGATGGACCGGTGGGCCGCCGGCGATCCCGACTTCGCCGCACAGATCGGCTGGGACGACACTCCGCCCCCCTTCGGGGAGCAGTTCGCCCAAGTGTGGTCGCTGGGCCGCAGCGGCTCACGCCTGTATGCCGGGACCAAGCCCGCCACCCTGCTCGCCAGTGACGATGACGGCGAGAGTTGGGAGATCGTCAAAGGGCTGACCGATCATCCGTCGGCGGCGGAGTGGAACCCGGGAGCCGCGGGCTTAACTCTGCATACGATCCTCGGGGACCCCGGCGATGACGAACGGCTCTGGGTCGGCATCTCGGCGGCGGGGGTCTTCACGAGCACCGATGGCGGCGTGACCTGGGAGCGCAGCAATGCGCTCGCCGACCCCGCCGGCACCCCCGAGCGTGACCACCCCGGCGGGCCGGGCGATGGGGAGACCGGCTTGTGCGTGCACCACATCGCGCGCGCCGCGGACGGGCGGCTCTATCAACAGAATCACGTCGGCACGTGGCGCAGTGATGACTCCGGCGCCACCTGGCGCGATATCACGGCCGGGCTGCCGTCGACCTTTGCCTTCCCGATCCGCGTCCACCCGCGCGACCCGGAGATGGTCTGGACCATTCCGTTGAATGGTGACTCCGAGGGGCGCTTCCCGCCGAATGCCGCTGCGGCCGTATGGCGTTCGCGCGACGGCGGGTCGACCTGGACCGATCTGCGCGCGGGCTTGCCACAGCAGGCGTGCTTCTTCACCGTGCTTCGTCAGGCAATGGCCGGTGACGAGCAAGAGCCTGCCGGGGTGTATTTCGGCACGAATACCGGCTCGGTCTTCGCCAGCGCCGACGAGGGCGAAAGCTGGCGCGAAGTGGCGCGCCATCTGCCGACGATCCTGTCGGTGGAGACCTTGACGCTGGACTAGCGCTCGCGGCTCAGTGGTGGGTGACGACCGGGGTGCCGATCGGCGCCCAGTCATAGATCCACTTGGCGATCGGAATCGGCAGGTTCACGCAGCCGTGCGAGGCGGAATAGCCGTAGCTCTCGCGCCAGTAGGCGCCATGCAGGGCCTCCCCACCATTGAAGAAGGAGGACCAGGGCACATTGGGCGTCTCATAGTTGGTGCCATCGGCGTTCTGGCCCCGCATCGTCATCATCGGGTTCTTCAGATAGATGCGGAAGGTGCCGACGTCCGTGGGGGTCGCCGGGGCGCCATCGACCATTTTGACCGTCGCGTGGGCGACCGTCCCGCCGACATATGCGGTCATGGTGTGCTGCGAGAGGTTGACGTCAATCCACTTCTCACCCGGCTGCGCGGGATAGGCGAGGTGCTCGGCGCCGGTGGCGATCGTGCGCTCGGTCCACGTCGCGGCGACCTTGGCGGTCTTGAACGTAGCGTTCGCGCTCTTGCCGTCGGTCAGGGCCTTGGTGATCGAGGCGGCGACGGCCTTGGCGTTGGTGACCTTGCGGCCGTCCTGCGCCGGGGTCACGACGCGCAGGTTCGCGCCGGCCGAGGTGACATAGCGAAGGCCGGTGGTGGGTGCGGTGTTGGCCTCTTTGGTGGCCGTGGCCACCCAGGAGGCGACGCGATCTGCCACGACGACCGGTGCGCCACCGTCGGCGGGAATCTGCACCCAGGACGCCTTGTCCTGCGCGGTCGGGGTGTAGCTATTGCTGCCATCCTTGATCCGAACGGTGGCCTTGACCAGCGCGTTTGCCTCGCTGGCGACCTCCTGGCCGGTCGCGGTCGGCACGGCTGGAGCCTGCTCGACCAGGGCCGCCGTGGCGGTGGCGGAGGTCAGGGTGGTGGCCGCCGTCTGCGCGACCTGCGCCAGATCGGGTGCCTCAAGGGCGCGACCGGCGACGGCCGGGGCGACCTCGAAGGTCGTCTTGTCCTTGCCGAGCGTGACCTTCGCGTCGGTCGCGGGTTTGGCATAGGTGGCGCCGAGCCCGGCGAGATAGGCCTCGAAGGTGGCGCGGTCGGTGGTGGTGACCACGTCGATGTTGCGGGAACCGAAGAGCGCCTCGGCATACGAGATCCACGTGTCGTTGGCGGCAAAGATCCGGTTGACGGTGGTCTCGATGTCCACGGTCGTGCCGAGATCCTTCAGCGTGGCGGACCGCGTGCCATCCGGGAGGGTCAGGTCGATCGCGACCGCGTCAGCCTTCTGCCGCAGCGCCACCGCGACCTGCTCGCGGGTCATGCCGGCGACGTCCATCCCCACCACCGTGCTGCCCGGCAGGGCGCGGCTGCGATAGTGCGAGCCATAGGCCGAAGCGCTGACCCCGAGCACGACGGGTATGGCGATGGCCCCCGACAGCAGCACCTTGTTGCGCCTTTTCACGCCCGATTTCCTCCCTGTCAGCGCGATCGCGCCGTCCAAGACGTCCATCAACGGTACCTCCCCTCGGCCGCCCCCGCGCTGCCCCTCGCCGCGCGTCGGCGCGCCCACGCCTCCTCACCCAGCCGCGCACCCCGCTCGCCCGCGCGCGCCCACCGCGCCCACCGCGCTCGCGCGCCTAACCCACGCTTCACTGGGCCTGGCGAGACCTGGCCTGCCGAAACCGGTCGAGTGGGGGGAAATGCCCCGATTTTCGGGTGGAAACGTGTCGTTAGCCCCCACTCGACTGCTTGCTCGGTGACGATGACGGCGCAGGAGCCGCCGGCGAGGGCGGGTCGGGGACGGATGGGCTGCCACCAATGAAGTCGGCCCAACGCTCCCGGACCGGACCCCAGCGGCGGTCGAGTTCGGCGGCGCGGGCGGTGGCGTGCTGCATACGGGCTGGGGAATAGAAGCGGCGGGCCCAGGGGAGTGGGGGCGGGCGAGCCGGACCGCGGCGTACCACACCACGGGGGTGAGGAAGAGCCCGATCAGGGCCGTCGGGTACTTGCCCTTCATGACCACGACCACGACCAGCAGAAAGTGCGCGACCAGGAGGGCGACGACGCTGCCGCGCACCACCTCCTGCGTGCCGCTGACCTCCTCGACGCCGAAGGGGGAGACACCGACCACAGCAAGGCCGAGAGTGGCGGCGCACAGCGTCACGACATAGACCGATAGCTATCCCTCTTGGCTCCAATAGACGTCCTGGAGGTGGAAGATCATCGCGAACTCATCGAGCACGAGGGAGGCACCGATGCCGATGAGGGCGGCGCTGACATAGTTCCACGGGCTGCGGCCATCGGCGCCGGAGGACAAGAACGCGCCGGTGACCAGGAGGATCACCCCTGGCGTCGAATGGTGCAGGTGCACCCCACCGCTGTTCATGTTGTGGAAGGGGCCTTTGCCGGCCCGAATCAGCCGGGTGATGCCGCGCGTCGCCACGAAGGTGATGACGAACGCGACCAGAGCGAGCAGGAGCGGCCCCTTGGTGCCCGCCACGATCTCGTCGTGCCACCACCCGCGCATGATGTCCCCTTCGCCGTCGGCTCCGCCGAGTCAGTATGCCGATCGCTCACCTCCCGCGGTCAGCACCGCTCCCGTTGTCGCTGCCGGGCGATGCCACCCCAGCTCAGCGCGCGGCGAGGGCGTCGAGGTCGCGCACGACATAGCGGTGGTGCTCCCACTCCTCTTCGAGGATGGTGCCGATGCATGACAGCGTGGTCTCTTGGTGCGCCGGTGCGTGTGGGTTGGGCCGCGGGACTGCCAGGTCCGCGGCCGTGACCCTCGCGAGATAGTCGCGCACCAGTTGTTGGCGCGTGATGCGCACGGCCATGACCTCGTCCAACGACGGCGAGGCGGTGGCGAAGAAGGAACGATCGAAGGCCTCGGAGTCGCCATCCTCATTCGGCAACCCGATCGGGTCGAAGGGCTGCGCGAGCCCAAGCACCGCTTGGCCGAGCCACAGGTCCGTGGCGAGGATGAGGTGGCGCATGGTCTGCGTGAGCGACCACTCGCCATCGACGGAGGCATCGACGGCCTCGGCGGGCATCGATCGGGCGTGCGCGAGGGTTGCGGCCCAGGCCGCCTCGACCGCGGCATACGCCGCCTGCAACCCCGCGGGGTCCTGCGCCGTGCGCAACTCCCGGCCGGGGAAGCGCGCGTTCAGCTCGGCGTCGACGAGCGGAGCGACATCGACGCCATTGACGAAGAGCTGGCTGCCGCCCTCCAACAGCCAGGGGGAGTCGATCTCCATACCGGCCACGTCACTGCCGCGGATCACAACCCTGCTCAGGTCGCATTCGACGAATCGGGTCTCCCGCAGGCTTCGGCTGCGATAGGTGCGACCACTCATGCTCTCGCTCATGGTGGAAGCCTCCCAGGGTCCACCGACAGCCCTCCGCAGAAGCGTGGAATCCGGCAAACTCGACTCCATGCCGTGGCAGACGCATCCCCTGACGCCGGCCCGCTTCGAGGACTTCGCCGATGTCGTCAATCCCAATCGGCGGACGACACTGTTGGTGCCTGTCGCACCGGATTGGCGCCAAAGATATCGACGCCCTCGGCGACGGCAGCCGCGAAGAGGCCATGAGAGCCTTGTGCCGCAAGCGATTCAAGCCCGGAGTGATCCTCTATGACGATGGTCTCCCCGTCGGGTGGTGCAGCATCTCGCCGCGCTCCGAAATCCCCCGGCTGGTCGCCTCCGCGCTCATCCGCCCCATCGACGAGGTGCCCGTCTGGAGCATCATCTGCGTCGTCGTGCGCAGCGGGCATCGCCGCAAGGGCGTGACCACCCACCTGCTCGAGGGTGCCGTGGCGTATGCCGAGTCGCGCGGCGCCCCGGCGATCGAGGCCTATCCCGTGGACCCACCGGGAAGGATGGACCTGACCATGGCCTTCGTCGGCACCAAGGCGATGTTCGAGGCGGTGGGGTTCGAGGTCGTCGGGCGCACCGATGCCGTCGCCTCCGGTTTGCCGCGGCTGATCATGCGCCGCCATCTGGCGTGACGCCCGCCCCCGCCGCGCCACCAAAGATGTCTACGATTCGAGTCATGGCCGAGACAATCCCCGGCGGGACGGTGCACAAGCTGCCGGCGGACCTGCGCGCCGAATTGGCCGGTGCGGACACGACCCTGACCGCCTGGCGCGACATCACCCCCCTCGCCCGCAACGAGTTCATCTGCTGGGTCGAGGACGCCAAGCAGGAGAGCACCCGCGAACGCCGCATTCGCCGCACCCGGGAGGAGCTCGACGAGGGCATGCGGCGTCCCTGCTGCTGGCCCGGCTGCAGTCATCGCGAGCGCACGGGAAGCTGAGCCGCGGTGCTCACGCTCGGGCACGGGCGCTTAGATCGCGAGCACCTGGCCGAACTCCTGGACGCCGGGGGGATCACCGAGGTGATCGATGTGCGGCGCTTCCCCGGCAGCCGCACCAATGCCGCAGCCGCGCAGGGTGCGATTCCCGACCTGCTCGCCGAGCTAGAACTCAGGTATCGCTGGGATGAGCGGCTCGGCGGCCGTCGCGCCCTGAGCGCCGAGCAGATGCGTGAGTCACCGGACTCCTGGTGGCAGGTGCCGGCCTTCCGTGCGTATGCCGCGTGGACCCGCTCCCCGGACTTCCGCGCAGCCCTTCCCGAACTCCTCCAGGCACCGGCTACGGCGGCCCTGATGTGTTCGGAGTCAGTCTGGTGGCGCTGCCACCGGCGGCTGATCGCGGACGTGCTGACGCTCGAATTCGGCTGCCCCACAGGACATCTGATGCATGATGGCCGAACCGTCAAGCACGCCCCCAGCGCCGGCGCGCGCCTGGGCGACGATGGCAGGGTCGTCTGGGACGCTGCCTGATCTCAGGCGGCGCTGGACTCGGCCGCGAGCCGCAACTGACGCAGGCCCTTCTCGAAGTCGGGCCCGACGAGTGAATCCATCGACTTCACGAGGGCAAAGACCCGCATCATCAGGTTGAGCTGCCCATGCATGTCCCAGCGGACCTCGGTGCGTCCGGCCCCGACGGCAGCGAGCGTGAAGACGATCTGATTGTCCGCGGGGAAGGGCTTGTCGAAGTGCAGGTCGACATCGACCCGGTCATCGGTCACGGCGGTGATCCGCATCGTGCCTTTGCCGGCCTTCTTGTTGCCCTCCCAGGCATAGCCCGCGCCGACCCCGGCCTCGGGGCCGCTATAGGTGCGCGACATGGCCGGGTCGATGTCCTCCCAGGGTGACCAGCGGGTCCAGGCATGGAAGTCGGTCAGGAGGGCATGGATCACCGCGATCGGGGCGTCGATGGTCGTGCTCCGGGTGACGGTATAGGGCTTGCTCACCCGCAGAGGTTACGTCCACCGGCCCGTCCGCGCGTCAGCCCGGATAGAGCGTGACGGCAGTCGCCTTGACGCTGAAGTGCACGGCCTTGCCGGGGTGCAGATCGAGTTCGTTGACTGCGGCGGCGGTGACATCGGCCAGCATGCTCCCCCCGTGCCCGTCGGATGCCCGCACGCGCACCTGGGCATCGCGCGGCTCGAGTTCTGCGATGGTCACCGGGAAGGCGTTGCGCGCGCTGCCCCCGGGTCGCTCAGCATGCACGGAGACAACCGTTGGGCTGAAGACGGCCAGGGCCGGCTCCCCCACGAGCAGAGGGGTATGCGGTGTGCCCTCGACCTCCAAGCCGCGCGCATCCCGCAGGTGGGTGGTCCCAGTGGCGTGACCCTCGATGAGGTTGAGCCCCGCGATCCGGGCCGTGAAGGGCGTGCGCGGGTGCCGAATCACCTCCTGCGTCGGCCCTGACTCCACGATCCGCCCGCCGTCCAGCACGACCACCCGCGACGCCAAGAGCACCGCATCGAGCAGGTCGTGCGTGACAATCAATGCGGTCCGTCCGTGCAGCACCCGGCGCAGGACCCGGCGCAGCATCGGCGCCGCCCCGACATCGAGTGCCGCCATCGGCTCATCGAGGAGCA
>Ga0075158_10003086_pt1 | contig 11838 bp, 10 predicted proteins | sample JI91814BDNA_FD_70968 | JGI IMG/M metagenome (GOLD analysis project Ga0075158, IMG submission 70968) | Wastewater effluent complex algal communities from Wisconsin, to seasonally profile nutrient transformation and Carbon sequestration -... | ecosystem: Engineered > WWTP > Effluent > Algae... | reverse complement strand
AAAGAAGTTGTAGCGACTGGACTTGAAATGTTCAATAAAGTTCTTGATGAAGCCCGTGCTGGTGAGAACGTTGGTGTTCTTCTACGCGGTGTTGAAAAGAATGATGTTGAACGCGGTATGGTTCTTGCAGCGCCAAACACTTGCCACCCACACAGCGAATTTGAAGCAGAAGTATACGTTCTAACAAAAGAAGAGGGCGGTCGTCATAAGGCTTTCTTTACTGGTTATAGACCACAGTTCTATTTCCGTACAACAGACGTAACAGGTACAGCTTCTCTCCCAGAGGGTATTGAAATGGTTATGCCGGGTGATAACGTACGTATTAAAGTACAGTTGATCGCTCCTGTAGCTATGGAAGAAGGGATGCGTTTTGCTATCCGTGAAGGTGGTAGAACAATCGGTGCTGGTACTATTTCAAAAGTTATTAAATAAGTATGACGTTTGGGAAGGAGGGGCTCATCCTCTCCTTCCTGTTTTTATAAGGTTTTGGGTGTGTAGCTCAGCTGGTAGAGCAGCGGTCTCCAAAGCCGCAGGTCGGGGGTTCGAACCCCTCCGCACTCGTAAAAAGGGAGATAGTACGTGACTGAAAAGATCATAACTCTAGATGGGGAGCCGAAGAAAAAAGTGAAAGGCGGATTCATTCGCGAGTTGAAACAAGAGCTTAAAAAAGTTTCTTGGGTCTCTAAAGAAGAATTGCTTCGTGGAGCAAAGCTTGTAGTGATATCAACGTTTGTTTTTGGTTTTTGTATTTATGTAGTCGATCTTATGATTCGATCGGTTTTAAGTGGTTTACACAGTATTGTATATAAGGTGATTGGTTAATGATAAGCACGCAAAAATGGTATGTAATCCAAGTCTTGTCGAATACGGAAAAGAAAGTTAAAAAAACGATCGGTGAGAACTTAGAGACAAGCGGATTAAAAGAAAATATTACAGAAGTTGTTGTCCCTACAGAAAACGTAGCCGAAGTCAAACAAGGTTCACAGAAGGTCAGAGAGATGATCTTATGGCCAGGATATATCTTGGTTAAAATGGATATGAATGACGATACGTGGATGTTTATTAAAAATACAAACGGCGTTATCGATTTTCTAGGTGGTGAAAAGCCAAGTCCTTTGTCTGATCAAGAGGTAGAGGTGATCCTAGGGGATTTACAGAAGAAAAAGAGCGAAGTTGTGCATAAGCATAACATCCAGCTTGGTGATACCGTTAAAATTACAGATGGTGTTTTTGTCAATTTCACAGGCAGCGTAACCGAAATTTTCCCAGAGAAGGGACGTTTAAGTGTTCTCGTCTCGATCTTCGGGCGAGATACTAGAGTCGATGACTTAGAAGTATGGCAAGTTGAAAAAGTAGCAAATGATTAGGGTATAACATGGCAAAGAAAAAAGTAGTCAAAGAGATAAAGCTTCAAATTCCTGCGGGAAAAGCAAATCCAGCGCCGCCAATTGGACCAGCGCTCGGTTCTGCAGGTGTGAATATCATGGCTTTTTGCAAAGAGTTTAATGCAAAAACACAAGATAGTTCTGATATTTTGCCTGTGATTATCACAGTTTATCAGGATAAAACCTTTACTTTTATCACAAAGCAGCCTCCTGTTGCAGAATTGATCAAAAAAGAGGCTGGTTTAAGCAAAGGATCAGGTGTTCCAAATCGTAATAAAGTAGGAAAGCTCAATCGTGCGCAAATAGAGAAGATTGTAAAAAGAAAGAGAGCTGATTTGCGTGTAAATGATGATGAAGCTGGAGTGCGACTGGTTGCTGGAACAGCCAGATCGATGGGCGTAGATGTTGAATTATAGGTCAAAACATGAAGTATAAAAGTAAAAGATTAAGAGAAGCGACAAAAGGTTTTGATTTTCAGAAGGTGTATGCACTTAAAGAGGCTATTAGCCTTATAAAAAGCGTACCACCTGTGAAATTTGATCAAACAATGAATTTAAGTATTAAGCTAGGTGTTGATCCGAAAAAAGCAGATCAACAAGTCCGAAGCACAGTTAGTTTACCACACGGTACTGGCAGAAAAGCTCGTATTTTAGTTTTTGCAAAAGGCGATAAAGCTAAAGACGCAGAAAACGCTGGTGCAGATTTTGTAGGTGGAGAGGAGCTTGCCGAAAAGATTGAAGGCGGTTGGGTTGATTTTACTCATGTAATAGCTACTCCCGATATGATGCGCGTTGTTGGTAAGCTTGGTAAGGTTTTAGGTCCAAGAGGACTTATGCCATCGCCTAAAACAGGCGCCGTAACACAAGATGTTGCGCAAGCTGTTCGCGAAGTGAAAGCTGGAAAAATTGAGTTTAAAGTCGATAAAGGTGGAAATATTCACACGTTTTTTGGCAAAATGTCTTTCTCTGGAGAGAAACTCCTTGATAATTTTACAGTTTTAATGGAAGCGATCGCAAAAAGTAGACCTACAAGTGTAAAAGGAAATTTTATCCAATCGGTTTCTATTTCTTCAACTATGGGTCCTGGCTTTAGAGTGGAACATCAAACAGCGCAAGCGGGCTAAGAGAGGGCACATGTTAGCAGAGAAAGAATTCTTACTAGAAGAAATAAAAGAAAGACTTGCAAGTGCGCAAGGGGTTATTCTGACCCGCTATCAGAATATGCCGGCAAATTTGAATGCTGCATTTAGAGCAGAGCTTTTAAAAGCTGGTTCTAAATTTTTTGGTCTTAAAAAAAGAATGTTTATGAAGGCGATGCAAGAGCAAATGCCTTATGAGCTTCAAGAATTAGAAGGTCATGTGGGCGTTGTGCTTGTGCAAGACGATTTTGTAAGCGCAGCAAAAGCCGTACTTGCTTTTCAAAAGAGCAACGGCGAAATGTTAAGTGTTCTAGGCGGGATCTTTGAAGGAAAGAAATGCACTTCACAAGAAGTCAAAGAAATTTCAGATCTTCCGTCTCTAGATGTGATGCGTGCACAAATTATTGGCACTTTGATAGCGCCAATGACTCATACATTGAGTACAGTACAGGCTATGTTGGCATCCATCATCTATTGTGCGGATAATAAAGTTAAAAAAGAAAACGTAACGTAAAGAGGTAAAGTCGTGAGTCAAGAAACAGCAGATCGAGACCTAAAAGAAATTGTAAACACATTAAATGAGCTCACTGTTCTCAAATTGGCGAGACTCAAAACAATGCTAGAAGAAGAATGGGGCGTACAAGCAGCCGCAGCAGCGGTTGCCGTAGCAGCTGCACCAGGTGGTGCCGCAGCTCCTGCCGCAGCAGCAGAAGAGTCTACAGAATTTGATGTAATCATCGCTTCTTGTGATCCAGCTAAAAAAATCGGCATCATCAAAGTAGTTCGTGAAGCAACAGGTCTTGGCTTAAAAGAAGCTAAAGACATCGTAGATGCTCTTCCAAAGACCATCAAAGAGAAAGCTTCTAAGAAAGACGCTGAAGAGATGAAAAAGAAAATTGAAGAAGCTGGCGGAAAAGTAGAACTCAAAGGTGTATAGTTATTAAAAAAGCTATCACTTTGCGATTAACTAGTATAAATTCACAGAGAACACAATTTTGTGCTCTCTGTGTTGTGTTATATACGCAAGAAGATTTAAAAATTGGGACTTTCAATACAGTAAATCAGAAGAAAAGAGCAACTCAGAGTCTCTGAGCTGCTTTAGCTTATGTGCGATTTATTGTGTTTTTAAGTCTCCTTGAGTATAAGCCGTTTATTTAGAATTATTTAAACTCTCTACCAACAAAGAGAGTGTCGTATTTAGGCTCGGGCACGAGAGTAGATACGATTAAATTGTCCAGAGGGGGACCCATGCTGAAAAGGCCACCTAATCGGGTGAGTTTTAAGGAATATGAAGAAATCATAGACCTACCCAATCTTATTGAAATTCAAATTAAATCATACCGCGACTGTTTGCAAGCAGACAAATTGCCATCAGAGAGAGATAATATCGGACTTGAAGAAGTCTTCCGAGAAATTTTTCCGGTAAAAAGCTTTGATGAAAAGATTGTTTTAGAATATCTCCAATACACACTCGGTGTACCGAAATATACACCAGAGGAGTGCGTGCGTAGAGGTATTACATATAATGCGGCATTAAAAGCTAAATTCCGTCTTACAGATGAGACTGGTATCAAAGAAGAAGAAGTTTATATGGGCACTATCCCATTGATGACAGAAAGAGGAACTTTCGTCGTTAATGGAGCAGAGCGCGTTATCGTTTCACAATTGCACCGCTCGCCGGGTATTTGCTTTGAGGAAGAAAAACATCCTAAAGGCAATATGCTCTATTCTTTCCGCGTGATTCCTTATAGAGGTAGTTGGCTTGAGGCTTCTTTTGATAGCAATGATTTGATCTACATATATGTCGACAAAAAGAAGCGCCGTCGTAAAATTTTAGCAGCCTCTTTCATCAGAACACTTGGCTATTCTACAGACTCTGATATTATAGAAGAGTTTTTCAGCACACGTAAGATCAAGATTAAATCTGACAAAGACTTTGCGAAGATTGTCGGAAAAATTCTTGCAGAAGATGTTACAGATGAAGAGAGCGGTGTTGTCTATGGAAAAGCTTCAGAGAAGCTAACGACAGCTATGCTAAAGCGTATTCTAGATGCAGGCCTCTCTACTATCCGTATCGCTGAAGATGCAGATGAGACAAGCCCTATCATCAAAATGCTTGCAAAAGACACGACAGATTCGTATGAGTCTGCCTTAAAAGATTTCTACCGCAAAATTCGTCCGGGTGAGCCATCTACTTTATCTAATGCTCGCTCTTTGATTATGCGCCTTTTCTTTGATCCTAAGAGATACAACCTAGGACGTGTAGGCCGATACAAACTTAATAAGAAGCTTGGCATCGAAGTTAATGAACAGACCCTTGATCAAGTAACTCTTCGCAAAGAAGATATCATTGCTGCTATTAAGTATTTGATACGCCTTCGTCAGGGTGATGAACATGCACAGATAGATGATATCGATCACTTAGCTAACAGACGTGTTCGCTCTGTAGGTGAACTTGTACAAAATCAGTGTCGTATAGGTTTTGTCCGTATGGAGAAGATCATTCGCGAGAGAATGAATCTTTTTGATTTTGCGGCTGATACTTTAACGCCTGGAAAGATCATCTCTTCTAAAGGCTTCCAATCTGTCATTAAGGATTTCTTTGGTAGATCACAGCTTTCACAGTTTATGGACCAAACTAACCCTATTACAGAGCTTACACACAAGAGAAGGCTCTCCTCTTTAGGACCTGGTGGTTTAAACCGAGAGCGTGCTGGTTTTGAAGTACGTGACGTGCATCCTAGCCACTACGGTAGAATTTGTCCTATTGAGACGCCTGAAGGTCCAAACATTGGTTTGATCACCTCTCTATCTTCTTTTGCCAAGATCAATGAGTTTGGTTTTATCGAAACGCCATACCGTGTTGTAAAAAACGGTGTTGTTACAGATGAAATCGAATACATGACAGCTGACCAAGAAGAGAGATGCGTTATTGCGCAGGCATCAGCCCCTCTTGATTCCTTTAACATGTTTCAAGAAAACGTTTGCTGGGCACGCTACCAAGGTGAGTCCTTAAAGATCGAGACTGAAAAGGTAACGCATATGGATGTGTCGCCAAAGCAGCTCGTATCTATTGTTACAGGGCTTATTCCATTTTTGGAGCATGATGATGCTAACCGTGCGCTCATGGGATCAAACATGCAACGCCAAGCTGTACCTCTACTTCGCGCACAAGCTCCTATCGTAGGAACAGGTGTAGAGAAGAGAGCGGCAAAAGACTCAGGCGCTGTAGTCATTGCAGAAGAAGATGGTATTGTAGAGTATGTTGACGGTTTAAAAATCGTTATCGCTGCAAAAGCAAATCTTCTCTCTAAGAAGACTTATGAGCTAAAGAAGTTTATCCGCTCTAACGCAAGTACCTCTATTAATCAAACGCCTCTTGTAGAAGTCGGAACGGAAGTTCGTGCTGGAGATGTTCTAGCAGATGGTCCATCTACAGATTGTGGCGAGATAGCTCTTGGTAAGAACGTTCTTGTAGCGTTCATGCCATGGTGTGGTTATAACTACGAAGATGCGATTATCATCTCTGAGAAACTTATCAGAGAAGACTATTACACCTCTATTTATCTCGAAGAGTTTGAGCTAACAGCTAGAGATACAAAACTCGGTAAGGAAGAGATCACAAAAGATATACCAAACGTTTCGGAAGAGGCTCTACGCAATCTTGGCGAAGATGGTATTATCCGTGTTGGTTCTGAAGTAAAACCGGGCGATATTTTAGTTGGTAAGATTACCCCTAAATCTGAGACAGAACTCTCTCCAGAAGAGAGACTGCTTCGCGCTATATTTGGAGAAAAAGCAGCTGATGTAAAAGATGCTTCTCTTACAGCGCCTCCAGGAACAGAGGGTATTGTCATGGATGTAAAGGTCTTCTCTCGTAGAGATCGCCTCTCTAAAACAGACGATGAGCTTGTAGAAGAGAGATCCAAAATCCAAGACATTCAAAAAGAATTTAAAGAGAAAGAGATGGAGCTCAGTATGGAGCTTCATGAAAAACTCGGCGCTCTTCTTTTAGATCAGCCGGCTCCTGAATCTATTATGCATAAGAGAACAGGGGACGTTCTAATCCGCGAAGGCGAAGAAGTAACGCAAGAGATGATAGAAGTTTTAGAGCAAGAAAGTCTCGAAAACTTAATCATTCCTGCGCTTGATACGTATGAAACCATGAGAGACATCCTACGTGAGCACAAAAAAGCTCTTGAGACTCTCCAAATGCAGTATAAATCTGAGACAGAATATCTCAAAAAAGGGGATATCGAGTTAGAAAGCGGCGTTATTCGTCAGGTAAAGGTTTATGTTGCGACAAAGAGGAAGTTGCAAGTAGGGGATAAGATGGCAGGTCGCCACGGTAATAAGGGGGTTGTATCTAAACTCGTTCCTGAGTGTGATATGCCTTTCCTTGCGAACGGTGAAACTGTCGAGATTATCTTGAATCCTCTCGGCGTGCCTTCTAGGATGAACTTAGGCCAGATGTTGGAGACGCATTTAGGTTTTGCAGCTAAAAAATCGGGTATCTATGTAAAGAGTCCTGTTTTTGAAGGCTTCCCAGAAGAGCAAATCTGGAACATGCTAGAGAAGAATGGCTTCAGACGTGATGGTAAGATGTACCTTTATGACGGAAGAACGGGGGAGAGATTTGATAACCCTGTCGTTGTAGGTTACATCTACATGTTAAAGCTTTCTCACCTTGTTGCAGATAAGATTCACGCTCGTGCGATTGGTCCTTATTCGCTTGTCACCCAGCAGCCGCTCGGTGGTAAAGCGCAGATGGGGGGACAGCGTTTCGGGGAGATGGAAGTATGGGCTCTAGAAGCGTATGGAGCTGCAAATCTTCTCCAAGAGATGCTGACAGTCAAATCAGATGATGTGGCTGGCCGTACTCGCATTTACGAATCTATCGTCAAGGGAGACAATTTACTTAACGCGGGCACACCCGAATCGTTTAACGTGCTTATAAAAGAGATGCAGGGACTTTGCTTAGATGTGAGAGCCACAACTGCAGCAGACTAAGGGTGTGAATGTACCCTCTCCTACGGATGTGGGAGAGGGAGGACAATAACTTATTTTTTAGGGTTAGGGAATGGAAGAAACACAACAACAAGAAAGTTTTAAACATGACTACTTTGAAAGTTTATCGATTCGGATTGCCTCCGATGAGGTAATTCGTGATGTTTGGTCTCGCGGTGAAGTAAAAAAACCAGAAACGATCAACTACAGAACTTTCAAGCCAGAGAAAGGCGGTCTTTTTTGTGAAAAGATTTTTGGTCCTACAAGAGACTGGGAGTGTGCTTGCGGAAAATACAAAAAAATTAAACACAAAGGTATCGTCTGCGATCGTTGCGGTGTGGAAGTAACACTTTCAAAAGTGCGACGTGAGAGAATGGCTCATATTGAGCTTGCTGTGCCTGTTGTGCATATTTGGTTTTTTAAAACACAGCCTTCTCGTATCGGAAACTTACTCGGTATGTCTGCAAGCGATCTAGAGCGCGTTATCTATTATGAAGAGTACGTAGTTATCGATCCGGGCCGTACAACATTAGAGAGAAAACAGCTTTTAAACGACAGTGAATATAGAGAAGCGCAAGAAAAATGGGGCGTTGGCTCTTTCAAAGCGACTATGGGTGGCGATGCTATCAAAGCGCTTTTAGAGGCAGAAGTCTTACAAGAAACTGTTGTAGATCTAAAAGATAAGCTTCGTAAAACGAAATCTCTACAAGCGAGAATGAAGATTGCAAAGCGTCTTAAAATTGTAGAGACCTTTGCAAGCTCTGAAAACTCAGCCCATTGCATGATCATGTCAAACATACCGGTAACACCACCGGATCTAAGACCGCTCGTGCCATTAGATGGAGGCCGTTTTGCTACATCTGATCTTAACGACTTATATAGACGTGTTATCAATAGAAATAACCGTTTAAAAGCTATCTTAAAACTAAAGACGCCAGAAGTTATCATTCGTAACGAAAAACGGATGCTGCAAGAGGCTGTTGATGCTTTGTTTGATAACGGACGCCATGGCCATCCTGTAATGGGTGCTGGTAACCGTCCTTTAAAATCTCTCTCTGAGATGTTAAAGGGTAAGCACGGTCGTTTCCGTCAAAACCTTCTTGGTAAAAGGGTTGACTACTCCGGTCGATCGGTTATCGTTGTAGGTCCAGAGCTGAAATTTAACCAGTGCGGCTTTCCAAAGAAAATGGCGCTCGAACTTTTTGAGCCATTTATTGTGAAAAGACTCAAAGACTACGGTTATGTCTATACAATCCGTTCTGCGAAGAAGATGATCCAAAGAGAAGATCCTAAGGTATGGGACGTTCTCGAAGAGATCATTAAAGGACACCCGGTTCTTCTAAACCGAGCTCCAACGCTTCACAGACTAGGTCTACAAGCTTTTGAGCCTGTCCTTATCGAAGGGAAAGCGCTCCGTATTCACCCGCTTGTTTGTACAGCGTTTAACGCCGACTTTGACGGTGACCAGATGGCTGTTCACGTACCTTTGTCTATCGAGGCTCAAATTGAAGCTAAACTTCTGATGATGGCACCTGATAACATCTTCTTGCCTTCTTCTGGAAAACCGGTAGCGATTCCTAGCCAGGACATGATTTTAGGTCTATACTACCTCATGTTTGAACCTGTTGAAATGGTTGGCAAAAAAGGTAAAACAAAAATATTTGCTTCCACAGAAGAGGTGCTTCTAGCCATGGGCGCTAGCGGCAGCTACAACTGGTATAGCGGTAAAATTAAAGAGGGTGAGCGCTCTGATGATATCGGACGCGGTATTCCTATACATGAAAAAATCGTGGTTCGTATCGATGGTAATCTGATCGAAACAACGCCAGGACGTGTTCTTTTTAATACAATTGTTCCTAAAGAGCTCGGCTTTCAAAACTACACTCTACGTAAGAAAAAACTTGGAGATTTAGTTCTACAGATCTATAAAACAGTAGGTCTTGAAAAAGCTGTTCGCTTTTTGGATGATTTAAAGCACATAGGATTTGATCAGGCGACTAAATCTGGTCTCTCTATGGGTGTTGCCGATGTTCTTATCCCAGAGATAAAAGGCAAGGTCATTAAGGAGGCTAACGATAAGCTAGCTATCGTTACAAAACAGTACGAAGACGGTGTGATCACAGAAGGAGAGCGTAAATCAAAGATCATTTCTATTTGGACAGAAGCAACAGAGTTTTTATCTGATGTTCTTTATAACTTGATCATGAAGCCATCTCCAAACGCCGAGTTAAACCCATTATATCTCATGATTGACTCTGGTGCTCGTGGTAACAAATCACAGTTACGCCAGCTTGGAGCTCTAAGGGGTCTTATGGCTAAACCGTCAGGTGAGATTATTGAGAACCCGATTACCTCTAACTTCCGTGAAGGTCTAAGCGTTCTAGAATACTTTATCTCTTCTCACGGTGCTCGTAAAGGTCTTGCCGATACAGCTCTTAAAACGGCTGACTCTGGTTATCTAACACGTAGACTTGTTGATGTGGCACAAGATGTTCTTGTTAATGAAGAGGATTGTGGTACTTTAGGTGGTATCGAAGTCTCTGCTATTAAGCAAGGTCAAGAAGAGCTTCTCCCTCTCAAAGATCGTATCTTTGGTAGAGCTGTTTGTGAAGATATCTATATGCCAGGCGATCGCTCTAAGTTAATCGCTCATGCAGGGGATGTCTTAACAATTGAACAAGCTGAAGCTATTGACGATTCTGGTATCGAAGGTATCAGAATCCGCTCTACTCTCACATGTGAGACAGAGCGAGGTATTTGCGCTAAGTGCTACGGGGTTAACCTTGCTAACGGCCGTAAGGTCGCGATGGGTGAAGCCGTTGGTATTATTGCAGCACAGTCGATCGGGGAACCGGGAACACAGCTCACGATGAGAACGTTCCACCTTGGGGGTATTGCTTCTGCTAGCCTAAATCCAGAACTTGAGAGTGAGTCGGACGGTATTCTTGTCTACCAAGACATACGTACTGTGCAAAATGAAAAGGGCGTCCATCTTGTTTTAAATAAAAACGGACGTCTTCATATTGTTAAAGATGAAGGAAGAGCTCTTATAGAGTATAAAAAACTTCTTTCTACGAAATCGATCGAGCCTATGCAGTCATTTGCTGTAGAGCTCGGTACTGAGATTCTTCTGGAAGATGGCTACCATGTCAAAAAAGGCCAAAAGATCGCAACGATTGAGCAGCACAACTACCCGATCATTTGCGAAAAAGCAGGTTATGTCAAATACGAAGACTTAGTAGAGGGTATCTCTACACAGAAGACTATCAATAAGCAGACAGGCCAGTCGGAAGTTGTTGTAAAACAACACCGCGGTGAGATGCACCCACAAATCGTTATTTACGCAGATGCGAATAATGAAGAGCTTGTAGGTACTTACGCCATTCCGTCAGGGGCGCACCTCTCTGTTGAAGAGGGTAGCTATGTTGCTGCTGGAACGCAGCTTGCACGCTTACCGAAAGGGGCTGTAAAGACGAAGGATATTACGGGCGGTCTACCGCGGGTTGCTGAGCTTTTCGAAGCGCGTAAACCTAAAGATGCTGCAGAAATCGCTAAGATCGATGGTGTTGTAGACTTCAAAGGTGTGCAGAAAACAAGCGTATTGTTGCTGTGCGTGATGAAGAGACAGGTATGGAAGAGGAGCACCTAATCCCTCTAACAAAACACCTTATCGTGCAGCGTGGCGATCGCGTAGAAAAAGGCCAGCAGATCACAGAAGGTCTTGTTAAACCACAAGAAATTCTTGAAATTTGCGGTGTACGTGAGCTTCAAAAATACCTCGTTAACCAGGTACAAGAAGTTTACCGTCTGCAGGGTGTTGACATTAACGATAAACACATTGAAATTATCGTACGTCAAATGCTTCAGAAGGTACGCATCACAGAGCCAGGTGATACAATATTCCTTTACGGCGAAGATATCGATAAGAAGGCTTTCCACCAGCAAAATCGGAAAGTTCTTGAAGAAGGTGGAAGACCTGCACAGGCAACTTCTGTACTTCTTGGTATCACGAAAGCCTCTCTCGGAACAGAGTCGTATTTCTCTGCGGCCTCTTTCCAAGAGACAACACGTGTTCTTACCGATGCAGCTTGCGAAGGAAAAGTTGACTACCTTCTCGACTTCAAATCGAATATTATTACAGGCCAGCAAATGCCATCTGGTACAGGCCACCCTCGCTACTTCCGCAGGTTGAAGAAAAACGTGCAGAAGGATCAAGACGAATTCCTAGAGTTCGACTTTGTGAGTGAGCCTGAGCCAACAGCTTTTGTCTCTGTGTAATCTGATCAAAGAAGCCTAAAAGAAAACCCC
>Ga0075158_10003085_pt1 | contig 11838 bp, 11 predicted proteins | sample JI91814BDNA_FD_70968 | JGI IMG/M metagenome (GOLD analysis project Ga0075158, IMG submission 70968) | Wastewater effluent complex algal communities from Wisconsin, to seasonally profile nutrient transformation and Carbon sequestration -... | ecosystem: Engineered > WWTP > Effluent > Algae... | reverse complement strand
TAAAGCTGGCGGAAATAGACGGTGGTGGAGCAGGGCCGTCCGTCCGGAAACAGCGCGTAGTTCGGAATATCGCCGCTGCGCATCCAGCCCTGGCGTTCATAGACACGGGCCGCATCGCTACCCGTCACAGTGTCGAGCACCAGCAATGTGAAGCCGCGGGACGTCGCGTCGGCCTCCGCCGCCTGCAGCAGCCTTCCGCCGACACCGCCGCGGCGGGCGCGCCGGTGGACGAGCATCTTGGAGATATCGGCACGGTGCGGCTGGTTCGGCATGCCGGCGGGGACAAGCTGGACCGTGCCGCAAATGCCGGCATCGTCCTCCGCCACGAAGATGTGGCGCTGGCCCGCCGCCGCGCCGGCCGCGCATCCCGCGAAGAAGGCTTCCGCATCCTCGCGCGTCAGGCCGTCCATGAAGCCGACCGACGCGCCGCCCGCGACGCAGTCCATAAGGACTGCGGCAAGGGCAGGCACGGCGGAAGCGGCTTCCTCCGGCGCCAGGCGGCGTATCCTCACAGGGACCGGGCGATCAGCACCTTCATGATCTCGTTTGTGCCGCCATAGATCTTCTGCACGCGGGCATCGCGGTACATCTGCGCGATGGGATACTCGTTCATGTAGCCATAGCCGCCGTGCAGCTGCAGGCATTCATCGACGATCTTCACCTGTTCGTCGGACACCCAGAGCTTCGCCATGGACGCGGTGAACGCATCGAGCTTGCCGAGCATCAGCTGGCCCACCGCCCAGTTGCAGAAAACGCGCGCCACGGTCGCCTTGGCCTTGCAGTCGGCGAGCACGAACTGGGTGTTCTGGAAATCCATCACCGCCTTGCCGAACGCCTTGCGCTCGCGGGTGTATTTCACGGTCTCCTCGATGGCGCGCTCCATCATCGCGACGCCCTGCAGCGCGATCTGCAGGCGCTCTGAGGGAAGCTGCTCCATCAGCGAGAAGAAGCCGCGGCCTTCCGCACCGCCCAGAAGATTGTCTTCCGTCAGTTTCACGTCTTCAAAGAACAGCTCGGACGTGTCCTGGCCGTGCAGGCCGATCTTGTCGAGGATGCGGCCGCGCCGGAAACCAGGCGCATCGTCAGTCTCAACCACCATCAGCGAGGTGCCCTTTGCGCCGCCGGCGGGGTCGGTCTTCGCGACGACGATGATGAGGTTCGCCGTGCCGCCATTGGTGATGAAGGTTTTGGAACCGTTCAGCAGATAGCCGTTGCCGTCTTTCCTGGCGTTCGTCTTGATCGACTGCAGATCGGAGCCGGTGCCCGGCTCGGTCATCGCGATCGCGCCGACCAGTTCGCCGGTGGCAAGACGCGGGAGCCAGCGCTTGCGCTGCGCTTCGGTGCCGTAATGAAGGATGTAGGGGGCGACGATGGCGTTGTGCAGCGAGGCGCCGAAGCCGGTGACGCCCTTCTTGCCGAAAACGTCGATCAGCACCGCCTCGTGTGCGAACGAACCGCCGCCGCCGCCATATTCCTCCGGCATGGAGGCACAGAGCAGGCCGGCCTCACCGGCCTTGCGCCAGATGTCGCGCGGAACCTGGCCCTCGGCCTCCCATTTGGCGCCGTGGGGCAGCAATTCCTTTTCGGTGAACTTCGAGACGGCATCTTCGAAGATCAGCAGATCTTCGGTCATCCAATCGGGGCGTGCGACGGCATGGGTCATGGGGTTTCCTCGTAAGGCGTGTGCTTGAATGGCGCGCACCCTGCCTGTGCCGGGGCGGCGCATCAAGACCGCCCCGCGTGAGGACCCGCGCCTCCGTCAGCCCGTACGGTAACGCGCTGCCGGCTTGGCGTTGCCGAAGCCGGGCAGCAGCGCCTTGCGGGCGGCGTCATGCGCCTCCCACTGCGCGGCCTCGGGCAACGGCGGAATGGTGATCGCCTCGCGGCGGTCGAAGCCGACAAGAGCGGCATCGACCAGGTCGTCCACCTCCATCAGGCCGGGGATCGTATCGAGGTCGCGGCCGCTGGCATTCCAGATCGCGGTGCGCGTCGCGGCGGGCAGGACGCCCTGCACATAGACGCCTGTGGCCGCGAGTTCGGTCTGCAGGCTCTGCGAGAGATACGTCACGAACGCCTTGGTCGCGCCGTAGACCGACATGCCGAACTCCGGCGCCAGGCCGACAACCGAGGCGATATTGACGATCGCGCCCTTGCCCTCAGCCGCGAACCGCACGGCGGCTGCGTGGGCAAGCCGGGTCACGGCGGTGACGTTCAGGCGGATCAGATCGTCGATCGCGTCCGATGACTGGCTGAGGAAATTGCCTGAGAGCGATGCGCCGGCATTGTTGATGAGGATGCCGATGGTGGCTGGCTGGCGAGCCGCTGCTCCAGCGCGGCGATGTCGGCGGTCCTCGTGAGGTCGGCGCGGACCACGTCGGCCTTGATGCCGTGTGTGGCGGTGAGGCGCGCGGCCAGGGCCTCCAGTTTGGCGGTATCCCGGGCGGCGAGGATCAGATCGTGGCCGCGCGCCGCGAACCACTCGGCATAGGTCGCCCCGATGCCGGACGAGGCGCCGGTGATGAGGGCGGTGGGTTTGTTGGTCATGAGTGAACTCCCCTTATAAATGTCGAATATCATCATTGTATAAATGATGACCATCATGTATTGCTTAATCGACGCATAAGGAGGGCATGATGAAGGTCAGCCGCGCCCAGCAGGCGGAAAACCGGGAAAAAATTGTGGCATCTGCCAGCCGCCTCTTTCGCGAAAGGGGACTTGAGGCCGTGACCATCGCAGAGATCATGGGCGATGCGGGCCTCACCCACGGCGGCTTCTACGGCCATTTTCCATCCAAGACGGCGCTGATGGTCGAGGCGCTGGCGCTCGGCCCGGCCGTGCCGCAGGGCGATCTGAAGGATGTGGCCAAGGCATATCTGACGCCGGCTCACCGTGATGCTGTCGGCCTTGGCTGTCCCTACGCGGCGCTGGGCGGAGAGACAGCTCGCCTTGCCGCCGACGACCGCGCGGTGGTGACCGCCCGCCTGAAGGCTCGGCTCGATGCGCTGTCTGGAGAGGGCGACCCCGCCAAACGGCGGTGGGCGATCGCCGGGTGGTCGGCGATGGTTGGCGCGTTGATGCTGTCCCGGATCAGTGCCGATCCGGCGTTGTCGGACGAAATCCTCGCCGAGACCCGTCGCGCCTTCGGGGCCGCCTGATGAGCAGCATCGACCCCGAACACGTCCGCAGCCGCACCGTCACATGGCAGAACCCTGAGGCCGCGCGCGCGGACGGGGCCGGAAAGACCGGGCTGGAGATCATGCGCGGCATCCGCGACGGCACGCTGGCTCCGCCGCCGATGGCGCGGCTGATCGGCTTTCGCTGCGTGGTGGCGGAACCCGGCGAGATCGTGATGGAGCTGGATCCCGAGGAGTCGCTGGAGAATACCATCGGCATTCTTCACGGCGGCACGGCGGCGGCGATGCTGGACACCGCGATGGGAGCCGCCGCACACACCATGATGGCGGCGGAAAAGATGGTGGTGACGCTGGATATCAAGCTCACCTATCTCAGGCCCTTGACGGTCAAATCGGGGCCGGTGCGGGCGCGCGGGAAGGTGATGAACCTGTCGGCCCGCAACGCCTATGTCGAAGGCTGGGTCCATGACGGCAAGGACCGCCTCGCTGTCCACGCGGTCGGAAACTTTTCGGTGATCGGCGGTTAGCGCCTATCGGGGCCTAGCCAGCGGGCGAGGGCGAGCATTATCGCACCCGTCAGGGCCCATGCCGGGGCCATGAAGAAGGGCACGCCGAACAGGCCGCCATCCACGCCTGCAGAGGTGGGAAAGGAAAACTGCCAGACGCCGCCAACCCCGACGACCCAAGCCTCTGCGCCCCAGCCGAGCGCACCGAACGTCGCAAACAGCGTGAGATGCTCGCGTCCGTGCAGCGTGACCGTGGCGGCGAACAGGACCAGCAGGGCGGCAAGTGCCAACCAGGGCGACGCGTGGAGCAGGATCAGCGCCGATAGCATGAAGCCGTTCAACGCAGCCTGCAGGCCGACCACGCCCTGTGCAGAGCGGGGATCGTACCAGGCGCCGACACGCCTGAGGGCTGGCAGGACCGCGTTCATGACCGATCCTACGTCCCGACCGCGTGCCCGGATCACAATACCGGCGTGACGGAACCGGAGTTCCATCAACTGGACGATGCCCACCGCCGTGCCTAGCATCTCACCTTCTCATTCTGGGATCGCTCTGAGATGCGCTTCACCATTGCCGCCTGCCTGTTCCTGTCCGGCCTCGCGACGGCCGAGACCGGCAAGCGTGAAGTTCTGCCCGAGGGCGTGACACCGCAATCCTACAAGATTGAGATCGCGCCGGACCTCGACGCGCTCACCTTCAGCGGCACAGTGGAGGTGACCTTTGAGGTGACCTCCGCCACCGACCGCGTGGTCATGAACGCCCGCGATATCGAGATCGACAGCGTGAAACTCACCGGAGTCGAAGCCGCGCCAGCGGTGACGTTTGACGAGAGGCTGCAGCAGGTGACGTTTGCGTTCCCGCAAAGCCTGACGCCCGGCGATTACGACATCGTCATCCAGTATCGCGGAAAGATCTTCGAGACTTCGTCGGGTTTGTTTGTCACGCCCTACAGCGATAACGGCGTGACGAAGAGGATGCTGACCAGCCAGTTCGAGCCGGGTGATGCCCGTCGCCTCGCGCCCATGTGGGATGAGCCGTCGGCCAAGGCTGTGTTCGAGATGAGCTTCGTCGTGCCGGAAGCGCTGGGCACAATTTCCAACACGCCCATCGTCGCGACGGAACCCGTGGAGGGCGGGAAGAAGCGCGTCCGTTTCGCCCCGACCCCCAGAATGTCGTCCTACCTGCTCTATGTCGGGGTCGGTGAGATCGAGCGCATCACCACGATGGCCGAGGGCGTCGAGATCGGTGTGGTGACGCGCAAGGGCGATATCGAGCGCGGCCGTTATGCGCTGGAGATTTCCGGCCCGCTGCTCGCCTATTTCAACGACTATTTCGGGCAGGATTACCCCCTGCCCAAGATGGATCACATGGCGGCACCCGGCGCCGGCGGTTTCGGCGCGATGGAGAACTGGGGCGCCATTTTCTATTTCGAGACGGCGCTGCTGGTCGATCCGTCACTGACAACCGAGGCGGACAGGCAGCGCATCTACGCCACGATCGCGCACGAGATGGCGCATCAATGGTTTGGCGATCTCGTCACCATGTCGTGGTGGGACGATCTTTGGCTGAACGAGGGTTTCGCCTCGTGGATGCAGCGCAAGGCCTCCGACAAGTTCCACCCGGAATGGAAAACCTGGCTGCAGGCGATCCGCAGCCAGCAGGAGGCGATGGACCTCGACAGCCTCGTCTCCACCCATCCGGTCGTTCAGACGGTAAACACGCTGGACGATGCCGAAAGCGCCTTTGACGCGATCACCTATCAGAAGGGCCAGTCCGTCATCACGATGCTGGAAGCCTATCTGGGCGAGGATGCGTTCCGCGCCGGCGTGCGCGCCTATATGGCGAAGCACGCCTATGGAAATACGGTGACCGACGATCTGTGGTCGGCGCTGGAGACCGCATCCGGCACGCCCGTGCGCGACATCGCGCATGATTTCACCCGCCAGCCGGGCATTCCGATGGTGGTCGTCGACAGCGCGATGTGTGTCGACGGCGCAACGAAGGTGACGCTGCACCAGGCGCGCTTTGCGATGGACGAAAGCGCGAACGAGACAATGTCGTGGCGCATTCCGGTGGTCGCCGCGACATCGGGCGCGAGCGAAGAGGCGCGTGCTGTCGTTTCCGGAATCGCGGAGATGACCGTGCCGGGCTGCGGCGCGCTGAAACTGAACGCCGGGCATACCGGCTATTTCCGCACGCTCTATCCCGCGCCGTTGTTTGCGGCGCTGAAGGACGGTTTTGCGGACCTCAAGGAGGCTGACCAGCTGGGCCTGCTGCATGACAGCTGGGCACTGGGCGCGGCGGGCGCGCAGCCGGTGACTGACTATCTCGCGCTCACCGCAGCCGTTAAACCAGAAGCCGACCCGTTGGTCTGGCTGCAGCTCGCGACGACATTCGGCAAGATTGGCGATCTCTATCGCGGGCAGGAGGGCGAGGACCAGTTCGCCGCCTATGTGCGCGGCCGCCTGAAGCCGCAGCTGCAGCGCATCGGCTGGGAGGCGACGCCGACAGAATCGCCCAACGTGTCGATCCTCAGGGATTCGCTGATCGAAACGCTGGCCCGTTTCGGCGATGAAGAGGTGCTGGCGGAAGCGAAGGCGCGCTTCGATGCCTTCGTTGCGGGCGGCACGGCCCTGTCCGGCGGTATCCGCCGTGCGGTGACGCGCGCCGTCGCCATGCAGGCGGATGACGCCGCCTGGGCGCAACTGGCCGATCTGGCGGCCAAGGCGCCGACGCCGCTGGAGCAGCGCTTCTATCTCGACGCGCTGACCTTCGTGAAAAATCCTGCGCTGGCGGAAAAGACGCTGGAGCTGTCGGTCGGCGACGCGGTGCCGAAACAGTTCGGCCCGCGCATGATGCAGGAAACGGCCAAGCGCCATCCCGATCTCGCCTGGGAGTTCGTGACGACGCATCAGGATCAGGTCAACGCCCGCATCGACGAGATGTCGCGCTTCCGCTTCGTGCCCTCGATCGCCCGCGCCTCGAACAACCCGGACCGCGCGAAGGAGCTGGAGCAGTTCTTCCGCGAAAAGATGCCGGACGCGCCGACGACCGACATGCAGCGCGCCATGGGCCGCATCGTCACCGACGGCGGCGTCCGCGAAAACCGCCTGCCGGAAATCAACGATTGGCTGGGGCGGTCGCAGTAGAGCGGCCCGCCTCTGATCGTCAGGAGAGGGACGGGAGGTCTAGCCCCGCGCCCTGATGCGGTCTTCGCGCAGTTGTGAGCGGCGCACCTTGCCGGCGTCGTCGCGCAGCGGCTCTTCGGTGAACTCGATGGCGCGCGGTCGCTTGTAGATGACGAGCCGCTCGGCGAGATGCGCGAAGAGGTCGGCTTCGGTGAGGCCGGGCTTGGCCTGCACAATCGCGTGCACCTTGTTGCCGAGATCGTCGTCCGGCAGGCCGATGACGCAGCTGGAGCCGACCAGCGGGTGGTCATCGATCGCCGCTTCCACTTCGGCCGGATAGACATTCGCGCCGCCGACCAGGATCATGTCGGTGCGGCGGTCGGCGAGATAGAGATAGCCGTCTGAATCCAGCCAGCCGATATCGCCGATGGATTCCCAGCCACCCTCCAGCGGTTTCGATTCCGCGCCGAGATAGTGATAGGTCGCGGGCGCACCTTCCGGGCGGCGCATATAGATCTCGCCCGTCTCGCCCGCCGGCAGCCGCTGCAGATCAGGCGAAAAGGCGGCGATCTCCGCCCCACCCACCACGCGGCCGACCGAGCCGCGATGGATCAGCCATTCATTGCCGTCGAGGATGGTGCTCGCGACGCCTTCGGTGCCGCCATAGAGCTCCATCACGGCATCGGGGCCGATCCAGTCGATCCACACCTGCTTCAGCCAGGGCGGGCAGGGCGCCGCGAGGTGCCAGAGGGTCTTCAGTGACGAGATATCGTACTGCGCCTTCACCTCGTCGGGCAGGCGATACATGCGGCCCATCATGGTGGGCACGGTGTAGATCCAGGTGATCCTGTACCGGGCGATCAGCGCCAGTGTCTTTTCGGCATCGAATTTCGGCATCAGCACCACGCTGGCGCCGACCTCCAGCGCCGCGAAGGTCGTGATCAGCGGACCGTTGTGATAGAGCGGCCCCGGCATCAGCACGCGGTCATGTGGTCCGATGCGCCAGACGATTCCCATCAGGCCGGTGGACACCGACGAGGCGCCCGAGACGATGAGCTTGGGGCGGCCGGTGGAGCCGCCCGATGTCGGGGCTTTCCAGCTGGGCGACAGGATTTCGGGCAGGTCGCTGTCGTCGGATGAAACAGCGAGGAGATCGGCGACCGTGAACGAGGGCCGCCCGGTGTCATACGGCGCGCCGATGATGATGGGGCCGCCGGCGAGATCGGCGATGGCCTTCAGTTCAGCCTCCGGCAGGCGGGAGGAGACCGGCTGCGGCGTTGCGCCCATCTTCCACAGGCCATAGCAGACCTCGATAAAGCCGATGCCGTTGGGCAGCGCGATGGTGATGAGATCGCCCTGTTTGACCCCCTTGACGGACAGCGCCCGCGCGAGCCGGTTGGAACGTCGGTGGAGCGCCTCCCAGGTAATCGTCTCGTCCTCGAAGGTGACGGCGACCTCGTTGCCCTTCGCCGCCGCGATACGGCCAAGCTGCGCACCCAGCGAGACGAGCCGTTCGGGATGCGCAGCACATTCCGCCGCGCGCGCCACATAGGCGGCCAGCATCGCATCGGTGGCTTCCGCCGGATTGGCTTTCACGAGACTGTCTCCGCCCTGATCTTGTTCTGGTGCGGGAGCTATTTAGGCGCGGGCGCGCCGCAGTGCTACCCGTTCAGCGCCGCCGCCACGGCCAGTCGATGACCTGGCCCGCATAGAGCGCCCACCAGACAAGGACGGGCTGAAACGGAAGACGCGGCACATGATACCAGAGCGTGGCATAGTCATGCGCGACGGCGATGTCGTTCCAGGCGTGCTGCAGATTGGCCGGATAGACGCACACCGCATAGAGCGCGAGCATCACGCCCGCCAGCCATCTGAGACGCGGGATATAGAGCGCCACGGCGCCCAGGAGTTCCGCGACGCCTGTGCCGATCACCACCTCATAGGGGTAGGGCACGAAGCCCGGCATCACGGTGAGGAAAGGTGCGGGCCAGACGATGTGGATGATCCCCGCCGCCAGATAGAAGACGGCGAGGATCGCGCGGAGGATGTCGCGCCCGGACAGGGGAGACGTCAGAACGCGTCCGCGTCGAGCGCCATCAGCGGTGCAGCGCCGGTTTTCAGTTTGGCGAGATGGGCACCGGCGTCGGGCAGCATACGCTCGACGAAATAGCGGCCGGTGATCAGCTTGTTGGCGAAGAAATCGTCATTGTCGTTTGCCGATTTCGCCAGCGCCACATCGGCCATGCGCGCCCAGGAATAGGCAAGGGCGGTGAGGCCGAAGAGATAGAGATAGTCCATCGAGCCGGCGCCGGCATTGTCGGGATTGGCGAGGCCGTTATTCATCAGCCAGGTCGTGCCCTCTTCCAGCTTGGCGCGGGCGTCCTTGAGGCCCTCAATGAACGGCTCCAGTCCCTTCACGTCCTTCTTCTCGGCGATGAAATCGTCGAGCAGCCTGAACCAGGCAAAGACGGCGCGGCCGCCATTGGCGGCGAGCTTGCGGCCGACGAGATCGAGCGCCTGCACGCCGTTCGCGCCTTCATAGATCATGGCGATGCGGGCATCGCGCACGAACTGTTCGGCGCCCCATTCGGCGATGTAACCATGGCCGCCATAGACCTGCTGCGCGTCGGTCGCGTTGGCATAGCCCTTGTCGGTGAAATAGCCCTTCAGCACGGGGGTGAGCACGCTCATCATGTCGTCGCCGAAGGTGCGCGCGGCTTCATCGTCCGACTTGTGGGAGAGATCGCCCTGCAGCGCGGTCCACATCATCAGCAGGCGGGCGCCCTCGTTGAACGCCTTGATGTTCATCAGCACGCGGCGGATGTCCGGATGCACGATGATCGGGTCGGCGGGCTTCTCCGGCGCCTTGGGGCCGGTGAGCGAGCGGCCCTGCAGGCGGTCCTTCGCGTAGTTGACGGCATTCTGGTAGGCGACCTCGCTCTGCGAGAGGCCCTGAATGGCGACGCCGAGGCGGGCTTCGTTCATCATCGTGAACATGGCGCGCATGCCCTTGTGCGGCTCGCCGATGAGGTAGCCGACCGCGCCGTCATAATTGAGGACGCAGGTCGAATTGCCGTGAATGCCCATCTTGTGTTCGATCGAGCCGCAGACGACGCCGTTGCGCGCGCCGAGCGAGCCGTCCGCATTGATCATGAACTTCGGGACAATGAAGAGCGACACGCCCTTGATGCCGGCGGGGGTGTCAGGCCCCGCGATCTTGGCGAGCACCAGATGGATGATGTTCTCCGACATGTCGTGTTCGCCGGCCGAGATGAAGATCTTGGTGCCGGAGATTTTGTAGGTGCCGTCCGCCTGGGGTTCGGCCTTGGTGCGCATGAGCCCCAGATCCGTGCCGCAATGCGGCTCGGTCAGGTTCATCGTGCCGGTCCACACGCCTTCCACCATCTTGGGCAGGAACGTCTGGCGCTGCTCATCCGTGCCGTGGACGTGGATCGCGGAATAGGCGCCGTGGCTGAGGCCGGGATACATTGTGAAGGCCATGTTCGCGGCGCAGACCATCTCGTTGGTCGCCGAGCCGATCACGTGCGGCAGGCCCTGACCGCCATAGGCGGGATCTGAGGTCAGCCCGCCCCAGCCGCCATCGGTGAACTGCTTGTAGGCTTCCTTGAAACCCTTGGGCGTCGTGACGCTGCCATCGGGATGTCGCGTGCAGCCTTCCTGGTCACCGGAGAGATTGATCGGCTGCAGCACCTCTTCGGCCAGTTGCGCCGCACCTTCCAGAATCGCATCGATCAGATCGGGCGTCGCGTCGGCGAAACCGTCGAGGTTCGAATAGTTCTGCACCTGCAGAACGTCGTTCAGGATGAAGCGGTAATCGCGCAGCGGCGCCTTGTAGGTGGGCATAGCTCTCTCCCTGCGCGCCGCTCTCGCGCGGCGCGTTCGTCAGTATCAGACTGTTATAGCTGAGTTCAGGTGCCGGTGCGCGGCATCACGCCGTAGCCGACGAGGTTCATCGACTTCTCGCGCGCTTCCTGCTCTTCGCCGACCTTGATGCGCTCGTCCATCCACGCGATCGAGGTCTTCAGGCCCTCGATCGAGGCGTCGATGTCGATGCGCTGCTGCTCCAGCGCGACGATGCGGTCGGCGAACTTCTTGCGGCTGACCTTCAGCTGCGTCACCTGGCCGTCGCCGATGTCATACAGGTCGAGCATTTCGCGGATCTCGGCGAGCGAGAAGCCGACGCGCTTGCCCTGCACGATGAGGCCGAGGCGGGCGCGATCGCGGCCGGAGAAGATACGTGTCTGACCCTGACGGGCCGGCGCGATCATGCCTTCCGACTCATAGAAACGGATGGCGCGCGGCGTGACCTGATATTCGCGTGCGAGCTCGCTGATCGAGAAACTGGTCTTCATGTGCTCTCTCCCTGACAGTCGTGATGTCATGGGTGTGTGGCCACCCTTGGGAGGAACTATAAACCGCGTTGACGTAAGCGGCAACGTCAATTTTTGCGCAACTTACGTCAAAGTTCCGGGTCGTTTTCTGCCGATTTCTTGCTTTTCTTCCGTTTCGGGGCCTTCAGCGTCACATCAATATCGACGTTCACTTCCTCGGTTGGTGCCTCTACCGGCGCCTCGGCGGCTGCGGCTGCCGCAGCTTCGGCAGCCTGGACCGCATCGGTCAGGGGCGAGTCGACCTTCAGCCGGCCGCCATGCGCCTTGCGGTAGTGCAGGATGACGGACGGGATGAGCGCGATCTCGACCTCGATCTCGTCGAAGGCCATGCCGACGAAATTCGTCGCCCGCTGGATCTGGCGGACATTGTGCAGCCGCTCGATCAGCTGCTTGGTGAACCACTTGCCTTCGGCGTCCTGGATCAAGGCGGCCCGCGCCTCGTCGCTGATCTCGTCGTCCAGCATCATGTGCAGCAGCACCTTGGGCGGGACGGAGAGACTGAGCTCGATTTCGGAAACGCGGTAACCGGCGCGCTCGATGAAGGGCAGGGCCTCGTTGATGTTCCGCACCATCGCCTTGATCGCGTCGCTGGACGCCGAGGCAATGGTCGCCGAGGCGCTCTTGGCGATGCCGGCGGTCGTCTCGCCGACGGTCTTGC
>Ga0075158_10003082_pt1 | contig 11845 bp, 10 predicted proteins | sample JI91814BDNA_FD_70968 | JGI IMG/M metagenome (GOLD analysis project Ga0075158, IMG submission 70968) | Wastewater effluent complex algal communities from Wisconsin, to seasonally profile nutrient transformation and Carbon sequestration -... | ecosystem: Engineered > WWTP > Effluent > Algae... | reverse complement strand
CAACATTGACCGTCAAGAAGCTGAAGTCCGGAAAGAAGTACACCTGCTCGGTAACGGTCGAGAACATCTGGGGTTCGAGCCCTGCTTCCAACAAGATCAAGACCAAGGCGAAGTAGACCGCCAGCTGCCGTAGAGGGCCCACAGCACATTTCCCGTGTCCGGCGAATCCTGCTGGATCCGCGAACACGGGAAATGCAACCTGGGGGTGGGACCTACTGGAGTGCGCCTGCACTTTCGATCGGCAGCATCTCGAGGTTGCCGGCTGAGGCATCCATGTCGACCACCGTTCCTACTCCGTGGGAGCTACCGTGCGACCATCCGCAGCTCGTCGCTCCCATGTTGCTGGTGCAGTTGTAGTCGTAGTAGGTGTACGCCTTCCACGTCGGATCTGCGGAAACGGCGCCCGGGCGTGGGCTGAGCATGTCGACGTCTCGCCCATTCAACTTTGGCCAGGTGATCTTCGTCTGACCAGAGGATCCGCCGTCTCCCCAACCCTTCTGAACGTCGGTTGGCTTCGGGTAGATCGTGTACGGCACTGTCCGCTGCTCGATCATCTCTTCGGGGATCTGCACGGAGGTGGTTCCGCTCGCCTTGTTGTGGACCGTTGCGGTTGTACCAAGGTGAGTGGCCATCGGTGCGTGATCGTCGGAACAGTTCGCTTGCAGATCGTTGTAGCCGTTGTGGTGCTCTTCCCAGCACGCCAGTGAGAACCGGTTGGACTCCCGCAGTTGGCTCTGCCAAGTCGCTTGAGGAGCCGACCACAGCCTTGCGACCGCATTCATGTCACGCGACCCAGCGTTACCGAATCGCTGTCCATCGATCGCGGGCAGCTGGTTGGGGAACAGCTTCTGATACTTCGTGTAAGTCGGACCGAAGTCTGCCCCGAAGTTCTGAAGTTGCTTGGCAGTCGGCAGATTCGCGGCAGTCGGCAGAGCGGAACCGCCGGACGTCCCGTCGTTGGTGAGTAAGACGGTGCCCAGAGTCTTGCCGATGAAATAGGCCTGGTTGTCTGCTAGTCGATGGTCGGGTGACCAATTCGGGAACTCGTACGTCTTGCGTTGTTCGGCAAGGCTGAGCACGGGCGAGGAGTCAGGTCGGCCACTGCGTGCGAGCCGATCGAGGGTGTCGCCCCACTCCTTGTTGCCTTCCATCTGTGCCGCAGTGATTCGACTGTTGAAGTAGCCGGCCTCCAGCTGGGTGAGGGCGTTCACTTGCTCGCCGACCGCGTTGACGTATTCGGCGGGAAAGTACATGAGGCGGGTTCCAGATTTGACCTGCTGGCGCGCGATCTCCTTCGCCTGTTCTCGGTCGAGGATTGCGTGGAGCAGGCCGTCACCGGAGTAAGGGTCCTTCGCGGACTTACCTCCCACGCGTTGCGCGAGGTCTGCTGGCGACAAGCTGTAACCGCCGACGTGATCGGAGTTTCCCTTGTCGTTGGCGATGATGGCATCTCGAATGTGAGCAAGACTCTCAAAGGTTGCGGGTTGCCCACCCTCGACCTTGTTGCCGAGCGCATCAAACTTCTCGCACGTCCCGGTGTGGTTCGCGGTGACAATCCGGGCGCAGTCGCCGTAGGAGTCGAGCAGCTTGAGCCCCACGTGCGAGGTCTCGAAGTCGGCGCGCATCGCCCGCCACTCTGCCTTGACTGCCTCGTCCTTCTGGTTGTTGATGATCTCGTCCAGCGAGGCACGAGTCATTTCCTGATCGTGCTCGTATTTCGCAGTGAATTCCTTGAGCATCGTGTGAATCTGATTGACGGTTTCTTCGTTGCTCTGCGTGCAGGGCAGGCCGTGCGTCTCGTTGGACTGGCACAGCTCCATCGCGTCGTAGAGGGCCTTGCCCGCCCCGAAGATTTCGCCTACCCCTGGAGGTTCGATCTTCAGTGCTGACTTGCTGTTGCCAACCTTCTGGGCTGGGGTTGCGGCGGTGCTTTGCCCAGCGACGGCAATCGCGGATCCTGATGCGAAAACCAGTGCCAGGCAGGCACCAGCGATTCCCTTTTTTGACTTGGTATTCATCTTGTCCTCCTACTTCACTTGTGGGTGGGATGGAGGTATCCCGCGACGTGGTCGGCGTCAAACGTGAGGGGTGAATCGCACGAAGGTGCTACCCGAACATCGGGTTGCACGGACCCGGAATAGGCGCATACTGGCGACATGGCAGATACCGGAATCGCAGTGTGTCCATCGTGCGGAACCAAGAACCGGACGCCGGTCTCGGCAACGGGCAAGCCACGGTGCGCCAAGTGTCAGGCGGACTTGCCGTGGTTGGTCCCGGCAGATGACTCGACGATCGCCGGTGCGCTCGATGCATCGCCGGTGGTGATCCTTGACCTGTGGGCGCCGTGGTGTGGCCCGTGTCGGATGGTGACGCCGATCCTCGAAGAACTTTCACAGGAGTACGCCGGGCAGCTCAAAGTGGTTGCCGTCAACGTTGATGATTCACCGGGAGCGGCGGCGAAGTTCGATGCCCGAAGCATTCCCACCTTGGTGATTCTTGACCGCGGCGACGTGGTGGAGCGCATCATCGGAGCCCAACCCAAACCGGTGTTGGCAGCCGCTATCGATCGGGCTCTCGCGGGCCGCTGAGCAGTAGCTGATGTCAGTGACGTCAGGCCTTAGTGGCGGTCGAGTCGTGCCTTTGGCTTGCGTCCCTGGATTCGAGTGCTGCTCAGTGCCGCAATGACTTCCTTGGCTGAGTCTGCTGGCACCTCGACGGTCGTGAATCGTGACGAGATATCGATCGCTCCGACGTCGGAGCCCGACAGCCGAGTCTCGTTGGCGATGGCACCGACAACATCTTGTGGGCGGACACCGGCGTCCTTGCCAAGCCCGATGTAGATCCGCTTCTTGCCAACGCTGGTCTTGCCCGCATGCTTCTTTCCGGCATGCTTCTTGCCTCCGAAGTCCTTACGGTCGGAGTCCTTGCCGCTGTGGCCCTTTCGATCGTCATCCCCACGGCGATCGCGCCCGCGTGAGCCACTGTCGTCACGCGAACGTTTGCCGTCGCGTGACTTCTTGCCGCCAGAGGTTGTGGCAAACCCCGGTTGTGGGATTACCTCTTCGTCGGCTTCACCGACGGTGGCGATGTGGGCCATCTTGATGGCCGCCAAGGCCACTCGATCAAAGTCGAACTCCTCAGTCAGTGAACCCCACACCCCGCGGTACTGATCGAGGTCGCCGTCACGGCAAACGCGCTCAAGCGCGGCACGAGTGAGTTCGAGTCGCCGTGAGCGCAGGTCGTCGGAACTTGGCAGGGTGGCGATGCGGATCTTCTGTTTCGTGCTGCGTTCGATTGCATTGAGTTGTCGACCTTCCCGCGGGTCAGCGATCGTGATCGCGACACCCTCACGGCCACCGCGTCCGACTCGCCCGATTCGGTGGACGTATGACTCCGGTGCGGCGGGGACGTCGTAGTTGAACACGTGAGTCAGTTGTTCCACATCTAGTCCGCGGGCAGCAACATCGGTGGCAACGAGGAGGTCTGCGTTACCGCTGCGCAAGCGCCCCATGACTCGATCGCGCTGAGCCTGGTCCATCCCGCCGTGCAACGGCTCGGCACGGTAACCACGCGCATTAAGAGTCTCAGTGAGGTTGTCGACGTCTGCACGAGTGCGGCAGAACACCAGCGCCGCCGTTGGTGTTTCGATGTCGAGAATTCGTCCGAGCGCCGCAGCCTTGTACGGTCGCGCGACGATGTATGCGGTCTGTGCGATCGTTGGACGTTCACCCTCGGGCACAACTTCGCGGGGGATCTCAATCCGCTGTGGATCTTGCAGGTGGCGTTCAGCGATCTTGATGATGCGCTTCGGCATGGTGGCGGAGAACATCACCGTTTGACGATCCTTGGGCGCCGCGGTGAGGATCGTGTCGATGTCCTCGGCGAATCCCATGTCGAGCATTTCGTCGGCTTCGTCAAGGACGACGGTGTCGATGTCATTGAGCTGCAGGTACCTGCGCTCAATCAGATCCATGGCGCGACCGGGGGTGGCGACAACGACGTCGACGCCACGTTTGAGAGCTGCAACCTGGCGTCCGATTGGCTGGCCGCCGAAGACGGGCAACGTGCGGACCCCGTACGGGCGACCGTAGCGATGCACAGCTTCGGCAACCTGCATGCAGAGTTCACGAGTTGGGGTGAGGACGAGCGCAGTTGGCAGGGCACCTTTGATGCCACCCTCACTGTCCGCTCGACGATTAAGGATCGGCAGCGCAAATGCCGCCGTTTTTCCCGTGCCGGTCGCGGCCTGGCAGAGCAAGTCGTACCCGGCGATCATGGCCGGAATTGCGCGCTGCTGGATGGGTGTTGGCGCTTCGTACCCAAGGTCCGCGAGGCAGGTCGCTAGGTCCGGCGCGATACCAAGGGCCGCAAAGTCGTTGTCGTTGGTGCTCATGGCTCTCGTCTCTTTTCACGGTGCCGACGCTCGGGCCACTCGCAGAGTCCATCCCACCACGCCGCGGGGCCGTGTGCACTATCGGAGTTCCCTGGATGGGCGCTGGGTCACACATGGTGGAAGGGTTCTGCATCGGCTGCCCACCACGACCGCGCTGGCTTCGCGGCTATTACATCGCTTCGCCGCGCCGCTGTTGTCGCACACGGAAGGAGTGGTCCGCTTGGCTGCGTTGATCACGTTCCCGTCGGCAGTGGTCGTCTCGAATCACTGAGTCGTGCCTGGTGCTGTCTTTGAGAGTAGGCGGCAGTTTCTGCGCCGGAGTACATGAACCAGTGAAGGGCAACGCGGGCGACGGCTGCACAGGTGAACAAGATCCACGCTCATGCTCAGCAATGAACAATGCCGCGACCAACACCTACACCGCATGCGCCCCAACTCACCCGACAACCTGCACTCTCTTGGGGGGATCTTCGGGCGACTAGATTTCTCCTCCGCACAGGTGCCTTCTGAGTTCGCGGCGGGCGGGTACGAGCATGTTCACCTCGGTCAACTGGATGCTCCCTTAGACCCCCACCGTGCGAATTGCGCGGTAAATGGAACTTGTTGTCTTGCGGACCGCGTCACTCTCGTGCATTGATGACGAGTCATGCCGCCGCGGTGCAATCGATTGCACCGCCGGTGCTTGTTTTCGGGTCAGTGTCATGGGTATCAATCCCTCACACACTGAGACGAAGGGGCACATGATGAACAACTCTCCGCGAATTGCTCGCCGTGCAATTGTGATGGGGTTGACGGCGCTGGTCGCTGCTGCGGTTCTAACGCCGAACGCAGCATTCGCGGCGCCAGTTGCGTCGGCGGGGTCCGGTGTTTCGTTGGTAGCGAGCTCGTCGGTTGGTATTCAGAACATGGGTGACACGCTCAAGGCCGGCCAACGGGTAGTCCCGGGACAGGTGCTGACGGCAGCGGATGGTCGATCGTCGCTAGTCGTCACCCAAGATGCCATCACTTACGTCACGGACAACAACGAGCGTTGGCGGATCGACGCGAACAGGATCGAGATGGGAACCGACGGCATGGTGCTGACGTTCAAGGTCAACAGTGATCAGTCAATCTCGAACATCAACAAGCAGGCGAACACGGCCGGGTGGGGCGACACCCTGCGCCTGGAACCCCAGACCGCCGGGCTCGTCATCCGCAGCGAGGACAAACGGCAACGGGCCGGATTCGACTGGTGGCGCATCGGCTACGAGGTATAGCGCGCCTCGCTCCCGGCAACCGATGACCGCTCGGCCGGATGGGTGACTGGAGACTCCGCTAACACCGCCGGTCGCACAAGCTAGGTAGCTCACGAAACTACAAATCGACTTGAGATGCTCTGCCGCTGAGCTTCATGCTGCGGCTGAGGCAGAAGGGAGTGATCGTGGCTCAACTAACGAAGTCCCGGGTGTTGATTCTCGCTCTCTCGGTGGTCATCATCTTTGCTGCGATTGTCGCGCTGCGGTGGTCTAGCAATCGGGTTGAGCCCGCTACCGCTGAGGCGGTTCGCTCTGCTGGATCCAAGCCAGCGCAACAGCCGCCTGTTAACGGTGCTACCTACCAAGGAGCTCTGCGCCCGGGTCAACAGTTGAACGTTGATGATGCTGTCGTTAGCACCAACGGCCAAACTGTGTTGTTGATGCAAGGTGACGGAAACCTCGTCCTATATGCGAACGCAGTCCCTGTCTGGGCTTCGGAGACTTATCTCAATCCAACGAGCCGTGGTACGCGTGCGGTGATGCAGACCGACGGCAACTTCGTCATTAATGACGGATCAGGCAAGACCGTATTCAGCACGAACGCGCTGAGCGCCAGTGTTCCCGGTTCTATTCTCAGCGTCCGCGACGACGGAAGTCTGGACGTTACCGCCCCAGACGGCGCGCGCATCCTCGAAATCGCAAAGTCATACCTCGGCGACCTAAAAGTCGGCCAGGCACTTACGAAAGGTACCGACCTTGTCGGTGCAGATGGACGGGCGCGACTTTCATTGCAGTCTGATGGAAATTTGGTCGCCTACCGAGACGGTTCCATCGTTTGGGACGCAGTGACAGAAAAATTCGGTGGCACGCTCGCTTCCGGAAAAGGGTGGACTGCCGACGGCCAAGTCCGGCAGGTCGTGATCGGGGCCGATGGCCGACTCTTAGCGGTGTCGCAGGCGTATCCGACTTTTGGCGATACCTACAAACCGGTATTCACAACGACCTTGCTGTCCGGCGGACGCAGCGCCTACCTAAAGGCTGATGCGGACGGATACTTCAGGTTCTACACGGCCGATCAACGCCCGATCGCAACTTTCGGCCAGTAGCGGCTGTCGTCTCACCGGCAAGATCGTGCGCACCAGCGGAGTTCCCGGGATGGGCGCCGGGATACACATTGTGGGTGCGTTCTAAAGCGGGCGGCCGGGCGAACTTCGAGCAGCAGGTTTAATAGGACAGTGTCCGGGTATATGTGGTGTAGCGATTTCACACAACTTGAGGAGAGCACCATGACTCGCACCGTTAGCCACCTTGGACTGCTCACCGCCGCCGCAGTCACCGGTGCGGTCTTCATGGGCGTTGCTGCGCCCGCGATGGCCGCCGAACATGCGCCGGCGAAGGCATCGACGGCATCCGTGGCAGAGAAGGCTGCACCAAGGGCCAAGGACGGCAAGACGCCGCCGACTCGCAGCTCAAAGGGCGACCGGCCACAGATCTTCGCCAAGTCGGTCTGGTTTGCCGTGTACAACCGCTCGGGCCAAACGGTCAAGGTCTACGACGCCAATAAGGACCGCACCACCGCTGTTGTCCCCGGCGACCGCGTCTACTTGTCCGGCAGTTCGTTCCTGGGGCCAGACATTGAAGGTTCCATGAAGTTTGAGAACGGCATCACGACCAATTTCTGGGCGAACAATCATGACTTGTGGTGGCCCGGGGTGCAGTTTGATGACGACAACTTCAATTACTCCGAATACGAGACCCACACCTACACCCCTGGTGATCACTCAATCACCGTGTCTCGGGACGCCGATTGGGACTACGTTTCCTTCACGGTGCAGATCAACTACTAAGTGTTAGCTGCTGCCCGTAGCAGCGTTGGCCGCCGCCTCCATGGCGACCCTCCTGCGTAAAGCCAGCCACAGTGGGAGTCCCAGAGCAAGCGGCACGATCGCCATCAGGACAAATGCAAACGCAGGTGTACCAAGGAATAGCCCGATGACCCCCGACACGATGACGCCACCACCGTTGCCCGCCAGCCAGACCGCCGAGGTCGCAGTGCTGACTGCAGCACCGGCACGCTCTTCGACCATTTCGAGGACAATCGGCAGAACCGACAGCAGCAGTAATCCGAGGGCGGCAGCCACGACATAACCGGTCCATTCGCCTGGCAACGCGGCGAGGGCTAGGCAACCCAGCATCGCCACCGCCAGAGCCGCAAATATGAATGCGAGTTGGTTGCCACGCCGTGCTGCAATCGGCGGGAGCAGCGCTGCACCGATGATGCCCGCGACCACCATGACGAGCAAGATGACCGCTGAGGTCGCGGCACTGACGCCTGCTGGTTCGAGCAATGCCTGAAGCCATGTTGTGAGTGCGACGAAGACGCCGAATCCCACAGCGACGACTCCGATCAACAACCGCATGATCGGGTCGGTCCAGACCGTGCGCAGTGGGTGTCGTTTAGTGGATTCGACGCTGACGCCCTCGACGACGTCAACGTCATCGGCGAATCGTCCTGGCCTCGACAGTGCCGCGGCCATCGCGATGAAGACGATGACCGCAAACACGGCTTGGATGATGAGCAGCGTCGAGATGTCGTCTTCGAGTAGTGCCCCTGTGATGAAGGCGATCAGCATTCCTACGAACAACCCGGCCGTTCCGGCGGCAATACCTGTCGCTCGGTTGCGATGCGGCAAGTAGTCGACGCAGACCTTGGTGATCGCACCCAGCACCAGCGGTTGGCCGACAGCGATCACGACCTGCCCGATGGTGGCCCATTCGATGCTCGCTGTATCGATAATCCGCAGGAGGGCACCGCCAGCGGTCAACAAGCCGCCGAGCAGCAGGAAGGGCCGGAACCATCGGTCCAGCAACAACCCGCAGGGCAAAGCCAGAACGACGTAGATCAGCGGGAAGATGATCGACAGAGTCCCGATGTAGCCCTCGCTGACTCCATAGAACGCGGCCGCTTGGGTGGTGACTGGCGCGTACGTCAACCACAACAATTGCGTCGCAGCGCCGACCGCGGCGTAGCTCGCAATCGCGAACCAATTGCCCCGCCCTTGGATGTGTGTTCCGTCGACAGTGGTCATCTCAGTTGGTCATCGAGCCAATCGAAGATGTACTCCTGGGCGACCTACGGTCCGATCGGCTGGTCATGCAGGGATGCGCCCTGTGCCGCGGTGAGATTGAGTAGCACCTTTCGTGAGGCTGGAACGTTGGTCAGGAATTCGAAAGCCTGTTTGGGCTGGTCGCCGAAGAATTCGTCACCCTGGTTTGCCGTGAGCATGGTCGGGATACTGATCTGCTTGTAGTCGGCCTCAAAGTCGAACTTCAACATCTGTTCGACGAGCGCGTAGTAGTCAGAGATCGGCTTCCCAGCCCTAGCCTCCTCCTGCACTTGCCGACTGAAGATCTCGCCGCGCTTGTACAGGACGAACTGTTGAGTTCGAGGCATACCGGACCAACGCTTCAAGAAGCCAGCATTGACCTCGGCTTGTACCTTCTGTTTTTCGGGGGCCGGTGCACCTTGAGTCTTGCTGACAACCTCAACGGTCTCGGAGTCGGTCCACATCTTGGGCATGCTGTAGGCCGCGGGTTCAAGGACCACGGCGCTCAAACCCTTCACCTTCGCGGCCGCACTTGCGCACAACATGCCACCGAATGACACCCCGATCAGCGCGACCTTCCCGACCTCAGGCTGTTTGCGAACCCAGCTGAGGACAGGCGCAACGACCTTGTCCCACTCGGGAGTGAAGGGGATACCGCGCTTGAACAGCAGACTCATCTGGCCGGGGCCTTCGTAGAGCGCCACGTTGTAACCGCGTTCCAGCCCTTGAGTAACACCAAACTGCATTGACTCGACGTTCTGCCCATCGCTGCCAGAACTGATGATGACCGTTGGCTTCTTTCCTGACCCACGGGCTGGAAAGAAGTAGACGGGCAGCGGCCCCCAGGGTGATGCCACTTGTCCACGCCGAACTGCGGGGGTGAATGTCTCAATTGCCTTCGACCACCGATCTTGCGTGACTTGGTATGCCTGTTCTTCGCGACTCCCATTGCTCGTTCCCAGGACGAAGAACAACTGCTGGGTGGAATAGGTGGCCGCTCGCATCAGCCGATTGCTGCGCGTGATCGGGTGTGCTGCGCCAGCCTGATCGGCGAGAGACTGCAGGTTGTTGCCCCATTCACCAAACACGTCGAAGTACGCATCGAACGCGTCGGTGCCTGGTTCTGCGGGATTGCCTGTGCGTGAATTAATGGTTTGCGCGATCCGCATCATCTCGCCAACTTCGGAGACCTGCGAACTTGCTCCGCCAAGGGCGAAGAGGGCTTCGTCGTTGAAGTCCGACGACGCGAAGAGCTGTAGCGGCGCAACCTCAGAGGTTGAAATCGTCGATGTGGGCAGCGCGCTTGCGCTGGCCGAAGCACCACTCGAATCCGCCTTGGCGCAAGCGGCCAAGGCGCCGGTTCCTGCCACGGCACCACCGAGTGCGACAAGTCGTAGTAGGTCTCGTCTGCCAACTTGAAGATCCATGTCGCACGCTCCCTAGGTTCCGACTCCGTGCGAAACGCACGTTATCGGTAGGTAGCGCCTTCATGCGCATGATTGGGGAAGGGTGAACTAGATGCCTTGCCACGCGGGTTTGTTGGCGTACGTCCACTTGTAGTGATCGCGGTTAGCCAACGCTGATGCGGCGGCCTCGTCGACCACAACCGTGGCGTGTGGATGAAGCTGCAGGGCGGTTGACGGAATCATCGATGTGATCGGGCCTTCAACCGTGTCGCGCACGGCCTCCGCCTTGTTCTCACCCCACGCCAGCAAGACCAGGTGACCAGCACGCAGGATCGTTCCTACGCCCTGGGTCAGCACGTGAGTGGGAACCTGCGCTAGGTCATCGTCGAAGAATCGCGCGTTGTCCTCGCGGGTCTGTTCGGTGAGTGTCTTGATTCTGGTGAGCGAGGCCAAGGACGAGATGGGCTCGTTGAATCCGATGTGTCCGTCGGTCCCAACACCAAGGATCTGCAGGTCGATTCCGCCTGCCGCCACAATGGCTTCTTCGTAAGCGGCGCAGGCGGCTGGAATGTCGCTCGCCCAGCCGTCTGGTCCGTGTACGGAGTCCGGGGCGAAGTCCACGCGTTCGGCAATCTCACGTTTGATGACGGCTCGGTACGACTCGGGGTGATTCGGTGGAAGCCCGACGTATTCATCGAGGGCGAATCCCTTCGCCTGCGCGAATGACACTTCGCCAGCTTCATAACGACGGACAAGGTCGTCGTAGACCCCAAGCGGCGTGCTGCCTGTGGCCAAGCCGAGAACAGCAGTCGGCTTGCGATTCAGGAGGTCGGCGATCGCACCGCCGGCCAGCTCGCTGCCGTCATTCTTGGATGGGACGACAACAACTTCCACAACAACCTCCACACGACGACAATGAGTGCCCGTCAGGCTAACGATTTCCGGCGCCAAGGTCATCTTGTGAGGTCCAACAGTGTGAGTGGTGGACACGCCTCACGACTGCCTCAACCCGTACCTTTGTGCCATGGCCGTTCCGGGTGTTGCCGCGCTCAAACGCAGCGCCTATCTCACTGCGGATGACAACGAACCGCGCGCACGCAGGTCAGCAGACGTCACCACTGTATGTATCGGGTTGATCTTCGTCCTGTGGGGTTTCTACGCGTTCGGAAAGTCGGACCCGCTGCAGGAGACGTTGTCGCAATTTGCGCAGGCGTTGCCTGAGTGGGCAGTTGCGCTACTGGCGCTGAGCTACACCCTCGGACTGATCCTCGCCCTGGTACTTGTTGTTGCCTTCATTTACCGCAGGCGTTGGTCGGCAGTCCGCGATGTCGCGATCGCTGGCATCGGAGCATCCATCACCACCATCGTGATCGTGGCCATCTCGGATGAGCTGTGGCCACCATTTTTCAACGAGTTCCTGCAAGGTGCTGCCCGGCCTCAATTCCCGATTGTGCGAGTGGCATTGGTCGCCGCCGTTCTTGTCGCAGCCACGCCCTACGTCGCGCGCCCGATTCGGCGGATTGGCTGGACGGTTGTTGTCCTGATCAGCATCGCTGCCGTTGCTCTTGCACTCAGCGTTCCGTCTGGTGCGGTCACTGCACTGGGCATCGGGATGATCTTCGGCAGTGGTGTCCTCCTACTGTTTGGGTCACCTGCCGGATATCCAGACGCGGAAGCCGTGAAAGAGGCGATTGCGGGAATCGG
>Ga0075158_10003074_pt1 | contig 11867 bp, 8 predicted proteins | sample JI91814BDNA_FD_70968 | JGI IMG/M metagenome (GOLD analysis project Ga0075158, IMG submission 70968) | Wastewater effluent complex algal communities from Wisconsin, to seasonally profile nutrient transformation and Carbon sequestration -... | ecosystem: Engineered > WWTP > Effluent > Algae... | reverse complement strand
CGCCATCAAATGGAACTTCACCAAGTTCCTGATCGACAAAGCCGGTGTGCCTGTGAAGCGCTACGCTCCGATGACGCCACCCGGCGATCTGGGCAGGGACATCGAAGCACTGCTGTAGTCTTCCATCGGCTTATCGTGCTGTAGGGTCCGAGGGCTCGTTGAGGGACAGCCAGTAGAGGCCGAGCTGGCCCACCGCCTGTAGAAATCGTTCGAAATCGACGGGCTTCCGGATATAGCTGTTGGCGCCAAGCCGATAGGCTTCGAAGATGTCCTGATGTTCCTTGGAGGTCGTCAGGACAACAACGGGCAGGAGGGCCGTGCGTTCGTCGGCACGGATGCGGCGCAGCACTTCCAGGCCATCGATCCGGGGAAGCTTCAAATCAAGCAACACGAAGGCCGGCATGATCGTGCTGTCCCGGTTGGAGAACTGTCCGGTGCAGAAGAGGTAGTCCAGCGCCTCGACACCGTCCCGAGCCACGACCACTTGATTGGCTATCTTGTTCTTGCTGAACGCCCGGAGAGTCAGTGCTTCGTCATCGGGGTTGTCCTCAACGAGGAGGATGGGGCGATCGGTCGCCATAGAAGCTCCTTGATCTTGCTTTTGTGTTTTTGTTGATTAAGGTGAATTTGGGGTCAATTTGGCAAATCTCTCCCAAGCAAGATCATAAGTACGGCTGGCCATGGAATTGGTGGACCGAGTTCGCATTTTTGGGTGCTTTTACAACAATTGACACGCTTCCAGCATGAATATCTTGTCTTCCCCGCTTGGCCCTGACAACCACGTGGGCGTCAAGTCAGGAAAGGTTTCTTCGACGATGTGCCGGTTATGGCCCACTTCAACGGCCAGCAGCCCTTCGGGCTTGAGGTAGCGGGGCGCGTCGGCGAGCAGTTTGCGCACCAGGTCGAGGCCATCGTCACCGGAGCCGAGGGCCAGACCGGGTTCGTGCAGGTATTCGCTGGGCAGCGCATCCATGGCTTCCTGCGTTACATAGGGCGGGTTGCTCAGGATGAAGTCAAAGCGCTGCTCGGGTACGGCCGAAAAGCCGTCGGACTGGATCAGCGTGATCCTGTCTTCGAGGCCATAGGCGGCAATGTTCTCCCGGGCCACATCAATCGCATCCGGCGAGATGTCCACGGCGACGATCGCTGCATTGGGGAAGGCGTGGGCCATCAGGATGGCCAGGCAGCCTGATCCTGTGCACATGTCCATCGCCGCGGTGACAGCTTCCGGGTCCTGAATCCAGGGGCTGAAGCCGTCCTGGAGCAGCTCGGCAAAGAACGAACGAGGAATGATCACGCGCGGGTCGACCTTGAAGCGGAAATCACCCAGCCAGGCTTCACCGGTGATGTAGGCGGCGGGCAGACGATCTACTGCGCGTTTCTCGATGACTGTGTAGATGTCTTCCCGCTCGTCGCCGGGAATGCAGGCATCGAGGAAAGGCTCCAGGCGATCCAGGGGCAGCGCCAGGGTGTGGAGGACGAGATACACGGCTTCGTCGTAGGCGTCCTGCAGGCCGTGACCATAAAAGCAGCCGGCGCGGTTGAAGCGGGTAACGGCGTAGCGGATCCAGTCGCGGACGGTGACGAGCTCGGCCATCGGGCCGTGCTCGTGTTCGTGCTCATGCTCGTCGTCGTTTTCCAGGTGGTCGTCGTGGGTCATGCCGGTTCCGATGCGCTCAGCAGGTTTTCGAGGGTTCGGCGATAGATGGCCGACAGGGGAGCGACCGCATCGATGGCGATGCACTCGTTGAGTTTGTGAATGCTTGCATTAACGGGACCAAACTCGACGACCTGAGGGCATATTTCAGCAATGAAGCGTCCGTCAGAGGTGCCGCCGGTGGTGGACAGCGCCGGTTTCAGGGCAAGGGTGTCGAACACGGCGGCCTCCATGGCCGCGACAAGGGTGCCGCGGGGCGTCAGGAAGGGCTTGCCGCCGAGGGTCCAGGCCAGGTCGTAGTCGAGGCCGTGCTTGTCGAGGATGGCATGCACCTTCGACTTCAGATCGTCGGCCGTATGTACGGTGGCAAACCGGAAGTTGAACATGAGCTCCAGGGTGCCCGGAATCACGTTGGTCGCGCCGGTACCGGCTTTGATGTTGGACATCTGCCAGGAGGTGGGCGGGAAGTACTCGTTGCCCTGATCCCAGGTGATGGAGGCGAGCTCGGCCAGGGCCGGGGCGGCGAGGTGAATCGGATTGCTGGCCAGGTGCGGATAGGCGATGTGGCCTTGTATGCCCTTGACGGTGAGTTTGCCGGACAGGCTGCCGCGACGTCCGTTCTTGATCATGTCGCCGAGGGTGTCCACGGATGTGGGTTCGCCGACGATGCAGTAATCGAGGACTTCGCCTCGTGCTTTGAGGGATTCCACGACAAGGGTGGTGCCGTGGGTGGCATCGCCTTCTTCGTCAGAGGTCAGCAGCAGGGCGATGGAGCCAGCGTGGTTGGGGTGGGCGGCGACGAAGTCTTCAATGGCGGTGACGAAGGCGGCCAGGGACGATTTCATGTCGGCGGCGCCGCGGCCAAACAACTGGCCGTCCCGCTCGGTGGGCACAAAGGGGTTGGATGTCCATGCGTCTAGAGGGCCAGTGGGCACCACATCGGTGTGGCCGGCGAAGACCACGAGGGGGCGGGCCATACCCCTGCGCGCCCAGAGGTTGCTGACCCCGCCGCCGTCGATCCGCTCGCAGACGAAGCCGAGGGGAGCGAGGCGGGCTGCGATCAGTTCGAGGCAGCCGGCGTCTTCCGGGGTGACCGAGGGGCGTGCGATGAGTTCACAGGCCAGGGCCAGGGTGGGGTTCCCTGTTGTTTGGGGTGCTGTCATGTTTTCTTGTAGTCAGTCGTCGTCGAGTTCGAGGGTGAATTCGCGGAAGGATGCGCCATCCGGTTCGGTCTGCTCGAAATCAATGGTGGACGGTGGACGGCTGGATTTTTCGTTGCCGCCATTGCCGAATTGGGCGTTATTGATCAGCCAGGACAGGTTGGTCGGGGAGTCCGCGTTGGCCAGTGCCTCCTCGAGGGTGATGACCTTGTCCTTGAACAGGCGGAACAGATCCTGTTCGAAGGTACGGGAGCCCTGGGCGAGGCTTTGCTCCATGGCTTCGCGGATGGCGGAGATCTCGCCGCGTTCGATCAGTTCGCCCACCTGGCGGGTGTTGAGCAGGATCTCAACCGTGGGGATCCGCCCGCCATCGGGACGCTTGATCAGGCGCTGGGAGGCAATGCACTTGAGCGTCGCGGCCAGGTCGAGGGAAAGCAGGGCGCGGCCATCCATCGGAAAGAAACTGAAGATCCGGTTGAGGGCGTGATAGGCGTTGTTGGCATGCAGCGTGGCCAGGCACAGATGTCCGGTCTGGGCGTAGGCCAGGGCGGCACCCATGGTTTCCCGGTCGCGGATCTCGCCGATCAGGATGCAATCGGGTGCCTGGCGCATGGCGCTGCGCAGGGCGTTCTGCCAGTCCAGGGTGTCGGCACCGATCTCCCGCTGATTGACGATCGACATCTTGTGCTTGAACAGATACTCGATCGGGTCTTCGATGGTCAGGATGTGGCCGGAACGGTTTTCGTTGCGGTGATCCAGCATAGACGCGATGGTGGTGGACTTGCCGGAACCCGTGGCGCCGACGACCAGCACCAAACCGCGCTTTTCCATGATCACTTCGGACAACACGGGGGGCAGGCCGAGCGTTTCGAGACGCGGGATCTCGCCCAGGATGTAGCGGACGACGATGGCGATGCTGTTGCGCTGCCAGAAGATGTTGATCCGGAAGTTGCCCATGTCCCGCCGGCCGAAGGAGAGGTTCATCTCCTTGAGCTTTTCGAAGCGGTCGATCTGCTCGGGCGTCATCATCTCGTAGGCCATTCGATGGATCATCGTCGGATCCATGGCCTGCTGATTGATCGGCAGTGTATTGCCGTCGATCTTGATGTGAATCGGGGTGCCGACGGTAATGAAGATGTCCGAGGCCTTCTTCTCGGCCATCAGCGCGAATAGCTTATCAATGATCATCAGGCTGCCCGGGGAAGGGAGGCGGGCTGCCGGGAGGGCGGCCCGCTGGGGTCGTCAGTCGCGCAGGAGTTCGTTGATGCTGGTCTTGGCGCGGGTCTGGGCGTCCACTTTCTTGACGATCACGGCGCAGTACAGACTGTACTTGCCATCGGCGGAGGGCAGGTTGCCGCTGACCACCACGGAACCGGCAGGAATGCGGCCGTAGTGGACTTCGCCTGTGGCACGGTCGTAGATCTTGGTGCTCTGGCCGATGTACACGCCCATGGAGATGACGCAGTTGTCTTCCACGATCACGCCTTCGACCACTTCGGAGCGAGCGCCGATGAAGCAGTTGTCGCCGATGATGGTCGGGTTGGCCTGCAGGGGCTCGAGCACACCACCGATGCCGACGCCGCCGGAGAGGTGCACGTTTTTGCCGATCTGGGCGCAGGAGCCGACGGTGGCCCAGGTGTCGACCATGGTGCCTTCGCCCACGTAGGCGCCGATGTTTACGTAGGAAGGCATCAGCACGACACCCTTGCCGATGAAGCTGCCCTTGCGTGCCACGGCGTTGGGCACCACACGGAAGCCGCCGGCGGCGAAATCATTGGCGTCGTAGTTGTCGAACTTGGTCGGGACCTTGTCGAAATAGCGGGTGTCGCCACCTTCCATGATCTTGTTGTCATGGGTGCGGAAGTAGAGCAGGACGGCCTTCTTGATCCACTGGTGGGTCACCCACTCGCCGTCGATCTTCTCGGCGACGCGCAGCTTGCCCTGGTCGAGCTCTTCGATGACATGTTCGATGACCTCGATCTGCTCTTTGGTGGCGCTGGCTGCCGACAGGTCGGTGCGGCGCTCCCACAGCTCCTCGATCAGGGTGGCAAAGGGGTTCTCGTGGTGGGGCGTGATGTGCATTTGAACGCTCATGGTTTATTCGATAGTTGTTGGGCGAAGGTGACGATGCGGCGGGCTGCCTCGACACACTCTGCCAGGTCGGCGACAAGCGCTATGCGCACGAAGCCCGCGCCGGGATTGACCCCGCGGGCTTCCCGGGCGAGGTAGCTGCCGGGCAGAACCGTTACATTATATTCGGCCTGCAGGCGGCGGGCGAACTCGGTATCGGAAAGCCCGAGCCGATCCACCCGGGCCCATAGATAGAAGCCGGCGTCGGGAAGTTCCACGTCCAGATGGGCGGCGATCATCGGCGTGATGACGTCGAATTTCTCGCGGTACTGGCGCCGGTTCTCGGCCACGTGGGCTTCGTCGTTCCAGGCGGCGGCCGAGGCGGCCTGCACGGTGGGGCTCATGGCGCAGCCATGGTAGGTGCGGTAGAGCAGGAATTTCTTGAGGATGGCGGCATCGCCGGCCACGAAGCCGGAGCGCATGCCGGGCACGTTGGAGCGCTTCGACAGGCTGGAGAACATCACCACGTTGCGGAAGTCGCTGCGGCCCAGGCGATGGGCGGCCTCGAGCCCGCCGATGGGCAGGTGGGCGTCGTCGAAGTAGATCTCGGAATAGCACTCGTCGGCGGCGATCACGAAACCGTAGCGGTCCGACAGGTCGAAGAGCTGCTTCCATTCATCCAGGGACAGCACGCGGCCGGTGGGATTGCCGGGGGAGCACACGTACACCAGCTGCACCCGCTGCCAGTCGGCTTCCGGCACGGCGGCAAAGTCGGACGCAAAGCGGTCGTCCGGCAGGTTATTGACGAAGTAGGGTTGGGCGCCGGCCAGATAGGCGGCGCCTTCGTAGATCTGGTAGAACGGATTGGGGCATATCACCAGGGCATCGGGCCGGGAGCCGTCGATCACGCACTGGGCAAAGGCGAAAAGGGCTTCCCGCGAGCCGTTGACGGGCAGGATCTGGGTGGCCGCATTGACCTCCGGCAGCCCATAGCGCCGTTCCAGCCAGCCGGCGATGGACTGGCGCAGGGTGTCAGAGCCCTGGGTGGTCGGGTAGTTGGCGAGGCCGCCGAGGTTGTCCACCAGGGCCTGGCGGATGAATTCGGGCGTCGCATGCTGGGGCTCGCCGATGGACAGACGGATCGGCGACAGACCGGCGGGGGGTGCAATGCCCTCGAAGAGGGCGCGCAGCTTCTCGAAAGGATAGGGGTGGAGATCCTGGAGGTGCGGATTCACGTTCGGAAGGTGTCCTGTAGTCGGCCCGGAGCGGGCGGAGGGTCATGGGTGCCGGCAATGCCGGTGCGGGCGCCAGAGGTCGCGTGCCGCGTGCTGCCATGGCGCACTGCCGTGCAGGTGGCCGCGGCGGGCGGCAGTTCAGGTGCCATGGTTGTAACGGGTGCAACAAGTACAAAGGGTGCAACGGCTGCAGAAAGGGCCTGCGGGAGAATGGAACATGCCCGATGGCCGCTTTTTTTGCAGGTGTTATTATAGCGGCCGTCGTTAATGTGGCGGTGCAGCATTGTTGCGGCATGCCTGCCCGTCTAAGCCTTCCTCAAGCCCCCTGAATACGTGCGCCTGGCCAAACTCAAGCTTGCCGGTTTCAAGACCTTCGTAGACCCGACCACCGTGCTCACGCCCGGCAATCTGGTGGGTGTCGTCGGTCCGAACGGTTGCGGCAAGTCGAACATCATCGATGCCGTGCGCTGGGTGCTGGGCGAGTCGCGGGCCTCGGCCCTGCGCGGGGGGTCGATGATGGACGTCATCTTCAACGGCTCCACGACGCGCAAGCCGGTGTCCCGGGCCAGCGTCGAGCTGGTGTTCGATAACGCCGAAGGCAAGGCCGCCGGCCAGTGGAAGCCCTATGCCGAGGTGGCGGTGAAGCGGGTGCTCGACCGCAGCGGCGAGTCCACCTACTACATCAACGGGGTGCAGGTCCGCCGCAAGGACGTGATCGACCTGTTCCTCGGTACCGGCCTTGGCCCGCGGGCCTACGCCATCATCGAGCAAGGCATGATCTCGCGCATCATCGAGGCCAAGCCCGAAGAAGTGCGAGGCTTTCTCGAAGAGGCCGCGGGGGTGACCAAGTACCGTGAGCGGCGGCGGGAGACCGAAGGGCGTCTGTCCGATGCCCGGGACAACCTGACCCGTCTCGAGGACATTCGTAACGAGCTTGGTCAGCAGATTGGCAAGCTCGAAACCCAGGCCGCCATTGCCGAGAAGTTCCGACAGCTCAATGCCAGCCTGTCCGAGCGTCAGAATCTGTTGTGGCTGATGAAGCGCAACGAGGCACGGGCCGAGCGCGCCCGGCTGTCTGACGAACTGGCCGAGGCCACCCGGCGCATCGAGGCCGATTCCACGCATCTGCAGACCCTCGAGGGTCAGCTCGAAACGGCCCGCGACGCGCAGCTGGGTGCCAACGAAGGCGTGCAACTCGCCCAGGAAGCGCTGTATGCGGTGAGTTCCGAGCTGACCCGGCTGGAGGGCGAGCTTGCCCGTCTGCGGGATAGCCGGCGCATTCTGGAAAGCCGGCTGGCCCAGCTCGAGCGTGATGATGCCCAGTGGCGTAGCCAGCTCGATGCCCTGGCCGCCGACGGCGAGCGCTGGGGTGGGCTGCTCGAGCACGCAGCCATACGGGCGGAGCAGGCTGAAGCCCGGCATGGCGAAGTTGGCGAACGCCTGCCCGAGGCGGAAGACGCCCTGCGTACCGCCGATGCCGCCGCCGCCGCCGTGCGCCGCGAGCTCAACCACGCCGAGCAGCAGATCCGTGTTGAAGAGGCTCACCGGGTGAGCAGCGAGCGCACCCTTGAGGCCTTGTCCCAGCGTCGCCTGCGCCTGCAGCAGGAACAGTCGGCCGTGCAGGCGCCGGATCTGCGTCAGGTGGCCGAGCGGGAGGCGATGCTCGAGGAGGCCGAGGACAGTCTGTCCCGCGCCCAGGCCGAGCTGGCCGAGATCAATGCGCAGGTGCCCGCCGCCCAGCAGGCCCTCAAGCATGCTGTCGAGGCGGAGCGCCAGGCCCAGCGCCGTGCCACCGAGCTGCGCGCGCGCCGCGAGGCCCTGGTGCAGCTGCAGAGCAAGGTGCAGGTGCAGGGGCAGCTGGGCGACTGGCTCAAGCGTCATCATCTGGACGCGCTGACGCCCCTGTGGCAGCGCATTCGCGTCGAGGCCGGCTGGGAGCTGGCTGTCGAGGCCGTGTTGCGCGAGCGGCTGGCGGCGCTGCCGGCGGTGGACGGGCAGGCGGCGCTGGCGGCGCTGGCCGACAAGGTGCCGGGGGCCGTGGCTTTCCTGCTGCCGGACGGTATTCCGGGCGCTGTCGGCGGTGAGGTGCCGGCGGGTACGCGTCCGCTGGCTGCCCTGGTGGATGCCGATCCGGAGCTCGGCGAAGTCCTGAATGCATGGCTGGGTCGGGTCTTTGTTGCCGATGACCTGTCCGACTGGTTGGTGCGGCGCAGCGAACTGCCTGCTGGCACCACGCTGGTGTCGCGGGAGGGTCGGCTCCTTGATCGCTACGCCCTCAGCCACTATGCGCCGGACTCGCGCACCCACGGGGTCATCGAACGCCAGCGGGAAATCGAGCACCTGACCGCCGAAGTGCAGGCTGCCCAGGACGAGGCCGCCATGGCCCACAGTGCGGTGGGCGAGGCGGAAGCCCTGGCCAGCCGTCTGCAGGAGTCCATCGCCAGCCTGCGCCGCGATGCCCAGGCCCTCCAGGCCCGCGTGCATGCGGAGCAGGTCGAGGTGCTCAAGCTCAATCAGGCCAGGATGCGCTACGAAGAGCGCTGCGGTCAGATCGACCGGGATCTGGGTGAGATCGCCCATGGCGAGCAGGCGGAGCGGGATCGTCTGATGCGTTCCGAGACGGAACTTGAACGCAGTCGCGAGATGGCCGAGCTGCAGCGCGGCCGTCTGGACGCGGCAGAGTCGGTGCGCCGGGAGCGGGACAGCGCTCTGCGTGAGACCCGCGCCCTCGAACAGGCACTGGCGCGAGAGCTCCAGGAGGCCCGCCACTCCGAACGCGAGTGCCGCAGCAAGCTGGAAGACATCGAGCGCAACCGGGCGCTGGCCGCCGAGCAACTGGCACGGATCGCCGATGAGCTGGTCGAGCGCCGCGAATCCCTGCTGGAGATCGACGAGGTATCGGTGGCGGCCGCCCTGCAGGAGTCTGTCGGTCAGCGGACGGTGCGTGAAAGCGCGCTGGTAGCCTGCCGGAATACCCTCGAGGAAGCCAATGCCGGCCTGCGGGCTCTGGAAGAGGAGCGGCAACGCACCGAGCATGCGGCGGCTCCCCAGCGAGAGCGGGTGGCCGATCTGCGTTTGCGGGTGCAGGCCGCCGAGATGGCGGAGGGGCAGCATGCTGCGCGGCTTGACGAAGCCCAGGCCGATGAAGCGGTGCTTGCGCCCTTGCTCACGCCGGATCTGCGGGAGGGCTCGCTGCAGCGTGAGGTGGGCCGCCTGGGTCGGGAGATCGCCGAGCTCGGACCGGTGAACCTCGCCGCGCTCGATGAGTTGAAGGCGGCATCGGAGCGCAAGTCCTACCTGGATGCCCAGACCGATGACCTGCTCGGGGCCATTGAGACACTGGAAGATGCGATCCGGCGGATTGACAGGGAAACCCGTGAGCAGCTTCAGGAGACGTACAATACGGTCAATCGCCATTTCGGCAGCTTGTTCCCCATGCTGTTCGGAGGGGGCGAAGCGCGGCTGGTGCTGACCGGTGACGAAATCCTGGATGCCGGGATCTCCATCGTGGCACAGCCGCCGGGCAAGAAGAACAGCTCGATCCAGCTGCTTTCGGGCGGCGAAAAGGCCCTGACGGCGATTGCTCTGGTATTTTCCATGTTCCAGCTCAATCCTGCGCCTTTCTGCATGCTGGATGAGGTCGACGCACCCCTGGACGATTCAAATACCGAGCGCTATTGCCAGATGGTCAAGCGCATGTCGTCGCAGACCCAGTTCGTGTTCATCAGCCACAGCAAGATCACCATGGAGATCGCGCAGCAGCTGGTGGGGGTCACGATGCAGGAGCAGGGGGTGTCGAGAGTGGTGGAAGTGGATATCGAGGAAGCGCTGCGTCTGGCCGAAGCTGGCGCAGCCTGACCGGGAAACAAGGGAAATCGATGGCAATCAGTGAGTTGCAAATGGGTCTGGTGGGTGTCGGCGGCGTAGTGGTCGTCGGCATCTTTGCGTTCAATAAGTGGCAGGAGCGCAAGCAGCGCAAGGCCATGGAGCCGCTCGTGCCGGCAAGTGCCCAGGAACCGGTGCTCAGCGAGTTGCCTGCAGGTGTGGGCTCCTCTGAGCGGGTTGAACCGGTGATCAGCGCCGATGTGCCAGTCCGTGTTCAGCCTAGCGCCAAGACCGTCAAGGACGCCAGCGCCCGCCGGGTGCCGCCTCTGCTGCCACCCGAGGTGGACGAGCGGGCTGATTGGGTTGTGCGCGTCGAGTCCATCGAACCCGTGGTCGCAGGCCGCCTGTGGCAGGCCGCTTCGGAGCAGCTCCAGGGCGTCGCCAAACCGGTGCGCTGGTTCGGCTTCTCCGATTCCGACAACCGCTGGGAAGCTTTAGGTCCGAACAGTGGCAGCAGTTATCACTGGGTCTGTGTGGCCCTGCAGCTGGTGGATCGCCGTGGTCCTGCGGGCGATGCCGACCTTGCCCGCGTGACTGAGGGCCTGCAGCGCATGTGCGACATCTTCATGGCCATTCCGTCCCTGCCGGCCAAGGCCGAGGCGTTGAACCAGGCCGTCGAGCTGGACCGTTTCTGCGCCGGCGTGGATATCCAGATCGGTGTCAATGTGGTGGCCCGCGAGCAGGCTTTCGCCGGCACCAAGCTGCGTGGTCTGGCCGAGGCGGCTGGCCTAGAGCTGCTGGAGGATGGCTGTTTCCACGCCCGCGACGAGCAAGGCGTGAGTCAGTTCGTGCTGGGCAATCTTGAATCGTCCCTGTTTGTGGCCGAGGACATGCGCGGGCTCACCACCCAGGGCGTGACGCTGACGCTGGATGTCCCCCGGGTTGCCGACGGCGTGCGGGTGTTCGAGCGCATGATGACCGTGGCCCAGCAACTCGCGGAAGCCCTCAACGGGGCAGTGGTGGACGACAACCGTTCGCCCTTCGGCGACAAGGCCGTTGGCCTGATCCGGGCGCAGATCGAGCAGTTTCAGGGGCAGATGGCCGAGTACGGCATCGCCCCGGGCTCGGCCCTGGCCCGCCGTCTGTTTTCCTGATCCGGGCTGTCCATGACGGCAAGCGCGGAAGCGCACGCACGGGCGGCGGCCCTGCGTGCGGAGTTGGAACGCCATGAATACGCCTATTACGTGCTCGATGCGCCGACCGTTCCCGACGCCGAGTTCGACCGTCTCTTCCACGAGCTTCAGGCGCTCGAGGCCGCTCACCCCGAGCTGCTGACGTCCGATTCGCCCACCACGCGGGTCGGGGGACGTCCGTCCCCGGAGCTGGCGGCAGTGGCGCATGCCCTGCCGATGTTGTCCATCCACACCGAAACCGACACCACGGCGCAGGGAGCCATCAGCTTCGACGCCCGGGTCCGTCGGGCCCTCGGGCTGGACGAATCGGCTCCGCCCGTCACCTATGCCGCCGAGCTCAAGTTTGATGGGCTGGCCATCAACCTGCGCTATGAGCACGGTGTGCTGGTCCGGGCGGCAACGCGGGGCGATGGCAGCACCGGCGAAGAGGTCACCCCCAATGTGCGCACCCTGCGCCGGATCCCCCTGCGACTGCAGGGCGATGCGCCGGCGGTGCTGGAGGTGCGGGGCGAGATCTACATGCGCCGGGATGATTTCCAGCGGCTCAACGCCAGCCAGGAGGCGGCCGGACAGAAGGTTTTCGTCAATCCGCGCAACGCGGCTGCGGGCAGCCTGCGTCAGCTTGACTCCACCATCACGGCCCGGCGCCCCTTGTCCTTCTTTGCATATGGGCTGGGGGAGGTGCAGGGATGGGCGATGCCGGCGACCCATTCCGAGGTGCTGGATG
>Ga0075158_10003073_pt1 | contig 11868 bp, 5 predicted proteins | sample JI91814BDNA_FD_70968 | JGI IMG/M metagenome (GOLD analysis project Ga0075158, IMG submission 70968) | Wastewater effluent complex algal communities from Wisconsin, to seasonally profile nutrient transformation and Carbon sequestration -... | ecosystem: Engineered > WWTP > Effluent > Algae... | reverse complement strand
TATTCAATCATAAAAAAAACAGCTATGAGAAAAACTCTCCGATTGCTCTTTGGTTTGGCTCTGGTGATGTTCCTGCTGCCGCAAAGCATGCTGGCTCAGGAAAAAACCGTTACCGGTACAATTTTATCCGAAGACAACAAGACCCCGTTATCCGGTGTGACGGTCAGGGTGAAAGGTACCAAGCGTATCACCCAGACGGATGCCAATGGAAAGTTCACCTTAAAAATGAACCCCGGGGAAACATTACAGGTAACCTATGTGGGTTACCAGACTGAAGACATCAAGCCCGGTGATGGTCCGGTGGGCATTAGCCTGAAAACAGCAGATAATATGCTGGGTGAGGTTGTTGTAACGGCGCTTGACCAGAAAAGAAACCCCAGAGAGCTGGGATTTGCCGTACAGAAACTGGATGGTGCCGAAGTAGCCGAAACCCAGCGGGAAAATTTCCTGAACGGTTTAGGTGGCCGTGTAGCGGGTCTGACGATTACCCCTACCAGTGGAGCTGCCGGTGCCTCTTCTCAGATTGTACTGCGCGGTTTTAACTCGATGGCCTTGGATAACCAGCCTTTGTTTGTAATCGATGGTATCATCATGGATAACTCCTCCATTAACGAATCAGGTGGTGGAGCCAGTTTGGGTCTGGTGGAAGTTTCAGCCAGGAATATTAACCAGACTGCTAACCGGAATACGGACTATACCAACCGGATGGCGGATATCAACCCTAACGATATTGAAACCATCACGGTACTGAAAGGTCCTGAGGCAACTGCCTTATATGGTAGCCAGGCCAGTTCCGGAGCCATTGTCATTACCACTAAGAAAGGTAAGGCTGATGGTAAATTCTCTGTGAATTATGACAACTCATTCCGTTTTTCCAAACTGACCCGTTTCCCTGAGTATAGCAATAAATTTAGTCCGGGACAAAATGGATTGCCTGAAAATGTATTCCTGTATTTCGGTCCCGAATATGCAGCTAACACAGAGAAATTTGATAACGTTCGTAATTTTTTTCAAACTGCTTTCACCCATAATCATAACCTCACGGCTGAATATGGTAAAAAGAACATGACCTTCCGCTTCTCTGGTTCATTCCTGGATCAGGAAGGTATTGCTCCTGAAAATAACTACAAGCGTTATTCTCTGAAACTGACTAATAATACCAAGATTGGTAAATTCCTGGAGATTACTCCTTCTATTACTTTCATTCATAGTAATAATGATAAACCCAAACGCGGTGCCGGTGGTTACCTGCTGAACCTGATGATTTGGCCAAGTACGGATGATGCCAGAGATTACCTGAGCGGATCCGGTGGTAAGAAATTGTTGTATGCGGCTTCTCCCAATTCCGAAATCGATAATCCTTTCTTTAACGTCAATTTCAACAGGGGTTATGATGAAACCAACCGCTATATCGCCACATTTGGTATTAATATTACCCCCTTTAAATGGCTGAGCATTTCAGGTCGCTTTGGTTACGATGTGTTCAAAAGTGAAGGCTGGTCATTTTATCACCCGCTTTCTGCGATCCTTGGAAAAGGTACCGGTGGTCAGCAGGATAATTACTACCGTGAATACAATGGCTACAATCATACCATCACGGCTACTGCCAAAAAATCACTGGGTAAATTTAATTTCCGTTTGATGGGTGGTACCATGTGGCAGGATTATAAAACCCAGATGTATTCTGTATACGGTACCAACATCGTTGACTCTATCAACAGCCAGGGTCAGATGGTGAAAAACCTGCAGGTAATTTCCATGGATCAGATCAGGCAGCAAATGGGTGACAGTTCTACAACAAGAGCCACTACCCGTCTTCGTCTGAACAGAGGGTTACTTCCTCCAGGTGGTTTATATAACTATGTATTGAGCCGCCAGCTGGCATTCTTTGGAGAGTTTGCCGTGAACTACAAGAATTATATCTTCCTTGCTTACACCCATCGCTTTGAGACTTCTTCCATTTTCCCTAAAGATTTCAGGAACTATAATTACCCTGCAGGAAGTCTGAGTATCATTGTAAGTGATATGATTCCTTCTCTGAAGAAGAACAATACACTCAGTTATTTGAAACTGAGAGGATCATTAGCCAGCACTGCCCGCTCCAGTGCACCTTATGCCAACCAATCAATTTTTAACAACGTAACTTCCAGTGGTGGTGGTTTTGCTTATGGCTTTACCAACAATAACCAGTTCCTGGAACCAGAGATTCAGCAAACACGTGAAATGGGATTTGAAGTTCGTTTGTTCCGCAGCCGGGTTGGACTGGATGTAACTCACTACAATACCCTGAATGAAAAGCAGATTGCTGAAAACTTCAGGGCCAGCTATGGTACCGGTTTCGTTTTGAATACCATTAACGTAGGTAGCACCAGAAACAAAGGTTTGGAAATCGGACTGGATATTACCCTGATCAAGAAAACAAATTTCAACTGGAACACCCGTTTCAATTTCAATAAAATGCGGAACGAAGTTGTTTCATTACCTGCCAACGTACCGGAGTTTTATATCTCTGATACCTGGTTGTATGGTAATGCCCGTGGTGGTCTGGTGACCGGCGGACCAACAACAGCGATTACTGCATTTGGATATACCCGGAACAATGCCGGAGATATCCTGATCAACCCTGCCAATGGTCTCCCGGTTGTGGATGCGAATTTCAGGGTGCGTGGCGACAGAAATCCTGATTTCACATTGGGATGGGTGAACAATTTCAAATACAAAAACTGGACCCTGAATTTTGTATGGGATCTGAAAGTAGGTGGTGATATCTTCAATGCGACCGATATGTACCTCACGCTGCAAGGTGTTAGCAAGCGTACGCTTGACCGCTATACACCCCGCGTAATCCAGGGTGTATTGAATGATGGATTCCAGAACTCATCTAATCCAACACGCAATACAATATCGATTATCCCTGCTTACAGCCAGGGCTATTACACCCTGATGCCTGAAGAAGAGTTCATCGAAAAAGATGTAAACTGGTTCAGAATGAGAGATATCACATTGCGTTATAATTTCTCAGAAAACATGATCAAGCGCATGGGATTCCTTAAGTCAGCCGGTTTCTTTATCACAGCCAATGACCTGATCCTGATGACCAATTATACCGGTTCCGATCCTTCTGTGAATGGAAATACTTCCGGCACAAGAGGTGTTGGCGGATTTGGTTTTGATTATGGAAACGTGCCAGCACCCGTAAGTGTGAATGTTGGTATCCGTGCCGGTTTTTAATTCTTAAACAGATGAACCAAAAATATTCAGCAATGAAAAAGATACTTTTAAGTTTTACAGCTGCCTCTCTGCTCATCGCAGGTATCAGCAGTTGTACAAAGAAAATCGACGAGGCTTATGCCAACCCGAATGCCGATGTAAGGGTGCCGGTTGACAAACTGCTGCCAGGAATTATTTCCAGTATGGCGGGCAATAGTGCCGGACATGGTCCGCTCAATGATATTCGTTTTGTAGGAAAATTTGTTCAGTACTTCCTTTTCTGTAATTCCGCCGGTGAGTGGGATCAGATGGGAAACCGTCCGGGCACTGACAATGCTGCCTCCATGTGGCGGATCCACTTTTATGATATCGGGCAGAACTGTAACAATATGATTAAATGGGGCGAAGAGGAAGGTAAAAAAGATTATGCCGGTATCGGTAAAGCTATTTTTGCCTGGAGCTGGCTGCTGCTTTCTGATTACCATGGCGAAGTGATCAAAACGGAGGAAGCTTTTAATACCGGTGCCCTGACCTTCAGTTATGGTACCCAGGAAGAAGTGTATACTTATGTCAGACAACTCTGTCATGAATCATTGGCTTACCTGAACAGTGCTTCCGCCGATCCAACTCTGTCAACTGCTGATGCCTATATGTTTGGTGGTGACCTGAATAAATGGAAGAAATTTGTATATGGTGTTTTAGCCCGCTCCTTCCAGCACCTGACCAATAAATCGAATTATCTGACCAATTATGCCGATTCGGCTATTTATTACAGTGATCTGGCGATGACCAGCAATACGGATAATGCCATGGTAAAATTTGCAGCCACCGGTATCAGCGGTAATAGTAATTTCTTCGGTCCGCTCAGAGGTAATCTGGGAAGTACTGGAGTGGCCCTTGAATCCGCAATCCGACAGTCTTCATATATGGCTAATCTGATGAGTGGTCTCAACAACGCATTTCCGGGTGTGGTTGATCCCCGTGCGATTTACCTGCTTCGTAAAAACACAAACGGCACTTTTAAAGGACTAAACCCAAATAAAGGTCAAACTGTTATTACGGCGAATGATCGTCCAGAAAGTTTCTGGGGTATTAGTCAAGCGGCTGGTTTAAATAATACTGCCCCATCCAGCGATGCCAACTGCCGCTACCTTTTCCGCAACAGCTCTCAATTCCCTGTAATTACAGCCTCAGAAATTCAGTTCATGAAAGCGGAGGCATTGTTCAGAAAAGGCGACAAGCCCGGAGCCCTTGCGGCCTATAAAAAAGGCATTGAGCTGAATTTTGATATGCTGATCAGTACTTACAGTACCAATGTACCTTCCGGAGAGTTACTGACAACAAGCATCCGTGATGCATTCACCGCTAATCCGCTGGTTGTTCCTGCTGCGGCAAACCTGACACTGACCCATATCATGTTACAGAAATATATTGCGCTGTACATCCATGGCACATTTGAAACCTGGACGGATATGAGAAGGTACCACTACACTGACCTTGATCCAATCACTGGTCAGCAGGTATACCGTGATTTTGCTCCACCTTCCGGAACAGACTTATATGCCAATAACGGGGGCCGTCTGATCTATCGTCTTCGCCCCAGGTTCAATTCTGAATATGTTTGGAACCTGAACGAACTGAACCGGATCGGAGCCAGTGCGCTGAATTACCATACCAAGGAACAATGGTTCTCACAACCCTAATTACCAAAACGTTAAAAGAGATAAAGATGAAATCAATACTCATAAAATACATGCTGGTTGGGGCTGTTATCGTTGGCCTGACACAGACTGCCTGTGTTAAAAAAGCAGACGGTGTTCTCAATGGCGTGAAAAAACAGTCAGATAAAACCACAATACAGGTTTATATGGCGATGGTTAACTCTGCCCGGAACTACATTTATGTCAATAATGCAGCTGTAAATGGGGCGTCTATAATACAGGGCACCCTTTTTCCAGCGACCGGACCCGGTTTTGTAACTGATGGGGGGTTTAAATCCTTCCTGATCAGGGATACCTTAACCGCCACCACACAGGTTCCCCTGTCATTTGCCAATGACTTTCAGGCTGGGAAGAATTATACTGTTTTTGTGTATGATACAATAACTTCACCGAAGCAGGTAACCGTGCAAACGGATATTGTTGTACCATCAGACAATACCGCCAGACTTCGTTTTGGGAATTTCACCTACAGCCCTACCGCCCCACCAGCAGTGGACATTTTCTCGAAGAGACTCAACACGAATATCTTCACAAATGTCCCGGTGAGTCAGGTTACAGGATTTATGCCTTATAACACGAATGTAACGGATACCTTTTATGTTCGTGAAACCGGCACAGGTGTTAACCTTAAAAATTGGGATAATTTACCTGCACCAGGTGGAACATTTGTAGATATTATTGCTGTTTTAACACCAAGACCCCAGAGAAGTTATACGTTGGTATTCCGGGGTGGATACAGAGCTTCAAACCTGAAAATGCCACCTGCTTATACCACAGCCAACCCAACACTAAGACAACTTTCCACTTTTATCAATTACTAAAAGCAAAAGATATAGTGATTATAAAAATCCCTCCGGAATCGGAGGGATTTTTTTTGCAATTCTGTATATGGCCTAACTGATACAAAATAGCAATTGCAAAAAAGCTGATTGATCCTATTCCTGCAAAAAAACAGCTTATTCATTTTATTTCCTTTGCGTACTAAAGTGTTTACATTTCTTGAACCAGTTTTATGTCATTCTAACTAAGAATATTTCTGATCAGGGATGAAAAAAGCCGCCCTGGAAAATACAGGACGGCTAAATATATCGCAGTACGGATTTTTTATTTATCAAGCTTCTTTTTCATGGCTGCATTTTCTGCAGATAGTTGATTCAGCTTTTTATCCATTTCAATCAGGTGAAGGGTTAGTTCTTCAATTTTTTTAAGCAGCATTGCCTGTCCGTCACCCAGGTCAAGACCATCTTTTTCCACCTCGGCTGCTGATGGGATACCGGGAAGGTGTTTGTTTTGCTGAATAAATTTTTCAATTTCTTTCAGGGTGGGAAGCGGGTATTTTTCTCCAAACACATAATCCGGCCAGCCGTTTATTTGTAGTTTTACTCTTACCTTTTCAGCGATGATATTGCCAGCTACTGCTAATTTATAGTTGCCCGTTGGCGGGTAAGTAGTGATGGTGCCAATCCCCACTGTACCATCTGCATTAACCACCAATGAGTTGTTGATTCTCGCTGTTCCTGCTACTTCCAATTTATATCCAGGAGTACTGGTGCCGATACCTACGTTGCCGGTGTTATAATAAATATGACTTCCGTTTGTCGTCCATTGACTGCTACCACCACCCCCTGAGACTGTTTGCCAGCTGGCATTACCACTGGCATCAGATGTGAGCACTTTTCCAGCGCCTTGTGTGCCATCCACCAGTTTAAAAGTTCCTGCCACATCCAATTTAGCTGTAGGAGTAGTACCGACCCCAACATTACCCGTACCGGAAATATATAGTCTGCTGGTATTTCCTGTTTTAAAATCAATGGCCTGGTTAGACTGAATGGCGGCAATTTCAAGCCCTAATCCATCCCTGGCTAAAATCGTATTTGTGGAATTACCGGATTGAACGCGGATTCCATTATCTCCTGCGCCATTGATGATATCCAGTTTATATGCAGGTGAAGGTGCCCCGATGCCAACATTACCATTGGATGCAACTGTCATTCTTTCAGCAGATGAAGTAAAAAGCCGAAAAGCTGCTGACTCTCCACCAAAAAGTCTGAAATCACTGGTAGTAGGTGAATTATATCCCAATGTCCAGCCGTTTCCTGATGCATTAAAGGATTGCAGGAAATTGATTTCTACCTGACCGGTCTGAGTGAGACTACCTATTTGAAACAAGTTCCCTTTCATGGTCAGGTTATTTCCAATAGTGCCGTTTCCTGAAATATTAAAATTGGAAGATCCCTGTACCCCTGTTCCATTCTGAATATAACCGGTTCCGCCGCTTGCTGGTGCTTTATTGTTGAATGCTGACCAGTCTGCTGCTGTTAGCAGTCCTCTGGCAGTGGCAGAGGCATTGGGGATATTAAAAGTGTGAACTGAGCCAGCTGATGATATGCCAAAATCGGTACCTGTTGTCCCAGTAGCAAAGCTTTGAATTGCTGTATTGAGGGTATTCAGGGTGGTAATACCGCTTCCACCACCGGTTGCACTTAATACTCCTCCTGATAAACTCAATCCGGTGCCGAGACTGATCTCTTCTGCCACCCCGCTTCCGGCTGTACTGCGGCCAATCAGGCGGGCAGTATTCATGGACCCGATTCTGGAAACAGCCAGGTTACCGGTTGTGATCTTTGACATATCCAGGGCGGGCAAATCAGCCGCTACCAGGTTTCTAAAAGAAGGCGGTCCGTCTGCACTGCCGCCATTATTCGGAGCAGCAAAAACAGTATTCCCTGTTGCCGTAACAATACCTGTTCCTCCGTTGGCTACTGCCAGTGTACCGGTCACATCTGCGGTGGCCAGGTTAATTGCACCTGTTGTAAAGCCCGTTCCGTTTCCACGGATGATTCCATTAAGTGTAGTGGTGACGGCCAATGTTCCGCTGGTAGTTACCGGTGAATTCGCGACACTGAAACCGGAAGGCATGGAGAGTCCGACACTGGTTACCGTACCACTTCCTCCCCCTCCGGCAGGTGTAAAATATTCTAATGCTGTACCGCCAGCATTGACCCTTAATTGCTGATTGGCTGTTCCCAAAGCTGCCAGGCCCGTACCTCCGCGGTTTACAGGTAAGGTGCCGGTTATATTAGACAAATCTGCAAAAGCAATTGTTTTTCTTGCCACAGAAGGAGATCCTACGGTTATTGATAAGGAAGAACCATTGTATTCCATCACTCCTGCTTCAACAGTGGTTAAATTAACACCGCTTGTAAATTTTAATGGCCCTGTACCAGCTGTTGCCGTACCAGCTTTCAGGTGTAAAACTCCGGTTGGCGCTGTTACCCCGATACCCACATTACCACCTGACAGCACGACCATCTTCTCAGTGCCATTGGTGCGAATGCGAAGATTGGTGTTATTGGTAGTACCCAGGAACTGGGCAGCGGTGGGTGTGTTACCTGTTAACAGCCATTGTTGTGCATTTACATTGATGGATAGCAATATGATCAACAGAAAAAGTAAAAGAAAAATACGTTTCATAACAGCGGGTTTTAATAATCAGATTTTTTTACATAAAATCCCCATAGAGAAATGTCAATAAACTGATAACTGAAATGTAACCGGGGTAATATCTTCTAATGTAAACTAAAATACAGGCCTGCTGCCTTGACAAATGTCAAGAAATGCTGAGAATTGAAAGGCCCCTTGTCTTGGCTATGAGTATAAGAATTAGCTTAAACCACAGATCAGTGAACTGGAGACTAACTAACGTTTTTGAAGGCTTTTTTGCTCCAGTACATGGAACATTTTCTCTGTCTCAGCATCCTGATAGGATTGTGCCCATTGTACATAGCGGTAAAATTCCTTGCTGCCGGGGGCATGTCCGCTGATTTTACGAACCACAGCTTCGGGTACACCGAGACTGAGCATGGTGGTAATGGCGGTTCGGCGCATGGTATGGGTGGTGGCTACATCGCAGAAGCGAAGAGACGAAATCGGTCAATTTTAATTTTTAAACAAAGAATCAATTCGATTCAATTAGTGGAAACAATATAAAAAATGTTGACATAATTTACTTACTCTTTTTTTAAGCTTAAATTAATCTTTGGAAATCACAATTTTGGAAGACTTACTTCACATGAAATCAATAAATCAATGATATTTAATTTATAAAGTTTTAAAGTTTTACTATTTAAAAGAGTTTGATTTTTATTAATGATTACCAATGTATCAGATTTTTTATTTTCATAGTAAATAATAAGAACAAGCCCGCAATCAGTATCACCTAAATAAGTTTCATTTTTAACGCTTTTAAATAATAATTCAGATTTAATTTTATCAACACAATTCTTTTCATAGATAATTTTTCGACAATTCTCTTCCCTAAGTATATCATCTAATTTAGTATTAATAGGAGTTACAAATTTCTTAGAAATATTTGTCTCGCCAAATTCATCTCTATACACTCCAATACCATAACTGTAAACTTTAATACAATTATTATTATTTTTTGATTGGGAATGTGAGCTTACACCAACTGGCCTGCCTGTACAACTTATATAAGTACAAAATAAAGAAATACATAATCCCCGCTTTAAATAAACTAATTTGAATTGAAACATACTAAAGTCTAGTTATAGGTTTTTTGGGAGGAGGATAAGCACCTCCTGAACCACCTAAATTGTCCTTTAAAGGTTTTTGTAAAAAACCAGGAACTAACGAGGGTCTTTTACCTCTAGTTCCAAATATTTTAGTCTTATCAGTCGGAGTTATCGAATTTACACCATTTGTCGGATAAAAACTACCTCGATGATCTACCCGCTTTCCTTGAGTTTGTGGGAAAATTGTTTCCCCAGTAGAAAACTCCGTCTCAACATTTTTTTCAGTACCTGAATTTACCTCATTTAGATAATTGGTTTCACTACCTGGGATAATTTCTTTATGTTCTTTATCGTCATAGTCTTTATATAACGCATTGTTAGTTGCCCTATCAGCAAGTAACTTGTTGTATTCATCTAAAGTTGTAACTTTTAAAGTTCTTAGGCTGTGAAGAACTTCATGAAAAAGTATAGTAGATGGCGCCTGCCCCCCTTGACCTGTAGTTCTTAAACCAAGACTTGGATTCCATTCTATAGTTGATGATATACTTGCCAAAGATTCAGTGGTTGAACCATCCCGATAAGTTGTAACTTTTTTAATAACATTAGCACCTTCTGAATTTACGGGTTGCTCATTAGGATCTGTGGGATTAGCAGTTTTTGTATTTAATTTAATATTCAAAGTATTCCGATGATCTGACACTTGCTTTATAATATTTTCTTTATCATATTTCATCGCATAAGATAAAGCTTCATGCACTTGTTGAACAAATGTGTTAGCAACTGCCGGTTTAACCCCAGGAGTATAAACTATAGATTTATCATTTCCGCCTGCATCTTTGTAGTGTATAATTATAACTTTTCCATCTGGATCATAACACATTATTGGAGTGTTACCCGCAAAATTGTATGGGGTAAGTGATGGATATTTCATTTGTAATGCATCAACACTCAACCACTTCCCAATCCTTCCATCATAAATCCTCGCCCCAAAATCATAGTGGTCACCTGCTATATCATTATCCTTTTCCTTCCCATTAAACCCATACCTGTAGCCATTTCCGGCGGAATAAGTTCTGCCAGGTTGTATCATCCCAAAGGGATAGTAATCATTGGCACTAATAACATTGGCTTCAAAGTGCCCATCCGGGAAGCCGGTCTTGATATCACTGATCACCGCCAGCACATTGCCAAGGTGGTTACTCAATTCATAAGATCGGAGTCCTACTATATTATTTCCGACCGGATCACCTGTGACCGGGGGTGCATAGGCCTGGTTACCATCATAAAACAGTGCAGGACTGACCATACCCAGGCGGCTGCTGCCATAGAGATGCTGTTCAGTCCAGGAATAGGTGCTACCTCCATCAGGTTGTACATATTCATAAACCCCAAGTACTGTGCCCTGTGCATCCCTGACATAATAAGTGGTAGTGGTACCTAAGCGACCGGGTTTCTGAACCGCTTTAGAAATACGGTTACCTGCCGGATCATAGGAATACGTAATATAGGTATCCGCTCCACCTATAGTCTTTTGAATGGTGGCTATTTTGCCATAAACTGTCCAGTTAACATGTACCAGCCCCTCAGCTGCATCGGATTGCAGATTGCCGATATTATCATACTGGTAGTTGTCAGTCCCCTGGTTGTCGATGTCCTCAGTATAGTTACCGGCAGCCACCTGGTCATTCACATGCCTCAACCGGTTATTAACCAGTCTGCCATTGCCATCTACGGAATAGCCATAGGTTAATTGATCCATTTGCGGAGGGAGACCGGGCTGATCTGCCCCGTTTCGCAGGTAGGTTTTGATATTCCCGTTGGCATCATAACTGATTTCTTCCTTATATGCATCAATAATACTGCTGTTACTCCATACCGTTGCTCCGGCCGTAATATTATTTCGGCGCATTCCTGTGATCCGGTTCAACTGATCATATCGGTAGGTATATCCCACAGTACTTCCGTTTTCTATTTCCTTGATGGCATAGGTGGTATGACCAATATTTCCGTTATACAAATTTTTACCCGTCTCAAAATTCCGTACCTGCCCGGTTGGATCATAGGATGGTGCCTGGTACTGTAAAGCAAATGCTCCCGCTCCTGTTCCGCCAACCGGGGAATAATCGCCGTTATAATATCCCAGGCTGAAGCCCAATACATCTCTGGCCACCGTTGTAAATGGACCGGTGAGTAAACCATCCCCACTCATATCCTTATTTGGATCCAGCACCTTACTATTAACACCTTTTAACCAGCCCTGCAGGGTATAAGCATAATCCATTCCCTGTACCTTGCTATTGCCCAGTTCCATCCTGGCCAGCGGGCCATGCAGGTAATACCGGTAAAAGGCTTCCATTACCCATTGGCCTGGGTCACTGTAATTGATCCTGCTGCTCAGCGCC
>Ga0075158_10003072_pt1 | contig 11873 bp, 18 predicted proteins | sample JI91814BDNA_FD_70968 | JGI IMG/M metagenome (GOLD analysis project Ga0075158, IMG submission 70968) | Wastewater effluent complex algal communities from Wisconsin, to seasonally profile nutrient transformation and Carbon sequestration -... | ecosystem: Engineered > WWTP > Effluent > Algae... | reverse complement strand
GTGACGGGACCGTTCTCGTACCCGACGAGGTCGCCGGATGCCGCTGCTGTGGGTGAGTCGTAGACCGTCTCGGCCATGTGGTCGTTCCTCCGTGCTCGGTGTGCCTAGCCCGTCAGCCGGATCAGGCCACCGGCTCCGGGGCGGTGATGCCGTCGACGTTGATGGTGACGGTGCCCTTCAGCGAGGGCAGACGGTTCACCAGCAGGGTGAACTCCTCGGTCCACGCTGCGGTGTAGTCGTTGGTCGAGTTCAGGGTGGAGTCCCGGACGACGCCGAGGTCCAGCGTGCCCGCCGAGCCGACGGCCCATGCGCCTGCGGCGTAGACCATGTAGGCGCAGGAGGTGGGCCACGCCGTGGCGTTGGCGAGTGCCTGCCAGTCCATCACGAACTGCGGCCGGATGTTCCGGACCGAGAACTGCGACATGATCTCGGCGTCCGAGACGGCGAGCAGCGAGACACCCTTGCGGGCGGCGAGGTCGGCGCGGATGGCCTCCTTCGCCCAGAAGGGCAGCACGGCCTCCAGCACCAGCGACTCGCTCGTCTTGTAGAGCGAGCGGTAGCGGGTCGCCAGCAGCGACACGCCGGACAGGATGTCCGAGGTGGCGGAGCCGACGCTGGGCTGGGTGCCGCCGTCGGTCGAGGCCGACACCATCGACGTGATGCGCTTGCCGGACATCTTGTGCAGGTGGCCTGCGCCGACCAGCGTGATGTACCGGGCGATCAGCTCGGGGTTGGTGCGCTCGGTCAGGTTGCCTGCGGTGATGCAGATGCCGTCGGCCTCCAGCCGGACATCGGACCACGTCGGGCACGGGACCGCGACGCACTCCTTGGTGCCGTCGGCACCGCGGATCGCCTCGGTGTAGGTGAAGGTGATGTCCGCGAGGTTCGACGGGAGCAGCAGCGGGGTCGGGACCTGCACGCCGCCCCGCTTCACGCCGAAGGTGGGGAGGTCCAGCAGGCCGTCGGTGCCCTCAACGCCGAGGTACTCGTAGATGTGCTCGGAGGGCGAGCACCACTCACCGGCAGCCACGAGGGACTGCGGGTCGGCGACCTTGGCGAGCAGCGCCTCGGTGGCCTCGGCGTCCGTCTCGGAGTCGATCCAGTCGGTGATGCCGAGGTCGAAGGTCGCCACCGGCACGTTGTCCGAGTGGTTCGACAGGGTGCGGGCCTTGGCGGTCATCGCCTTCGCCAGCTCCACGCGGTCCCCGAAGTGGGAACCGGCGGAGAAGCCGGGGATGTCGGCGGCGGCGGTGATGACGGCCAGCGGGCCACCCTCCTCGACGACCGGCTGACGCTGGGTCCGGCGGAGCGGGATGCGGCGCGGGGTCGCCGCGGCGGTGACCAGCTCCGGCTCGGCCTCGGCCTCGGCCTCGACGGCCTCGACCTCGGTGCCCTCACCCTCGACGGCCTCGACCTCGACGGCCTCGCCCTCGGCGGTGCCCTCGGCCTCGCCCTCCGCGGGCGTCTCGGCGTGGACCCGCTTCAGCAGCTCCTCGGCCTGCGCCACGATCTGCTCGGCGGCGTCGGCCCGACGGCCACGCTCGGTGCGGATCGCCTCGATGGCCTCGGCCAGCTCGGACATCGTGGTCAGGTCGGCCTCGCCCTCGGGGGACTCGGCGATCTGGTCGAACGCCTCGACGGCGGTCGTCTCCAGCGAGTCCAGCTCGTCGGGGGTGATGGTGGTCAGGTCGGCGGGAAGCTCGAAATCCATGTTGGGGTTCTCCTCAGCTCACTGAGTCGGGTTGGCGAACGGGGTGACGGCCTAGCGTCGTCTCCGGGTACTGTCGCCTAGCGAGCTGGTCCCCTGATGCGGGCCATCGTAACCACACCCTGCGACATCGCGGGTGGATCACCTCGACGAGATGGACCCGCCGACCATGTCCGCAGCCTTCCGGGCGTTCGCGAGGGAGCCGAAGGCGTAGGTCGCTCCGCCGTGCGGGGCGGTCACGAGCCACGAGCCGTCGGCGTCCGTCGGGGGGAACTCGTCGGGCGCGCTCCCGTCCTCCGGAAGCACGATGGCCGTCGGTGTGGACCGGCAGTTGCAGCCCATCAGCCCTTGACCCGCTGCACCAGCTCGGCCTTCCGGGACTCCGGGTCGCGACCGATGCGGGCGGCGAGCGCCGCGGCTCCGGCCAGCACGCCCTTCGACGGCCCGGCGGCGGGCGGGGTGGGAGTGTGGTCGTCACGGGAGAACACGAGGCCGGTGGCGATGAGGACGTCGGGGCAGCCGGAGGCGGCGAGGGACGTCTCGACGATCGGGAAGCCCGGCACGTTCACGGCGAGCGCAGCGACCAGCTCCAGATGCCCGCCCAGCTTCCGCCAGTCGCCGGACAGCGCCGACGCCGACAGGGTCCGGGCCTGCTCCTCGGTGACCCCGGGACGGAGAACGCCAGCGATCCAGACGCCGAACTCGTCCTCACCGATCGCGACGTCGGCGACGGCGGTCGTGGTGTTGTCGTAGTGGGCGGAGGCGAGGCGCGCCGGGAGCGAGCGGGGGGCGTGCGGGCCGTCCATCGTGATCGCCCCGACGTGGACCTCCTCGCCCTCGGCCGTCATCAGCGTGCCGGTGGCGAAGTAGGCGTAGTTGGCGTGGGAGACGGGCGGCTGGACGCAGGTGCCCGAGAAGCCGATGTGGCAGGTCCCCCACGTCGCGAGGTGGCCCGAGAGGCGGTTCCCCTCGACCCGGACCTTCGTGGGTCCGGAGAAGTTGGGGTTCTGGAAGGCGGAGAGCGACGGGGCTTCGGCGGCTGCTGCGGTGAGCGACCCCCATCGACTCCGCACGCGAGACATCGCTGCCTCGACCAGCTCGCCGTCAGCCCCGTCGCCTTCTCCCTCCTCGACCGGGTCGAGGGTGATCTTGGCCTCGGCGAACGCCGGGATCGCGACGAGGGTCGCGGCCCGGATGCGGGCGGCGGTCATCACCATGACGATGTCCTCGTAGGGGGTGTCGTCCTGAATCTCACCGCCGTCCTTCGTCCGGTACTCGACGGTGATGTCGTCGGGGTCGATGGAGACGCCGTTCTGCATCTCCTTCTCGACGAGGTTCATCGCGTGGGCGCCCTCATCGAACGAGTCGTCGAGGGTCCCGGTCGCGAAGATGACCCCACCGGCCTGCCGGGTGACCGTGACGATCTGCCCGACGGTGACCGCGTTCTGGTGCATCCCCGAGTCCTCGTGGACGTAGCGGAGAGGCATCGGCTCGTCGAGCCACGTCAGCCCGCCCCCTTCGATCAGTCGGCCGTCTCCGGTCGGCTGATCCTCCAAGGCGATGATTCCGGACCATGTACGCATGTGACCACCCTACGAGTTCGGGGACGAGTTGCGAAGGACCGACGGCGAGCCGACGACCATGATGCAGCGGCAGTTGGCCCACAGCCCGATCGGCGCCCGGGTGTCCCCCGGGTACTCCATCGGCCACCCGTCGATGGAGAAGTAGGACGAGTACGGGACTTCCTGCCCTTGCGCCTTGGCGTGCGTCTCCCGGACCCGGGTGTCGTTGCGGGTGTACCACGTCTTGGTGACGACCAGCCCCTCGTTCGACAGGAACCCACCGACCCCGTTGATGCCGGAGTTCGACGCGCCGAGCGCCTCGCCCTCGGAGAAGATGCCGACCGAGAGGAGCGCCTGACGGACCGCCCGGTCGAGCGCCTCGTCCATCGGCACCCCGTCGCGGACCGCCTCGGCGAAGAAGGTCGCGGTGCGGGCGTTGACCGTCGCCCGGAGCGTCCGGAGACGTTCCCGGACGGCGTCGTCGACGATGTTGGCCGGAGCGCCCAGCCGCTGGATCGCAGCGGTCGCCTCGCCGGACGAGAGGCCGACGTAGAGGAACGCGACGAAGGCGGCGATGTAGGCCGCTCGCTGGTTCATCTCGGCGATCGTGCGGACCTCCTCGTCCGACGGCTCGACCTCGACGGCGAAGGCCGAGTAGTCGACCGCGGCGGTCAGTGCCCCCGACCACCATTCGGCGACCTCGTCGGCGATGTGCTCCAGCGCGCTGAACTCGGCGGCGACCGTCGAGTCGATCAGCGCGCCGACGTCGTCGAGGAAGGCGTCAACGGACACAGCCCAGCACCCCGTGAAGATCGTCGAAGTCGGGCAGCTTCCCGTCCAGCAGGAGGTCGGCCGAGTAGGCGAGGACGGCGAGCCGGAGCGTCTCGGGATCGACGCCGTGCCGCACGGCGATGTCCGGGACCCACCCCATCGACCCGTCGAGGAGGTTCTGGAGTTCCTCGGACCGTGGGCGCAGCTTCGTGTGGATCGCGAAGGCGGGGACGCCGAGGTCGCCGGACTTCCGGGAGCGGAGCAGCTTGTTCCCGGCCCGCTCCAGAGCGCGCCGGACGACTGCCTCGCACGACGCCGTGAGCGCCGCAGCGGTGACCTGAGACTCGTCGCCGGACGCAGGCCCGGCCTGATCGGTGTCCGAGGGGCTGGCCGGTCCGGCGTCGGGGCCGGGGGTGCCGCCGGATTCGATCGCCGGGAGGGTGATGTCGGCCTTCGGGGCGAGCAGGCGGATCGCGTCGGGGACGACCTCGGGGTTGGTGCGGGCGAGCTGCTTCAGCAGCATCATCGCGACCTCGGTGTCGCTGGGGGCGTCCTCGTCGGAGAACCCCGTCTCCCGGCGGGCCGAGGAGCCGGACAGCTCCAGCCGGTCGTAGAGGGCGACGGCCGACTCGGATCGGTCGGGCCGCACGCGCAGCTCGCTCGTCTCGTACCAGCAGAACGCCTCGTCGTCGCCGAGGGGGGCGACGACTGCCTCGGTCACGCCGTCACAGATCAGCTCGGCGAGCGGCTCGACGTGGAGCTTCACCGCCGACTCCTCAATCTGCCACGCCGACCAGTGGTTCACGTCGGCCATGCCGGTCAGCACCTCGTTGGGCAGCTCCAGACCCACGGCGAGGCGGGAGATGGCCTGCGTGCGGAGGTCGAGGATGCGCTCGTCGAACGGGGTGGCGAAGGAGATGTGCTGGATGCCCGAGGCGTACTCGCCGGGGACCCGGATGATGAGGGGGACGACGGCGGCGGCAGAGTCGCGATCTTCGATCGGGACGACCATCGCCTCCATGAGCGTCGTGGTCAGGTCGTCGTCGTCGGTGTCGGCCATCTCCGACTTCGGGAAGGTGGCCTCGGACGGGACCACGAACACCCCGGCTCCGGCGAGGCGGGACATCGCGTCGGCGGCGATCCGCTCGTTCAGGAGGTCGAGTTCGCCGAGCGCGGCGAGCGCGGCCCGGACGGGAGAGTCGGGCTGGTAGACGTGCCGGGCGTGGGGGCGCCACATCGCCACGACCGTCGCCTCGTCGGCGAGGTTCCGCCACTCGGCCGTCGCGGTGGTCGACGGGTTCGGCGCCGAGTCCCTGACCTGCGTGACCCGAGTCGTGTTCTCCCCGGTGCCCTCGGTGTGGACCCGGACGTCGTCGGCCGAGTAGAGGGTCCACTCCTCCATGCTGTCGTCGGTCAGCTCGCCGATCAGGAAGCCGATGCCTGCGACGCCGAGGTTCTGGGCGGAGCGGGAGAGAATCTGGGCCTGACCGCCGGGACCGCCGCCGAACTGCTGGAGCCGGATCGACGCCGGATGCTCGGGCGGGAGACGGACGATGCTCTGCCCGTCATCGGAGTACCGGGCGGCGTAGAGGTTGACCCGGGACATGGCGTTGGAGAGGTACTGGATGCCGTAGCGCAGCTCCGGCGACTCGTCGTAGTACCTCCACGCCTCGTCCTGCCACTTCTGCTTCGGCGTCGTCGACAGCGGGTGGTCGACGAGGTTCTTGGCCGACGCGACCATCGAGTTGTAGGGCTTGCGGCGTGACACGGTCAGTCTCCCCGGCTGAGGTACTCATAGATGAGCGAGGTCGCCCCGGCGACTCCGAGCGCCCACAGGACGGCCTCCGGGATGACCTCGTAGTAGGTCCCGAGGCCGACCGCGGCGCTGATCCAGAAGCCGATGCAGAACGGGCACGACACCATCTCCGCGAGGAACTGCGGAGCGTGGGCATAGAACCACGAGCGGGGTCGGTCAAGGATGACGTCCGCGTTCACCAGTCGGGTCAGTCGGTAGCTCGCGAGCACGGCGAGCAGCAGCAACATGGTGGGGAGGCTACCCGGCACGGCGTAGGCGCCCGCGGTATCCACGTCGGCCGACCCCGAGGCGACGGTCGACGACCGACTCGACCTTCGACGGCATGGCCTGTTCGGGGAGCAGATCGGAGATGACGTGGACGAGCGCGTCGAGGCGGTCCGGGGACACCTTGTCGCCCTCGACCCACGTCACCATCTGTGACTCCAGCGCCGGGAAGTAGCCGACGTGGTGAACCCGACCCAGCTCGTACTTCGCGGCGACCGGCTCGGCGCGGACCTTCTTCGACTTGTGCGCCCGGACCTTCTGGACGGGGACGTTCGGGTCGATGGAGTGGATGACGGCCCGGACCATGTCGCCGCCCTGATTCGACTCAACGGCGATGCGCTCGGCCTTGAACTCGTGGAAGGCGTCGATCGCCCGCTTGCCCCACTGCTCGGGCCTGCCCCGGACGGAGACGTCGGCCCGGACCGCGGCCTCCGAACCCCTCATCGGGATGCGGGGAGCGGAGGCGACGATGATCCCCGCCTCGGCGGTCGCCTCACCCGGCGGGTCGACGCCGACGACCGTCCTCCAGTCGTCGCGCTGCTCGAACACCGGCCAGCGGTGCATTTCGATCGTCTCCATCGTCCACAGAGCGCCCTCGACCGTCTCCAGCCACTCGCCGTGGAGTTCCTGACGGCCGAGGTTCGACCCCTCGTAGCGGTCGAGGACGGCGGCGATGAAGGAGGGGGCGAGGTGGCCGATGTTGTCGTAGGTCGACCCCTTCGTCATCACGGTGTTCTCCTGCTCGGCGAGCCGCCGGAGCCACGGGAGCGGCTTCGGGGTCGTCGTGATGAGCAGGCGCGGGTGGGGGCCGAGACGGAGGCCGAGGAGGAGGTTGTCGAGCGACTCCTCCCCCCGCTTCCACGCCGCCGTCTCCTCCGCCCATGCGAGGTCGTGCTGCGGGCCTCGCAGGCGGTCCGGCTCGTCGGCCGAGTAGAGGGTGGCGATGGCGCCGTTCTTGAAGGTCAGCCGCCGCTTCGACGGCTCGTAGATCGGTCGCTGCCCCTCGGGGTACACCGACATGATCCCCGACTCGCCTTCGACGATGACGTCCCGGGCGTCACCGGAGGTCGGGCCGACGAGGGCGATGCGCCGGGCGCGCCGGGCCTCGACCTCGCTCTTGACCCACTCGGCCCCGGCTCGGGTCTTGCCGGTACCTCGACCGCCGAGGAAGAACCAGTGGTCGTGGTCCTCCTCCGGCTCGTGCTGGCAGGGGCGACCCCAGAACGACCAGTCGAACATCAGCGCGGCGGCTTCGTCCTCGGTCAGCCCCGACAGCAGCTCCTCCCACTGGCCCGACTCGGCGAGCCGTTGGGCTAGGGACCGGGGGTCGTCGTGGTGGATGACTCGGGCTGCCATTCCTCCGAGTCTGCCAGCACTTCGACCAGCGGGCGAGGGTGCCCCGGCGGATACTCGTCCGCAGTCGTCTCCTGTTCGACGGCGCGCCGGTCCGTCTCGGCCCGCGTCGCTGCGTCGGCGAGCATGGCGGTGAACTCGGGGATCGCCGCCGAGGCGATGGCGTAGGTCGCCTCGGTGATGTTGTCCGGGTCGTACTCCTCACCGGACCGGGGGATCGGCGTCACGCTGAGGGTGAGCAGGACGATCGCCTGCGGGTCGGAGCCGTCGTCCGACTGGACGACGACCGCGGACTCGACGGCGACGCCGATGATGCCGAGCAGCTCGTCCCTCATCAGAACGGCTCCCGCTGGTCGTTCTGGTAGCCGCCGGAGCCGTTGCTGCGCTCGGTGCGGGTGACCTGCGCCGTGGCCCAGCGGAGGTCCGGGCCGACCGAGTCGGCGACGACCTCGACCTTGGAGCGGGTGGAGCCGTCGTCCTGCTGCCACGACCGCTGGGAGAGCTTCCCGACGACGACGACGCGCTGGCCCTTGAGGAGCGACTCGGCGACGTTCTCGGCCAGCTCACGCCAGCACACGACGTCGTAGAACTCGGGGTCGGAGTCGACCCACTCGTTCCCTTCCTTGCGCCGGGTGTTGATCGCGACGCCGAAGTTGGCGACGGCGGCGCCGGACGGGATGAAGCGCAACTCGGGGTCGCGCGTCAGGTTGCCGACGAGGTGGATGGAGGTGGTCATGCTGGTCCCTTCGCGTTCAGTCGAACGCCGAGATGGTGATGTAGAGGAACGCCGCCCAGAAGGCGAGCAGGCACGCCCAGAAGGCGAGCAGGCACGCCCCGATGAGGGGCATGGTGATGCACCCCTTCGCGAGCGCGACGTTGTCGGCGGGGGGCTTGGCGGGCCGGAGCGGTCGAGGCTGTTCCATGCCCGGAGTCTAGACGATCCTAGTCCGGTCGTCTACTCCGTCGGCGTGAAGGTGATGAGGCCGATGTCGGCGAGCGCCCGGATCGTGGAGGCGATGATCGGGGGGACCACCTCGGCGATCGACAGCTCGGCCACCTTCCCGTCCGGCGACATCGTCACCTTCGCCGGGTTCTCGTTCAGCTCGGCGAGCATCTGCTGGTCGTCCATCACCGCCCGCACGAGGTCGGCGAGGGTCAGGGGGGCGGGGACGGGGATCGTGACGGAGTCGGGGTCGCTCATGGTGGTCCTTGGTCAGTCGTAGGCGGCGGAGTAGGTCGAGGGGTAGCCGTCGCCGTCGCCGTCGCGGTACACCCGGAAGTCGTCGAGGGTGAGCTGGGCGAGGACGCCCATCTCCGCCTGATCGAAGCGCGGGTCCGGCTCCATGCCGAACGCATGGTGCCCCCCGGTGTCGACGACGACGACGCCGGGACCGGTCAGGCTCGCGAGGACGGTGTCGAGGAAGTGGCGACGCTCCGGGGGTCGGCCCGAGGCGAGCTGGATTCGCTCAGCGGCCTCCGGCTTCAGGCGGAGGACCGCCCCCATCGGCACAGCGTCCGGGTCGAGGTGGGCGTCGGAGTCCTTGTTGATGGCGCCGGAGTCGGAGCCTCGGGCCGGGGGGAGGAAGTACGTCGACGACGCCATCGGGGTCCCCATCGTCCCCCGGGTCGGGATGCCGGTGCGGAGGTCGTCGTACCTCCACGCCGACTCGGCGAGTGGGTACTTCGCCGCCGAGCGCCCGATGGCCTCGGTGGAGGGGATGGTGAGGGGGTACTGCGAGATGCCGTCGCACTGGATGACCCGGTTGACGATGCCCCGGAAGTTCTGAATCTCGGTGATGGTCGGGACGCCGTCGATGTCGTCGTAGATGTGGACCTTGGCGTCCGAGTACGCCGCAGCAGGCTCCCCCTGCTTCACCATCCGGTCGTGGTAGCGGACCTTCCCGCCCTCACCGAAGGTCCCGAACACCGAGCCGTAGACCGTCCCCGGCTTCGGGAGCGTGTACGGGGCGGGCTTCTGGATCAGGTAGACCGGATCGGTCGCCGCCGCCCGGTTCAGGAAGTACCCCTCGACGACCCCCGACCCGTCCCACGTCCGAGGCACGGTCGAGCCGGTCCGGATGCGGAGGACGCCGTGCCGCTTCATGTGGGCGATGATCGCGTCGGAGTTCGGGAGGAGCGTCTCGGCGACCCGGTGGTGGATGGCGTCGCCGTCCGGGTGCCACGGCCTCGGCGGGAGAGCCGGAGGGGTCGGGTACTTGAACCCCCTCCACCCGGTGATCGAGTAGAGGAACCGCTGCCACGCGCTGATCTGCATGGGGTCGAGGCTACCTACGGTGCCGACCGGGACAGTCGACCCGTGGCGGTGCGGACCTCTCCCCACTCCATCCACTCCGGCCACACGAGCATCGCCGGGAGTCCGAGGAGTTCGACGGCGACCCGGTCGGCTTGGTGGTCGGGGAGTCCCTCCGCCTTCCACCGCTGGACGCTACGGATGTCGACGCCGAGCTGGTCGGCGAGCGTCGCCATCGTGAGCGCGCCGGGAGTCCCTCTCTCGGCGTCGTCGGCGTCGTACTCCAACAGGCGGAGGACGACGTCGAAGTCGTAGCGGCGAGCCGGTTTCTTCACCCGGCCGATCGTAGGGGTCACGACTCGTCGCCCCGGGCTTCGATGTGGCCGGTGACGGAGCAGGACATCGAACAGAACCGGCCGACGTCGAACCTCCACCCCGTCTCCCCCGGCGGGGCGACGGGGACCTCGACGAGACGGGTGTCGCAGTGGGCGCAGCGCCGGTTCCGGTTCGGGGGGCACGGACGGAGCCGCTTGATCCACGGGGACGAGGTCGCCATCGGTCAGCCTCTCGTCGAGGAGGGGACGGCGACGGCCTGCTCCATGAGCCTCCGGAGGAGGGAGGAGCGGGAGCGGCCGGACGATGCGGCGACCCGGTCGAACTCGTCGACGAGGTTCGGCGGAGCGTAGAAGGTGATGAGCCTGTCGGCGTTCGGGTCCTTCTTCGCCTTCTTCGGAGCTGACTTCTTGGTAGTCATGCGAGAGATACTAGCCTAGTCGGCTAAGTTGTGTATAGACTCTCTAGAGAAGTTCTAGACGAAGGAGCCGCAGTGCCCGATGGAATGACGATCCTCACCGAACACCTCGGAGCGGTCAGCGCCCGAGCCGCCGACGACATCACCGACGCCCTGTGCCTGAAGATGATCCAGCAGGGAGTCAGTCGACTGCTGAAGGCGGCGCAGGGTGACGCCGACGCGATCAACTCCTACGCCGACCGCGGCCTCGACCCCACGAAGGCAGCGAAGGCGTCCCTCCCGTCGTACGCGATGCTCCGGTGCGGTGAGCACGACCGCAGCCGCGCGATCGACCGGCTCGTCGAGGCGGAGTGGATGAAGCGGGGGAAGGACGGGGCTGGGAAGGACGTCTACTCCTTCTCGGTCGGCGTCCCCTTCGGCCCTCCCCGCACCGAGACGTCCCGCAACCGCCACACGGCCGTCCGATGAGGCCGGAGGAGCGCCCCCACGACGTCGCGGTCGCCGCCCGGGTCCGACAGATCGCCGGACGCCTCCCGCAGAGCGACGCCATGTTCATCGTGTCGATCGTCGAGATGTACCAGCAGCGCCTCCAGCTCTCCGAGGACGGGCAGACGGAGGCGATGGAGGGGTGGCGGCGTTCGCTCGACGGGTGGACCGAGTCGTCCGACAAGCGGCTCGACATGGCCCTGAAGAACCTCCGCCGGGCGCAGCTCAACGCTGCCGTGTGGAGTGCGGTGCTGTTCGTGTCGATCCTCGTCGCGGTGGTCCGGCTGTGACGCGGCTCGGGGAGGGCCGGGAGCCGATGTACCTGCTGCGGCGGTCCGACGGTGAGGCGCTTGGCGACTACGCCTTCTGGGTCGTGGAGGGGCCGGACGACTGGCACCCGATCGACGGTGAGGACCCGGACGAGCCGACGACCTACGAGATTGTCTACTGCCGCCCGGTGGTGGTGGGGACGATGATCCTTGGGCGGAGGCTCGACTGTGCGGCGTGCGATGCGACCGGGGACGACCCGCTCGGCGAGCTGCCGCAGTGCCCGGTGTGCGAGGGAACGGGGCTGGAGAAGTGAGCGGCGTCGACGACCTCCGCTTCGATCCGCCGCCGGAGTGTTCGACGTGCGACGGGCTGGGCGTTGTCCCGGCGACCGGACGAGGGTCGGACGGATGGGACCCGTGCCCGACGTGTCCACACTGCAACGACGAGGGGGTGGTCTGCACGCACGACGGCGACATCATCGGGCCGTGCGACTGCACCAGCGACGAGCTGTTCACCGAAGCACGCCAACTGCTCGACGCAGCCACACCCGGACCATGGACGCACCCGTCTCCGACGGCCAACTGGTTCACCACACCGCAGCCGATCCAGATTGACGAGGCCGACTGGGGACAGGAGACGCA
>Ga0075158_10003070_pt1 | contig 11876 bp, 10 predicted proteins | sample JI91814BDNA_FD_70968 | JGI IMG/M metagenome (GOLD analysis project Ga0075158, IMG submission 70968) | Wastewater effluent complex algal communities from Wisconsin, to seasonally profile nutrient transformation and Carbon sequestration -... | ecosystem: Engineered > WWTP > Effluent > Algae... | reverse complement strand
GGTGGAGTCGGGGCTCGCGGTCATTCTGATCGGCGCCGGCTTGTGGGGTTATGCCCGCCGCAATATCGCCTGACGGCGCCGGGCGATCCGGGTGGTTGGCAACGCCGGGCCGTATTCGCTAGCGTCCACCGGGATGCGGCACAACGATTTCGGCCAACCGATCGGCGAGCCGGTGCCCGGCTGGCAGCCGCCAGCGGCCATTCGCCCGGCGACCCTGACGGGCAGGCACGTGCGGCTTGAGCCGCTGCGCATCGATCACGCCGACCTGCTCCATACGGCCATGGTCACCGACTCCGACCCGCGCATCTGGACGTATTACCCCTATTCGCCACAGATGTCTCGCGCCGAATTCGGCGCCTTCCTTGGCGACCAGATCGACCGGCCCGCCGCGGCGGCTCACGCCCTGATCTCGCCGGCCGGCGCGGGTCTGGGGGTGGCCAGCTTCCTGCGCAACGATCCGGCCAATGGCGTGGTGGAGGTGGGCTCGATCGTCTTCGCCTCGGTGCTGCAACGCACGACGGCGGCGACGGAAGCGTTGATTCTCATGGCGCGACATGCGCTCGGCACGCTGGGCTATCGCCGCTATGAATGGAAATGCGATTCGGCCAATGCGCCGAGCATCGCTGCCGCGCGCCGCCTCGGCTTCACCTATGAAGGCCGCTTCCGGCAGGCCGTCGTCTACAGCGGACGCAATCGCGACACCGATTGGTTCTCGATCATCGACAGCGAATGGCCCGCGATCAGCGCGGCGTATGACGCCTGGCTGGCCCCGGGCAACTTCGACCCGGCCGGGCGACAGCGGACCCGGCTCGAGGACTGCCTCGCCCAGGTCGGCCGGACGCCGGGAGCACCACCCCCGCCGGCCTGAGAGAATCGGCCGTATGTCCGGCGCCCCCCTGACCCTGACGACCTTCGAGGGCGGCAGCGCCCTCTCAGACTTCCGGGCGCGGGCCCTGCTCACCCGCCTGCAGGCGGTCGCGCCGCTGGTGACGGCGGTGGCCGGACGATATGTTCACCTCGTCGCCAGCCTCGAACCCCTGGAGCCGCAGACGCGCGAGACCCTCGCCGCCCTGCTCACCTATGGGCCGCCCTATGCCGGTCCGCCCGCCGAGGCGGGCGCGCTCGTCGTCGTCACGCCGCGGCTGGGCACGGTCTCGCCCTGGGCGAGCAAGGCGACCGATATCGCGCACAACTGCGGGATCGCCATCCGCCGGGTCGAGCGGGCGACGGAGTTCGTCCTGAGCGGCCCCCCACTGAGCGCGGACGAGTGGGCCGCCTGCGCGGGCGTGCTGCACGATCGGATGACCGAATCGGCCCTCCCTGCCCTCGACGATGCCGCGGCCCTCTTCGCGGAGCGCGAGGCCGAACCGATGGTCCAGATCGACATCCTCGGCGAGGGACGGGCGGCCCTGGAGGGGGCCAACACGGCATCCGGGCTGGCGCTCGCGCCGGACGAGATCGACTATCTGCTCGATGCTTTCACCGGCCTGGGGCGCAATCCCACCGATGTCGAGCTGACGATGTTCGCGCAGGCCAACTCCGAGCACTGCCGGCACAAGATCTTCAATGCCGACTTCGTCATCGATGGCGAGGCGGCGCCGCGCTCGCTCTTCGGGATGATCCGGCACACCGAAGAGGTCAGCGGCGAGGGCACGATCGTTGCCTACAAGGACAATGCCTCGATCATGCGCGGGTCGCCTCGGCAACGCTGGCAGCCCTCCGGTGACCCCACCGGCCCAAGCCCATATGCCGCGTCTGAGCGCGATGTGCACATCCTGATGAAGGTGGAGACGCACAACCACCCAAGCGCGATCTCGCCCTTCCCCGGTGCGGCGACCGGTGCGGGCGGGGAGATCCGCGATGAGGGAGCGACGGGGCGCGGCTCGGCTCCCAAGGCCGGCCTGACCGGCTTCGCTGTCTCCAATCTGCGCCTGCCCGGCGCCGAAGAGCCTTGGGAGAGCGCGGATTTCGCGGCGCCGAGTCACATCTCGTCGCCGCTGGAGATCATGATCGACGGGCCGCTCGGGGCGGCCGCCTTCAACAACGAGTTCGGCCGCCCGGGTCTTGGGGGCTTCTTCCGCGTCTTCGAGCAGACCGTCAGCGGCGTGCCGCGCGGCTATCACAAGCCGATCATGAGCGCGGGCGGGCTCGGCACCATCGACGCCGACCAGAGCGACAAGATCGCCTTCCCGGCAGGCACCCTGCTGGTGCAACTCGGTGGCCCCGGCATGCGGATCGGCATGGGCGGCGGCGCCGCCTCCTCGATGGCCGCGGGCGCGAATGCCGCTGAGCTGGACTTCGATTCGGTGCAGCGCGGCAACCCGGAGATGGAGCGGCGCGCCCAGGAAGTCATCAACCACTGTTGGTCTTTGGGCGCCGCCAATCCCATCCTGGCGATCCACGATGTCGGTGCCGGGGGTCTGTCCAATGCCTTCCCCGAATTGGTCGACGGTGCCGGGCTCGGGGCGCACTTCGAGTTGCTGCGTGTGCCGCTGGAGGAGAGTGGGCTCTCACCGAAGGAGGTCTGGTGCAACGAGAGCCAGGAGCGTTATGTCCTGGCCATCGCCCCCGATGACTTCCCGCGTTTCCAGCGGCTCGCTGAGCGGGAACGCTGCCCGTATGCCGTTGTCGGAGTAGCTCGTTCGCACGGTCGCCTGCAACTCAGCTTGGATGTCGAGGACGAGCAGGGCGAGGAGTTCGCCGTCGACATGCCGATGGCGGTGCTGCTCGGCAAGCCGCCGCGCATGACGCGAGATGTCACGCGCACGACGTGGTCGGGGGACGACTTCGACGCCGGCTCACTCGATCTGCGCACCGCCGCCTATGCCGTGCTGCGCCACCCGAGCGTCGCGAGCAAGCGCTTCCTCATCACTATCGCCGACCGCACCGTCGGCGGCTTCACCCATCGCGATCAGCTGGTCGGCCCCTGGCAGGTCCCGGTCGCCGATGTCGCGGTGACCCTGGCGGATCACGTCGGCGTGGCCGGCGAGGCTATGGCCTCGGGCGAGCGGATGCCATTGGCCGCCGTCGATGCTCCAGCGTCGGGTCGGATGGCGGTCGGCGAGGCCCTGACGAACCTGCTCGCGGCGCCGGTTTCCCTTGCGGGAGTGAAACTTTCCTGCAACTGGATGGCTGCGTGCGGCGAGTCCGGCGAGGATGCGGCGCTCTATGACACGGTTGCTGCCGTGGCGATGGAGCTGTGCCCCGCCTTGGGGATCGGGGTCCCGGTTGGCAAGGACTCACTGTCGATGCGCACCAAGTGGACCGATGAAGACGGCGCGGCGCGCGCGGTCATCTCGCCGGTCTCGCTCGTCGTCACCGCCTTTGCGACGGTCGCGGATGTGCGCGGCACCCTGACCCCGGAAGTTGGCGCCAACCAGGTGATTCTGCTGATCGACCTCGGCGCGAGGCAGCACCGGCTCGGTGGGTCGATCCTCGCGCAGGTGTCCGGGGCGTTCGGGGTGCAGGTGCCGGATCTTGACTCCCCGGGCGACCTCGTGGCGTTGGTCGACGCAGTGAATGCGTTGCGGGAGAGGGGAATTATCGCGGCATACCATGACCGATCCGATGGTGGCCTGTGGGCGGCGCTGTGCGAGATGGCCTTCGCCGGCGGCCGCGGCATCGACATCGACCTGAGCAGCTTGGTGGACGGGGCGACCGGCGCCTCGGCCGCGGCTCTCTTCGCCGAGGAACTCGGCGCGCTGCTCGCGATCCCGGCAGAGCGCACCACGGAGGCGCTGGCGATCCTGGACCGGCACGGCTTGGCCGCGGCGAGCCACGTGCTCGGCGCCACGACGCAGGACGCGCGCGTCCGGGTCTTTGCCGGGGCGGGCCCATCCGGAGATGACCCCGTGATCGATGAGCCGTTGAGTGACCTGGCCGCCGCGTGGGATGAGGTGTCCTGGCGGATCAGCGCGCTGCGGGACAACCCCGAGTGTGCGAACGAGGAGCATGCGGCGGTGGCCGGGGTCGGCGATCCGGCCCGGCGTCTGGTCGTCGAACCCGCCTTCGATCCGGAAGACCAGCCGGGAGCCCCCGCCTTGCTCGGGCGCGCCCGGCCAGCCGTTGCCGTCTTGCGCGAGCAGGGCGTCAACAGCCACGTCGAGACGGCCTTTGCCTTCGATGCGGCGGGGTTCACGGCATACGACGTGCACATGAGCGACCTGCTCAGCGGGCGGGCCGACCTGCGTGACGTCACCGGCCTCGTCGCGGCCGGTGGTTTCTCGTATGGCGACACTCTCGGAGCAGGCGAGGGCTGGGCGCGCTCGATCCTCTTCCACCGCGAGCTGACCGATGCCTTCGCGGACTTCTTCGCCCGGCCGGACACCTTCGGACTGGGCATCTGCAATGGCGCGCAAATGTTTGCGGCGCTCGCTGAGCACATCCCCGGCGCGAGCGCGTGGCCGCGCTTCACCCGCAACCGTTCCGAGCAGTATGAAGCGCGCCTCTCCCTCGTGGAGGTCCTGGACTCCCCGTCGATCTTCTTCGCCGGGATGGTGGGCTCACGGCTGCCGATCGCCGTCGCGCACGGCGAGGGTTTCGCGGACTTCAGCACCTTCGGCGATCCCGCGGCGGTGCACCGCGCGCTGCGATATGTCGATGCCACCGGCGCGGTCGCCACGACCTATCCGGCGAACCCCAATGGGTCACCGGACGGCTTGACCGCCGTGACCACCCCCGATGGCCGGTTCACCGCGATGATGCCGCACCCCGAGCGCGTTCAGCGCACGGCCCAGTTCTCCTGGACCAGCGCCGCCGCCGGATCCACCAGCCCGTGGCTGCGGATGTTCCGCAACGCCCGCGCCTGGGTCGGCTAGCCGGGCCCGACGGCGCTCGGCGTCCACGATGGAGGCGTCAAGGACGAAGCGGAGTCAGGAATAGACCGGGCGGTCCGGGTGGGCGGGGTCGTCGCTGCCGCGCACGTCCGGGACGTGCTCATCGGTGGTGAGGGCGGGATCGCCATACAGGACCTGCCCACCGTCGGTGGAGATGGCGACGGACCCGGCGTCGTGCACCTGGCGCGCGAGATTGCGATAGGACTCATCCGGGAGCACCAGGCCCGCGGCGTCCAGGCGGGCGCGGATGCCGGCGGCGAGGGTTTCCTCATCCGCACTCCCAGACTCGGCGTGCGCCTGCACCACCGCATCGACATAGGCCTCGATCTGCGCCACATCGTGCCGCGCGACGAAGTCCTCGCTGATCACGATATTGGCGACCCGCGCCGGGGCGTGGGCAGCGGCAGGGTTGGCATCGACCGCGGAGGTCTCCTCGTGGGTGGTGCCGTCGACAGCTTCGGGATTCTCGTGTGCCATGTCTTGCACAGTAGGCGCGCCGGGCCGGTCGCGGGCTTGCTAGCCGCGGGCCGATTCGGTCGCCACGGGCAAGCCGGCCGCCTGCCATGCCGTGAAGCCACCCTCCAGGTGCGCGACATCGGCCCGGCCCATCGCGTTGAGCGTCTCGGTGGCCAGGGCCGAGCGCCAGGCCGACCCGCAATAGAGGACGAGTTTGCGACCGTCGTCCAGCTCTGGCTTGTAATAGGGGCTGGCCGGGTCGATCCAGAACTCCAGCATCCCCCGGGGCGCCGAGAAGGCCCCCGGGATCCGCCCGAGCCGCTGCACCTCCCGCGGATCGCGGATGTCCACGATGAGCACTGACGGATCATCGAGCAGGTCCGCCCCCTGGGCCAGCGGGATGGTCTCGATCCGGGCCATTGCGGCATCGACCAGGTCCTTGGCCGTGCGGGTCAGGGGTGATCCGGGTTCGCGTGCGCTCATCAGCCCAGTCTCGCCCACCGCGGGCCTCTATAGGCTCGGGCCATGATGCAGTTCATCGATGGCGCGCTCCGGGACGCGGGCGGCGCGCAGACCCACCGCGTGATCGACCCTTCGAGCGGCGAGACGATCACCGAGTTCACCCCGGCCGGGCCCGCGGAAGTGGATCTGGCGGTGGCGGCGGCGCGCACGGCATACCCGCAGTGGTCGCGGGCGACGCCGGGTGAGCGCGCGGGGATCCTCACCGCCTTTGCGGCCGAAATGGCGCGTCGGGCAACGGAATTCGCGGAGCTGGAGTCCCGGCAGGCCGGCAAGCCGATCCGCCTCGCCACCGAGTTCGATGTGCCCGGCACCCTCGACAACATCTCCTTCTTTGCCGGTGCCGCCCGCAATCTCGAGGGCAAGGCGATGGCGGAGTATTCACCGGATCACACCAGCGGCATCCGGCGCGAACCGATCGGCGTCGTCGGGTCGATTTCGCCCTGGAACTATCCGCTGCAAATGGCGGCGTGGAAGATCCTGCCCGCCATCGCGGCGGGCAACACGATCGTGCTCAAGCCGGCCGAGAACACCCCGCTCACCTCCGTGCTCTTCGCCGAGGTCGCGGCCGCGGCGGGGCTGCCGGCGGGCGTGGTCAATATCGTCGTCGGTGCCGGAGATGTCGCGGGCGCGCACCTGCTGCGCCACCCACAGGTCGACATGGTCTCCTTCACCGGATCGACCCGGGTCGGTCGCACGGTGCTGGAAGCCGCGGCGGGGACCGCCAAGCGCGTGCACCTCGAACTCGGCGGCAAGGCGCCCTTCGTCGTCTTCGACGACGCCGACCTCGACGCGGCGATCCACGGCGCGGTCGCCGGGAGCCTGATCAACACCGGCCAGGACTGCACCGCGGCGACCCGCGCCATCGTGCACCGTGGCCGGTATGCCGAGTTCGTCGCCGGCGTCGCCGACCTCTTTGCCCAGGTGCGTCTCGGTGCAACCGCCGACCCCGCGACCGACCTTGGCCCGCTCATCTCGATGGCGCACCGGGACAAGGTGGCTGGCCTTGTCGACGGCGCCCGCGCGGACGTCCGTGTCGTCACCGGTGGCGCCGCCCCCGGCGGCGCGATGAGCGCCGGGTCCTATTACCGCCCGACGCTCATCGCCGATGTCGCGCCCGGCCAGCGGATCTGGACCGAGGAGATCTTCGGTCCCGTGCTGACCGTGACCCCCTTCGACACCGATGACGAGGCGATCGCGCTGGCCAACGACACGGCATACGGGCTCGCCGCCTCGGCCTGGACCCGCGATGTCTATCGCGCGCTGCGGGCCAGCGCCGAGATCCAGGCTGGCTGCGTGTGGATCAACGACCACATCCCGATCATCAGCGAGATGCCGCACGGCGGGGTCAAGCAGTCCGGCTTTGGCAAGGACATGTCGACCTACTCCTTCGAGGAGTACACGACGGTCAAGCACGTCATGTTCGACCGCACCGGCATCGCCGAAAAGCCTTGGCACCGCACGATTTTCACGGTGCCGGGATAGCTCACCGGGTCGTCAGGCGCACCGTGAAGTCCTGGGAGCTCTGGGACTGCGTGGCGGTGGCGCCCAGCGCCGACAGCGGCGAGAGGTTCTCGCGGATGTCGGCCGGGATGTCGGCGCCGAAGGCCTCGACGATCTTGGCGATGTCGACGAAGAAGGCCGACGTCGCCTTCGCGTGATCGGGCATCGCGGCGACGAAGGCCGGGTTCTTGTCCAAGCCCGAGCCGGTCGCGACCTCATCGGCATACGCCTGGTCGAGCGCGAGCACGACGCCGCCATTGGTGTCGGCCGAGGCCAGCGGTTGTCCCTGGTCGGCCAGCGCGGTCATCAGCTTCGTTGCCACGGCCTGGTCGCCATCGGTCTTCAGCGCGATCTTCGGCGCTCCATCGGCGGGGATGCCGCCGAGCGCGAGAGTCGTCTGCTCACCGAGGAGGGCGATCAGATCGTCGGGCAGGCTCAGCCCGAACTCCGAACCCAGGGAGCCGAGCGATTCCGCGCCGCCGGCGCCGGTCTCGAGTTGCGCCCAGGCCGACTTCAGGGTCTGGCCGACCCCGGCCATGCTGATGGCGGCCATCGTGTCGCCCGGCAGAGCGCCGATCTGGGGAGAGCCCTTGACCTCGGGGGTGTCCAGGCTGAGCCCGCGCAGGCCGCCGACCAGTTCGACATTGGTGCCATCGAAGCGCAAGGCGCCGAACAGCCGCCCATTGCCAAGCTGCTTGCGCGCCTCCCGCAGTTCCGCCGCGGTCTCTGGCTGGGCGGCGGCGCTGATGTCGAAGACACTGGCGATGTCCGCCCACATGCTCACGATGCCGTCCTCGCCGAGTTCGGACATGTCAGACGAGAAGCCCTTGGCATCCACGAGCGGCGTCTTGGATCCGGCGGCAAAGGCGGCAAGATCCTCGGTGGTCTCCGCGCAGCGCACGAAGTTCGGCACGACATCGCAGACGCCCTCGCCGGCGCCCGCCTTGGCCACGGCGGCACGCGCTTTGGCCTCATCCGTGGAGGCGATGAGCATCACCATCGCGATGTCCGTGCCGCCGTCCTTGCGCACCGCCGCGGCGGCGAATCGCTCACCGACCCAGGGGGCGATGTCCGTGTCATAGGACAGGTTCTTCAGGGCGCCATCCTTCTGGGCGGCCTCGACGATGAGGCGGCGCAAATCCACATCGTCCTTGGTCCCGGCAAGCTGCTCCTTCAGGGCGGGGAACTTGCGCATCAGGCGCACGGCGCTGATCTTCTGCCCGCTTGAGGGGTCCAAGTCGATCTTGGCGAACGCAATCGCGTCGGCGGGCACGACGTCCTCCGGTTGCGGGCCACCCCCGCTGAGCGCGTTGAAGGCGAGCGCGCCACCCGTGGCCAGGGCGACGGCGGCGATCGTGCCGCCGACGGCCGCAAGCGCGACCCCCTTGCGGCGTCGCGGCGCCGTCATCTCGATGGTGCCCGCTGCCTGCGTGCTTTCCGGCGTCGTGGCGCCCGTCATCGGCTCAGTCATGGTGTGTCCCCTCACATCTGGCGTGGCCGCCGACCTTCCCAGCGGCCTTTCTGTTTCATAACGACGGTAGTCGAACCACCCCGGTTCCGATCAATCCGCGGTGCTCGGGAGCCAGTTGCCATGGAAGCCGGCCGGCACGACGCCGGGCAGCGCGACGATCGCCACATCCGCCAAGGTCTCGGCGTCGAGGACCCGCAGCTCGCTGCGGTCCGCCCCGCGGTGGTATGCCGTGCCCAAGAGATAGCCGTCGTCCGCTGCCGCATCCTCGGCCCGGGGGACGAAGATGAACTCGCCGACATTGACGTCCGCGCCCAGGTTGCGCGTGATGCACGTCACCGCCTCGACGCCATGGCGCAGGATCGTCCCGTCAGCGATGCCGCCGGAGCCGATGCCGATGGCATATCCGATGCGATGGCGGCGCCCGAGGCCGCGCTCGTCGGTGCGGGGGAATTCTGGGGCCGGTCACTGAGGATGCCGGTCGAGACCGAGCCGGTGGCCAGGTCGAGGGTCCAGCGCTCCAGGCGCGGTGCGCCCTCATTGGGGACCAGCCGGGAGCTATCGAAGATCGAGGGATGGCGGATGACGTCGAGGACGACGCTAGTGCCCTCGTCATACGCCCCCAGGGGGTGGAAACGAAGCACGGATCGATCTCGAACCAGCGGACCTGCACGTCGCCGCCCTCGCGGGGCATCACCCCGAAGCGCGCGGGATAGCGCGGATTCCAGGTGTAGGGGAAGCCGGAGGTGCCGCTCGGCAGGCGCGTGAGCAGTGGTTCCGGGATCCGCACCCGCCCGATCACCCCGCCGAGGAAGACCCGCACCGCGGTGCGGAACGGGCCGGGCGCGCCTGCCGCGACGACGCTGGGGTCGAAGACGACCGGCAGGTCATAGAAGATGACACGGCCGGCGGTGAGGGAGAAGTCGTGCATCATCGGGCTCCCGCCGACGGTGATCTGCTCCCGGCGGCGGGCCCGGCCGGTGCCGTCGACCACGGAGTACTCGACATGGTTGCCCATCCCGAAGTGATAGGACACGGCGCGCAATTCGCCGGTGTCGGGGTCGCGATGCGGGTGGGCGCTTTAGGCGCCGCGGATGGTCCCGCCGAAATCGCAGATCCCCAGCGTTTCCAGTTCCTCATCCAGTTCTGCGGGGGGGCAGCCCGCCCTCGATCAGCGCGAGCGTGCGGCCGGCGTGCCCGATGACATTGGTGTTCGCCCCGGGCCCCCGAGGGCGTATGAAGAGTGGCCCCCTGCCGGGCCCTCCCCGAGGGCCGCGCGGGTGGCGCAGGTGCGGACATAGCGGTTGCGATACCACTGCGCGCGACCCCCGCCAAGGCGGATCCCGTGCACCATGCCGTCCCCGAGGAACCAGTGGTGGTCGCCCGGATCGGTGTCATCGATCGGGTTAGGCCCGTTGCGCAGATAGCGGCCGTCGAGGATGTCCGGAAGGTGGCCTTGCCCATCTAGGTTAACGACGGTAAGTCGTCCTGTCGTGGGGCCACAAAGGGGTCCCTCAAGAAGAAGTCGGTCACGTGCACCCTCCCCAGTGCGCGCCCGAGTACCATGGCGTCGTGGCGAGGGTAACAACGTTTTGCAGTGCGCGCGCGGTGAGCCGGTGACGGCACCCACCGAGTCCTCCCCGAAGGTGCCCTCCATTCGGGAGCTCTTGCTCGATACGGCCTGGAAGCGCCTGCGCCGCAGCGGATTCGACTCCTTGCAAGCGCGGGCGATCACCGGTGAGATCGGCGTCTCGACGACCGCTCTCTATACCCATTTCGGGAGCATGGCCGGCCTGATTTCCGCGGTCAGCGATCGGGCCTTCGAAGCCTTCGCAGAGGCCATCGCCGATCCGGGGGTCACCGATGACCCGCTCGCCGACATGCTCGCGATGGGGCTGGCATACCGGAACTATGCGATCCAGTTCCCCTATGACTACGAACTGCTGTTCAACCAGCACATCGTGCGTTATAGCCGCGGGGTGCGCGCGGCGATCGATCTGCCGACGGCGGGCGGGGCGGTGCCGCCCGGGACCCTGGCCTTCGGCATGGTCGTCGAGCGCGTGCAGGCGATGATGGCGGCCGACCTCGTCGATGTCTCCGATGCCGGCCTCATGAGCGCCCAGATGTGGGCCGCCCTGCACGGCTATGTCACCTTGGAGATCGCCGGGCACTTCGGGCCCGAGCCCGATCATCTGGTCTTCGGGGGCTTGTTCGCCGCCATCCTCAAGGGTTTCGGCGCGCAGGAGGAGGCCATCGTGACCGCGCTGATGTCCTCCTCGGACCGCGTGCCCCTCAACCCGCGCACACCGAAGCGGGTTTCCGCCTGAACACCGCGTGGCTGCTGTTCGCGCTGGGCGCGCTGATCATCGGCTACAGCAAGACCTCCATCGGGGGTCTCGCCGTGATCTCCGTCGCGATCTTCGCCTCGGTGCTCCCGGCGCGCGCCTCGACGGCCGCCATCTTGATGGTGTTGATCGTCGGCGACCTCATCGCCGTCTGGAACTATCGCCGCGATTGCGATGTCCCCCTGTTGCGCTCGCTGGTGCCCAGCGTGCTGCCGGGTCTGGTGCTCGGCTCGATGTTCCTCGCCCTGGTCGATGATGGCGTGCTGCGCCGCGCCATCGGCGTGCTCTTGCTGGCGATGGTGGCGCTGCAACTCCTCGTCAATGCCCGCCGCGACCGCCTCGGTGCCCTCGCCCACGGGAAGGCCGCGGCCGCGGCGGCCGGGGCGGGGGCGGGGGCGGGATTCGCGACGATGACGGCCAATGCGGCCGGTGCGGTGATGACGGTCTTCCTCGTCGCCAAGCGGGTGGACAAGGTGGCTTTCGTCGGGACCAGCGCGTGGTTCTTCCTCGGGATCAACCTGGCGAAGCTGCCGTTCAGCATTGCACTTGGCCTGTTGGACTGGGCCGATGTGCTGCGGGCCCTCGCGCTCGCGCCGCTCGTCGGCATCGGGGCCTGGCTCGGCGTGCACACGATTCGCCGGATCTCCCAGCGCGCCTTCGAGACCTCCGTGCTGGCGGCCTCGGCAGTCTCGGCCCTCGCCCTCCTCGTGCGCTGATCACGATCCGGCGCGGCTCGCCCGCACCGGACCG
>Ga0075158_10003067_pt1 | contig 11883 bp, 8 predicted proteins | sample JI91814BDNA_FD_70968 | JGI IMG/M metagenome (GOLD analysis project Ga0075158, IMG submission 70968) | Wastewater effluent complex algal communities from Wisconsin, to seasonally profile nutrient transformation and Carbon sequestration -... | ecosystem: Engineered > WWTP > Effluent > Algae... | reverse complement strand
GGCCGGCGAGCAGCGCGACCTGGCTGGCCAGGTAGTCGACCATGCCGTTGGGCAGGCGGTAGCGGCCCTCGCCGGAGCTTGTGCCCTGGAGCAGCTCCAGGTGTCGCTCGGCGGCCGGCAGCTCGCCCTGCGAGAGGGCGCTGAACACCAGCGCCGCCTGGGCCAGCGCCCCCGGCTCGGTCTCGATGAGGCGGACGGCGCCGAGGCTCTCCTGCTCCCAGTCGCTGTCGGCGGCGATCGGCGGGCCGCCGCCGAACTCGAAGCGGGCGGCGGTCAGCAGCAGCGCCCGCGCCTGCCGCGCCGCCTCATCGGTCGCCACCGCCTCGCCCAGGGTCCGCAGCTGGGCCTCGGCCTGGACGAAGTCGGCGAGCCGGCCGTGCTCGAACGCCGCCTCATAGCTGGTGCGCGCCGTGCTGGCCAGCCGCCGCACCTGCTGCTGGCGCAGGTACCAGTTGGTCCCGAACCAGCCGCCGGCGCCCACGGCCCCGATGGCGAGCAGTCCGATGAGCAGCTTGGAGAAGACGCCGCTGCGCGGCACGGTCGCGCGCTCCTCGGAGACCGCGGCCGGGCGCCCCTTGGCGCGCGGATCGGCCGGACCGAAGCGCTGGAAGACCTGGCGGATCGCCGTCGCGTCGTGCTCGACGGGCGGCTGCATCGGCTGCATGGCCGAGGCCCCGCCGGGCGGCTCGCCGAGAAGGACGGTGCTCTCGGCCGGGCGCGTCACCACCCCGCGGCGCTCGCTCGGCTTGAGCTCCGTCGCGTCGGCCGTAAGCTCGGGCGGCAGATCGATGTCGCCCCCGAGCACGCCGCCGGCCGGGACGATGACCATGCCGGTGCTGGTCGGCCGGCTCACGATGGGCGCGGCGCCCTTGGGCAGCGGGCCCGGGTTGTGGACCGTGATCGGCCCCGGCAGCTGCCGGATGGCGGTCTCGGCCATGTCGTCGGGAGCGTTCTTCTTGGCCCCGGCGGGCGCGACATCGAGGCTGGTGCGGTCCTCGGGCGGCGGCGCGATCGGGCTGAGCAGGGCGGTCGGCAGGTTGGACAGCCCGACCGGCTGCCGCATCGGCTGCAGCTTGGGGTTCTCGGTCAGCTTGCGGACCGCTTCGGTGGTCGCCTGATCGGCGCGCGTGGCGTCGGCTTCGGCCGTTCCCAGCTGCATCCCCGCGGCCATGCGCAGGATCCCCGACGGCGAGAGCACGTCCGGGTTCTTCGCTGGCAGCTTGGTCGCCGCCGGGCCCACCGCCGCGCGCCCGAGCTGCAGGATCGCCGAGTCGGAGAGCACCAGCCCGCTGTCGTCCATGGGCAGCGGCAGCGCCGCCGTCTCCTTCAGCTGCTTTATGGCATCTTCCGACAGCAGCAGCGAGGCATCCTGGCGCGACCGGTCGGCGTCCACGCTCTCCGCCTCCAGGGCCGACACCGACAGCTCGGACAGGCTCGACTCGACGGCCGACACCGACAGCTCGGCGAGGCTCGGATCGGCCGCCGGGGGGGGCGGTGCCGCCGGCCGGCCGCGGCCGACCATCGGCCTGGTCGGGAGATCGGCGACCGACGCCTTGACCGTCGGCGGTGCCGGGCCCGGCCGCGCCGGCGGCTTGGGCGGCGCGGGCGTCGGCGGCGGCGGGCGCCCAGCGCTCGCTCCTTCGCGTCGAGGGGATGGCGGCGCTGGACCGCCTGATTCGCGTCTGCTCTTGGGATCGTCGGCGCTCAACCCGGGCCTCGTATAGCTGTCTTGGTAGGCGTCCCGCAGGGACAACCGCTATGGAGTCAGGATAACCCAGTCGAGTCCGCCTGCGCGCATCATTCTAAGGACTTGCGCCCGGCGAGCCGGCGCGGGCGGCGTCCGCGCCCGCGGAAGCGGCGGAAACTGCTGGCGAACCCGGCGCCGGGTCCGCCGCCGCAGCGCCCCCCGGCGCGAGCGGCCTAACCGCGGAAGTGCAGCGCTTTGGGCAGCACCGTCCACTGCGCCGGCAGCCGCCCCGGGGTCTCGCCGTCCACGTCGAGGAGCACCTTGTCGCCGGGCTCGCACAGCTCGACCCGCACGGTCCGCGCGCGCGCCGCGGTCACCTTGGGCAGCTTCAGGTGCGAGCCCTGGTACAGGTGATAGCCGAGCTGCACGGCCTCCGGCAGCGACAGGTCGCCGAGCGTCACGACCTCGAACAGGCCGTCGTCCAGGCGCGCCCCGGGGGCGATGTGCATGCCGCCGCCGAAGTAGCCGCCATTGGCCACCACCAGCGCATACAGGCGGACCTCCTCCCACGGTCGGTCATCCAGGCGCACCCGCACCCGCGGGTTGCGATAGCGCAGCGCCGCCTTCGCCGAGGCCAAAAGGAACGTCGCCTTGCCGCCGAGCCGCTTGCTCGACTGGTTGGCGAACAGGTCCACCAGACCCGACACCCCGGCGCTGGCGATGTTGAGGAAGTAGCGGCGCTGCGGGCGCCCGTCGTGGCCGGTGAGCTCGAGCTGCCCGGCGTCGAGCAGGCGCCCCGGCGCCGCCGCGATGGCGCGCGCCGCCGCGCCGAGCTCCTCGGGGAGGTCGAGCGAGCGTCGCAGATCGCCGCCGGTGGCGCACGGCAGGTAGCCGAAGCTGCAGGTCGGCTCGCCGCTCGGCAGCTGCTCCTGCGCCTGCAAGAGCCCGGCCGCGACCTCGGAGGCGGTGCCGTCGCCGCCCAGGGCGATCACCAGCCGCGCCCCGGCCAGCGCCGCCGCCCGGGCCAGCTGGGTGCCTTCGCCGGCCCGCGTGGTCGCCCGCAGCGTGAGCGGCCCGAGCGCCGCGCGCAGCTCCGGCTCGATGAGCGGCCAGCGCCGCGCCGGCCAGCCGCCGCGGGCCTGCGGGTTTACGATCACAATCGTCGGTGCGGGCATGACTTACTCAAGGAAATCGACCGTCCCCGCTCCCTGGCGCACAAGCTGCGGCGGGTCCTTGGTCAGGTCCACCACCGTCGTCGGCAACAGGCCGCAAGGCCCGCCGTCGAGGACCAGCGAGAGCTGCGGGAACTGCTCGGCGATGTCGCTGGGCCACTGCAGCGGCTCGCCCCCGTGCGGCCCGGCGGTCGTCGACAGCAGCGGGCGTCCGAGCGCCTGGGCGATGGCGCGCGGCACCGCGTGGGCGGGCACCCGGATGCCGACCTGGGTGCGCTTGGGCGCGATGGTCTTTGGCACCTCGCGCGTCGCCGGCAGGATGAACGTGTACGGCCCGGGGAGCAGCCGGCGCAGCAGCCGGTAGGCGGCGCTGTCGACGACGACATAGCGCGCGATGTCCGACAGGTCGAGGCAGACCAGCGCCAGCGGCTGGCTGCGCGGCATGTTCTTGGCCTGATACAGGCGCTCCAGGGCATCCTTGTTGAGCAGATCGCAGCCCAGGCCGTACACCGTGTCCGTCGGGTAGGCGATGAGCTCCCCGGCGTTCAGGGCATCGACGGCGCGCTGGATCTTGCGCGGTTCCGGGTGTTCAGAATTGATCTCGAGCAGCACAGCGCCGCGAGCATACAACTTCGGCCGCCGCTCGTCATCGCCGCGCGCGCCGTTCCCGCGCCGCCCGCGTCGGCGCCTTGCCCTTCGGCGCCGCCCGCAGAGCGTTTTTGGAGGCGCTGGCTAAAGGGCGATGGCGGCGCGGAAGAGCACTTCGTGCTCGGCGGTGCGATAAAACGGGATGGTCGGCTGCGGCACCGCGCCGCTCGCCGGGACCGGGATGCGCGTGCCCCCCTGGACGAGCGGCATGTCGCCGTCCAGGTAGTTCACCAGGTAGTTCGCCGAGAAGCGGAAGTGCCGGCTCCACCACACGTTCACCGCCGCTCCGAACGAGTCGACGGTGAGGTTGCCAAGACCCGCCCGCTGCACGTCCTGCAGCGAGCCGGAGTCGTCCGCCTCCTCCTGGCGCAGCGCCAGGCGCTCGTAGCGCGCGGTCACGTAGACGCCGAGCGGAAACTGCTCCTTGCCCTTGTGGTAGCCGTGCCAGCGCTGCGGCGTCTCCCGCCCCGGCGTCGGCAGCATGTCGGAGCTGCCGACGATCCAGTACCACGCCTGCATGTAGAACGAGGTGCCGGTGCGGTTGATGTTGCCGGCCAGCACGCGGCCCAGCGGCAGCAGCTTCTCGGCGGCCGAGCCGTCGGTGGCGCGGTACACGCCCAGGCCCTCGTGATCATTGTGGACGAGCTCGAAGCGGAACCCGAGCGGCCCGATCGGGACGTTGAGCTCGACCGCCCACTTGAGCAGCTCGCCGTTGGGGACCAGCCGACAGCCCCCGGTGCAGCCCAGGGTCCCCGTCGCGCCGCCGAACTGATTGGGCAGGATGTCGACGCCGGCCTGCGTGGTTAACGACGGCGCGTCATAGGTCACGTCGATGCGCCGCCCCCACCACAGCGAGCCGCCGAGCCAGATCTCCCCCGGCCAGTGCATGCCGTGCGACTGCCCGATGAGCGCCAGCGGCGCCAGGTAGGCGCGCCCCATCACATCGAAGTGGTTGTCGGTGTTTCGCACGTTGATGCCGTCGCCGTTGAAGATGCCGACCTCGTAGTGGAGGATCCGCGACGGGGCCAGGCCGTGCACCATCAGGCCGAGCTCTTTGTTGCTGGGGATGCCGAAGGCGCGCACGGTGATCGAGCGCTCCATGAAGTCCAGGTACTTGTCGACGGTGCGGTTCTCCAGGGTGAACGGCGCGTCGAACTGGCCGACCATGATGTTGGCCCACGGGGTGAAGTTGGCGTTGATGAAGGCGTCGCTGATGCTCGCCGACTGCGCCCCGAGCGGGATGGTCGCAAACTCCCCCGAGATCAGGAAATCGATGCGCTTGAGGATGGTCCCGTTCAGCTCGGCCCGGGCGCGGCGGACAAAGATCGTGTCGCGCGGACGCTGGTCGGTGACGCCGTCGGGGGTGGTGCCGGCGGTCTGCGGATCGCCGCGGCTCGGGAAGAAGAACCCATCGACGTTCAGGCGCCCGTTGGGAAAAAGGACGAAGTTGCTATCGCGTGAGCGGAGAAACGGCGCGCCGTTGGTGTAACCGGCCAGCGGCGCGTCCTGATCGCGCTCGAACGCCGACCGGTCGGCCTCGGGCGCGGCGGCCGTGGGCGGCTTCACCAGCGTGGGGCCGGCGGCGGGGGCGGCCGCGGGCGCGTGAGGCGGCTGCACCGTCGTCGGGAGGATGCCGACCGGGACCGCGGTCTGCCCCTGGGCGACCGCCGCCAGCGGGGCCATGAGGACGAACCCGAGAGACAACAGCCGCAGCGCGCCCCGGTCCCACGCGCGGGCGACCGCGCGACCGTCGGTCGCACGCCCACCGGCCGCGGTGCCGGGGCGGGCCGAGCTCACCTGGGCGGCGCCAGGCTCACCACCGCCGCGACCGCCTGTCGGCCGCGCCGCCAGCCTCGGTCCGCGCCGCGCCGCTCTCATCGACGTTCGCATCAGGCTTCCCATCGGGTTCTCATGATGTTACCGGAGATTATGTCAGCTTAGATCCAGAAAAAATCTGCAAAAAACCATATCTGCGACGGTTCCGTTGGCGGCCAAGTGGACCCTTCCTGCCGATGTCTTCGGCTCGGGGAGCGGCCCCTGTCGTTCACGGCAACAGCGCCCTCGCCGGGGAAGGCCACAGGGCGTGGAAGTGGTGCACTGGCCCGTGGCCCGCCGCTGCGGCGCTCGCGTCGTCTTCGGCGGACGCACCCGGCGGTCGGGCCGCGAGCTCCAGCCAGAGGCTGTCGGCGGCGGCGATCGCCGCGCTGACGTAGCGCTTGGCGGAGCGCGCGGCCGCCGCGAGCTCCAGCCCGTGGGCCAGCCCGGCGGCCAGCGCGGCCGCGAACGTGCAGCCGGTGCCGTGCGTGTGACGCGTCGGCAGCCGCGGCGCCGAGAGGGTGAGCAGCTCGCCGCCGGTGTCGAGCAGGTCGTCGCTGCCCGCGCCGCCGGCGTGCCCGCCTTTGAGCAGCACCGCCGCCGGGCCGAGGGCGCGCAGCCGGGCGCAGGCGCGGCGTGGCTCTGCCAGCACCGCGGCCTCGTCGCAGCCGAGCAGCACCGCCGCTTCGGGCAGGTTGGGCGTGAGCACGGTGGCACGCGGCAGGAGCCGCCGCAGCGCCGCCGCCCCGTCCGCGGCCAGAAGGGGCGCGCCGCCCTTGGCCACCATCACCGGATCCAGCACCACCGGGATGTGCGGGTAGCGCGCCAGCACCGCGGCCACCGCGTCGATGATCGCGGCGCTGTGCAGCATGCCGACCTTGATCGCCGCGACCGCCAGATCCGCGAGCACCGCATCGAGCTGCGCCTGCACAAAGTCCGCCGGCACCGGCAGGATCGCCGCCACCGTGCGGGTGTTCTGCGCGGTCAGCGCGGTCAGCACCGAGGCCCCATAGACCCCGAGCGCCGAGAACGTCTTCAGGTCCGCCTGCACCCCCGCCCCCCCGCTGCTGTCCGACCCGGCGATGGTCAGGGCGACCGGAATCCGCGGCGCGCTCATGGCCGACCCCGCCACGCAGGGCACACGTGCCCCCGGCCGGCGGCCAGCTCCTCGGCAAGCTTGGTCATTGGGCAGTCCTTTCGTCGGGTGGCGCCGGGCCCGTCCATGCCCGGCAGCGGGCGCGGGTGGGAGCGGGGCCGGGACTCGGTCAGCCCGCGGGGGCGGCCGCCGCGGTGACTTCATACAGGTAGCGCCAGATGCGCGCCTCGGGGGGCAGCGCCCGGCGGGCCAGCACCTCGTGCACCCAGCGCGGCGGCACGAGCTCGGGCACCCACAGGATGAGCAGCGCGTGGCCGGCGCCCGGGACGTGGGCGAGCTCGCCGACCACCTCGATGAGCTCGTGGTGGCGGCGGGGGCCCGACTCGCTGTCGAGCTGCGGCACAAGAACGGACAGCTCGGCGTCATGCTCATCGCCGATGGCAGAGAGGATCGCGACTTGCCCGGGCAGCGGGTTCTGCCACTGCAGGGTCAGGCGATCGCCGTGCTGGAAGCGGCCCAGGGAGGTCGTAAGGTCCGCCACCGCGCTGTCCGCCTCGGGCAGGCGCTCGAGCACGGTCCACGTCCCGCGCTGCACCTGCACGCGCGCCCGATCGCCAAGGCCGCCGCGGGCGTGGCGGGCCAGGCGCCGGAAGTAGCGCGAGCGGGGGGCCGGCTCGGCGCGCAGCCGCTCCTGCAGCCACGCCGCCTGCGCAGCGAGCTGCTGCGCGTCCAGGGCCAGCGCATAGGGGCCGTCGGCGTCCTGCTCGTGCGCTGCATGGCGCAACAGGGCCGCGCTCACCGAGTCGCGCTCGCAGTCGAGGTCCGGCAGCTCGCGCCACAGCCCGAGCAGCCCGGCGGCGCTCGACAGCGGCAGCGGGCCGGCACCGTCCGTCAGGACAAGTCCGGCGGCGGCGGCCTGGGCGGCGACCCAGCGGTCGGCGAGCGGGCAGAGCAGCTCGTGCAGCTGCAGGAAGCTGCGCAGCGCCCCCCCCAGGTGATCGTCGAGCAGCGCCGCCTGGGCGCGGGTGGCCAGGGTCTTGGCGGGCTCCTCCAGGTCGCGCAGCGCCTCCAGCGCCGCTGGCAAGACCCCCTCGTCGCCGGAAGAGCTCACGGCGCGGCGACCTCGGGCGCCTCCTCGGTCTTGTCGCGGCGGCCCAGCGTCAGGCGCAGATGTATAAGGATGAAGCGGCGCTGCCGGATCAGCTGCCCGAGCGCCAGGACCACGTACAGCGCCGACAGCCCGTAGCGCACATTGGTCTGCGGAAACGGCAGCTGGACCAGAAACAGCCCGAGCAGCAGCAGCGCCTTCAACAGGCCCAGCCTGCCGTCGATGAGGAACGCCACGCCGAGCAGGCTCTGGGCGGCGGTGAGGACCAGCTCTTCGGTCTGGCGGGGGACGAGCGGCAGGGGCGTCAGCTCGCCGAGCGATGCCGAGTACACCAGCGGCAGCGTGCCGACGAGCAGCGTCCACTGGTTCACCTTCGACGACAGGAGCGCCGACATGCCGGCGGCGCCGTGTCCGCGCACCGCGAACAGGGTGGCGACCAGCAGCTCGGGGGCCTCCGAGGCGAGCGGCGCCACCCACTGCACAAGGAGGAACTTGTCGATGCCGAGCTGCTCGCCCGAGCCGATGAGGGACTCGGCGAACGGCTTGGCGCAGGCCAGCAGCGTCGCCGCCGCCAGGAGCAGCAGTAGCCCGACCGCCAGCTGCCGCTTCACCCGGGGCAGCGAGCCGAGGTCATGGGCGACCCCGGCGAGCTCGGGCTCGCTCTCATCGTTGCCGCTGATCCGCCACAGGTAGAAGGCGAACAGCACCAGCAGCCCGACGCCGTTCCACACCGCGATGCCCTTGGTGAGCGGCATCAGCAGCGACCACAGGGTCGCCAGCGCCAGCACGGTCAGGTCGACACCGAAGCCGGGGGCCAGCGTGAGCGGCTCAAGCGGCCCGGGGACGCCGCGCTTGCGCCGCTCCGCGCTGGCCTGATAGATGCTGCACAGCGCCACCAGCGCCCAGCCGATCCCGATGAGGAGCCGGTTGCTGCCGGTCATGTTCGCCGCCGCGTACTGCGCGTAGGTCGGATCGCGCGCCGCGCTGCTGGCGAAGTAAAGATCGACCGCATACTCGGGGAGCACGGCGATGAAGGCCAGGACCGCCATGGCCAGGCCCTGGCTGATGTCGACCTGCAGCGCCTCGGCCGCCCAGGCCAGGATGAATGCCGCCGCCAGCACCGAGCCGCCAAAGAGGACCAGCGCCTGGACTGCCGGCAGCTGCGCGTGCGACACGCGGAGATAGACGCCGACCAGCCCGCAGAGCACTGCCAGCGCCAAGCGAGCGGCCGAGCCTGCGGAAAACCGTACGCTTACGCCCTGATCATCTGTCGACAAATAACACCAATCTCCACAGACTACTCTGCCGATGAGGGCACCGCAACCACAGCGGCGTGGTCCGCCCGCCCAGGGGCCCAGGGCACACGGGCCGGGCCGCTCGGCCTGCGAGCGGGTGGTCGGTCCTCCTCGGCCTTGCTATGATGCGGGTCGTGGTAGCGCAGATACACAAGAGGTTCCTCGCCCGCGCGCTTGGCGGGCGGCCGGCGGCGCTGCCCGTCGCGGCGCTCCTCTTGGCCGGGGCGTGTCAGGTCGGCACCCGCCCGAGCCCGCCCGAGCCCGCCGCCGGACCCGGTCTCAGGTCGAGGTCCGCCTCCGCCGCGGCGGGGGATCACGGCAGCGAGCCGCGCGCCGCCGACCCGCGCGAGCTCGTCGGCGCCCGCCCGGCCCCGGCCGCCGGCTCGACCGAGCTCCCCGGAGCGGGCCCCGCGCCGTCCGCGCCGTCCGCGCCGTCCGCGCCGTCCGCGCCGTCCGCGCCGTCCGCGCCGTCCGCGCCTCTGGGGGCGAGCGCCGCCTTGCCCGGGCTCCCCGGCCAGTCCGCCAGCGCGCCCCAGGCGGTGAGCGCCGACGCCGCCGCAGTCCCGCTCGGCGGGCCGGCCGCGATGTATCGCGGGGACGCGCAGCACACCGGCCGCAGCCCGTTTACCCTCCCCGTAAGTCCGCCGCAAGAGCGCTGGCGCTTCGCCACCCAGGGCAGCATCACCGCCGCGCCGGCGGTGGCCAGCGACGGGACGATCGTTGTCGGCTCGCACGACGGCGTGGTCTACGCCCTCACCGCCCTGGGCCTGCCGCGCTGGCGCTACCGCACGGCGGACATGGTGTGGGCGACCCCGGCCCTGGCCGCCGACGGGACCCTGTATGTCGGCTCGGATGACGATCGCCTGCACGCCCTGGCGCTGAGCGATGGGACGCCGCGGTGGACGATGGCCGCCGGCACCTGCAGGCGCAGCGGCGGTCGCAGCCCGGAGGGCTCGCGCTGCGATGTCGAGCAGGTCACGCTCGGCGCCGACGGCACGCTCTACATCGGGGGCGACGGCATCTACGCGGTGCGCAGCGACGGCAAGGTGCGCTGGCATTTCGATCCGGCGTCCGGGACCGCGTCCGCCCCCGGCCCCTCGCCCGAGCCGGCGCACCGGCCGACGCCGGGGCTCACCGCGGCCCGGAAGATCCACTGCGGCTCGGCGCCCTCGGTCGCCCGCAACGGCACCGTCTACGCGATCTGCCAGGAGGTGCTCTACGCCCTCGGGCCCGACGGCAGCAAGCGCTGGGAGTTCTCGGCCCAGGGCGAGTTCGAGTCGGCCCCGGCGCTCGGGGAAGACGGGCTCGCCTACCTGGGCAGCGATGATCGCCGGCTCTATGCCATCGACGCGCTCGGCCAGCTGCGGTTCATGTACCTGGCCGGGGCGCCGATCCGCACCGCGGTGGCCCTCGGGCGCGACGGCTCGGTGGTGTTCGGCTGCGACGACAGCGCGGTGTATTCGGTGCGCAGCGATGGCACCCTCGGCTGGAGCTTCCGCACCGCCGACACCGTGCGCTCCTCGCCGCTCATCGACGCCGCGGGCAGCGCGCTGTTCGGCTCACGCGATGATCGGCTCTACGCGGTGACCGCGGACGGCAAGCTCAAGTGGTCGGTCGTGCTCGACAGCGATGTCGACGGAGCGCCGACGCTCGGGCCCGATGGAACGATCTACATCGGCGCCGACGATCAGGCCCTGCACGCGCTGCGCTGAGCGGCGGTCCGGACGGCGCGCGGTCTAGCCGAAGCGCCGCGGCTCGCGCCCGGCCAGCCCCGGGGCGGTGACGTTGCGGGTGAAGCCCTGGCGCAGGAAGCTGTGCCACATCGCCGGGCGATAGACGTCGCCGGCGAGCAGGCTGGTGATCGCCGAGCGCGTGGTCTCGTGGGCGGCCGAGTGGACGAGCAGCTTGCGCAGGCTCTCGCCGTAGAACTCGTGGACCAGGCGCTTGAACAGATCGGCGCCCTGGATCGCCTGCTGCTGGTAGCCGGCGAAGCGGTCGGCCGACAGATCGCCGGCCTGTAGCGCCGCGTGGATCGCGGCGGCCGCGAAGCGCCCGCCCTGCATCGCCATGAGCACGCCGGTCGAGAACAGCGGATCGATGAACGCCGCCGCATCGCCGACCAGCAGGAAGCGATCGCCGTAGTACTGCCGGCAGCGGTATGACCAGTTGCCAGTCGTGCCCACCGGGCGCACCCGGGTCGCGCCGGCGAGCAGCTTCTGCATCGCCGGGGTCTCGGCGAGCGCGGCGGCGAACATCTCTTCGGCCGAGAGGCCGCGGCGGCTGCGGGTGAAGTCCTTCTGCAGCACGCAGCCGATGCTGGTCAGGGTCCCCCGGAACGGGATGAACCACCACCAGCCGCCGTCGAAAAGGACGATGGTGATGTTGCCTTCATCGGCGCCCGGCTGGCGCTGGCAGTGCTCATAGTGGGTGAAGCAGGCGACGTTGGTGGTCACCAGATCGTCGGTCACCTTCAGGCCGCACCGCCCGCCGAGGAACGTGTCACGCCCGGTCGCGTCGACCAGCAGCTGGCCCTCCACCTGGTACTCGGGGCCCGTGTCGGGCCGGGCGGTCACCCGCACCCGATCGGGGAGGAACTCGACCTCGCGGACCTCGGTGAGGTAGCGGACCTCGGCCCCGAGCCGCGCCGAGTTGTCGAGCAGCAGCTGGTCGAACTCGCCGCGCTGCACCTCGTAGGCGAAGGGGTGATCGGGGCGGATCGCGTAGGCGAAGTAGTAGGTGTACTCGGCGCCGGACTCGTTGTGGATGAAGCGCGCACCCGGCTTGCGGATGAAGCGCCGGGCCATCTCGTCCTTCAGCTCCAGCTCATCCAAGATCTCCCCACAGCAGGGCAGCAGCGACTCGCCGATGTGAAAGCGCGGGAACTGTTCCTTCTCGAGGACAAGGACGCGCCGGCCGCGCTTGCGCAGGTAGCTGGCCGTCGTCGAGCCCGCGGGTCCGCCGCCGGCAACGATCACGTCATACGGGGTCTCGCCGAGTGTTATCGTCATGGGTCTGGGCCCTCGGGAAGGAGTTCGGCTGCCGGGCCGCGCGGGCAGCTGGCG
>Ga0075158_10003065_pt1 | contig 11886 bp, 19 predicted proteins | sample JI91814BDNA_FD_70968 | JGI IMG/M metagenome (GOLD analysis project Ga0075158, IMG submission 70968) | Wastewater effluent complex algal communities from Wisconsin, to seasonally profile nutrient transformation and Carbon sequestration -... | ecosystem: Engineered > WWTP > Effluent > Algae... | reverse complement strand
ACCATCAGCAAAAAGGCCCTTTTGCTCGTTGCAGAATTTGCACCAAATGCCGCCGTACATCACAGCGCCCGATTCCTTGATCGCTTTGGCAAATGCCACCAAGTCGTTGGCTGCTTCACCTTCCGCAAAGAGTGCAGCGGTATCGTCGTTGTTGCTGGTGTAGAGATCAGCCGCCATCAATTGACGGGACTCCAACGATTCAACGCGCAAGCCACGCTTGAGTGACTTTGATGTGCGTGCTTTTGCCCAGCCCTTCAACCAGCGAAGTTTAAGTTTGGATAACTTGGATCGAAAACTACGGTTGGTCATGCGAACCTCTGCGAAAATACTTGACAAGTTGGAGCTTCTGGATGAGATGGTTTATTCGTAATGAATAAGCGCTCGAGGTATATTTGCAACTCTACATGGCTCCGAACGCTCACTGTCCCTTCTACGGGCGGAAATCGGGCAAGTTTGTTACGCACCTCTTGCGTTTCCTGCATATTCGACCTAAACCGCACATCTTCCAGACGCTACGATTGTAACTTTATACTTCTTTTGGGGCGGTTTTGTGGCCAGGACGATTTGCAAAGGCCTGCAAATTTCGGCAGAACATGCCGAAAATAGCCAGCGTTCCGAATTGGACACATGGGTATCCAAGCTCTCCAAGGAGCCCCAAAAAGAGCCTCAGCGTCCACAGATCGCCAAAGAATGGAGAAGTTAGGGCGAGTGGGAGAATGACTCTCGTGATCTTCGTCGAGATGAACGAGTCGCCTCAATAGACGCAAAAAACAGATGGCCGTTTCTCACAACTCGCTTCTATCACGCCGAATCATTCGAGCGGATCTGAGTTCAGCTAGCCCCTTAGACGTTGGCCAAGCGATAAAGTTCCCCGGCGGCCGGGAAAAGTTCTTTCTTTTTTGCTGCTCGAGCGCTGGGCAAAAAGTGGCCAAAACGAGGGGGCCGGAAACGGATCGTGGCCAGGCTGAATTAGTGAACCACGAAAGGGACGAAAGGTGCGAAAACGGTGCAGCCCTCTTGCGAGTCGGGGTTCTAAGGATGCGGCTAAGCTACACGATAGGCTCGTCGAAATATGAACCATACGAGCAAGAGTGTTATGGCTGGTATGGCTTCGTAATGCGCGTTGTAAGTAAATCGCAGCCCTATTTGAACAAGTAGATATGGTAAGGCGATAAGATAAATGGGGAGGAGATAAAACAACGACAATGGGTGAATGTAACGATAGACTCGACGCTTCGCCACAATCACAAAAACGCGCGAGCATTTGCGGCAACGATAGCGACCCGAGGCGAGCGCAGAGTCTTTGGAATCACCGCAAAAAGGACAATGATGAGCATACTCACTTACGCGAGATGGCACTCGCGGATTCCGATGAATGAACGCCCAGTACTGGTAGCCACAATTCGTGCAAACTGGAACCGATAGGATATCAATCCTTGGAGTAGAATTCGCCGACTTGCATGAAGGGCAGTAACTGGTTTCTCGGTTTTCAGAATTGGAATTACTCATGTTATTTCATAATGAAGTTGGGTATAGCAAGGTAATGAGTTTCCGATGGGTAAACCCAACAACGAACTTAAATGGCGAAGCGTATCCATCTGCAAAGCGAATGCTGATTGCGGTTACGCTTCAACTTTGACACAGCGTCCATAAATGGAGTTGCGGTTTACCCAGCCGTTGATGCGGCCACGGTTATTGCCGATTTGAAATCGTTCGCCTTGCGTAGCTTTGACGAGATGCAGATATTCTCGGCCGTTCACTTTGCAAAGCACAATGTCACCGATAGAGATTTCATCCTCAGGTCCGAGCGGCACCACGGTGCAGAGTTGCCCGGATTCGATTTTGCCTACCATCGAATTACCCCGCGGACGAAACCGCACTGTTTCACCTGCGGACAAAGCGGCGATGTAGGTTGTCGCCCAGCCCATATTGTGTCTTGTATTCGCTTACGATTTGATTTTTTCTTTAACCTTACGCGTCGCCTTCTCAAAGCGACTACCGTAATACTTTTCTAGCTGGACTGCATTAGGCCAATTCAAGCATTGCAGCCATGGCAGAATTACAGGCATGACTCGATCGACATCGGGGCAGCAGATATGTATACCGAGTTTGCCTCGAAAAGTCTCCAGGTAGTCGATAGCCCCGAGGCAATCCGTATTGAGCATGGTTGCCTGAGATACGAGCAAGTCTGATAGTGCTTCAACAAGTGTCAGGCCATGGTTTTCTTCTTCCTTCGATGCTTCTCCTTTGGCTGTACTTAGCAGAATCGTGATGCATTGACCTTTGAGCGTTTTCACCGCTTGTCGGTCGGCTTTGCGTTGCTTGGTTTCCAGATCTTCCCACTTTTCGTCAGCAGCCAGCGGCCAGACCTTTGCAAAAAAGAACCCGTTTAGTCCAGCATTCTCAACGCGATCTTTGAATCGCTCGGTCACCATGATGGGTGTTGGGTCTTCCCGCAAGCGAAAGATGACATGATTCCCAATCTTCTCGGGGTGAAATTCATAGCGTTCGACGGAAAACGCAGTCTCTTTGCCAGAACTCGGCATAAACGTTGCGATGCTCTTGGAGGGATCAAATGCGTCTGACTTATGCAAAATGTTGTAGACGTAATATTCTCCGCTCTGCGTAATCGCGGGGAGAATTTCTCCGCTGGGCGTCAGTAGGTCCTTTAAGGTTTCGACAGCACGTCGGCTGAATATCGCGGTGTCACTCCCAGGAGAAGGGAAGTCATGGTACGGTTGTACTTTTCCCAATAAGCGACATGGTTTCCACAATGCCGCAAGCGACACAGGTTCCCAATTCAGTGTTCCCGGGTTGCGGCCCTCGAAGTCTTCGTAAAGATAGTCGTTTTCCAACAATGATGGTTCAAGATCAAAGTCGTAACGAGCAAACCGTGGGTCATCGAATACGGGCATCAATTTATATACAGGGGTTGTCATGTGTCTTTCACCTCGGAAAGGCTTTTTATTTTTAGGGGAAGTTACCGTCTTAATGGTCGTTGCCATTGTGAACCACGAAAGAGACGAAAATCGCCCGTTTCGAACGTTATTGTTAATGCCCCATGATATAGTGCTTTCGGTCAGCGAGACTTGGCATAAGCCATGGGCTCCTGGGGCACTAATTTTCCCAGCCGCCATCCCACCACACAGGAGTTCCTTCCTCTTCACCGAACGGCAAGAATCGCCCCGTCTGAAAGCCATCGATGAGCATATCCAAGAAAACGCCTAGGCTAGGAGCAAGCACGGCCAAATGGCAGGGTTGGGTATTCATCATAACCACTTGGCCGACATGTCCTCCCGGCGCAGGATTCATGTCAAGAAGAAGATTGTCGCTGTTTTCGCTGGCCGTGAAATCTATAAAACGATCGTGAAACTGCACTGGTCCAGTAGTCTCAAACGTCTCATCGGTAGATTCCAAATAGGTAGGATACAAGTCTCTCTTATGTTGTACCCATGAAACGATGTCTTCGATACTTAGCAACCAACCATACGAAGCTCGTCCTCGCCAACCTATATCCGCAAACCGAAAGCCTGGAACAAATGGGGATAATTCCTCCGAGAGGTAGGGTTGGCCATTCGCAAATAACAAGAGTTCCTTGAGCTCGCTCGGAAAATCTATCTGCAGTTCGTTTTCCGCAGCCCGGATATCTACTTCACTTGCAGGCGGATTGAGCAATGATATCAGCGGTGGCGTTAAAGACGCATGGATTTTGAGAAGTGTTTTTAGTTGGTCGGATATCATGCGAAGATTGTTGTGCTTGGACGTCGGGACGATGGCCACGTTAGGTGACGATACGGATTTGCAAAAGACTCATCGCCAACTTGCGAACTAATGCGACTGAGTCCATTAAGTCGAGTAGCGGCAATGGTAGCGACTCAACTCCATGTGCCGCTCCATAGATTTGACCGAACATAGAAGCAATGCTATCGGTATCCCCGCCCAGCCTCACCAATTCTTCAGTTGACGTCATGAATTCGGTTGCTCGAACTGCAGCGAGTATTGCCAAAGGAACTGAATCAGTGACGTATCCGGTCGTTGCAAATTGCTTGCCGTAATCCGCAACCGTGATTGCGTGATCTCGGCATGCCTTCAGACGATCGCGAACATTAGAGTCGGGTAGCGATTCGATCAACGAGGTGAATACTCCCGCATTCAAATGGCCACCCTGCATACAAAAATGTACGGTTCGAAATAAGGCAAGTGCTCCGATGTAGGCCTCATCGTTTCGGTGAGTAATTCTGCATACATCACGAAATGTTTGCCGATGTGTATCAATGTCGGGGTCGAGAAAAAACGCCAGCGGCGCGATTCGCATGGCTGCGCCATTACCAGCCGCTCGCTCCCCGGTTGCTCCTACCAGCGCCCAGTGCCCACCAGCATCTAACTCAGTGAGGGCTTTGAGGGTACTTGAGCCGATCCCCGTAATTCGACGTTCTCGAAACCACTTTACAAACTGTCTCGCAATCAACTCAGGTGTTACGCTGCAAGAATCGACGATTGCCTCGCACGTTGCAAGCGTTAGTTGTGTGTCATCGGTCACTCGCAGATCGGAAGGTAGAGCAAAGTCGGAGACAACGGGAGAACCTTCGAAGTGAGATCCAATCGCATCACCTAACGCACCACCGAGTAGGCAACCATGGATTCGAGCTTCACGTGTTAGGGCCAAGCAGTTACCTTTTCGAATGGGCGTCAATGCAAGCCGTAAGTACACTTAGCGAAATGACAACGAGCAATATCGTGCGTTTCGGTTGGTAATGTTGTTCCAAGGCTGGTGTCACATTGGCCCTATTTAGGAGGCGAGAGCGGTTGGATATCGAGCGTAGATGCGGGGTTCATTACTCCAAAATGCTCGTTGATTCTTTTGCGAATGCAATGTTCTGATGCAACCGCAAATTCTGGTAGACGGTGGATCGTCGTAGCGATCTTTTCGAACAGTTCTGGGGCTTGAGGATCAACGACAACAAATCGTTCACAACCATGCACCATCAATGGAATTGTGATATTCATTCGGGCGAATTTCACGCCAATCATGATTGCCGTTTGATGCGAGACACAATAATCGAGTGATGGAAGGAAAGGGACCTCATGGTATTCCGCAATTAGCGTGAGTAATTGTTCGTCAGTGGTTTTCCCCATTTTTCCAGCGAGAAAGATCTGGGTTGGTAATGCAGTGAATCGGTGATTGCATCGCGTACAGCTGCAGTAAGCATTCACTGCTCCAAACGTATGTCCACACTGCGGACAGTCACGCAATTGCACTAAGAAATCCTCGTTTACTCTGGGATGAACGACCGGACTCAAAGCTCATCGCTATTTTTGTTTTCGTACCAAACCGCGTGCAAGCCATACAAGTCACGCTGAAAAACGTGCTTCTCTTGGTTGGCTTCGATTTGGATCGTATCTTTGAGTTGGGAATCAATCCAATAGCTCACCGTCGAAGAGTCATCGGACCAAATGATAGGGTGATTCGGATGCTGGTTACTGATCGTAACCGCGTCTGCGTGTGGCATTGGAATTGAGGTTCGTACATCCCAATCGCGATTCGATTGATGAATCAAGTCGGCGTCGAGCACCTTGCGGCTTTGCCAGAGCGTCGAGTATTCCACCAATTTCAGTTGCAAACTCCAATTTCCGTCGGGAGATGGCGTTGCTGATTGACCGATCACCGTTTTTCGTTCACTTGATGCGGCAACAGTAAGAACGACCATGAACAAGGCTAAGCCAAGCCAGGCGATTATTGTTCGTTGATGTTTCATTATCGGAAGTTCCAGAATCTGTAAATTTATTCCACCAGCGATGGTAAGTCGAATCGGGTTTTAAGTTGTCCATCACCTTCCGTTGTACTTCTATTTTGCCATTCGGAGTTTCGATGTGCAATACGCACTGGATTCGTGTGCGGCAACTAAGTTGTTATGAACCGTTGAATTTTGCGATATCGCACTGCGCGAAGAAGTGCACGCTATTTTCTTCCCCTTCATCGATGAATCGAGCGATTTTGTTGAGGGGCATGGACATCGAGCCCTCATCGTCGACCAGGAAAGCACAGGTAGCTACGGTTCTCTCTGGAATCATCGACTTCAAATCTGGATGCTCTGCCATATAGTCTTCATAATCGATCCAGCGGAAGTAGTTGTCTGTTTCGTGGCGAATTACTTCGCCCACATACGCGCCTCCATACAGGATCGTACTTTGCCATTCGGCATCCTTCAATTTGGATTTGTGGCGATGCAAATGAGTCAAGTACTTATCCACAGCTTTCAAGCTTGCAAGCGTGAGATCGAGCTTACTCCGATCCAGTTTTTCTGAAAAACAAATCGGCTTGGAATCACGGAATGCGCCTGCAAAAGCACCTGCGAACTCATGGAATATGTCGTCAATTTCGGCCATAAGATTCCTCATTCAACGAACAGCCAACAAATAAGCACTCACTCATCGGTGAATTGCTGGTGATATCGAAACTCGATCAGCCCACGCTTCATCGTCGCACACAAAGTGCATTGCCCTCATAATGGTCAGCGTATCGAATGTGCGGCGGACGCACGTCACGGTGATCGGTGGTTGAATGCATCCACCCATTTGCGTAAGTTGATCCATTTTCAACTAAGGCTCAGGTGGACATGTTGCATCACCCGTGATGATCGCACCGCAACTTTCGCATTGGTTAGGGGAATGCAAAATCATCTTGCAATTCTCGCATGCGTATAAGTGCGTCACATCGGTTGTTTCTATCTTGCCCCGATAACTCATCCCATTTTGTAACTTCAAAAGTCGTATGATCTCGGCAATGCATCGAAACAACAACCATTGGGCAAGGCTTACGAATACTCCAATTAAGCACACGAATACACCCGCTATTGATGCGGTTATCAGAGGAATCAAAGAGATTACGATTCCAAAGATCATTAGGGCAACCGCCATAACATCGATCAACGTTTCCAGTCCGCCTGGAGTTACGATGGTACGTCGAAAAACGCGTTTGGATTCTAAGACCATATTGCCCACCGCTTTCCCGTGGTTAATGAATCAAAGTAAGAACGGATAATGTCATGTAAGTTTCCTACCATGCGAACGGATCTATTTTCATGTTGGAAGCGATAGACGTCGTCGTCGAGAGTAAGGAGTTGATCGCCGTTATCCATTTGGTAGAACCACAGTGCCTTATCTAAGTCCAGTCGACTGCTTGTTGGATGAGTCGGTAACGAAGATGCATCCAATCGTCGTTCGGACTTCAATCGGCTTACTCACCATCGGTTCACCTCAGCGGTAATTACGTCAAGCATCAGTTTAGGCGTCTGGTAGATCATGCTTGAAATTTCTTGCTGTTTCCGAAAACAGAGAAGTTACCGGTATAGATAAGGGCTATTCCATAGACGAATATGCTCAGTTCGAGACCTGCGGAAATGTGTTTCGTTCCCACTAGAACGGCCAGGAGTGATGGTGCACCAGAAATTACAACCAACGTGATACCGAAAAGTCGAACCCAGCGTTTAGTGCGATGCCAATAAAGAATATCCTTCCGCCGAATGTTAAGCTCAAGCAGCGTCTCGTCCGGATCTAAACGGCACTCAAGCAGGTAAGCCTCAACTCGATCTGGATGTGCACCGCGGTGGAGTAATTCTCGGAGCTTAATGAGTTGGGTGGTACTGATTGTTTTTTTCATGGAGTGTCACGTGGCGATAGAGTGCTGTTAGTCGACAATCGGGCAGTCGATTTTCTTGATCCATCTATAACGCGGCGCGTTTCTGTGCCCGCTGTGCCAGTCCCAGCTTCAGGGCTCTTGTTAATTGCTTCGAAGGATAACGCGGATCCGGCAAGTAGATCAGTTGCTTCACACCGTTGATGATTTGCCAAGTTGCTGTAACGATACCAAACCAGTGCCACCATCCAAATACCGCCGTCCAGAGAATGCCTTTCCGGACATGTTTAATGCCGCAGCGACGACAACATATTTTGGGCGAATCATCCCATTGAAAGTAGATGAAGCAGGATGTGGCGGTATGAGAGAAGTATAAGTCGATGGGACCCGCACCTTTGCAGAGCGGACACGCTTGACGATGGACTCGGGAAATCGTATTCCTGAGGAATTCATCATCGATTCCTTCCACAAGCGGACACATGAATCCATCTTCGTAGCAGGAGTCGCTGCAGAATCTTTGCTCATCTTGCCGGATCCCGCCTATGATCCACTTTCTACAATGGCTGCACCGTGGCATAGGATTTTAACTCGTGACCTTTTTGGCGAATTGAAACCACGCGAGATGGAGGGGGTAACACAGTAGCATTTGCGTTTTGTGGTGAGGCATCGGGACTTGGATTAGATTTTGAACATCCAGTTAATGCACCACATGCCTTTATGAAGAGTGTCGTTCGCATAGTACCTCCCGCTGGGCTTATCTGCAACCGGCGTGTTGTAAAGCGACGAAATGGATGTTGAGAGATTCTCGACCAGCATATCGGGAAGGGAGTGGGGGAGCTACAAAAATGGTTGACTTTACTTCGTACCATCAAATTGTATTGCGATGGCGAATTCTTGTGTCGTTGGACTGTACACGCCATAAAATTTCCGAAATCGGCCACCGTATGAAAAGAGTACCTGATGGTTCGGATCGGTGATAATCGAATCGACCAGAGGAACCTTCTGGAGTTCAAGATGGTTCAGTATGTCCACGCGGTTCTGAAGTTCGGTTCCTTCTCGCGACAGCGACACGTTGGCAATGTCGCTGAACTTGGCGATGGATTCCGATGTAGCTGTCCCCGTAATGGTGAATGTCCCGCCGCCATGTGGATGCTCAAAGCCAGTGAAGTTCGCTGGTCGAGCAAAATCTAATTCGGTGAGACTCTCCCCAACTATCGGAATGTCGGCAGCTTTGTTAGCGGTCCCACTGAATCGGGTTCCAGTTGCGCGGTACCCGACCCAGGCGATCAGTAAGAGGATAACGATGACCGCAAGAGTCTTACGCATGTTGTCAGCTGAAGAATGGAGTCAAGGGGCACAACGTGAAGCCCGTTACGGTATTGCTGCTTTCGACGGTCACGAAACACTTAACCCTGTACCGCGACAGTGTTGACATTTACCATGACCACCGCACCTTGGGCAGTTTTCGGAGTTTTTGGAACCTCTCCGAAGACAAAAGCATTGCCCCGAACCTTTACATATAGAGCAAGGACGCGCGGGCGGTTTGTCAGGGGCCGGTTCATACTCTTCATCTGGCAATTCTTCACTAATCTGTCCTGTCATGTCTGCGGGCAATGTTTCTTGCCATTCATCGAAGTACTCTTCGATCAACTCGCTCACGATGGTGTGGAATTCGTTTCCCTTGTCGCCGATGAGTATCGTGTTGTCGGGCACCGAAGTAGCATTAAGATCTATGAAGAACTTTGTAAAGCCAATCACTGGGTAATAGGTTTGCCCTTCGCATCGCAGCCACGCTTGGTCTAGCTTTTCGCAATGCGAAAGCAGAAAGTTCTCGCATAGACGCCTGCGGCTCTCTTGTGGAAGGCCTTCTTCCTTGAGTGCTTCGTTGAGATCTGAAACTAGGACGAGCAAGTGGCCTTTAATCAGAGGGAAATAATCGTCTTCGTTTTGATGGATTTTGAATGCCATGAATTATTTGCTTTCTGCAAATGGTGCGGCTCATTCGGTCGCCAATAGTGACTAACTACGTACTCCACCGCAAAAAGTTTCGGCAGCTGGATGTTCTTTCGTAGCTCGTACTTCGTACTCAGCGCAGCGGTAATTGTGATCGTCCTCGTGATCGTGATCGGCTCTTCAAGCTGCGAGATTTGCGTTTAGGGCCGAAGGTAGATATGTCACAGGCCAGTGCCGACAGGCACTGGATTCGATAACTAAATCTACAAAAGCTCTGTCGGCCCGACAAAATCCTCCGTGTATCGCCCCTTCAGGGCTTTTGTCTTCTTCGGTCTTTCCACCGTGGCTTATCAGCCACGGCAAAGGGTGTACCGGCCTTCCAGGCCTAAAATCCGATCAACAAAAGCCTCGAGCTGGAGGCTTGGTCAAGGGCAGTATCCGATCAACGTGATTCCCGATCAAGATCACAAACTGAATGGACATGATTATTATGAGCGGGCTTGTGGAAGCTGACTCGCGATGTCCTGTGCAAAAAGTTTGACAGGAGCGCCAAAGTTTCTAGTCAGCGAGAGTTTGATTTCCTCACCTGTCGACGTCACCAAATTCGACCACCCCTCCGAATCGGTGATCACTTCGGTGATGTCTTTCAGTTCAACATCGAAATTGGGACAAATTCGTTGATCCGGCGAGTGGCAGCTGATCCTTGATGTCGTCAAGACGAGTTCAAAGTCTGTTTTGTGGCGACAAGCGACGATTATCGTCCATGCATAGAAAATAGTGCATGCGATCGCCAACACGGAGCAGATCCACGTTGTCACGTTATCGTATTGCGACGCAACTACTACGACAAAAGCAAGAAGCCAACATCCCAGAAGAGATACAAAGTCGGTAAGAATGATTCGACGTCTAGAGCGATGGTGGGTGCGAATGGTTTGCATTTCTTTTTTAAGACAAGTGACCTTGAGTCAGTCACACTCGCTGACTCGGCAACCTCGATAGTTGATTTATTAGAGGTGCCAGGCGTCTGTTCAGAAGCTTGCTGGTAGGAGTTGTTTAGTTATCGGGATTCGATCCTTGTCTCTGCCAATTCCTTGGTCGTAAAGATACCAATTGGGAAGCTAGAGTTAGAACCATTGAAGCCTCAAACTGTTTGACGACTCGATTTCGGAGTGACGGTGGAATCAATTAGCTCTACGGTATTCCCGTCGAAGTCGCGTGTAACTGCCCGTCGTCCCCATTCGGTGCTGCGAGGTTCGGAGATGATCTTGATGTCGTTATTCCGCAGCGATTCAATCAAGGCATCAAGATCGTCGACCAAGAATCCCAATCGTACTTTGGTTCTGTGGGTGTTATCGCCGGCGTCGGGGTAGATTTCAAGCAGATATTGTGCAGTCAATGAAGCATAGTGCTCCGGGCCTGTACCATGGGCGTGAAGCGAGAACTCGATTCCTAACCGCTGATAAAATGAAACAGCCCGATGTATGTCGTTCGAGCGAATGACGAGCAAATTGAGTTGTGGTTGTGACAAGTGTCAGTTGCCGATCATTTGGCGAGGGTTGTCATCGAAAAATAATAGATCCACACGAGTGTCCACACGCTGTGAAGGATAGCGCCAGTAACGGCAAGTCGGCGCCGCGGAAAGACTGTTCGATGTCTTAGCAAGAAAATGATCGCATAGACCGCAACAACTGGAGCCAGTATACCCAATAAACTTGTCGCGAAGATATTGGTTGCTTCCAACGTGAGTCTGTTTAGCTCTGCCTCAGATACTTGGGGCTCCCGAAGTGACACTTGGGAAGGAGGAGCGTAAGGATTGGTGTCCGATGGCATGTTTGAGATTTCTGACGGAGTGAATCGATTCGGGTCGCGATAGCGTTAGCTTGGTCGACACTTCGTTCCCGTCGGTGGTCGCAAAGAACTAACGACCAATTCGCGCTTGGCTGGGCGTAAAGAATAGGTGTGAAGTGAAGTGCAGAAATTGTATTCTGTGAAACAGTTGATAGCTCCCAGCGAGAATGCGTTATAGTTGTGTGCTGCGTTCGAAGCCATCGAATTGCCGACTACCTATTGTCAACGCCCAAGCGGTTTTAATGGATGTATTATATAAAGTCAAATAAATCGACGTTACAGAGGGGCCTCATTGTATCGTTTAACCCGTACGCCGCAGGCTAGGCCGGGTTTGACTCGTTACCCAATAGATGTTGATGCAACGCGGGACGTCGTATGCAACGTGCGCAGCGCCAACGCTCAGCAATTGATGGTGAGTCTGGGGTAGCGCGGGATCAACCATGATTGCA
>Ga0075158_10003064_pt1 | contig 11888 bp, 10 predicted proteins | sample JI91814BDNA_FD_70968 | JGI IMG/M metagenome (GOLD analysis project Ga0075158, IMG submission 70968) | Wastewater effluent complex algal communities from Wisconsin, to seasonally profile nutrient transformation and Carbon sequestration -... | ecosystem: Engineered > WWTP > Effluent > Algae... | reverse complement strand
TTTTCGTTGTGAGAATGATTTCCTGAGATACCACCCGAATCGGTGATCACAATGTTTCCGCTGCAATAGTCTGCTTCGGTTAGAAACATCGATTGTACCGTCTCGGTGGTCATCGAGGCATCGCAATCTGGGCGCACGGTAACTTTATAAAAGGTATTGGGCAATAAATCGGTCACCGTAAACTGGTTTCCTGTAACCGAATTCCAAATCGGCGTACTCGAGTAAGGCACCACAGACAAAAGCCAGTTGTTGGTATTAGAAAGCTGATCCAGACTAATCACTGCGGTAGTGGGTGTGGTAAATTGGGTGTTAACACCCACGACGGTGTTGATGCAGGTGTTTATACAATCGGTACTCAGGCAGGTAGCGCCGTTCACCGCATCCAAAACCCGTTGTCTGGGTTGTGGACCAAAACCGTTGGCGAGGTTGATGCCGATACCATTCACCAGGTGGCAATAACTCATAATGCTCCCTTTTTGTGACGCCGATGGCAATAAAGGCGGTGTCGCCATACAGCCGTAACCTTCCCCGCTCGATCCGATTGAGTAAGGACCGCAACTGTCAATCGGTGAGTTGTCGCCATTCCAGATGCAGGCGTGGGTGTGCGGTGACCCTAGCAAATGTCCAAACTCGTGCGTAACTACCATAATGGTCCAGGAATAAGTAGGAACGGTACTAAATCCGAAACTCACGTCGGAGTAACTGTAATTGTTCACGCCGCATAATCCGTTAATGGTTCTGGCTACGCCGCCGAGACCGCCGCTGTCAATGGAGACCAATTGCCCTACATCGCCATCAAAAATCGGGCGCTGTTCGTTGAACATATTGAGGTAATCTGATGAACCTTCCCCAAAGTATGGGTCTTGCTCGGTCCAGATATAAATCGATTTGAGCGCCACGTTGATCCCATCATTGGCATACAACGTCTTGACATTATTAAAAACTGCCGTCATCCAGTTGGTCGTATTCGTTGTCGAGACCCCGTTGGCACTGTACAGGTCGTAATCCACCTCAAAGTAAAAGGTCACGCATTTGTCTGTAAGCAAAACGTTGTTGTCGCGCTGGGGCGAAGGCTGTGTTGCAACCGGGTCTTGGGTATGACATTCAAAATCATTCTGGATGGCCATGTCGGCATCAGAATAAACGATGTACTCGCTCGTGTTGTTTTGCTTATTGAGCTTACCCACCACAAGGTTGTTGAGCGAACGGCTCGAGACCATACCTACGAGTTCGTTGTTGAAAAAACTAAAAGCCGCCACCGAAAGGTAATCGCCTTTTACAATGCCACGGTAATACACGCCGGGATTGTAGGTGATGTTTCTGCCCTTGTCGGTATCCACATGGAAACCCTCGGCGAGCACTTCGTCGCGGTAAAGCTGTAGCAAAATGGTTTGATTCTGATAAGGGATTTCAAGTTCGATAAATGCGTCCTTACGCGCTACCAGTCTCGACAAATCCTGTGCTTTTAAAGTAGCCAAAGTAGATTTGGTCACCACCTGATTGATTGGTTCACCGGCGACTGCGCCCGACTCGGCCAAAACCGAATACGGCAGGAACGTTTTATTGGCCGCAACCAACTGACTCACTTTTTTACCGATTTCGTTCTGGGAAAAGGCAACCGTGGTAAGCAGCAGGGAGAGTAGGATCGTAATTTTTCTCATTTCGTAGCAGATTAAATTTTTCCAAATATAACACGAAGTAATGGAAACCTGTAGGAAATACAGAAAAACGATTGTTAAAAAAAAGCCTGCAGCATCAAAAGACACTACAGGCTCCACAAAATAAGAATCAATCTAACAAATCATTCTTCGATGACCAGCACCGAAGGAACGCTTCTAAGCGAGCATTATACGCATAATGTCACCGTTGGCCCTTATTTTAGATTTTCTGGCAAATACAACTTTGGTTCTTTTTCATAGCAATTCGCGGTCGTATTGTAATTCAAAGATAATGGCGCGTTACCGCGATTTTGTTATACTATTTAAGGAAAAGTTTATGTTTAATCACATTAGCCGCCAATAGCAATCATACTGCGGTTTTTAGAAAAGGCATCCGGGTCCTGAAATTTCAAATCGCTGTCAAGGCCACTGCGCACCGCTTTCTTGGCGAGCAAATTCTGCTCGATCAATGGCAGGATCGACTCCCCTGCGCGCAAAGCGTCGAGCAGCGAAGTTTCTGAATCAGAAAAAAGACAGTTCTTGAGTTTGCCGTCGGCGGTAAGCCTGATGCGATTGCAAGTACTGCAGAACGGATTGGTCACCGAACTGATAATGGCAAAACTGCCTTCATAGCCAACAATTTTAAAATTCTTAGCGGTATCATTGGGCGCATCGGTAATCCGCTCGATTTGGTTTGGGAAAGCCGCCGCTACCTCGTTGACGATCTCGCTATACGTAACGAGTTTTGATTTATCCCAGGCATTGCCGCTAAACGGCATGAACTCGATAAAACGGATTTGGACGTTTTTATGTTCGGTCAAGCCGATGAAATCCACAATCTCGTCCTGATTGAATCCTTTCATGAGCACCACATTGATCTTCACGCGAAATCCTTCTGCAAGCAGTAAATCGACGTTTTCAAGCACGGTATCAAACAAATTGCGTCGTGTAATTTGCTGGTATTTTTTCTTAATCAACGTATCCAGGCTTACATTGATGGTTTCGATTTTCGCCTGTTTGAAAGTGTCCAGGAACTGATGTACCAATAGCCCGTTGGTTGTCAAGGTAAGCTGTGTGCCTAGTTCGCCCAGTCTCAAGATAATCTCACGTGCATCCTTTCGTACCAGAGGTTCGCCACCGGTAAGCCTGATTTTATCCACACCCAAACCCACAAAGGCAGAGGCGATTTTTACGATTTCGTCAGCGGTCATCAAATGCGGCTTGGGCGTCAGATCGATACCGTCTGCGGGCATGCAATAGGTACAGCGCAAATTGCAGTGCTCGGTGATCGAGATGCGCAGGTAATTGTGGTTGCGCCCAAAAGTGTCGTGCAAATCAGTTGCCATGACGGTTGCCATTGAGGATGCCAAAAAGGTGCAGTACCGATGGGAAAATCGCCTCCATCGATTCGGCGGCGCCGCCTACCGACCCCGGCAACGCCAATACCAGAGTGTCCTTACAAAATCCCGCCACACTGCGCGAGAGCATGGCGTACGGCGTACGCTCTTGGCCATGGGCGCGCATGGCTTCCTCAATTCCGGGAATCCTGCGGTCTAGTATAGGGATAACCGCTTCTGGTGTCACATCTTTATGCGACAAGCCCGTGCCACCTGTTGTGATTACGAGGTCGGTTTTGGTTTCTACAAACTGTTGGATTTGATCTTGGATTGACCCAACTTCGTCCGGAATGACAACATATTGTGACGCGCCGATCCCGAGTTTTTCGAGCTTTTCAACAATGATTTTCCCCGAAGCATCGGCTTTGGTTCCCGCGCTCACACTATCCGAACAGACAATTACAGCGGTCGAAATTTTCAAATCCATCGCAGCATTAAAATCAGACTTCCCACCGTTTTTGCGCAATAATTTAATTTCCGAAATGCCCACGCTTTTGTCAATCGGCTTGAGCATGTCATACATCGTCAGGGCTACAATAGACGCGCCGTGCATCGCCTCTACCTCTACTCCGGTGCGGTAAATCGCTTTAACAGTCACCTCGATTTTTATCGATTCGGCTCCGAACTCATAGGTAATCCCGGTAAATTCTACAGGAATCGGATGGCAATCCGGAATGGCGTTCGAAGTGTTCTTGACCGCGAACAAACCCGCCGTCCTGGCCACTTCGAGCACATCGCCCTTGGGCACTTTCTTATCCAAAATAGCACGCATGGTCTCGGCCGAGCCAAACGTCACAATCGCTTGCGCGGTGGCCGTTCTAAGGCTCGTGGTTTTATGCGTGATGTCTACCATCTTATTTGGCCATTCTATTTTCTAAAATCTTCTTGAACGAGCGCCCACGGATTTCTTCGAGCGTCAATCCTGTTGCCAAAACTTCGTCCTCGGTAATGGCACCGCTGTTGAGCGCACGCAGGAAATAATTGAGCAAGCCCTGTCCTGTTGCTGCATCGTCGAACACATCGCCGATCAAGGTAGCACGTGCCGCTTTGTCTACAAAAGTTTTCAAACGTTCTACCGCGTCGTCGTAGCTCTCCAAAAAGAACGCGTAAACGGCGGCGTAACGCATCGGGAATTGCGCCGGGTTCAAATCCCAGCCCTGGTAATATCCGTTCCAAAGCGAATGGCGGATGTGGTCGTAGCCTTTTTTCCAGGCGCGGTGTACCACTTCACGATTTTCGGCTTCTTGCTCGGGCGTTAAATCGCCACGATGTGGCCCGATGGGCATGGTGTTGGTCGCGCCATCGCTGAGCCAGATGCCGGTATGTGCCAGAGCCACTTTGGTCATGTGGTGCGCAAAATCGCAAACCGGATGGTCCATTTCCTGGTATTTGGCCGTGATGCTGCAACTTGCCGTATAATCGTATGTACCAAAATGCATCGCGACACAACGCCCTTGCGCCGCCTTAATAAAGCGATACAACGGGTTAGTGCCGTTGATGTCCATGATGGCTTGGGTGGTTTCTACCATCATCTCCATTTTGAGGATGCCTTTTTCGAGTCCTAGTTCTTCTTCTAAAATCGCGAAAAAATCGGCGAGCGTCTGAGGCTGCTCCGGAATCGTCACTTTGGGCAGCATGACCACGAAATTCTCGGGCAATTTTCCGCCGGTTTCCTTGATCAGGGTGGATACGAAAATGTCGAGTGTCCGCAAACCGCGTTCTTTCATCTCTTCGGTAAACGGCTTGATGCGGATGCCTATGAATGGTGACAACGTACCATCGGCCATACCTTTGGCGACTTCTTTTGCGGTCGATTCGGCAGTGGCATCTTCCTCTTCATTGCTTCGGTTGCCGTAACCGTCTTCAAAGTCGATACGGAAATCCTCAATTGCTTCAGATTTGAGCTTGGCCACGACTTTATCGTAAATGCGCTTGCTGAAATCGTTGCCGCCGGTTAATCCAAACGCCTGCCCAAAAACCTCATGGTTGGGCGCATAAGTCTGGAGGATTTCGAGTGCGCGTTGGCCAAGTGCCATAGGCGCATCCGACTTGAACAAATTGGCACCGCCGTATAGCGTATGCACGGGTTGGCGGTCGCTGCGGTCACCGGGATAAATATCGTTGAAGCTCGTATTAGCCTGTTTGAGGCGGTTGAAAATCTGGTCTTTTTTATCGGATGGAATCGTCATTGGAATGAGAAGTTAAATTTTAAATGATAAATTTTAAATGGCTAACTGCCGCGATAGGTGCTGTAGCCAAATGGGTTCACGAGTAAAGGTACGTGATAATGGGTTTCGTCGAAGGTCTCGAAAATGATTTCGACTTGGGGATATAAGGTTTTGGTTTGGAGCGCACCATAATATTTCCCGGTGTCAAAAACCATTTTATAGGTGTCTGGGTTGATCGTCTTGGATGGCGGCAATAAATCTGGAATACGGCCGTCGGCGTTGGTGATGCCTTGGGTGATGGTTTGCCAGGTTCCGCTTTTATAAGACTGCAATTTTATAGAAATATCCTTTCCGGGAATTCCGGTCGATGTATCCAAAACGTGGGTGGTGATTTGGCTTACCTTGAGGAAACCAAAGTCACCCTCGGTCAGCAATTTTTTAAACCGGATGATTGAGATTTTCTGCTGTTCGCCCATGGCGATGTGAAGCTCCTCTTTGGCAGTATTTTGGAGTCGGTCGAGCAACAATTGTAACATTTCGTTTGCCGATTTCCCCGTGGCGCAAACAATAAAAATGAAACCGAATTTATTTTCATAATCGGTGTTTGCCTGTGCCAATTGGCTGATTGTTTCGGCCGTCGCAATTGCCACTCCGGCTTGCTCTTTTCCTGCGAATTTCTCGGTGAGGCTTTTGATATCACCGATTTTTGGGTGGTGTGTGAACGATTCGCGCCAGTCGTTTTCGCCGCAGTCGTCGTACCAGATTTTGGCAGACAAATCGACGAGTTGCTTTTCTGATTCGAATGGGAAATGTGCCATCATTTCGGCTACCCATTTCTGGGAACCGCAACAATCCAACAAATGTTTTGCTGCCACTTCCTTTTCTAGATTATTGAAATCGGATAAATTCATACAATTTATTTAATGGGTGCGCCCTGTTCTATCCAACAACGGATGGCGTCGCGTTCTTCCTCGGTCATATTGGTTTTGTTGTTCTGTGGCATCGTCTTGGTGAGCACCACGCGTTGCAAGATCAGGTCGCGTTTGGCGCTTATGCCTTCTGGGGTATCGTACATCACGCCGTTGGGTGCCACTTTATACACGTCGTCGGTCGGGTTTTTAGAATGGCATTGCACGCAGCGTTTCTGGATGATTTCCTGTACCTCGGTAAATTGGATTTCCTTTTTACATTCGTACGGGTTTGTACTCGGCGCCGACACGAAACAGGCTGCAAGCAGAATCAAAATAGAAACCGGCAAGATCCAAACGTTGAGCTGCTTTTGTTCCTTGAGATTGAGATAGTGCTTTACACCTGCTGCCCCTAGCGAAATGATCGCCAAGATCAGCCATGGATACTCGTAGCCAAAGGTCGATGGGAAATGGTTGCTCACCATCACAAACAACACCGGTAAAGTAAAATAATTGTTGTGCAGCGAACGTGCGAGCGCTTTTTTACCAAGCGTTGGATCAAGCGGCAATCCGAGTTTGGCCGAATTGACCATCGCCTTCTGCGCAGGAATAATCACAAAGAACACGTTGGCCACCATCAAACTGCCAATCATCGCCCCGAAATGGATATAGGCCGCGCGACTCGAAAATACCTGGCAGTAGAAATACGCAAACCCGATCAAAATCAGGAAACCGATAATGGCAAACAACAACTGGTTCTTAATCAATGCCGATTTGCACATCAAATCGTATATCACCCAAGCCACGACAAACGAGCCCACACCAATCAGGATGCCTTGGCCTGCCGAAATGTCGAGTACATTCTTATCGATCAGGAACGCAGACGCGTTGAAATAGTAGACCACAAACAACAGGCAAAATCCTGAAAGCCAAGTAAAATAGGCTTCGTATTTGAACCAATGCAAGTGTTTGGGAATCGTCTTTGGGGCGATTTTGTATTTCTCGAGGTAATAGAATCCGCCGCCGTGTACCGCCCAAAGGTTTCCGGCGAGTTCGTCGCGTACGTCTTCGGTTCGGTTGAGCGCATTTTCGAGGAAAACAAAATAAAACGATGCACCAATCCATGCAATCCCAAACGTAATGTGCATCACACGGATGATGATATTGAGCCACTCCATCAGATGGCTTTCGAGCGGCGAGCCTTTAACAAGGAACCAGGTGTTGGCAGTAATCCCGATAATCATCAGCAGGATACCAACATAAATGTAATTCTGGATCGTCACCTGCTTTTCCTCTGAAACTACCTTGCCGTAACGGCTGCTCAAAATGCCCGGCAATTTATGCGACAGCACCACGAGCAACAATAACATGCCCGCATACACCGCATACAAAATCGATATGGCAAAAGTACTGACCTGCACTACTTGACGATTTTACCAAATAACCTAAGCCTGCTCACACCGCCATCGGGGAAAATGTTGAGACGCACGTGTGTGATGCCTTCTATCTTATGTAGCTCGGAGGAGAATTCATGTTCGTGGTCGGCGCTGAGTTTTTGTTGCCCAAGCAAGGTTTCCCAGCTGGCCGCTTCGAGGTTATCATCTGATAACGTACACGCCTCGATCGAGCAACTATCTGGGTAATTCCCTTTGAAATGGCAAGTGTCCACGACGATGCGTTCTACCGTTCCTTTGTGGGCGAGTTTGAGGATAACCCAATCGCGGTTGTTGGGCGTACGGTTGCGTTTGGTTTCCCAGCCGTCACCCATGTTCACGCCGCGACCCGGCATAATCAGGTTGCCCATAGCGCTAAAGAACATGTCGTTGCAGGCGATGGCTTTCCCGCCGTTCACGGCTGCCGCCAAATCGATGACGTGCCCGGTTGAGACCAAGTCCCAATTCTTGAATACTTCTCCATACGCGCGAACACGTGCCACGCCGCCATCGGGGTATATGTGCAGACGCAAATGTGTGTAGATTTCGTCAGAATGACATTCGTAGAAGTTTTGCGAACCCGCATCTAGGTGCGACTTGGGTAGGATTTCTGTCCAGCTAACCGAATCCCAATCCGCAGGAAGCTCCTTTCCCGAAAGGTTTACGGCCTCAACACTCGCATGCGGCGGATGGTTCCCCAAAAAGAAATTCGTATCGATGTCGAATCCTTTTATTTTCCCCGAAACGCCCAATTGAATAATCGCCCAATCGTGTCCGGGCGTGCGTTTGCGGCGGCTTTCCCAACCGTCCATCCATTTACCGCGGTCGGTGTATTTGTCGGTGATGAAAATGCCGCGGGTGGGCAAAATGAGGTTTTCTTTTTCTGCGAAGAAATCGTCGGTGGCATAGAGCACTTTGCCGCCCAGCCTTTCGGCAGCGAGGTCAGTGAGCGCAGTAAATTGCGGTGATTCCTTGATGATTTCTTTTACTTTTTCAAAAGCCATTGTCCTTTATTTTTGGTGTTTATCGTTGGTGTTTGGTAAACGGTCGCCCCATTGACAATGGTTTCAACCACCGTCGCGCTTAAGGTTTTTGCAAGATAGGGACTTATTTTATACCTGAAAAAAATATCCTGTTCCTTAACAATTTGTGGTGCTTCGGGATTCCAGATCACAAAATCGGCATCGTTGCCCACTGAGATGGCGCCTTTGCGTTGGGCTTTGAGGAACGCGGCGGGCTTAGAAGTCACAAGCGGAATGAAGGTCTCCAAAGTCATCAGATCGCTCAAGGCCGTCCAGGAAGCCGTAAGCAAAAACTGGATTCCGGCGATGCCGCCCCAGGCTTTCTTCAAATTGCCGGTTTCAATCTCCTTGATGTTGGGCGGTGCAGGCGAATGGTCGGTGGCGATAAAATCAAGAACACCTTCTTTGAGCGCCTGTTTCAATTGTTCATTGTTGGCGCGTTCGCGGATGGGCGGCGCGCATTTGTAGATGCAGTTGCCGTCTGGTATGTCCTCGGCATTGAAGAAAATGTATTGCGTACAGGTTTCGGCGGTAATGGGAAGCCCTTCTTTTTTGGCCGCGGCGATTTTCTCTAAAGCTTCGGCAGACGCGACATGCACGATATGCACCGGGCAATTGTGTTCCCTGCATTTTCTGATCATCAGGTCGATCGCATCATTTTCCCATTTTTTGGGACGGCTTGCCAAATAGTGTTGGTAACTTGTGGGATTTTCAACGAAACCGCAATCTACTTCCGCGTCATACAATTCGCAATGTGCAAGCAACGGCAATTGGTATTTGGCAATGATCGGCATCGCTTCGTCAAGGTCTTTCTCGGTCACATTGGGAAACTCGTCGATTCCCGAATGGGTGAGGAAACATTTCACGCCCAACACGCCATCTTGGATCAGCGCTTCGAGCTGTCCTGAATTTCCTGGCACCAAGCCTGCATAAAACCCCACGTTCACATTCATTTTACCTTTAGACGCTTCGAGTTTTTCGATAAAAGCCTCGCGCGTTGTAGTAACCGGACTCGCGTTGAGCGGCATGTCGATAATGGTCGTCGAGCCTCCGGCAGCAGCGGCTAAGGTGGCGGTTTCAAAACCTTCCCATTCGGTGCGTCCGGGTTCATTGATATGTACGTGCGCATCGATGACACCGGGCATGATTACGGCATCGGCAAAATCTTGGGCACCCATGGCCTTTTCATATTGGATTGCAGCTATGGATTGGCCCGAAAACGAAACCGTTGCAGGTTGCAGTTTACCGTCAATCCAAACGCGGCGGCTGTATATTTTTCTTTCTTGCAAAATATTGATTTTTTGAAACCCCATCGGTTTCGTACGACCCACAAATATAGATTTAATTCAAGAACAGGCAAGAATTTATAGGGTATTCTTCTTCCATGCATAGGTGTCATCAGCAAACAACTCTTTGCCAAAAACCGGAGCTTTTTCCTTGATGGCTTCGACCAGGAATTCGATTGCCTCAAAAACTACCTTGCGACGTGGTGCCGACACAAAAACAAAGAGACAAATTTTGCCCGTCTTTACAATCCCGAGGCTGTGGTAAATGTGCAGACAGGTGAGTCCATAATTTTCAAAAGCACTTTCGCGGATTTCGTGGAAAACTGTTTCGGCCATCGCTTCATACGCCGAATAATCAATAGCGACGACTGCTTTGCCTTCGATTACATCGGCACGCACCTGCCCAAGGAAAATCTGGTGGGCGCCGATTGTCGTTTTAAGCTGGTGTTTCGCGATAGAATCGGCGATGAATTGGGGCGAGATGGCGCCGTTTATAAAAACTGTCTTTTTAGATTTCTCGGTCATGTGATTCAGTTTAAGGTCAATCCCTCGATCCCATGTTGCAGATGCAAAATCGAACGAAAACCTTTATGGGTTAAGTAATCTGCAGCCATTTGGCTTTGGTGTCCGCGTTGGCAAAACAAAATCACCTTTTGGTTTTGCGCCACCGTGGCGATAAAATTCTCAAGCTGCGCCAAAGGAATGTTGTGAATGCCGTGGTTCTCCAATCGAGGTTCTTCGTAGCTTTCGCGGATATCGATGATCAGGTGGCTGTTGGTGCGCAGCGCTTGCCTAAACGCATCGGCACCAATACCCATCGCCGTTTGTTTTTTTGAGTGTAAGATTTCTTCCCCGTTTTGCAAACCTTTCGCCAATTCGGCCGGGTTGCTGTCAAAGGCAATCGCATGCAACCGACTTTGCAATCCATCGTAGAGCAACAATTTTCCCGATACTACCTCGCCTGCGCCCAAGACAATCTTGAGCACTTCGGTGGCCTGCAAAGCGCCGAGGGTTTGGGGTAGAACACCTAGCACGCCCGAGTCAGCACAATTTGCCTCATCCAACGCTTCATCGCGCGAGCCAAACAGACAGCGATACGACGGGCCACCTTTGTAATTGAACACCGAGAGCTGTCCCTCAAACTTATGGATCGACGCATAAACCATAGGAATACCCTTTGCCATTGCTACGTCATTGATCAGGTAACGACTGTGGTTGTCATCGGTACAATCAACGATTATTTGGTAACTGGCAATCATTTCGGCAGCGTTAGTTTTCGTAAAATGATACGGGAACGCAAAAACCTTGACTTGGGGATTCTGCCGCAATACCGCTATGGCCGCCACTTGTGCTTTGTTTTTTTCACAATCGGCCGCAGTGTATAAGAACTGTCGGTGCAGGTTGCTTTCTTCTATGGCGTCGCCGTCGGCAATGCCAATCTGGCCAACACCTGCGGCTGCGAGACTCTGTAAAACCGGCCCACCCAATCCGCCGGCACCGATAATCAATACCTTTGCAGCGGCGAGTTTTTCCTGTCCCAAAATCCCGATCTCGGGAAGCGCAATCTGCCTGTTGTATCTTTTTGTATTTTCCATCATCCTCCGGCAAACGGCGGCAATAAAGCCAATTCATCATTTTCGTTGATTGTAACCAGTCCAGACGCAACTACCGATTGGTTTACGGCTATCACATACGCAATATCTTTGAGTTCGGGATACTGGTTTTCGAATTGCAGGCACAGGTCTTCTACCGAATGCAATTTAGCATCCAGGTACAAAGACTCTTCTTTCTTTTGCGTCGCATCGGCAACAGCCCCAAAATATTTGACGGTTACTATCATGTGGTGTACAATTTAAAGATGGCGATACCCAGCACGACGGCCAATACATTGCGCAAGGTAAGGGTGTTGAACTTTTTGCTTCCGAAATAGCCGCCGGCGATCCCTCCAATAACCGCAAGCGCAATCACGGGCACAGCAGCAACCGGTAAAATTCCGCCTTTGGAAACAAACCCGAA
>Ga0075158_10003063_pt1 | contig 11890 bp, 10 predicted proteins | sample JI91814BDNA_FD_70968 | JGI IMG/M metagenome (GOLD analysis project Ga0075158, IMG submission 70968) | Wastewater effluent complex algal communities from Wisconsin, to seasonally profile nutrient transformation and Carbon sequestration -... | ecosystem: Engineered > WWTP > Effluent > Algae... | reverse complement strand
TCCTCCGACTCGAGTGCAGAAATAGAATATGCTGACGAAACAAAGACCGTTGTTCAAATGCGGCAAAATTCAAGTATAAAATTGGAGAAGCAGTCCGAACAAGGACTTAGTCTTTCCGCGGGTAGTATATTCTTAAAAATTTTTAATAATGCTAACAATAAGGAAATCAAATACTCTGTTACTACTCCCGGGGCAGTGATAGGAGTAAGAGGCACTACTTTTTACGTTACCCTGGATAAAGAAGAAACAAGTTTAGTCGGATGTTACCAGGGTGAGGTAGACGTTAGTGCACAGAGTGTAACAGTGATTGTTCCCAAGGGTTATGGGACAAGAGTAATCAAAGGACAACCGCCGATTGAACCTTTCAAACTTCTAGAACCCGTAGTTCCGAAACCTGCTTTGGAGAAATAAAATGATAGTTAAAATGAAAAAAATGTTTGGATTTTACAGGTTAATTATTTTTCTCTCTTTCTTTTGTATTTCTCTAAACGCAGAAGAATCCGTATTATTTATTGAGTGGGAAAACAATCCCAGCGCAACTCAATACCTAATCGAAATATCTGACACTAAGAAATTTAATAAGATACTATTTTCAAAAAAAGTGGAGGATACTCCAATTCTTATCGAGCCAGTTCCTAAATATAAATTTGGAAGAATTGCAGGGATAGATAAATTTGGTTCCATTGGAAAGTTCTCGGAAATCTTTCCGTTACATCCGAGAGTCATCGCATCCAAAAAAATTCCTGCTGCGTATAAAGAAGCAAGGGTATACCAACCTGCTTCAAGCTTATCGAGTGCAAAGCTAACAAAAGAATCTGAGAATTTAAAAAAAATTTCTGACAAAAGAATTCGCATCAAAGAGAGAGAAAAAACAAATAACGAAATTTTTAGTAAAGGAATAGACGTAGAATCAAGTTTGAACCTTATCCTAAAAAATATTTATTTGCAGAGATATAAACTAAACGAATTAGAATTGGAAATTCTAAAAAACGAAAATCTAGATGAAAAAGATTTTGGAAAAATTACAAATGATTCAAACCAAATTTTAGATTCTCTAAAAGATGCCGATAGAGAGACAGCGTCCCTAGTCACACCGATTGAGCGGGAAGTGATTGACTCACAAAAAAATCTGAGTTTACTTAAAAAGGAAATTGAGACAATGAATGGAATTCTCTCACCAAAAGCAAAAAAAGAAAAATCAGAAAAAAACCAAAAGATAGAAGACGGGTATAGAGAATTAAAAACCTACTGCGATGAAGAAATGGAGAGAATGGAAGATTTACTTCGCGTAGTTAAATCTTTAAATCAAAAGAAAACTCATATCACTAAACAAATCAAAAATTTCAAAAAAGAAATTATTTATTTTCAAAGCACAACAGAAGATTTAAAAAAACAAAAATAGCTTTAAGAAAAAGCGGACTTTCGCTATTTCTTAGGTTTTTTGTTCTAATTCATATACTTCGATCATTGTTGTTTTTTTAGAGAAAACAAAGTCCCGAGTAAAATAGTTGTGACTGTATCAATCCAAGTTGAAGTATAATAATTTTAGCTGCAGTGCGAGTGGATTTAAAATCAATACTAGTTTATTCCCATTTGCCTCCGGTCAAGTTTGTCGATTCCGGGCAGCTACAGCAGTCTCTGCAAAGGATAGACGGTATATCAAATAATGCACATGATTAGGTTTATCGGGAAAGCGAAAAACTACCTTCGGGATTGCAGGAAAATCATCCTGGATTTCCAAGCGAGATTTTTAAAAAAGTAATAGTCATAGAAAACCTTTTTTGATTTACTAGCGGTATGCGATTAATAACTTTTGAATTACTTTATCCCAAGCTTCTTTTTGCTATCATTGGCAATTGATAATGAGGGATCCATACGAAGTCCTTGGAGTAAAAAAGACAGCAACGGATGAAGAAATAAAAAAAGCCTATAGAGCTCTAGCCAAAAAATTCCATCCGGACTTAAATCCAAATAACAAAGATATGGAGCCTAGATTCAAAGAAATAAGCGCTTCGTATAAGCAAATTGAAAACAAAGAAGCCCGTGAGAAATTTGAGAAAGGCATTCACGAAGAACATTCTACAGAATCCCCCAAAAAAACCAGAACCTACTCCAATGATTTTCAAGAAGACGGTGGACGTTATGCTTATCATTTTGATGGAGATGCAGATGATCTCTTTAAAAATTTCTTTTCCGGTAGAGGTGCGGGTAATGCAGATTTACCCGGAAAGGATCATCTATTTAGCCTTGAGATTGATCTAAAAGAAGCGATACACGGTATAGAAAGAGAAGTTACTCTCGGCGAAGGAAAGCGATTAAGAATAAAAATCCCTGCAGGTATTGAAAATAAAGAAAAGTTACGAATTAAAAATCAGGGCGGAAAAGGAATCGGAAAAGGCCAGCCGGGCGATGCCTACATTGAGATAAACATAAGACCCTCTTCTTTTTTTAAAATAAATGAGAGTAATTTAGAAATTGAAATTCCAATTAGTATAGACGAAGCAGTCAATGGAGCAACAATTAAAGTTCCAACAATAGACGGAACAATTATGATGAAGATCCCGCCTAACGTTAACACTGGAACAAAACTTCGTATAAAAGAAAAGGGAATGCCGATAAAAGGCAAATCACGTGGGGATCAAATTGTTATCATTAAGATTTCACTTCCAGTAAAAATAGATTTTGAATTCAAAGAATTTATAAAAAATTGGACTAAGAATAATCCGTATAATCCTAGAGAAAGGAATGAAGATCATGGTATATGAAATCACAGAAATTATAGAATTATACGGTGTAAATGAATTTTTTATTCATGATTGTATCGAAAGAGATTGGATTATCCCAATTGATACTGAGAAAAAACTTTTAGATAAAGAAGACCTCGATAGAATATTACTTATACAAGACCTAAAGCAAGAATTTGGTGTAAATGATGAGTCAATTCCTATTATCCTCCACTTAATCGACCAATTACGCTGGACACAGACGCAAATAAAACATTATATCGATATTTTAAATTAAAGGTAGTGTAATTATTATTAGCCACAATGATAAATTTATTCAAAAAGTTACGAATATTGAATGAGAAAATGCGAAAACATAAGAAAATTCTATTCTAATCAAAAAAAATAAAAAAGTTGTTGTAACTCTCTAGATATGTGCATGTTTACGAGTGGAAGTTATATAAAATATCTTAACCAACAAGCTAAGATGTAATGAATATCTTTTCCACAGTCCCGGTAAAAGGAAATATATGAAAATTGAATTGATACTCAAACCACCATTCGCAGTTTTTCGATTTGAAGGTAGGTTTGGATTTTCAGAATTGCGTTTAGTTAAAAATAAACTAAATCCAATTTTAGAAGAAGAAAAGTATAAAATTATATTTGATCTAAAGGATTTGGAAACTATTGATTCTTCTGGCGTTGCACTTCTATTTCGTGTCTCTCAGAAAACTTCTTCTTATAAAAATGGTTCTTTTTATTTAGTTTCTCCAAATCCTTTTGTAAAAACCATACTTCTTCTTTCCGGGATTTTCAATAAATTTATTGTTTATGGAACTGTTGAAGATGCAATTCAGAAAAGTATTATGGATGAAACCGATAAGCTTTCATAAAAAAATGTCAAATCCGGATAATAGACATTAGCCTTCTTACATAAAAAAGGAAACAAAAGAAACCTATTTGAAAACTCCAAGAATTCTCATTATTGAAGACGAGGAATTAGTCCGCAAATCCATTCAATTGATTGCAGAATCTTTTGGTGGAATATCTATCGGTGTAGGGTCAATTAAAGAAGCGTTGAAATATTTGAACGAAGAAATTTTTGATATCGTGCTTATGGATTTAAGTTTGCCAGATGGTGATGGTATATCATTAATTCCAGAAATCCGTAAACAAAAAAATTCAGTGGAAATTATTGTGCTTACAGGAACCAAAGATGAAAACAGAGCGGAAGCAGCGCTTAAAAGTGGAGCATGGGATTTTTTATTAAAACCAATTTCTCCAAAAGAATTTAAATTAACCTTACAACGTGCTCTGGATTATCACGAGCAATCCAAAAATAAAAAAAATCCTCTAGTAGATCGTTCGGGCATAATAGGAAATAGCCCCGAGATAAATAGAATCCTGGAAGTAGTCGCGCGAACTTCTCTTTCAGATGCGAGTGTTTTAATTACTGGGGAAACAGGAACTGGCAAAGAACTATTTGCCCATGCAATTCACAATAACAGCTCGCGATCAAAAGGTCCTTTTATAATCGTAGATTGTGCGGCATTGACAGAGACTTTAGTAGAAAGTATTCTTTTTGGAAATAAAAAGGGAGCGTTTACTGGAGCAGATAAAGATCGTCAGGGATTAATACAACAAGCAGATAAAGGCACACTTTTCTTAGATGAGGCCGGAGAGATGCCGCTTAACGTTCAAAAAACTTTTCTACGAGTATTACAGGAAAAAAAATTTCGACCGGTTGGTGGTGTAGATGAGATTTATGCAAATTTTCGATTAGTAAGTGCGACTAATAAAGATTTATCCCAAATGGTAGGTCAGGGAATTTATAGGGAAGACCTTTTCTTTCGAATGAACTCCACTCAAATTGAAATTCCTTCCCTTAGAAATCAGAAAGACACGATAGAAGAATTAGTACTTCATTTTCTCGATCAATTGTCTGAAAAATACAAAATAGCATCGAAAGGATTTACTCCCGATTTTCTCGAAACGCTTGCACTTTATAGATGGCCCGGAAACGTGCGAGAGCTAATAGGAGCCTTAGAGCATTCTTTTTCTAATGGACTTGGAGAGCCAGTTTTATATCCAATTCATATTCCTATCAATATTCGTGTTTCAGTTGCACGAAGCTCTGTAGGCAAAACCCGTGGAAGAGGAACAGAAGTAAAAGTTACCCAGATTCTAAAAAACGGAACAGCTACTTCGTGGAATACTTATAAACGATCTGGAACTAACGCATTACAAAGACAGTACTTTAAAGACCTTCTAGAGCACTGCAATGGGAATCTAGAATCCGTTTCGAGTATTTCCGGTCTCGGTCGTGCTAGATTGTATGAACTATTAAAAAAACATGGACTCAAAATTCAACCTGATGTTATAGAAAAATCGTAAGTACCTAGTATGTTTTGCCCCAGTGGCTCTGTGCCTCCGTGGCATTTTTTTAATTCTCGAAAAGTCATGGGGCTACTAGTGGTTTAACCCAAATGGTAACAGAGCCAAAATTCACTCCACCTCTTCCATCCTCAATTTTAACGGTTACTCTACAGTCTCCTGCTGTCGTAGCAGTTGCGGTAAACATAGGATTTTGCGCTGTTGCATTATCGAATGTCCCACAGCTAGAGGACCAAAGATAGGAAATCAAATCCCCGTCGATGTCAGATGCAACCAATGTAAGATTCATCGATGCTCCTGAAATCAAACAACAATCGGTGACAGTGATTCTCTCAACAACAGGCCATGTATTGAAGTTAGCCGCGATTGATCCACTTCCAGTATTAGAACTAACGTTCATTACAAAACTCACACTGGTAGCAGAGCCTTTGCTATTTGTAACCTTGATATTTATTGTATAACTTCCACGTATAGTTGGTGCTCTCCAGGTAGTGCTTGTAGAACTAACGGTATTAAAACTACCACTGGTGGCCGTCCAGAGATAAGATAAAGTGTATCTTGGATTCGTATTGTGTGCTGTGACACTGAAATTCGCAGTGCCTGAAGTTAAAATCTGAAGCGTCGAGACTACAATGGAATCGATAACCGGAATGTTATCAGTAGATCCGGGCTTACGCGAATTAAAGTCTTGCAGCATAATAAAAATATCCGTTACCTAACTTACTGTGATACTGACATCTGGCGCGAATCCATGGTAGAGAAGTGTCCCGGCTGCGTCGTAAGCTTGACCCGTGAAAATACGCTCTTTTCCAATTGGAATTTCACTGATGACTGTCTGCCATTTATCTCCAACTTTCGTCAATTTATTAACAATTGGTGTTATAATTCCTAATCCTGAAATAGTAACGGTAACAGTCGCCACATCTAGTTCTGTATTAGCGACTGATATACTGACTTGCGCCTGTCCATATGTTTGCGATGAAACATTTGGATTTGCAATTTCAGACAACAATCCACCTGCCAACCAAAGCTTGCCTGTTGATTTAGCTGTATCATCGGTATTACATCCAACGGTCAAGCTAACAAGAATTAAACCCATTATCATTTTACTTAAAAACTGTTTTCCTACTTTTCTATTTTTTATTTTCGTTTTCATTTTATTTATTTCCTTTTTTTTAAACAAACGGCATAATGTTATTAGCCTCTATGCCGGATGTTTGCGGTTTTTATTAAATTTAACTTTTTCTATTTTTCTAAATTTTTATTTTTCGCTTTTCTATCTTACGGCAGAACACTTCCTACCGTTGCATTTGCACCATAAATAATCACGCCGGTTCCACTATGAACTGATCCAATTATCTTACTGTCAGCACCAAGGGTAACGTCACCTACTGCAGAAACATTTCCATTGACAATACTATTAGCTCCGCTTGTATAAGCTGATCCAGAAGTCACATTACCTGTGACTAATGCATTTAATCCGCTAGTATAAGATGCAAGAGTTGTTACATTTCCATTAATGATGGTATTAGCTCCGCTAGTAAAAGCCACGCTAGAACAAACATCTGTTATAGTAGCTCCATCCGCCAAAGTAGAAATGTCAGCACAAACAGGGGCAATAGGAGCTTTAATCAGAATTGTTAAAGAACCAGAATTTACTCCACCCCGACCATCAGCTATATTAACGGTTACAGTGCATTCTCCTGCAGTTGTAGTAGTTGCGGTAAACAGAGGATTTTGCGCAGATGCATTATCGAATATTCCGCAGCTAGATGTCCAATGATACGAAAGTAAATCTCCATCAACGTCAGACGCTACCATTGTGAGACTTGTTGAAGTTTCAGAAGCGATACAACAATCGGTGGCTATGATACTCTCGACGACAGGCCATGCGTTGAAGTTAACAGTCATTGCGCCGCTACCAGTATCAGTCCTAACTTCTAAGTTATAACTTCTAATGCAACTAGAGCCTTTGTTATCAGTAACCTTGATAGAAATCGTATAACTTCCAACGGTTGTAGGTGCTGACCAGATAGCACTAGCAGTTGACGAGTTGTCGAAACTACCACCGGTTGCTGTCCATATGTAAGTTAGAGTATCAGTTGGATTTGCATCGTGTGCTGTGACACTGAAATTAACAGGACCTAAAACGGGAACCAGATTTGTTGATGCGACGAAGGCATCAATAACCGGAGCGGTATTTACGAACGGTGCTGCAGGAAACAGATCCTGAAGCAGAATAAAAATATCAGTTGTCTGATTAAATGTGATTGTCACACCTACTGCCTGTCCCTGGTAGAGTAATGTCCCCGCTGTATCATAAGCTTGACCTAAAAAAATACGACCTGTACCAGTAGGAATCCCACTGATGACCCCCTGCCAGTTCTGACCCACTTTAGTCAACCTTCTAACGACCGGGTTTACGATCCCCCCTCCTGTTATGGTTACGTCAACACGCGTAACGTTCAGTTGAGAATTTGCGATCGACATGCTTACTTGCGCTGTTCCCTGTGTTGTGGCCTGCGGCTTACTCATAGTAGACCACAAGGCTCCCAACATCATCCAGGTCTTGCGATCTGAATTTTCTTTATCACTCGGATTACAATTAGTAGTTAATCCAATTAGAAGTAATCCAAGCATTACTTTTATAAAAAAATGTTTTATTGTTTTTCCATTATTCTTTTTCATTTTATTTATCATCCTTTTTTCTTCTATTAGCACCTAGTGCAAGTAGCGTACCCTTTAAAAAAGTGGATGACTATCAGTGATAAGAACGAGTTAGTAAGTGAATACAGAGGTAAATTATAGTAAACCGCTCTATGAATTGTTTTTAATTGGAAATTCTAGTCTGTTATTTTCAGACTGAGTCCAAGAATATCGGAAAATGCTTTACGCAGATTTGGATATTCTCCATCGTCTAATTCTTTTTCTAAGAGCAAACAATTCAAAACACGATTGACTTCAATATAAATAAGTTCTCTAGTGTAACAAGAATTCTATTTTTTAAATTCAGAATAAACTTGTTTGTATTTTATTAGCTTGATCCTCACGCATTTCTTTTCAATAAAATCCTACTGTAAATTTAATTTTCGTTCATTCAAATCGAAAATTATTTTTTGCATTTGGTAGTCGAAGAATTTCTTCTGTGAATACTGAAATTCAAATATATTTAAGAAAGTATATATAGCTAAATAAAAGGAATACGTATTTTTGTATTGCTGTTCGTGTATTACTCGACCCTGTGCGTTTTGAATTTTCAAAGTAATTTCATAGTCTGTGTCTGTTGTTCGAACGGGAATAAGTCCTATCGTTAAAAAATAAAGTAGAAAATACCAACTAAATGAATCTATTGATTTAGAATTTACAGAAATTTTGTAATCGTATTTTGAATTATCTCTTTCGTTTTCTGTTTTGGGTAATAAAGCATATTCGCTAAAAGTATTATTTTCTCTAATCGTAGTCTCTAAAGAATTTTTCATTTCAATCAGTCTAGATTTTCTAACAGAGACTTGTTTATAATTTTCTTTATTGTATTGCACTCCAAATGGAAATGTCATGTCCAAATCATATTCAATAAAAATTCTCTTATCACTTAACTTCTCAGGCTTTAAAGAAAACTCTTCTTTATTTTGAACAACCAAGCTAAAGGAAAGACAGTTTGAAAATAAAATTAACAGTATAAGTAATAATTTTTTCATTGCAGTAAATTATACTCCTTTGCAGTTTTCTTAAATATTTCATTCATAGTTTTATTGTTTTCATTATTACCCAAGGAAATTGGAAGTAGAAATAAATGAAAATAAAGATCGACTTCATTTTCATATTCAAATTCCTTTAATATTCTCTTATCACTGGAAAATATTTTCATTTTAGAAAAATACTTTGTTTTGGAATAAAATGGAATTAAGCCGAAGGTAAAGATGCTACTTAGCATCCAAGCATCTCGCAGAGAAGAATTATCGAAATTATCATTCATTTCTATATCCAATTCAATTTTATATTTAGAAAAATCATTTATAAAAAAATATTCATTTTTACTAAACACTTTTGGATTTGCAAAATAATTTTCTTTCCGAATCATAAGCAGTAAACTAGCACTGTATTCTTCGTCTGTATTTCTAGAGACTAACTTTTTTCCTCTGATTGAATAAACGATATCGACATCCGATTGATTCTGCTTACTACCAATCAAATCAATTTTATTTTTGTCTTTATATACAAAGAGACAATGAAAGAATAAAAGACTGAATAGACAAATAAGAAATTTCATTCCTTCTAAAATAAAATTAAAACTTCTAGCAGCAATCTAAAAAATATGAATTATAAAAAAGATTTCTACTTAAAATCGCTTGCCAAAATAAATACTAGTAGCGATACAATGACTATCACAGGAGATTCAATTGTCTAAGAGTTTATACATTACAACAACAGAACCTAAGAGCGGCAAATCGTTAGTTGCCATGGGAATTATGGAATTGTTAAAAAGTGGGCTTTCCAAAGTGGCTTTCTTTCGCCCTATCATTAAGAATCGCGAAAATGGAGAGATGGATCCAGATATAAATTTAATTCGCACTCATTATAATCTACAAATTAAATACGAAGATACTTTTGGCATGGGCATGGATGAAGCTCTTGCTCTTATTTCAGACGATAAAAAAAATGTTTTAATCGACACGATCATGTCCAAGTATAGAAAGTTAGAAGAAGACTATGATTTTGTTTTAATGGAAGGATCTGATTTTACTGGCTCAACTAGTTCCTTTGAATTCGAAATCAATTCAGAGCTTGCTAAAAACCTCGGAGCACCGGTAATGCTGGTATTACCCGCAACCCGAAAAGACAATGATGATGTGCTATCTGCTTTGAACCTTGCAATCGAATCCTATTCCAATTCCGGCTGTTCTTTATTAGCCGCTATTGTAACCCGTGTTCCAAGAGATAATTTTGACGCATTGAAAAATTCTGATATTGTAAAATCATCGAATATTCCTATTAATTTTATCCCTGAAAACGATATTTTGAGCACTCTTACGATGAAAGAGATTGCTGATTCTCTCGAAGCTGAAGTTCTATATGGAGGTCAGTATTTAATGCGTCATGCGTATCATAATACAGTTGCTTCTATGCGACTCGAAAATTTCCTGAACCATATTAAAGATGGCACTCTTGTAATTGTCTCAGGCGATAGAGCAGACATTATACTCGGAGGATTTCTCTGCTCGGAAAACAAAAACTTTCCGCGCATAATGGGTCTTGTCCTCACTGGAGGAATTCGCCCCGACGAAAATATCAAAAAAATCATTGAAGGTTTAGATGCGCATATTCCCGTGATTCTCACAAAAGAAGACACACTTCGCACAGTATACCAAATTAATAGAATTGATTCTAAAGTCGCGCCGGAAGATAAACGCAAAATCAGTATTTACCTCGGACTCTTTGAATCAAACGTAGATACGAAGAAATTAAAAGAGAAAATGATTGTCTACAAATCAAAACTAGTTACACCGAAGATGTTTGAATTTGATTTAATCCAGAGAGCAAAGGCATTAAAAAAACATATTGTATTGCCGGAAGGAATTGAAGAAAGAGTTCTTCGTGCAGCGGAAGTATTAGTAGACAGAGACGTAGTCCGGGTTACCCTTCTCGGAAAAGAAAAAGAAATCAAAGAAAAAATTAAAAAGCTCGGACTGAAACTAAAAGATGTAAATGTGATAGAGCCAACGCAGTCAAAGGACTTTCAAGAATACTGTGAAACTTATTATGATCTTCGTAAGCATAAAGGCATTACAATGGACAATGCAAAAGATGTGATGAGTGACGTTAGTTACTATGGCACGATGATGGTCTACAAAGGTCACGCCGATGGAATGGTTTCCGGATCCATTAATACAACCCAGCATACAATCAGACCTTCGCTTGAATTTGTGAAAACTAAAAAAGGTTTTTCGATTGTTTCGAGTGTATTCTTAATGTGTCTTCCCGACAAAGTTCTGGTATATGGCGATTGTGCGGTAAATCCAAATCCAACGGCTGCCGAGCTTGCTGAAATTGCTATTTCTTCTGCGGAGACTGCAAAGCAATTTGGAATTGAACCCCGTGTGGCTATGCTTTCTTATTCGACGGGAGATTCTGGAAAAGGAGAGGAAGTTGAAAAAGTAAGAGAGGCAACGGCTCTAGTGCGAGCAAAGATGCCAGAAATATTAATTGAAGGACCAATTCAATATGACGCAGCCATTGATCCAGAAGTTGCTTCCACCAAAATGCCCAATAGTCCAGTCGCTGGAAAAGCAACTGTATTTATTTTTCCAGATTTGAATACAGGGAATAACACGTATAAGGCGGTGCAAAGATCTGCTAATGCAGTGGCAATCGGTCCGGTTTTGCAAGGATTAAAAAAACCAGTGAACGATTTGAGTCGTGGTTGCACGATTCCAGATATTATCAATACAGTAGTCATCACAGCCATTCAGGCACAGGAATAAAAATGAAAATACTTGTTATCAACACAGGAAGCTCTTCTCTCAAATACCAACTCTTCGAGATGAATGACAAATCAGTATTAGCCACAGGACTCATTGAACGAATCGGAGAAAATATTGCAAAGCATAAATTCAGTTCCGTAAACCTAAAAGAAAGTATCGTCATAGAAAAACCAATTCCCAATCACGAAATAGGTTTTAGTGAAATGGATCAGTTATTAACTAACTCAAATGATGGAGTGATAAAAAACTCCTCTGAAATTTCTGCTATCGGTCATCGAGTCGTGCACGGGG